>Ga0302178_10001415_pt1 | contig 20215 bp, 14 predicted proteins | sample I_Palsa_E1_3_FD_198790 | JGI IMG/M metagenome (GOLD analysis project Ga0302178, IMG submission 198790) | Peat permafrost microbial communities from Stordalen Mire near Abisko, Sweden - I_Palsa_E1_3 | ecosystem: Environmental > Terrestrial > Soil > Palsa > Peat permafrost | place: Sweden... | reverse complement strand
ATGCCCGCTCCGCCGCGGAGCCCCCGGCACCTGCCATGATCGCACTGAGGAGGGCCTGCTGGCCTGGGTCGGCCAGGACCGGCCACAGGTCAACGGCCAGCGCAGAGACCAGCCCGACGTGCTCGCCCCGGGTTCGGCGCAGCATCTCCGGCACATCTGCGACGCCGTAGTCAAGGTCGAGGGCCTGCGGGCGGACCACCTCCTGCTGGACGGAGTCGAGCAGCTGGCGCGTCAGGCTCGCCGCCCGCTCGGCGGCGAGCGTGATCTGCCCGAGGTCGCGGCGGGCTGACTCCAGGCGCTTGGGCCAGTCGGGTCCGGACGGGACAGCGAGTTCCGCCGAGACAAAGGATGCGTAGCTGAGGATCACGGCGAGGAGGTTGTTGAAGTCATGCGCGATCCCGCCCGCGAGCTTGCCGAGGCTTTCCAGGCGCTGAGCCTGCTGCCGCTGCGCCAGCTGCCGGTCGGCCGGGGATTCCTGGTGTTCGCGGCGCTCGGTGCCCGGATCGACCATATGGAGTCATCCCCAGTTGCTGATCAGAAAGCGCTGCGGTGCGGCGGGCCGCCACGCGAGCGTTGCCCTTAATGATTACTAAGGGTGACGATATCACACGTTTAGTAGTTACGATCCATTCGCGCTCAGCGGGCGCCCCCACCCCGCACACCCCGCACGCTGCCCGGACAGCAAAAAACACCTGCCGCGCACCCGCCATGTGGGGCGGTTTCGGTGTGGGGCGGGTGCTGTGCAGGATGCTGGCGGGGGTGGCGGGACGAGGCGGGTGCCATGCGATTGGTGCGGAGAGATACTGGCGGGGCGGTTGGGGGCTGGGTAGTGGTGCCCGCCCCGGACTGGTGCCCGGGGCGGGCGCTGGGTGGGGTGGGTTAGATGCCGCTGGCGATGTCGGCGGCGTAGAGGGTGAAGGGCAGGGTGCCGTCCCACAGGTGGATGTCGTGGGCCCAGTAGAAGACGGTGAAGCCGCAGGACTTGGCCTGGCGGATGGCGCTGGCCATCATGCCGGTCTTGCCGGTGTTGGTGTAGAAGGAGTCCAGGCTGGGGGGCAGGCCGAAGCCGGGGTTCTCGCCGCCGATGAGCAGGCTGTCGGCGACCGCGATGCGGCTGATCCAGCGGGTCGCGGACCAGTTGTCCATGGCGGTGTCGGTGAGCGGCAGGGTGTCATCGGCCGGGGTGCACGAGTCGTTGCCGCCGGACTGGTCGGCCACGGAGGAGATGTAGGCGATGACGTTGACCTTGTCGGGCAGCGCGGCGTAGTACAGATTCCACACGGCGCCGACGCCGGTGGTGCCGTCGTTGGACAGGTTGGCTTTCTCGGTCTGGGCCAGGGTGTCGGGGCTAGTGCCTGATCCGGGGGTGACGGTCTCGTAGTAGCCGGTGAACCCCAGGCCGGTCAGGCTGGTCATCTGCCAGTTGGTGACGTTGTCCAGGCCGCCGATGTACCAGTTGACCCAGGTGGTGAGCTGGGCCGGGGTCAGGCCCTTGGTGCCGGGCTTCCAGGTGGGGTCGGGGTTCTTGGTCATCCCGGCGGGCAGGCCGGTGCCGGTCAGCGCGGAGGGGTTGAACGCCCAGTAGGTGCCGTCGCCGGGGTAGAGCATCTCGCCGTCGCCGCCAGAGGTGATCCGGATGGCCCAGAAGTCTTTCAGCGGGAAGTCCTTGGCGATCTGGGCGAAGTAGACCTGGGCGGCGGCGCGGACCGCGGCGCTGTAGACCCAGTCCGCCTCGGTGGAGACGTTGCCGTCCTGGTCGACATAGGTGGCGTCGGCCAGCTTGAACACCCAGGCCGGCGGAATGTGGGAGCCCAGGCCCAGGGTGATCTTCTGCCCGGCGGCCTGCAACTGCGCCAGCTGGTCCTTCATGTAGGACACGTAGGACGCGCTGAACTTGCCGTTGGACGTCTCGAAGCTGGACCAGTTCAGCTCGAACATGGCCATCTTGACCCCGGCCTTGTTTTCGGCCGCTTGGTCCTGCGGCTGGCTGTCCAGCGTCCCCCATATCGGCCCGGACGGCGGGGTGGCGGCGTGCGAGGTGAACGAGAGCGCCACCGCCAGGATGGCCAGAGCCACGGCCGCAATGAGAGAGACCAGCACCTTGCTCCGGCGCCGGGTCGGGCCGTGCAGCGCCCGCACGAGAGATTCTCTGGATATTCGAGGGAAGTTCTGATTAAGGGTCATGGCTCTTTCCTTCTAGCGTTCACTTCAAATTCATTCCGTGAACTAGTCACCACTCTCCGTGTTTTCCGGGTGCCGTACCAGAGGCGCATTCCCTAGGTAATACAGGCCATTCCCTGTCCTTTTCCGCCCGGCCATTCAGCCCGGGCCATTCAGCCCTGGACCCTTTAGCCAGGCCATTCAGCGCTTGACCCTTTCGGCCCGGGCCATTCGTCCCGGCCCAGCCGGTAACCGTGAGCCGCCAGGGCAGGGCGGAGCCGGGAAGGACAGAGCAGGGAAGGGAAGGCGCCGCCTGGGACCGAGGGGCGAGGGCCGAGAAGCGAGGAACGAGCGACGAGCCGCCGGCGAGCCAAAGGCCCGCGGCGTCGCCTGGACTGAGGAGCGAGGAACGAGCGACGAGGGAAGGCGACGCCTTAAAGGCGGGCCGGAGGCGAGCCGGACAACACTGTACACAAAAAACGGCAGAACGGGCTAAGTGGGCCCAAAACCACGGCGCGTTACCGTTTTTGTCGTTCAGCCACGGAGGGACCGATCGATGTTATACGATCGATGATCATGTCATCACATGACGTGACTTGAATTATGTTCCAGAACACCGAATGAAACACTGATAACCTGGTTCTCAGGGGTCGCCGCCAGTCACCCGCGTCGGCTACGTGATGCTAGAACACAGACGGTGACGCCGAACCACGGCTCGTTCAGAATGATCGAGATTTTCTTGGGTAGCGGGGGCTATCGGAAGAGCGGTTCAAAGGGGAACTATGACGCCGGCTATTGGCATAACCACATATGAGGATCAGGCCTCCTGGCGTAATTGGTCAGCCCGGGCGGCCATGCTGCCCTGGGTCTATGTAGATGCGGTACGACGCGGCGGCGGACGGCCGGTCCTGCTGCCACCCGGCGGAGACGACGAGGAAGCCGCCGCCACCGTCGCGGGCCTGGACGGCCTGGTCGTCTCGGGCGGGCCGGACATCGACCCGGCTCGGTACGGCGCGTCCCGGCAGCCGGAGACGCAGGCCCCCGTGACGCTGCGGGACGCGTGGGACGTCGCCGTCACCAGCCAGGCGCTGCGGCTCGGGGTGCCGCTGCTCGCCATCTGCCGCGGTATGCAGATCCTGAATGTCTGCCGGGGCGGCACCTTGAATCAGCACATACCCGACCTGGTCGGGCACGGGCGGCACAGCGGACCGCCGAACGGATTCGGGCTGCACAAGGTCCGGGTCAGCCCGGACAGCGTGCTGGCTCAGATCCTGCCCGAGGACGGCTACTTCGACGTGCCCACCCGCCACCACCAGGCCGTTGACCTGCTGGGCGAAGGGCTGAAGGCGGTGGCCTGGGAGCAGGACGGCACGATCGAGGCGGTCGAGGTCGGCCAGTCTGAGCTGGGTGGCCTTTCCGGTTTCGTGCTGGGGGTCCAGTGGCATCCTGAGCAGGGCAGCGACGCGCGCCTGTTCACCGCCCTGGCCAGCGCGGCGTCGGAGCGGGCGGCCGCGCGGACGACGGCACTTGCGCCCATGGCCTAGTCTTTCTGCCAAAGTGCTGCGCCGAAGCAGCGTCGGCGATCAGGAGACACGACCGTGCCCGTAGGCTCGCCCGCCATCACCGCCGCGGTCTTCCGCGCGGTGCGGACGGGAAACGCCTTCGAGGAGACCGTCGAGCGACTGCTCGAGGGGGTCAAGCTCGGTGTTTACGCACCGGGCGACCGGCTCCCGCCGGAGCGGGAGCTCACCCGCAGGCTCGGGATCAGCCGCATCACGCTGCGGGAGGCGCTGCGCGAACTGGCCGCCGCCGGGTACGTCGAGACCAAGCGAGGCCGGTTCGGCGGCACGTTCGTCATCCGGCCGCCCGAGCCGATGGTGCACGACGAGCTCACCAGGACCGCGCGAGATATGGGCGGCCAGCTCGATGACGCACTGATGTTCCGCCGGGTGGTGGAGAGCGGCGCGGCGGAGATGGCGGCCCGGGCCAGCCTGAGCATGCAGCAGCGCGAACACCTGGCCGAATCCCTGGCCGCGACCCGCGCCTGCGGTGTCCGCGGCTACCGGCAGGCCGACACCCGGCTGCACCTGGCCATCGCGGACGCGGCCGGCTCGCCGCTGCTGACCGCGAGCGTGGTCGAGGCCCGGGTGCGTCTGGTCGACCTGCTCAACGCCATCCCCATGCTCGAGACCAACCTCGAGCACGCGAACCTCCAGCACGCGAGCATCGTGCGGGCTATCCTGGCCGGTGATCCCGAGCGGGCCCGGCACGCCATGGAAGAGCACGTGGCCGGGACCGCGGCGCTGCTTCGCGGCTTCCTCGGCGAATCCTGAAGTCCCGGGTTCCCCGGGGTCCGCGGCCGGGCCCTGGGAACGGGCTGGTAACGAGCTCGTAGCAGAGCTGTAACGACCCAGCGGCAGCCGCGGCGGCCGCTCATCCTCCCCTCTTGACACGCTCCCTGGCGCGGTGGGTCAATACCTTCATTCAATGGATCACTTCCAGCCATATGTGCTTTCGCCTAGGGAGATCGCATGGCCGATGACATAGCTGCGGTGCCGACGGCGGGCGAGGACGAGCGCCGCCTGCATGAGCTTGGCTACGCGCAGGAGCTCATGAGGCGGATGTCCGGGTTCTCGAACTTCGCCGTGTCGTTCACGATCATCTCGATCCTGTCCGGCTGCCTGACCCTGTACTACTTCGGCATGGACGAGGGCGGCCCGGCCATCATCGTGTGGGGCTGGCCGGTCGTCGGGATCATGACCCTGCTCGTGGGCCTGTCCATGGCCGAGGTCTGCTCCAGCTTCCCGACGGCGGGCGGGCTCTACTACTGGTCGGCCAAGCTGGCCCCGAGGAACGGCCCGGCCTGGTCCTGGTTCACCGGCTGGTTCAACTTCCTCGGCCAGGTAGCGGTCACCGCGGGCATCGACTTCGGCGCGGCGGTGTTCATCAACTTCCTGTTCAGCCTGTGGTTCAACTTCGACACGGCTACCCGCTGGCACACGATCGTGATCTACGTCGTCGTGCTGGCCGTGCACGGCCTGCTGAACCAGTTCGGCATCAAGCTGGTCTCGCTGCTGAACGACGTCAGCGTCTGGTGGCACATCACCGGCGTGCTGATCATCGTCGGCGCGCTGATCTTCGGCCTGAAGGCGGGCGCGCACCATGCCTCGGCCGGGTTTGTCTTCAGCAACCTGCAGAACCTGTCCGGGTTCCACATCGGCTGGTGGTACATCCTGCCGGTCGGGCTGCTGATGGCCCAGTACACCTTCACCGGGTACGACGCGTCGGCCCACATGACCGAGGAGACGCACAACGCGGCGCGCAGCGGCCCGCGCGGCATCGTCATGTCGATCGTGATCTCGCTGATCGCCGGCTGGATCCTGCTGATTGGCGTCACGTTCGCGATCCAGAGGGGGAACTACGCGAACGAGGCGCTGGCGGGCACCGCGGCGCCGGGCCAGATCTTTATCGACGCGATTGGCCGGACCGGCGCTGAGCTGCTGCTGCTGGTGGTGATCGGCGCCCAGCTGTTCTGCGGGATGTCCTCGGTCACCGCGAACTCCCGGATGATCTACGCGTTCTCCCGCGACGGCGCGCTGCCGGGATCGTCGCTGTGGCACAAGGTGAACAAGCGGACCAGGACGCCCACCAACGCGATCTGGCTGGCCGCCGGCGGCGCGCTGATCCTCGGGCTGCCGTACCTGTGGAACGCCGCCGCCTACGGCGCGGTGACCTCGATCGCGGTCATCGGCCTGTACATCGCGTACGTGCTGCCCACCTTCCTGCGACTGCGGCAGGGCCAGAATTTCAAGCGTGGCCCGTGGCACCTGGGCCGGTGGAGCTACGTGATCGGCTGGACGGCCGTGGTCTGGGTGGTGATCATTTTCTTCCTGTTCATGCTGCCGCAGTTCGGCCCCATCAGCTGGCTCACGTTCAACTACGCATGTATCGCCGTCGCCGTGGTGATCGGCTTTGCCACCATCTACTGGCTGGTCTCGGCGAAGAACTGGTTCAAGGGCCCGAAGGTCCAGGGATCGGCGGAGGAACTGGCCGCGATCGAGCAAGAGCTGTCGGTCTGATGGCGGGCTTCGGAAGCCAAGACGGCGGCGACGCGCGCCGGGGCATGCTGACCCTGGAGCAGCTCCGGGTCGAGGTCGCAGAGGACCAGGTCGATACCGTCGTACTCGCCTTCACCGACATGCAGGGACGGCTGCAGGGCAAGCGCCTGTCGGCGGAGTTTTTCCTGGAAGAGGTGGCCGAGCACTTCTCCGAGGGCTGCAACTACCTGCTCGCGGTCGACGTGGAGATGAACACCGTGGATGGGTACGCGATGTCGTCGTGGGACCGCGGTTACGGCGACTTCGTGCTCGTGCCCGACATGGCCACGCTGCGCCGCCTGCCGTGGCAGCCCGGCTCGGTCCTGGTCCTCGCAGACCTGACCTGGCTGGACGGCGATCCGGTGGTGGCCTCGCCGCGGCAGATCCTGGCGGCCCAGACCGCGCGGCTGGCCGAGCGCGGCCTGGTGGCGCTGGCCGGGACCGAGCTCGAGTTCATCGTCTACCGGGACTCCTACGAGCAGGCGGCGGCGCGCGGGTACCGGGATCTGACTCCGGCCAACCAGTACAACGTGGATTACTCGATCCTCGGCACCGCCCGGATCGAGCCGCTGCTGCGGCGGATCCGCAACGAGATGGCCGGAGCCGGGCTGTACGTCGAGTCGGCCAAGGGCGAGTGCAACCTCGGCCAGCACGAGATCGCGTTCCGCTACACCGAGGCCTCCGCCACCTGCGACAACCACTCGATCTACAAAACCGGCGCCAAGGAGATCGCCGACTCCGAAGGCATGAGCATCACCTTCATGGCCAAGCCGAACGCCCGCGAGGGCAACTCCTGCCACATCCATCTCTCGGTACGCGGCGCCTCCGATGGCGCCGCGGTGATGGCCGGGGACAGTCCGTACGGCCTGTCGCCCCTAGGCGAGCATTTCCTGGCGGGTCAGCTGGCCGCGCTGCGCGAGCTGACCTTGTGCTACGCGCCGAACATCAACTCCTACAAGCGCTACGTGCCGGGCAGCTTCGCGCCGACCTCGGTGCGCTGGGGCCCGGACAACCGCACCTGCGCGCTGCGGCTGGTCGGGCACGGTCCCTCGCTGCGGGTGGAAAACCGCACACCCGGCGGCGACGTGAACCCCTACCTGGCCGTGGCGGCGATGATCGCCGCCGGGCTTGACGGCATCGAGCGTGAGCTGCCGCTAGAGCCGCCGGTGACGGGCAACGCCTACGCCGACACGTCGGTTACGGTCCCGCATACCCTGCGTGACGCGCTGGAGCTCTGGGAGAAGAGCGAGCTGGCCCGCAGGTCGTTCGGCGCGGAGGTGGTGGAGCACTACGCCAACTACGCCCGGGTCGAGCTGGCCGCCTACGATGCCGCGGTGACCGACTGGGAGCTGCAGCGCGGCTTCGAGCGCCTGTAATGAAGACACAGTAGGGGGAACGGCTCGGCCATGTCTGTCTTTACCGTGCTCAATCCCGCCACCGAGGAGCCGGTCACCACGGTGACCCAGGTCTCGGCAGAGCAGGCCGACGAGGCGATCGCGGCGGCGGCCGCGGCCCAGGCGGCCTGGCGCGACGTCGCGCCCGGGGACCGGGCCCGGCTGCTGCGCGCGTTCGCTGCCGAGGTGGACGCCCACGTCGACGAGCTGGCCGACCTGGAGGTGGCGGGTTCCGGGCATCCCATCGGGCAGGCACGCTGGGAGGCCGGGCACGTCCGCGACGTGCTGCTGTACTACTCGGCCGCGCCGGAAAGGCTGACCGGTCAGCAGATCCCGGTGCCCGGCGGGCTGAACGTCACCTTCCGCGAGCCGGTCGGCGTGGTCGGCCTGATCGTGCCGTGGAACTTCCCGATGCCGATCCTGTCCTGGGGCATGGCGCCCGCGCTGGCCGCCGGCTGTGCCGTCGTGGCCAAGCCCGCGGAGGCCACCCCGCTGACCGCGATGCGGATCGGCGAGCTCGCTTTGGCGGCTGGCCTGCCCGAGGGGGTGTTGGGTGTGCTGCCGGGCAAGGGCAGCGTGGTCGGGCAGCGGCTGGTCGACCACCCTGCCGTGCGCAAGATCGTGTTCACCGGGTCGACCGAGGTGGGCCAGCAGATCATGGCCGGCTGCGCGCGCCAGATCAAGCGGCTCACCCTGGAACTCGGCGGCAAGAGCGCCAACATCGTGTTCGCCGACGCCGACCTGGAGCGGGCCGCGGCGACCGCGCCGTACGCGGTGTTCGACAACGCGGGGCAGGACTGCTGCGCCCGGTCCCGGATCCTGGTGCAGTCCTGCGTACTCGACAAGTTCATGGAACTGCTCGAGCCCGCCGTCAAGGGGGTGGTGGTCGGTGATCCCGCCTCGGCGCAGACCGAGATGGGCCCGCTGATCTCGGCGGCACACCGGGCGCATGTCGCGTCCTACGTGCCTTCCGGGGCGCCGGTGGCGTTCCGCGGCCATGCGCCGTCCGGGCCTGGGTTCTGGTACCCGCCGACCGTGCTGGCCCCGGTGCGGTCCGACGACCCGGCCTACCTTGAGGAGGTGTTCGGCCCGGTGGTGACCGTGACGCCGTTTACCGACGAGGCGGACGCGGTCGCCATCGCCAACGACACGCCCTACGGCCTGTCCGGCTCGATCTGGACCCGCGACGTGGGCCGCGCGATCCGGGTGGCCCGCGCGGTGGACAGCGGCAACCTGTCGGTGAACTCGCACTCCTCGGTGCGCTACTGGACCCCGTTCGGCGGGTTCAAGCAGTCCGGCCTGGGCCGCGAGCTCGGCCCCGATGCCCCGGACGCGTTCACCGAGACCAAGAACGTCTTCATCTCCACGGAAGAGTGAACATATGAGATTTTCCGGCAGGACCGTCGTCATCACCGGCGCGGGCAGCGGGATCGGGCTGGCCGCGGCGCGGCGGTTCGCGGCGGATGGCGCTCACGTGGTGGCCGTCGACATCGACGACGTCGCCGGGGAAAAGGCCGCGGCGGAGACGAGCGGGCTGTTCGTGCACGCAGACGTGTCCGTTCCGGATGATGTAGCGACGGTGTTCGCCGTGGCGCACGATACCTACGGTTCGGTCGACGTCGCGTTCAACAACGCCGGCATCTCACCGCCGGAGGACGACTCCATCCTTTCCACCGGCCTGGAGGCCTGGCGGCGGGTCCAGGAGGTCAACCTGACCTCGGTCTACCTGTGCTGCAAGGAAGCGATCGGCTACATGCGGCCGCAGGGCCGGGGCGCCATCGTGAACACCGCCTCGTTCGTCGCGGTGATGGGCTCGGCCACCTCGCAGATCTCCTACACCGCGTCCAAGGGCGGCGTGCTCGCGCTGTCCCGGGAGCTCGGCGTGCAGTTCGCGCGCGAGGGGATCCGGGTCAACGCGCTGTGTCCGGGCCCGGTGAACACGCCGCTGCTGCGCGAGCTGTTCGCGGCCGACCCGGAGCGGGCCGCGCGCAGGCTGGTGCACGTGCCGATGGGCCGGTTCGCCGAGGCCGACGAGATCGCGGCGGCGGTCGCCTTCCTGGCCAGCGACGACGCCTCGTTCATCACCGCCTCGACGTTCCTGGTCGACGGCGGAATCAGCGGTGCGTACGTGACGCCGCTCTAGCGATTCCGGGTCGGCTGTCTCATCCATGCACTTTGAGTAACATTAGGCTGCTCTAAGTGTTGCCGCAGGTTGCACCGTTCAGGGACGCGGCCGGGCAGATGCCCGGATATCAGGCCCGGGTGGCGGCGCTGGTCCGCGGCTATCCGCACATGCCGAGCCTGCTCGCCGCGGACCAGGTGGCGCTCCGCACCTGGATGGTTCAGGTAGCCGGGCCGCAGCTGGCGGCGGCAGCACGCGGCGACTTCCTCGTCGCCATCGACACGGCCACCAGCGACACGGCCGCCAGCGACAAACCAGCCACAGGTCGGCTCAGGGTGAGCGCAGGGTCCGCTGGGGGCTGATCAGGGTTTACGCCGACACCACGGTCATGACCGTGTGACCGATCCTGATCTTGTCGCGCTTCTTCAGCAACTGGGCCGCATGGATGCGGCGCCCGTTGAGCGAGGTGCCGTTGGTTGAACCGAGGTCTTCGACGTACCACAGGCCACGAACAGTCTGAAAGCGAGCGTGGTGACTGGAGGTGAAGTCGTCGTCAATGGCGAGGTTGCCTTCACGGCCGGCCGTGAAGTCGGTGTGGAAGGTACGGCGCTGGTCTCCGACCTGGATGACCAAGGGCCGGGTGTCAGGCGCCTCGGTGAGGGTATGGCCGGCTTGTCCGGCGACGACGGACACGGCGGCCGTCCAGGCTTCCTGCTCCTGCTTGGTGATGCTTTCCCATGGCGGCATAGGTGTGGGGAGGGCAGCGCAGTGGGCTTCGTACGCAGTTTGTGCGAGGCGTTCGAGAGGGCTGGTCACGTATCGATGATGCCAGAGAGAGCAGCTCAGAGGTAAGAGCGGATATTGCGCAGGGCGAGCTGCATTTCAGCAGCTGTGGAGAAGCGATCAGCCCGGGTCGGAGCGCATGCCTTGATAAGAAACTCTGCAAGGTCGGGGCCGAGATCGGAGCGGATCGTTCTCGGGTCGATCACTTGCTCGTCGGCTATGGGCATCGCATTCGGATATGGGTGGTGGCCGTTGCAGATTAGCTGATAGAGCAGCACGCCGACGGCGAATAGGTCGGTGGAGACATCCCAGCGAGTGAGGCCGGCGTCGGGTGGTTGATAGGGCGGTGTGCCTGAATGGGTATACACGGGGTCGCCGACCCTGGAGGCGATGTTGAAGTCAAGCAGTTTCGCTCCGCTGCGGGTGAGCATCACGTTGAGCGGTTTGATGTCGCGGTGAACCAGCCCTTTGTCCTTCAGTTCAGTCCACTCGTTCAACTCGGCTTCCGATAGATCGCCACGGCGGCGCTGAGCATCCAGTTGCTCGAGGCGGGCCGAGTCAGGATGAAAAGCGACGAGCGCAGCCAGCAGGTCCAGTGCCACATCGACTGCCTCCCGGTCGCGAAGGTGCCTCTTCCCCACCGCGAAGTCATGGAGTGACTCCCCGTCAATGAACTCGGTGATGAGATACCACTCGCCGGCGCTGGTCCTGCCTGCCCAGAAGACCTCCACCACGTTGGGATGATGAATCTTTCGCAGCGCGCCGATCTCGCGCCGCACCGCCTGATAGCCGGCCGCGCTATAGAAGAGCTTGAGTGCTCGCTCCTCGCCCTCGACCTCGTCGAGTACGCGATAGACGTTCGAAAGCCCGCCCTGCCCGAGCAGGTCCAGGATCTCGAAACGATCGTCGAAGATATCACCGATCGCGTAGTCAGCGGCTTTAGTCCCCTTCGATGACCGCACCTCTGCCGGGTCAGGCTCAGGGAGTGACAGGCTGCCGCCCGCGGCCGGTTCCCGCATGGTATGGATTGTGTGATGTCCAGCCAGTTTCTCAGCGAAATGATCTTCGGCGGCATCCAATGCCTCTAGCGCGGCATTAAATTGGTCCTCATCATCGATATCCTCAAGTAGCCTGCGCAACCGGACACATGTCAGCTGGAACTCAATCTCCTTTTGCGTTACCGCTTCCATGGCCAGCTGGGCCCGCTGCCGACTCTGCCCGCTTGCCTTCTCTGCATCATGCACGCGCTCGTCAGCCACTCGTATCTCATTCTTCAGCCGATCCGACTGAACCTTCTGCCAGTCCCGGAACCGTTGTCTCAAAGCCGATCGATTAAGCCTGAGTGACTGCGAAGGCCCAGCCAGTCCCCGGGCAACCGCCTCTTCGACCACTCTTCGAAGGTCCGGCAGATCCATGTCGCGTTTGATAATAATCTCGTCGACGTCATAACGCTCAAAGAGATTCTTTCGCACCGAGCCGGCGGGCGGGCTTCCTGTGACAAGTATGCGACGCGTAGAAGGATACCGAATTTTTATCAAGTCGAGCAGGTCACCGCCCTGCTGGTCACTATCGGTCGCCAGATTAAGATCGACCAGCGCAACGTCATAGGGTGATTCTGTCTGCAGCAGACCGATCGCCTGCTGCAGCGATTCGGCTGAATCTATGTGGTGATCGCCGAGTCTTCTCTTGATGATCTGACGCCACGACTCGTCGTCGTCCACATGTAGAATCCGCGCCAATGATCCTCACCAGCTTCCCTCCGCGCCCGCAACGTCAAGTATACTTTCGGCGGTTCGAGGTGATGCGCCCGCGAGGCAGGTCTGTGGACCTGCCTGGGGCTACGTTGCCTGGCGTGTGGTTGATGGCTAACCGCCGACGGCGTGCGCTTCGCCGCTCAGACACCAAGGCCCGCAACCGGCTCCTGGTCCCGCTCACTGCGGCGGACCAAGCCCCATAACCCCCCCATAACTTGGCATCGCTTGGCGACCATCACCCGTCAGTTGATAATTACCCAGCAGCGTGCCCCGTAACGCATCAAACTCAAGACGAACGTGCACGACCTCACGAACATAGATAGCCGTCATGGTCTCCCGGCTCGCAGGCACCACCAGCATCACCTCAGCCAGGCGTTACTGCCCTCGAGGCCAAGTCCGCCCTAGGCGGCACTGATTGACGGCTCGGCAAGCGTGCAGTGCCCGCACGACCCGCGCTATAATCTGTCTCCAGTTCGTCCTCTCGCCCGCAACTTTGGGAAGTGGTCTCGCCGTGGAAGAATGGGAGCGCCTCCTCGATGAGCTCCATGGGGAGCTTTCCCTGCGCGAACGGGAACTTGATCTGCTTCACAGCATCGACCTGCAGCTGCTGGAGCCGGAGCTATCACCTCACGAGATCTTCAACTTCATCGTTCAGAATACTAAGAAGCTACTCGAAGCCAGCCATACTACGATATTGCTGCGCAGAAGCACCTTCCTGGAGCCAATGTACTCCAGCTTGAAGTCCGTAATAGGGCAACGCGTCCCGATCTCCGAATCTTTGACCGGCTACAGCCTTGAGACTGATGCATTGGTCAACGTCCCAGATCTCATGGTCAGCGAGCTTAAGACGAGATATGCGCCGCTGCGAGGTTACCGAGGCCCGGGCATGCGCAGCCTCCTCGCTACCCCGATCAGGATACGCGATACTATCGTCGGCGTCTTGAATGCCGAGAGCAGGCATGTGAATGCCTTTAAAACAGTGCATGAACGAATCGTGCGCGCTATCGCTGCTCAGATTTCGATAGCACTGCAGCGAACTCAAACACTGGCCAGCGACATACTCCTCGCGGATGTCGACCGCCTGATGTTCGCGGGTGATGATGACCCGCATAATGTAGTACAGTACTCAGAGCACGCTATTCAGGCAGCGCTGGAAAAAGTCATGGCGGAGCTCAGGCGGCTCGAACATGTTCAACATACGGGCGCGCAGATTATGTTCGTTCGCGGCGAAGATGAGCTTGAGATCATGCATAGCACGAACCCTTTGGATGTAGGGTTGATTTTGCCGATTGGCAAGTCTATAAGCGGCCGGGCCGTCCGGGAGCGAAGGACGGTCATAATCGGAGACGTCAACAACGAAGGGGAATATGTCCGGCTGCTCGGCGACTCAATTCGCAGCGAGATTGCTGTTCCGATTCTATTCGGTGAAGAGGAACTGGTCATAGGGATCCTGAACGTCGAAAGCGATGAGTCGGATGCCTTCTACGGCTTCTATCAGGTATTGCTGGAGAGTTTCGCGGAGAAAGTCAGGACTCTCCTCGCCTTTGCCAGGCTCCGCGGCGATGTCACCGAGGCCTTGGAATTGCGCAGCGCTGATGACTTGCTTCTGGCCATCGGCGACCAGACGAGTCATATGATTCATCGACTCAATAATACCGTAGGAGCGATGCGTTTCCGGATCATGGAATTGCAGGATATGCAGGGTAACGGAAGCTTGGACGAAGATTCTCTGAAAGAATCTCTTGACGCGTTGCGTGAGCTCGCTGAGCGCACCTTGAGAATGCCGGATGAGATTACCTTGCAGCTCGGCCGCGAAGGCACAAGTGTTGACGTTAATGAATGCATCAGGAGGGCTATTAGCCAGATCGAGCGTCCGCAGCGCATCGTGCTAGATCTGAAGCTCGCCGACAATATACCGCGGCTACCTTTGTACTGCTTTGATATTGTCGTCCAGAATCTTCTGCAGAATGGCCTCGATGCGATGCCAGCGGGCGGGCGGCTGTCCGTCTGTACTTCGATGGTGTTTGATAAGAAACTCCTGACAGGCTACCTGCAGCTATCAATAAGCGATACAGGTCAAGGAATTCCGCCTGATGTGCAGAAGCGTATGTTCGAACTGAACTTCACGACCAAACGCGAGAAGGGGAAGGGGCTCGGACTCGGGCTTTGGTGGGTGCGTAATTTCGTGCGGCGCGCTCGTGGCGATATCACAGTCCGGAGCACCATCGGATCCGGGACCGACGTTGTCGTCAAGATACCGATAAATCGATCGAGTGCTGAGGTCTAGGCGCTGGGCATAGATTGGAGGGAAGAAAGCGTGGGATCTGACAAGAATGTTCTCATAGTCGAAGATGAAGAGCAATGGCGCAAGATATATGAACGTGCCGTGAGTTCTCAACAGCCGGGACAAACTATCAAGGTCGCCGAAGATCTCACCGGCGCGGAGCGCCTGATCGATTCGACGCAATTTGCGGTAGCTTTTGTGGACGTTGGCCTGGATATATCAGATGATCATAATGTAGACGGACTGCGCGTAATGCAGAAGATCCGCGACACGGGTGATGACACTAGCATCGTCGTGGTGACGGGCCGGAGTGGTCAGGATGTCCTGCCCATAGCTCGTGACGCCATGAAGAAGTATGGCGCTTTCGATACCATCGGTAAGGGTAGTGCCGGGCCTTCCGACATCAGGCGGCTGCTCACTGGTGGCCTCGAGGCTTATAGGAACGCGCGGACTTCTCAGCTGGTGGACGCTCGTAATTCGATTCGCGGCGCGGCCGATCCGATGGTCTGGGATCGCCGGGTCACCGACGCGATTGATTTCAGAGGGAGCGCCAGGGACTTCTACGGCCTTCTTGACAAGCTATTCGGCGAGTATCTGCCTCTGGTCAATAGGATCGGCACGGAGCAGGCACGTATTGATAATCAGAATAAGCTCGTCTACGGTAACTACTGGAGCAGGGCGATTGGCGCAGGCATGCTCATTTGCTTTGGTGCCGCCGAGGTATTTGATAAGGGCATCAACGCCATATCTGCAGATAGCGGTATCCTGAGCGACAGCGTCCCGGTCAAGGAACTGGCGAGCCATGGCGTCAGGGGCGCGGTATTCCGAGTGGAGGGGAGCCAACGGGACGAGTTTCAGGCGGGCTGATAGACGCGGGCGTCTGTGTCAACGTCCGCTACCCGGCCAACTGTCATGCGCGATTAGGTTACATCTGTCTAGGCGTGGGTCAAATGACGAGCATATTGCTGATAGACGACGAGAGGGAATGGCTGGAGCTCATCCGCCGGGCGTTGCCGGAGTACGATGTCGACCAAGCGGAGTCGTACGATGATGCGCTGGCGTTGCTGGGCGGCGGTGCGATGTATGACGTCGCGATTGTGGACCTGAATCTTCTCGGGATAGGTTCAGACGGGCTCGGCGGGGCGCTTCTCGAAATTATGAGAGACCGTTATCCCTCGATACGCCGGATCGCCCTTACGGGTAGGCGTCTTACCTCCGTGAGAACCGTGTTCGATCGATTTGACGTCGACGACTTGCTGCTCAAGGATAAGACTATTAACCTGGCGGTAGTGCGTGAAGTGGTAGAGGTGGCCCTTGGACGAACGAACAACGATGTTCCGCGTGAACTGAGGGCTATGAAGTCGGAAATGCTGACCAGTGTGCGCTCTTGGAAAGAGGATATCCTGCTGGGACTGGATCAGCGTTCGCGCACGCTGCGAAATGACGTTTCGGATGCGGCGCGTGAAGGGAAGAGAGCTGAGGATTCCGCAAAAGAGCTAGAGGCTCTGGAAGCCATGAGCCGGAATCTGGAAACGGAGTGTTCTCAGCTTACGAAATTCGTGTCTGGTATTCGCACTGATGAGGAAGTGATGTCCGCGGCACAAGAATTTGAGCGGCTGAAGAGCATTTTTAGCAGCTGAAGCTGCGTGATTTTAAGCCGGTACTGGCAGTAGGCTTGAAGAAATACTTGGTGCCAGCTGGCGGCAATCTCTCGGTGATTTGGATGAGGCTACCGTACCGGTCGCGGTGCCAGTGTTTTCCTGCGGCATCGGTGAAGAGTAGCTCGACCGGCAGCGATGACCCAGCCGTGCTAGCCGTGCCAGCCGTGGTCCGGGCAAATTGGAGCACAATTTCCTTCTCCTGGCTGTACTTCGGTGGCACTAGATAGTCCAGGTCAAGCTCGACGTACGCTATGTCCGGTCCAGACCATTCGGCGCCGACCGCCACTCTAAGTCCGTAGACCGGTTCGTGGCTAGAGTTCTGCAGCGTGATAGTGACAGAGTACTTCGAGCTGCCGGGATCCTGCTGAATTTGGTTCGTCCATGCTGATACGAGACGCGCCTGGGCCTCGCGTTTCTCGACTTGAGCGGTTCTTTGCTCGCGACGGGTCACACGCAATAGGGCGTAGGTAAGGAGTAGAGCTACAGCGGTCGCAATGCCGCCTACCCAGGTCGCAACGTCACCCCATTGAACAGTCGCCACCGGCCGAGTATGCCAGATACAGGCGAGGCATAGACATCGTTTGCGTGTTACGGATCATGATGTCTTGCGTGAAGTACGCCGACGAGCCGCTTCCGTAGGGATGAGCGAGGTGTGGCCTGGGCTCAGGGTGAGCGCAGGGTCCGCAGGCTGATGGTGACCGGCATCGCGCGGAGCTCGGCCAGCGCGGCCTCGCTGTACTCGGAGCCGATATCGGTCAGCACATAGCCGACGTCGTCCTTGGTCCGCAGCAGCTGACCTTCGACGTTGACGCCATGATCGGCGAGCACCCGGTTGATCGAGGCCAGCACGCCCGGCACGTTCTGGTGCAGGTGCACCAGCCGGTGCGTGCCGCTGGTCACGGGCAGCGTGACCCCCGGCAGGTTCACGCTGAGCGAGGTGGCCCCGGAGGCCATGTAATCGGCGAGCTTGCCCGCGACGAACTCGCCGATATCTTGCTGCGCCTCCTCGGTCGAGCCGCCGATGTGCGGGGTGAGGATGACGTTCGGCAGCCCGCGCAGCTCCGAGACGAATTCATCGCCACGACCCTTGGGCTCGGCCGGGAAGACGTCGATGGCGGCCCCGGCAATGTGCCCGGACTCGATGTTGCGGCGCAGCGCCGCGTGGTCCACGACGAAGCCGCGGGACAGGTTGAGGAACAGCGAACGCGGCTGCATCGCGGCGAACTCGGCAGCGCCGAAGAAGCCGCGGTTGCCGGCCCGCCCGTCCACGTGCAGGGTGACGGCATCGACCGACGCGAGCAGCGCTTGCAGCGTGGAGCACCGCCGCGCATTGCCGATGGCCAGCTTGTCCGCCACGTCGTAGAAGTAGACGGACATGCCCAGGTTCTCCGCAAGCACGGACAGCTGACTGCCGATGTTGCCGTAGCCGACAATGCCGAGCCGACGGCCGCGCACCTCATGGCTCCCGGTCGCTGACTTGTCCCACGTCCCCGCGTGCATCTGCGTGTTCTTCTCTGGCAACCGCCGCGCCATCGCGATGATCTCGGCCAGCGCGAGCTCGACGACGCTCCGGGTGTTGGAGAACGGCGCGTTGAACACCCCGACGCCGCGCTTGGTCGCGGCGGCCAGGTCGATCTGGTTGACCCCGATGCAGAACGCGCCGACCGCGGCCAGCTGGGGCGCGGCCGCCAGGACGCGCTCGGTGACCAGCGTCCGCGACCTGATGCCCAGCAGGCTCACGCCGCCGATGGCCTCGATGAGCTCGTCCTCGCCGAGCGCGCTCGGCAGGGTCTCGACCTGGTAGCCCTCCTTGGCCAGTCGCAGCGACGCGTCGGGATGGATGTTCTCGAGCAGCAGTGCCCTCATGGTCACCAGCATCCACCTTTCGTGATTCGCGGGCATCGGCCCCGCCCTTGTGGGATGCGGGGACGGGATCCCCGCAGCTCGCTTCCTTTATACCGGAAGTTACGCTCAGTTCGTTACGCGATTCTTCGGTCTGACCTGGTGTTTTGCCGGGGTTGCAGCGGGCGCGGACGACCGGCCTGGTGGCAGCCGGACCGGACTGCTAACGAGCCGTGGTGGCCGCGCCGGTCAGGCGTCCCGGTTCCGCGCGGCCTGATGGTTCCGAGTGGCCTGATAGTTCCGCCTTGCCTGGTGATTCCGCCTTGCTTGCGCCCGCATCGTCCTGTTCTGCATCATCCTGGCCCGCATGGTCGTGACCCGCATTGTGCTGGTCCGCGCGGGATTCAAGATCGCGGAGGCGGACCCGCACCTCGTCCGCGAGCGGGTGCGGCAGGCGGTCGAGGATCGCCACGGCCTCCCGCCAGGCCGCGCCGGCGGCGCTGGGGGCACCCTCGGCGAGAAGGGCATCGCCGAGCCCGGCCAGCGAGTTACCCACGCCGAAGGGAGCGCCTATCTCGCGGTAGGCCTCAATGGCCTTGGTGTAGTGGGCCTTGGCCTGAACGAAATCGCCCAAGTGCAGGTACACATAGCCGAGGCTGTCGAGCGTGTCCGCGGTGCCGCCCCGGTGACCGGAGTCCCGGTGCAGGCTCAGGGCTCGCTGGCAGTGGATCACGGCCTGGTCATACTGGCCGAGGTGGGCATAGAGCCAGCCGACCCCATTCTCCAGGGTCGCCTGCGTCCACCAGTGCCCGACGGCCTTGAGCATCCGGAGCGCGTCCAGCGCGACGGCCAGTGCCTCCGGGTAGCGGTCCTGCTTTTCCAGCATGCCCGCCAGGCCATTGAGCACCACGGCCTCGTTGGCCCGGTCGCCGAGCTTCCGGAATTTCTCTAGTGCCTGCCGGACGTTCGGGTCGGCCGCATCGTAGTCGCCCACCTGCGCTTGTGCGTGACCAAGCAGGTAGTGGGCGTGCGCGAGGGCCAGGCTGTCATCCAGGCGCCGCGCCGCCGCCAGCGCGGTTTCGCCAGCGACGGCGTAGTCCCGCCACCGGCCGCGCCGGTGGAAGAACGGGCCGAGGGTCCAGGAGATCTGCCAGACGTGGACGTCGAATCCATCGGCATCGCCGTAGCCGATCAGTGCGAGCAGGACCGCCACTTCGGCGTCGAACCAGGCCATAGCCTGGTCCTTGTCGGCCACGTCAGCGGGCAGCACGCCCGGCTGCGGCGAGGTCAGCCGCAGCGCCGACCGGAACGGGCTGAACCGCTGCGAGGCGGCCATCGCCGTGTGCAGGTAGTGGTCGAGAACCCGGTGCACGGCGGCCCGCCGCTCGTCGGCGGAGTCGTGCCGTTCCGCCTGGTCGGCCGCGTAGGCGCGGAGCAGGTCATGGAAGGTGAACCTAGCGGGCAGGTATTCGGCGACCATATGGGCACTGGTCAGCTCGCGGAACGCGGCGCCCGCCTGCGCCCGGGTCATCCCGGCCAGGCTCGCCGCCGCCGACAGTGAGATGTCGGGGCCCGGATGCAGGCCGAGCAGGCGGAACATCCGGGCCGCGGTCTCGCTGAGCTGGTCGTAGGACCAGGAGAAGACAGCCCGCACGTTGGTGGCGGCGTCGGCCTCCAGCACGTCGAGCCTGCCCCTGGCATCTCGCAGTTCGGCGGCCAGCTCAGCTAGCGAGCGCTTAGGCCGGGCCGCGGCGCGCCCGATGGCAATGCCGAGAGCCAGCGGAAGCCGCGCGCACGAGGAGATGATCTCGTCCGCCGCCTCGGGCTCGGCCGCGGTCCGATCCTGGCCGAGCCTTCGAGCCAGCATCTCCCGCGCCTCATCCTCGCCGAGCACGTCCAGGGTGACCGGCACCGCTCCCTCGGCGGCCACCAGCCCGGTCAGCTCGTTGCGGCTGGTCACCACGACCAGGGATCCGGGCGCGCCGGGCAGCAGCGGACGCACCTGGACGACATCGCGCGCGTTGTCGAGCACGATCAACATCCGCTTGCCGTCGAGCAGACTGCGGTAAAGCGCCGCGCGGCCTTCGGTGCCTGCCGGGATCCGGTGCGGCGGCACGC
>Ga0302178_10001414_pt1 | contig 20223 bp, 22 predicted proteins | sample I_Palsa_E1_3_FD_198790 | JGI IMG/M metagenome (GOLD analysis project Ga0302178, IMG submission 198790) | Peat permafrost microbial communities from Stordalen Mire near Abisko, Sweden - I_Palsa_E1_3 | ecosystem: Environmental > Terrestrial > Soil > Palsa > Peat permafrost | place: Sweden... | reverse complement strand
TGGACGGTCTCGACCCAGCTCTTGAGCGCGTCGATCGTCATTTCCTGGCCCTTGCGGATGGTGCTCAGGAACTGCTCCTGGACGTCCTGGGTGATGTTGCTGGCCATGATGGCCTCCTTGATCCTTGTTCTTGTCATCTTGTTGTTCTTGGCTTCTGATGCTAACTATACCAAGCAGTGGATGATATGTCAAGCGGCTTTGCTTGGTATTTACAGCGGGGTGGGTCTGGTTGTGCGGGGGGTTCTGCCACGGCCATCCGGGGAAATGGCTGGTGGACGGGCCGTGAGACCCTGCGGGTTGCGTCGTGGGGCCCAACCCGCAGGGAGCTGGGGTGATGGCTCAGCCGGCGGCCTTCGGGGCGGGCTTGGCGGCGGGCCTGGGCGTGCGCTTGGGCGCGGCAGCCTTCGGGGCGGCAGGCTTGGGCGCGGGAGACTTGGCGGGCGCGGCCTTGGGGGCGGCAGCCTTAGGGGCGGCAGCCTTGGGGGCAGCGGCCTTGGGGGCAGCGGCCTTGGGCGCGGGAGACTTGGCGGGCGCGGGCTTCGGCGCAGCGAACTTGGCGGGCGCGGGCGCGGGCTTCGGCGCGGACGCGACAACCGAGGGCTCGGTCTTGACGACGGCGGGCTTGGGCTCGGGAGCCACGACGGCGGGCTTGGGCTCGGGAGCCACGGCAGCGGGCTTGGGCTCGGGAGCCACGGCAGCGGGCTTGGGCGCGGCGGGCCTGGGTCCGAGCACTACGGCAGCGGGCTTGGGCTCGGCGGCCTTGGGCTCGGCAGCCTTCGGTGCAGCGGGCTTGGGCTCGGGCAGGTCGGGCACAACGGCAGCGGGCTTAGGGGCGACCTGGGCGGGCTCGGGCTTGGGGGCGGTCCTGGTCGTGACGTCCTCGCGGCGGCCTGACATCAGCGGGACGGTCAGCGCCAGCATGTCGTCGGCGAACTTCCGCTGGCTGGCTAGCAGCTGCTCGGCCAAGCCGTAGGCGCTGTCGACAGCCTCTCCAGGGGTGGGCAGCTTGTCGGCAAATGGCACCGCGACGTTCGGCAGCTTGGGGAGCTTGTCGGTCAGCGGCGACAGTCTGGGGGTTACGGTGGTGACGGTGTCGACCCAGATCCTGAGCGCACCGATTATGGTCTTCTGACCCTTCCGCAGGGTGGACAGGAACTCTTCCTGCAGGTCCTGCGTCGACGTCCTCGTCATGGCGTTCTCCTTAAAGCTCGTCATGCGAACTATACCAAGCATGATTGAGATGTCAAGCGCGTGCTTGGTATGGGCAGCAGGGTGCGGCCGGCGCGCGGCGGGGTGCGACGGGTTGCAGCAGCGTGCGACGGGTCAGGTCTCCTCGGCTGCGTCGGCCAGGAGGGGGGAACGGGCCAGGGTTAGCACGGCGGCGCCCAGGATCGCGGCGGCGGCGACCTCGGGCAGGATGTACCAGCCGCCGCGGACCTCCTCGTGGAAGGCGAATACGCCCCACAGGACCGAGATGAACGGGTCGGCCAGGGTCAGGCCGGGTTGGACGGCGATCAGACCCCCGGCGTTCAGGGCCGACTGGATCAGGAACATGCCGAGCAGGCCGGCCGCGACCATCCCGTAGATCTCCCAGCTTGTGAAAAGTGTCACAAGTCCCTGCGAGAAGGTCTTGGTCATGCCCTTCATCAGCGCCGCCGTGAGGCCGAACGCCGAGCCGGCGGCGATGCCGAGCAACGCGGACCGGTAGGCGCCGCCCGAGCCGCGGGTCGACTTGCGGCTGCCGAGAAGGACAAGAACCCCGACCAGGGCCAGGTTCACGGTCATGCCGAACACCCAGTCGTACCAGTGCACGTGCCCGTTGCGCCCGGCGGACGGCGACAGCAGGAACAGCAGGGCACCGAGGCTGATCGTCATCACAGCGGCCGAACCCCACTCCCGCCGGTGCATGCCCTGGCCGAAGATCCGGGAGGCGAGAATCAGCGTCAATGGCAGCTCGAGCACCAGGATGGGCTCGACCGTGGCGAGCTGGCCGAAGCCCAACGCCGTGGCCTGGAGCAGGAAGCCGATGCAGATAGCCAGGATCCCGCCGAACCAGACCGGCTCGTGCAGCAGGGTCCAGATTAGCCGCCAGCTCAGGTTCTGGTTGCGGGGCACGTCGCGGTTGGCCTTGCGCTGCAGCACCGAGGAGGTCGCGTTGCCGAACGCCGCCAGCACCGCGAGCAGGTAGCTCAGCATGTATCCTCCCGGCCCTCTGCTACCCGGACCTGGCGCGACGACACATAACCCGCCCGCTGTACCGGCGCTGGTCCAAGATCGGCTCGAGCTGGGCGCACCGACTATCTTGATCTCCATATTGGTTACGTTTCGTAGTATCATGCATACAAGAAGTTACGGCCCGCTATGAGAGGCACCCATGACAGGGAGCAGCACTCCACGGGCCAACTCGATGACGGGCAAACGGGTGAAGCGCTGGCCGCTCCGCCCGCTCTCAGCCGTGATCCTCTTGGTCCTGGCCGCTGTGGCGGTCGCTTCGTGCCTGATCACGCAGAATGTTGTCCAGGACCAAGAGAGATTGATCTTGCGCGAGCAGACGGCAGAAGTGGCTGCCGTGGTCGGGAGCTCGTTCGCCGGCGCCCAGTCCTCGCTTCAGCTGCTGGGGCAAATTGCCAGTTCAGACAACCGCCACCCCAAATTGTTCGCCGCCGCGGCGCGTGCCGTGACCACGGCGAGCACCCAAGGATGGCTGGTGACCACACAGAGCGGGACTAGTTTGAGGGTGACCGCGGCAGCGGGCAACGGTCCCGTCGTCGGGCAGGCGCTCTCCAGTGCCCTGGGGCAGCTGGCTCACCGGGCTATGTCGGCCAAAGGGCTGGTATCGGGCTTGGTGCAAGAGGGCCGCACCCTTCGGCTTGCCTTCGCGCTAGGTGGGGCGGCGGGAGCCGGAACCGTGGTCTGGCAGGAAACGGTGATCTCCCCGACGACTCCAACGCCGACGGGTCCGACGTCGCCGTGGCACTCCCTGAACGTCGCGATCTACCTGTCGAACCATCCTGACCCCTCGGCTCTCGTCGTGACGACCACGAAGGACCTGCCGCTGGCGGGCATTCAGTACCCGTTCCGCGTCGGAGCGGATGCGTGGCTGATCGTGGCCAGCAGCCCTCAGTCGCTCGTCGGGTCGCTGGGCCAAGATATGCCCTGGATTGTGCTGGGCTTTGGCGCGGTCACCGCGGTGCTGATGACTGCGGTCCTCGAGACGCTGGGCCGACGCCGGGACTACGCCTCGGCGCTGGTAGAGGAGCGCACTGCGTCGTTGCGGAGCGCGATTGCCGAGCGTGAGGCGGCGCAAACCAGCCTGAGCCGCCAGGAGAACATGGCGGCCATAGGCCAGCTGGCCGCGACGGTAGGCCACGAGTTGCGCAACCCGCTCGCTGTCGTGATGAATGTCCTCTACCTCATGAAGGTGGGGTCGAAGGCCGCCGCGGATGACCCCATACACCGCCACCTTGCCACCGCCGAACGAGAGATCTCAGCGGCCACCCTCATCGTGTCCGACCTCCTCGACTACGCCGCCGGCCGGGGACCGATCCTCGCCCCGGTGGAAGTCTGCGATCTGGTGGATGAGGCCCTCTCAGTGGCGCCCCCGCCCGACGGTGTGCAAGTCGTCCAGCGCTGCGAGCCGCTGGTTGTCGACGCGGACCGTGATCAGATCCGTCAGGCGCTGCTCAACCTCATCACCAACGCCTACGATGCGATGCCCGGCGGTGGCGTGCTGACCGTTTCGACGACGTCGGGACCAGGATCCGCGCAAATCACGGTGACCGACACCGGCATGGGCATGGACGAAAAGACCCGCGACAGTATCTTCACCCCATTTTTCACCAAAAAGGCGCGCGGGATCGGCCTGGGCCTGGCCGTGACGAAACGCGTCGTCGAGGCCCATGGCGGCACGATCGCGGTGCAGAGCAGGCCCTCGGCGGGCACTTCGTTCACGCTTAATCTGCCCGTCCTCGCCGCGATGGCGAGCGCGCCCCGGTGAACGAGCCCGCCAAACTAAAGCGGCCCACGGTACTGGTGGTTGACGATGAGGTCGGTATGCGCGACACCCTGGTCGCGATCCTCGAGCATCACGGCTATCGCGTCTGGTCAGCCCCCGACGGCGAAACCGCGTTCAGTGCCGCCCAAGAGAAGGACTTTGACGTGCTGGTGATGGACATTCGGATGCCAGGACGCGACGGCGTGTCGGTGCTCGAGGAGCTGGGGACGCCACCGCCCCGGGTCATCTTGATGACGGCCTACGGTGCGGAGGATCGACTGCGCGCCGCGGCCAATGCACATGTCTTCGCGGTACTCAGCAAACCCTTCGACATGCGCAGAATGCTGAGCCTGGTGGCCCAGGCTTCCAAGGATAGCAAGTGAGCGCTCCGCCACCCCCCGACACAACGCCTAGCCCGCCCATTGTCCACATAGTCGATGACGATCCAGGTATACGGTCGACTGTCGTCGAGATCCTCGCTCTGTCCGGGATCGCAGCTGAGGCTTTCGATTCCGGAGCGGCTGTGCTGGGGAACCACGGCACTGACCGACCGGACTTGGTGATAGTCGATCAGAAGCTGCCCGATACGACGGGGATCGCCCTGTCCATCTCGTTGAAATCCGAGGACCCCGATCTGGCGGTGATACTGCTCACCGGGTACGCATCCGCCGATAACGCCATCGCCGCTGTCGGTCTGGCCGACGACTATCTCACCAAGCCGGTACAGCCAGACGAGCTCGTGCGAAGCGTGAACGCTGGTCTCGAGCGCAGCAGGCTCCGCCGCGAAAACCGCCGTCTGGTCGCCCGTCTGCATGAGATGAACGCCTCTCTCGAAGACACCGTGGCCGAACGAACCCGTGCGCTCGAGATGTTCACGAATGCGGTCGCCCACGACCTGCGAGCTCCGCTGCGGACGATGGACGGTTTCAGCGCGGCCCTGCTAGAAGAGTGCTGGAACGGTCTCGGCGAGGACGGCCGGGGCTACGCCGAGCGAATCCAGGCCGGGAGCTCGCAGATGGCGGGGCTTATCGACGCCTTGCTTGACCTTTCGCGCGTCTCGCAGGCCGAGATGAACCTCCAAACGATCGATCTCGGCGCCGAGGTTAGCCACATCGCCGAGGAACTCCAGCGCAGCGGACCGGACCGCAGCGTCCGCTTCGTCATCCAGCAACCCGTCTGGGCGCTAGCGGACCCAACTCTGATGGCTACGGTCCTGCAAAACCTGATGGACAACGCCTGGAAGTACAGCTCCCGCCGGGACGATGCGCTGATTGAGTTCGCGACGATGCCGGCCGAGGACTCCCCCGTTTGCTATTACGTGCGCGACAACGGCGCCGGTTTTGACTCTGTCTACGTCGACAAGTTGTTCACCCCGTTCCAGCGGCTGCACACGCCCGGCGAGTTCCCCGGTACCGGCATCGGCCTCGCCAGCCTGCGCCAGATCGTGGAGCGCCATGGAGGTCAGGTGTGGGCCGAGGGCGCGGTCGGCGAAGGCGCGACCTTCTATTTCACTCTCGACGCGAAACAAAATGCATAAGCGAGGGGCTGACACCCCGGCCACGGCGGGAAGCGATTTGGCCAGCCGCGAGCAGGCATCACCGCGCCCTGAAGTGCCTCGCTGGGGATGCCTTGGTGGGTGCTTTGTGCTGTGGTCGCGTCAGTATCTCTGCTCTCGCTAACGATCACGTGACTCAGCCGCAATCGGATCGAGATGTGTTGAATCGAGGGGTTCATGATGTCACAACGTAATTTTGGGGTATCTAACGACTAGCGGGGCGCCACACGTTGCCTCGGAGTGCACGGAGGTCAGCGATGCGACGCCTATGGATGTCTTTGCTGCTTGTGCCCGTGCTAGCGTTCGCCGTCCCGACGGCGGCCCTGGCCTCGTCGTCGGCGCCGTCCGCCATCGCCGCTCGCACCAGTGTTCTGCAACTGGGCATGAAGGGCCCGGCCATTAAAACGCTGCAGCGTCGGCTCGCCGCGCTGAAGTACTATCCGGGTTCGATCGACGGACAGTTCGGCACCAACACGCTGGAGGCCGTGTGGGCCTTCCAGGAAGTGCAGGGCCTGCCAGGCCATGACTACGTGAGCTCGGCGATGGAGCGGGCGCTGGCCAACCCGCGGGCTCCGAAGGTGCTCGACCGCGGCGCTGGAGCCAACCGGATCGAGGTCAACCTGGCCAGCGAGGTCCTCGTCCTGTACCACGACAACAAAGTCCAGCTGATCAGCCACGTCTCATCGGGCGGCGGCTACTACTTCTGCTCACCTGGTGGCGGCTGCGGTTACGCCATCACGCCCACCGGCAACTTCAAGACCATCGTCTTCATGCCCGGCTGGGTTACGGTCCCGCTCGGCGAGATGTACAACCCGACCTTCTTCATCGGCACCGCCTACGCCATCCATGGCGACACCGACGTCCCGCTGGCGCCCGTCTCGCACGGCTGCGTACGGATCCCGATGGACATCGCGGCGTTCTTCCACAAGCTGGTGCACATCCCCGGTGAACCGGTCATCGTCCGCGGCTAGGTGATGTGGGGGCAACTGGAGGCCCGGGTGGGCTACCCGGCGCGAGCGGGCGGGCTGTGGCTGCGCAGGACCTTAGTCCGGTCGCGGTTCCACGCGGTGGTGGTCCCGTCCGGGTTGCGGACCAGGGTCCAGCCCATCCGGTGGATCATGATCTGGTGATGGAAGAAGCAGATCAACAGGCAATTGTCGAGACTAGTTTCGCCGCCGTTGCTCTTGTGCTTGAGGTGGTGCACTTCACAGGCTGAGGCGGGCTGGTCGCAGCCGCCGGCCCACTGGCAGTACCGGTCGCGGGCCTTGACGGCGTTGCGGATCCCGGCCGGGATGTCGTTGCTGTAGCCGATGTCCAGGGGCTGGCTGGGGCCGCCCAGCCGGGCCCCGAGCTCCCGGCGGCGCAAGAACGAGGCGAGCCCGTCCCGGCCCGACAGCAACTCCACGGCCTTGCCGATGACGCCTTGCTCAAGTGACTCGCGGCTCAGGCCCGGCGGCAGCGGCTGGGGACCCGGCACCGGCTCACCCGGGGCGCCCGGGGCCGGGTCGCTGTGGTCCGGGGCGCTATGGTCCGGGGCGGGGTTAGGGGTGCAGCGGCCGGGGCCGTGCCCGGCCAGGGCCGTGCAGAACCGGACCAGGTCCTCCAGCGCGCCCGGGTTCACGGTGCCCAGCACCACCGGCGTCACCGACGCGTCGCACGCGAATCCCTCCGCGCCCTCGCTGTCCAGCCACGCCGCCCCGTCACTGCCGCCGACTGACGCGGCCGCGCGGGCCGCGGCCCACTGGGCCCGGACGTGCTCGGTCCACTCCTGCTGGAGTTTGGAGCCGATGTCGAGGTCGGTCAGGTCGGTCAGGTGGATGTGGGCGGTGACCTTGACCGGCTGCCCGGCCCGCTCGGGCAGCAGCCCCGCCGCGACCAGCCGCCGGCACGCCTCTTCCAGTCCATCGTGGTAGCGCTGCTCGTGGCTGCGGTCATCCTCGGCGCCCCGCGGCGCCGACAGCGCGTCCAGCACCGCGCTCACGACCGCCGCGCATTCCGGGGTCAGATCGCCTTTCAGCACGCCGGCGCCGCCGAACGTGGTCTCCAGCCGCACGGCCCGGTCCTCGAACCGGGGGCCGTCCTGGTCGGGGACATCGGGCCGGGACCGGGCTTCGATCTCGGCGGCCAGCGCGGCCAGGTCCGGTAGCTCCATCCCCATCTGCGCGGCGCTGACCAGGATCGCATCCGCGCTGTCCCGGCAGTCGCCGGGGAGCTTGTCGGTCCAGGAGCAGATGGTGCGAGCGTAGGACTTGGTGAGGTCCTCGGTGGCCATCGCGGCCAGGACGCGCGGGTTGGTCCGGGTCCGGCGGGACCAGCCGGTGTGCTCGGCCGCGGTGCCCTTGGTCACCCGGGTCTTGTGGATCAGCCAGGCCCGGGCACTGTAGTCCCCGTCTTCGCAGTACCCCTGGGAGGCGATGAACGCCGCCAGGATCTGGGCCCGGGCGGCGGCGGTGCGGGCCTCGGCACGTTCCAGGGCGGCCAGGCACTTCGCCTGGATGGCGGTGGGCATCCCGGCCGAGTCGGCGGCGGCCAGGTAGGCCAGGGCCCAGTCGAGCATCTGCAGTGCGTCGGTTTCGCTGGTGAAGGCCGAGGCGGTGTCCACCAGATGCTCACCTCCTGCCCGGGTGCTGGGGAAGCGTTCATTCGGCTTAAATGATCTTTTTCATCTTCTTGTTCGATAGTATCAGCGGGTGGTGACATTTCCGGATTAGACACGCCGGATAGGGCGGAGGTTGGGTTCAGGTGCTCGCGGTGCGCTTGAAGAGGACGGCGGCGAGGGTGAAGGCGACGACGACGACGGCGCCGAACTCGGTCAGGGTGAGCCAGAGGTGGCTACCTAGGGGCTGGTTCGCCAGGAGGGCCCGGAGGGTGTCGACGGCCTGGGTGACGGGCTGGTTGGCGGTGACGACCCGGAGCCAGGGCGGCATCGTGGCCGTCGGGACGAAGGCGCTGCTGAAGAAGATCGGGATGATGATGACGGCGGCGAGCTGCTGGGCGACTTCGACGCTCTGGCCGAGCAGCCCGATCAGCGCCGCGAGCAAGGACAGGGCCAGGGTGACGAGCAGGAAAACGGCGACGGCGACGGCCCAGCCGCCGGGGCCTGCGGCGGGACGGAAACCGACGGCGACCCCGGCCGCGATCGCCACGGCCAGGCCGACCAGGCTGCGGGCGAGTTCGGCGATGATGTGGCCGGTGATGACGGCGGACTTGGCCATGGGCAAGGTGCGGAACCGGTCGATGACGCCTTCGCCCATGTCGGCCGCGACGCCGATCGTCGTGGTGACCGCGGCGAAGGCGGCCGCGACCACGAGGATGCCGGGCATGACGAAGTTGATGTAGCTGCCGTGGGTGCCGGTCTTGATGGCGCCGCCGAACAGGAAGTCCATGAGCACCACGATCAGGACGGGCTGCAGGGTGACGTTGACGAGTTGCTCGGGGTCGTGGCGGATGTGCCGGAGGCTGCGCTTGGCCATTTCCCAGTAATCGCTGGCCACCCAGGCCGCGGACTGGCGGCGGGTGCGGGCGGGCAGGACGGCGGTCATGTCGCGTCCGGGGCTCGGGTGGGCCGCGGATGACCGGTGAGCTGGAAGTACACGTCGTCGAGATCCGGCTCGTGCAGTGCGAACCGCTCGATGCTCGCGCCCGCCCGCGCGGCCGCCTCGGTAATGGCGTTCAGCTCCGTGATGCCCCGCAGGCCGCTGCCTTGAACGGCTACCCGAACGGCGCGGCCAGCTACGTCGGTCCCGATGCTGGCAGCGCCGAGGGCGGCGGTCAGCCGGATGACGTCGGCGTCGGAGGCCACGATCAGGTCGAACTGCGCCTGGCCGACCCTGGTCTTGAGTTCGGCTGGCGTTCCGGTGGCGACAACCCGGCCGGCGTCGATGAACACGACTGAGCCGGCCAGGGCGTCGGCCTCGTCTAGGTACTGGGTGCTTAGGAGCACTGTCGTTCCGCGTTCTAGGAGGCCACGGATGATGTCCCAGAGGGCGTGCCGGCTGACGGGATCCAGGCCGGTGGTGGGCTCGTCGAGGAACAGGATCGGGGGTTCTGCGATCAGGCTCAGCGCGAGGTCGAGCTTGCGCCGCATTCCGCCGGAGTAGGTCTTGACGGCCTTCTTCCCGGCGCCGCCGAGGTCGAAGACGTCGAGCAGTCGCGCCGAGCGCTCGCGCACCACCGGCCAGGGCAGGCGGTGCAGGCGGCCGAACATCGCCAGGTTCTCCGGGCCGGACAGCTTGCCGTCGACCGAGAGCGACTGGCCGGTCAGCCCGATGCGGGCCTGGACCCGTTCCGGCTCACGCGTGACGTCATAGCCGCCGACCCGGGCCGTGCCCTCGTCGGGTCGCAGCAGGGTGGACAGGATGCGGACCATGGTGGTCTTACCGGCGCCGTTCGGCCCGAGCAGCGCGGTCACCGTCCCGGCGCTGGCCTGGAGGCTGACGTCGGACAAGGCCACGGTCTTGCGGTAGCGCTTGGTCAGGCCCACGGCGGAGATCGCCGCCTGGCTGGTTTCCATCGAGGTCCTTCCGGCTTTATTCGTACGTGATACGAATAGCCTATTCGTATGATGTACGGGTGGCAACCGAGAAGGACCACCGCCCCATCTGGGCTTTGGCTGCGCCGGCGGACCGCAAGCCGCGCTACAGCCGCGAGCAGATCGCGGAGGCCGCGCTGCGGATCGCGGACGCCGACGGATTCGACGCGGTCACGATGAAGCGGATCGCCGCCGAGCTCGGGGCGGCGACGATGACGCTGTACTACTACGTGCGCAACAAGAGCGACATCGTGGCGCTGATGCAGGACGCGATACTGGCTGACGTTCTGGTTCCGGAGCGGGGCCTGGTCGGTGGCTGGCGGGAGGCCCTGACGGCGATCACGCGGCGGACCAGGGACGTGCTCATGGCCCACCCATGGTCGCTGACGTCGCTGAACGACGCGCAATTCGGGCCTAACGCCATGCGTCACTTCGAGCAGTCGCTCGCCGCGGTGGCCGGAACCGGGCTTGATGCCGCGGCCAGGTTCGAGCTCATCGCCACGGTCGACAACTACGTGTCGGGCAACGTCCTGCACGCCGTCGAGTCCCTGGCCCGCGCCCGGGCGGCCGAAGCGGACCCGGCCATGGTCGCGGCCGCGGTCACGTACGGTGTAGCCCAGCTGGAGACCGGGGAGTTTCCGCAGCTTAGCGCGATCTACGCGGAGGGCGACCGGTCCGCTGGGCCACCGATGACGGAAGATGCCCTGACCGAGCAGTTCGAACGTGGGCTGGCAGCCCTGTTGGACGGCCTCGCCGCGCGCATGAACATCGGAAAATGAAAAGCCTGATCCTGAACGGACCGTGGCCGGGGTGTCCGGCAGGGCCAGCTGCGATCCGAGACGCCCCGCCGATTACGGCACGACGATCACCTTGACGCCCACCGCGTCGTAAGTACCGCGGGCCCGCGCATCGCGGGTCGCGAGCGGTACCCCGTGTTCCTTGGCGGCCAATGCCACCAGCCCGTCATAGACCGCGCCCCCGGCAATGCCCATGCGGCTCAGCGTCGCGTGGACCTTCCGGGCGTGTCCGCCGGTCAGGACCAGGGGCGTCGCGAACCGCGCGTCGAGCAGGCGCGCCGCATCTGCTGCGGCCAGCCGGGCATCGCCAGGCAGCCTGGTGAGAACGGAATAGGTCTCGGCAATCGCGTGTCCGCTCAGCGCCAGTTCCTGCCCGTCCCACCATCGAACCACTTCCGCATGATGCTGATGGGAACGGACCAGCAACGGGACGGCCACACTCGTGTCAACCGCGACAGTCACTTACGGCCCGCGTCGATGAGACCGAAGAGAATGTCATCATCGACAGGCGTCTCTCCGGCCGAGACGAGCACGCCGTCCTCCTCGACCAGGCGCGCCGTGCGGCCGGCGGGCAAAACCTGGACGCCGGCACCATACGGCGAGATATCCACCTTCGTACCTGGGAGCAGGCCCAACGCGTCGCGGATGTACTTCGGCAGCACGATCCGGCCAGCCTGGTCAATGACAGCCTCCATGGGAAAACCATACCATTCAAATCCCATAACGTCCGCGGGAGCAGGCTTGGGCTGCCGATGGTCGCCCGGTGAAGACCTGTCCGGTCTACGCGGCCGGCGCTTGGTCATCCGCCGGATGGTCCGGCTTGATGCGCCGGAACATCGCTAGGGCCGCATGGAATTCCCGGCCCTCGGCTGCCTCCTTCTCGTAGGCCCATCGCCGGAGCGCGAGCTGCTCGTAGTGGCCTGCCGTAACGAGCACGCCGATCGCGCACCCGGTGAGCAGGGCCAGCACCAGGCCGGCGTCGTAGAGGATAGCCATGACCTCAACCTTTCTGCTAGTTCTCGTCCCGGGCGGCGAGCTGCCGAAGGGCAGGCTCGGCGGCGGCCCGGGCGTAAATCGCCTCGCCTTGCCAGTAGCGGACCTTGCGTTCCATCCGCTCCTGGGCCCACGAGATCTGCGTCATGACGAATCCCGTTCGCAATACCCAGGCGGCGATGAAGCCGGTCACGAAACAGCCCAGGGCTAGCACGCCGATCATGGCGCGTGCCTTCGAGCCGTCGACCAGGCATGCCCGCAGACGGAACACCATTTGGTAAGGGCATCTAGCAGGTTGAATCGTCCGCACAAAAAGCAGTAACCAGGCATTGCGAGCCCCCGTTTGTTGGCTGATGCCCAAACTATTCAGCCTGCCGGTAGCCGCGGAAGTTCCGGCCCAGGTGCAGAACGGTTGCGGCCAAAATTCGGCGCTTGACGGCACGGCCGAGTGGAACGGGGCCGTTGTCGCAGGCGCGGATGGCATCCTTTGAGCGCGTGGATATGGCACCCTGCTGGGAGACGAGAACACCCTCCGGGAGCCGATCATGACCGAACAGGACCTGTCCGCCATCGCCAGGACGACCATCGACGCCAACCAGTACATGACGCTGGCCACCGCCGACGTGCAAGGCCAGCCATGGGCATCGCCGGTATTATTTGCCACCGCGGACTACGCCGAGTTCTACTGGATCTCCGCGCCGGAGACCACGCACTCAAGAAACCTGGCGCAGCGGCCGCAGATCAGCATGGTGATCTTCGACTCCAGGGCGCCAGAAGGCACCGGGCAGGCGGTCTACCTGTCGGCCACGGCCGAGCCGGTGCCTGACGACGATCTCGACCGGGCCCTGGCCGTCTATCCAGGACCGGCCGAGCGCGGGCTGGGACCGCATTACACCCGCGAGCAATTCCAGACCCTCGTCCCCTACCGGCTCTACCGGGCCACGGTCTTCGAGCAGTCAATCCTCTGCCCGCGGGGAGGCACCGGAGAGTGCATACGACACGGCGTCTTGTTCGACCACCGCGTTCAGGTACGCCTGGATGGGGTTTAGGTCCCGTACTAAAGGAGGACTCGATGCGATACGCGAAGCTGGGAAAGACCGGGCTTGACGTTTCCGTGATCACGCTGGGCTGCATGAGCTTCGGCGAGTCGGGCGGGCGCGGGCGGCCGTGGACGCTGGACGAGGCGGCCTGCCGGGACATAGTGCGCCAGGCGCTCGAGGCCGGGATCAACTTCTTCGACACGGCGAATGCGTACTCCGATGGCCGCAGCGAGGAGATCACCGGCCAGGCGCTGAAGGATTTTATCCCGCGGGACGAGGTCGTCCTGGCGACGAAGGTCTTCATGCCGATGCGCCCAGGCCCGAACGGCGCGGGGCTGTCCCGTAAGGAGATCTTCGCGGAGCTGGACGCGAGCCTGCAGCGGCTGCAGACCGACTACGTCGATCTGTACCAGATCCACCGGTGGGATTACGGCACGCCGATCGAGGAGACGCTGGAGGCGCTCCATGATGCCGTGAAGTCCGGCAAGGTCCGCTACATCGGCGCGTCCTCGATGCACGCCTGGCAGTTCACCAAGGCGCTATACGTCGCGGACCTGCATGGATGGACCCGCTTTGTCTCCATGCAGGACCACTACAACCTGCTCTACCGGGAGGAGGAACGAGAGATGCTCCCGTTGTGCGCCGACCAGGGCATCGGCGTCATCCCGTGGTCCCCGCTGGCCAGGGGCAAGCTGACCCGCCCCTGGGACGAGGCGACCACGCGGAAGGAGACCGACGGCTTCGGCCAGACTCTGTACCGGGACGAAGACCGCGCGATCGTGGAGCGGGTGCTGGAGGTCGCGGCCAAGCGCGAACTGTCACCCGCCCAGGTCGCGCTGGCCTGGCTGCTGCGCAATCCGGCGGTGACCTCGCCCATCGTCGGCGTCACGAAGCCCTCGCATCTGTCCGACGCGATCGCCGCGGTGGACGTCGAGCTCGACGCCGACGAGGTCGCGTACCTGGAAGAGCCCTACCTCCCGCACGCCGTCGCCGGCTTCAGGTAACACGGGACGGTTCAGGCGTCCCTGCGCCGCACGACGAAGAACGTGACCGCGATCAGCCCGGCGGCGAGAGCCACGAAGATGCCGGTCTCGATGAACTGGAAGGGCCAGAACCGGTACCCCGGCTGATAGGTCACGAACGAGCGGTAGCCGAGGTGCGCCAGGCACGCGAGCGTGGAGCTCATCTGCTGAGCCTGCTGGCATGAGGCGGGAAAGGTGGCCCCTGGGTTCTGCTGTATGGTCCCGGGGTTAGCGATCAGGCTGGTCGTGAGCTGGCCACCGGGCAGTACTACACCCTGCGCGAGCTGCCAGGACGCTCCCGGCGGAGTGAAGCTCTGGGTCACACTGTGGATAGTGGTGACGGCCGGCATGAAGTGCACCCGTACCCAGTACGTGATCACCAGGCGAACGGCGAGGAACACGCCGGCGGTTACCGCGAAGGCCGGCAGCGACCGGCCGATCAGCGCCCCGGCGGTGATACCGAGCGCCACCGCGAACACCGCATATCCGATAGGGACGATGCCCTGCAGGTCGAAGTAGCCTGGCTGGAACTGGCTCGGGTGGAGCGCGTTCAGTGGCGCGTACCACCAGGTGACGAGCCCAGCGACCGCGCCGCCGAAGACCGCGCCCGCGACCAGCAGCCAGCCGGTCTTGACGGACAGCCAGCGCCGTCGGGTGACCGACTGCGTCCACGCGAACTGCACGGTCCCGGTCTCCCGCTCCCCGGCCACCGCCGGGCTGCCCCAGAACATCCCGAACAGGAGCGGAACGGCGAGTGTGAGTATGGTCAGCGTGTAGACCGGGCCGTCCACCGGGCCGGTGGTCAGCGACACGATCTGCGAGAGGTTGCCGCAGGTCCGGTCCTTGGCGCAGCTGGCGAGCGCGGCGTGCCAGCGCGTCGCGTCCTGCAGGCCGGTGATCAGGAACAGGACGGCGAAGGCGGCGAGGATAGCGCCCGCGATGGCGACGGTGACGCGGTACTGGCGCCAGATGACCCAGGTCATCACTTACCTCCCGCCGCGGTCAGCTCCGCGCTCGCCGGGGCGGCGTCGGCGCCCATGTAGCCGAGCACCAGATCCTCCAGGCTCACGTCCTCGGCTTCCCACTCCGGGTCGGCGAGCGGGCCGTTCAGCCGCACCAGCATCGTGGTCTGCCGGGCGGTCCGGTCGGTCTGCACGACGGTGTGGTCGCGTTCGATCGCCGTCGTGTCCTTCCGCGGGCCGACGAGCACCTGGTGCTCCGCGAGCAGGCCCTCGATGTCTCCGCAGAGCTGGACGCGGGCGGACGCGAGCAGGACGAGGTGGTCGCAGACCCGCTCGATGTCCGCGACCAGATGCGAGGACAGCACGACGGTCAGCCCGCCCTCGGCCACCGCGTCGGTGAGGGTGCCGAGAAAGTGCCGCCGGGCGAGCGGGTCGAGCGCGGCGACCGGCTCGTCGAGCAGCAGGACCCGCGGGCGCTTGGCCAGCGTGAGCGCGAGGGCCACCTGAGCACGCTGGCCCCCGGACAGCGTGCCCACGGCCGCGTCCAGCGGGATGTTCAGCCCGCGCAGCCGGTCCCTGACCGACTCGCCGTCCCACCGCAGGTTCATGTGCGCGCCGATGCCGATGTGCGCCTCGGCGGACATCCGCCGGTAGAGCGGGATCTCCTGGGCGAGGAACCCGATCTGCGCGAGGAAGGCCGGGTCCTGGTCCGGCGTGCGGCCGAGGATGGCGGCCTCGCCGTCGGTCGAGCTGGCCAGCCCGACCAGCAGCCGGAGCAGCGTGGTCTTGCCCGCGCCGTTCGGCCCGACCAGCGCGGATATCCGGCCCTCGGGAACCGTGATGGAGCAATCGGACAGCGCGGTGATGCGGCGGTATCGCTTGGTCAGCCCGCGGGTTTCGATGGCCAGAGTCATGCGATCTCCTCCTCGGCCGCCGCGCGCAGCGTGACGCGCAGCAGCGATTCGATCGATTCGTCGTCAAGTCCCGCGGTGCGCGCCTCGCGGACCCAGCGGGCCAGGCTGCGGCCGAGCCGCGCGTGGGTGCCGGGTGGCGGCCCGTCCGGCCGCTTGGTCACGAAGGTGCCGCGGCCGGACGCGGCGGCGACCAGACCTTCGCGTTCCAGGTCGCGGTAGGCCTTGAGCACCGTGTTCGGGTTGATGGCGGTGACGGCGACCACCTCGCGGACCGACGGGAGCTGGTCGCCCACGTCGAGCAGGCCCATCCGGAGCGCCTGGCGCACCTGCTGCACGATCTGCAGGTACGGGGGCACCGACGACCGCCCGTCCACCCGGAACCGAATCACCGTCTCACCCTTCCAGTGTCCTAGGTTGCTAAGACACTAGCCCACCGGCGTCAGCCTCGTCAACGCCAGACGGGCGCAGGTGCGAGGGGGCAGCGTCCGTAGGCTCAGGGCTAGAGAAGGATCACCAGGAAGGCGCCCAGGACCATGAAGGGGCCGAAGGGGATGTGCTGCTTTCTGGTGGCGCGACGCGACACCAGGAGTGCCACGCCGAACAAGCCAGCCAGGCCGAAGCCGGCGAAGCCGCCGGCGATCAGGGTGCGCCAGCCGAACCAGGCCAGCAGGGTGCCCAGGCTGGCGGCCAGCTTGACGTCGCCTAGGCCCATCGCCGACGGGCTGATGAGCAGCAGGGCCAGGTAGAAGCCGGCCAGGGCGAGGCCGCCCAGCGCGGCCCGCAGCAGGATGGGCCAGTGGCCGCTGACGGCGGCGGCGGACAGGAGCAGGGCGGCGGTGCCCGCGTAGGCGGGGATGGTCAGCCGGTCGGGCAGGCGGCGGACGGCGGCGTCGATGAAGGCGAGCGGGACGGCGCAGGCGGCGAGCCACCAGGCCGCGGCGAGGACCAGGCCGGGGTGGACCCGGGTCGCCAGCGCACCGAACAGGATGGCCGTGCTGACCGCGATGGGCAGGACTGGCGGAGCGGCGGGCGACACGGGCGGAGGGGCGGGCGGAGTGGGCGGAGGGGCGGGCGGAGTGGGCGGGTCCACGGGCGTCATTCCGTCGCGGGCTGGGCCTCGGGGGGCGCGGGGGGCGGGGCCGCGGCGGGCGAGGTGGGCTGGGACACGTGCACGTCGGCTAGGGAGCGGGAGAGCTGGATGCAGCCGATGGCGACCGCGATGAGGGCGGCGATCTCGCCGACGAGCAGCCAGCCGCCGGTGCGCACGTTCTCGTTGTAGACCGTCACCCCGTAGGAGACGCTGATCAGCGCGTCGCCCAGGGTGAGGGGCGGCTGAACGGCGACCAGCGAGCCGGCCTGCAGGCCGTTCTGCAGCAGGAACAGCGCACCGACGCCGGCGCCGGCCGTCCCGTACAACTGCCAGGACTCAAAGAACGGCACGACGCCCTGCGACAAGGTGGCCACCGCGCTCTTCAGCAGCACGGCGGTGAGGGAGTAACCGCAGGCCGCGGCGAGCCCGAACGCGGCCGCGCGGGCGTTCCCCTTGGCCCGCACGCCGAAGGCGATCACCACCGTCTCGAAGCCGCCGGTGACGATCAGCGTCGTCACCCAGATCTTCAGCGAGGCGTGCGTCGTCCCGCCGGACGGCGCCGCGATCGCGAGGCCCGAGCCCAGGCCGACGGTGACCAGGCCGACGGCCCACCAGGTCAGCCCGGGCAGCCTGCGGTGGCCTATGAACCTGCTCGCCACCAGCAGGGTAAACGGCAGCTCGATGATGAAGATGGGCTGGACCAAGGCGATCGGGCCGGTGTCAAGCGCGATGGCCTGGAACACCGCGGCGAGGATCACCATGCCGATTCCGGCCAGCCAGATCTTGCGCCTGATCAGGTAGCTGAACAGGGACAGGTGCAGCGCCTTGGCGGCGGGCGCGGTGGATGCGGCCATCCGCTGGAAGACCGACGCCGTGCCGTTGCACAGCGACGTCAGCAGGGCAAATAGAACCGGGACCACCGCGGCATCCTAGCGGTATCAGGTGTCGGGTTGGAAACGACGCAGCCGCAGGCTATTGGTGACGACGAACACGGAGCTGAACGCCATCGCGGCCGCCGCGATCAGCGGGTTCAGAAATCCGAGCGCCGCCAGCGGTATCGCGGCCGCGTTATAGCCGAACGCCCAGAACAAATTGCCCTTGATGATCCGCAAGGTACGCCGGGACAGGGCGATCGCGTCGGGCACGCCGAGCAGGTCGCCACGGACCAGGGTCAGGTCGCTGGCCGCGATGGCCGCGTCCGTTCCGGTGCCCATGGCAAGCCCCAGGTCGGCCTGGGCCAGCGCGGCGGCGTCGTTGACCCCGTCGCCCGCCATGGCCACGACGCGCCCGGCGTCCTGCAGCCGCTTGATCACGTCGACCTTCCCGGCGGGCAGCACGCCCGCGATCACCTCGCTGATGCCGACCGCGGCGGCGACCTCGCGGGCGGCTCGCTCGTTGTCGCCGGTGAGCAGGATCGGGCGCAGGCCCAGGGCTTGCAGCCGCGCGACGGCGGCGGCCGAGGTGGGCTTGACCGTGTCGGCGACCACCAGGACGCCGCGCACCTGCCCGTCCCAGCCGGCGAACACGGCGGTCTGCCCGGCCGCTTCGGCCGCAGCGGCGCGGGCCGCGAGCGGCTCGGGGACTGTCCAGCTGGATTCGAGCCAGTCCCGTCGTCCCGCCCGCACCGTGTGGCCGTCCACCACGCCGCGGGCGCCGAGGCCTGGGTAGCTGGTGAACCCGGTGACCTCTGGGAGGTGTGAGTCGGCGGCGGCGGTGATGGCGGCCGCGATGGGGTGCTCGGAGCCGGACTCCAGGGCGCCGGCCAGGCGGAGCAGCTCGGCTTCGGTCTCGCCGGGGGCGGCGATCACCTCGGTCAGGCTGAGCCGGCCGGTGGTGAGGGTGCCGGTCTTGTCCAGCACGATCGTGTCGACGGTCCGGGTGGACTCGAGTACCTCCGGGCCGGAGATCACGATGCCGAGCTGGGCGCCGCGGCCGGTGCCGGTCAGGATCGCGGTCGGGGTGGCCAGGCCCATGGCGCAAGGACACGCGATGATCAGCACCGCGACGGCCGCGGTGAACGCCGCCGCGGCCGGGTGCCCGGTGGCCAGCCAGGCGGTCAGGGTAACGAGGGCGATGCCGATGACGACCGGGACGAACACCGACGAGATCCGGTCCGCCAGCCGCTGCACCGGCGGCTTGCCCGCCTGCGCGGCCACGACCAGCCGGGCCAGCTGCGCGAGCTGGGTGTCGGCGCCGACCCGGGTGGCCTGGACGACCAGCCGCCCGTTCGCGTTCACGCCGCCGCCGGTCACCGCGTCTGTCGCCCCGACCTCGACTGGAACCGGTTCACCGGTCAGCAGCGACATGTCCACCGCGGAGCGGCCGGACCGGACGATCCCGTCGGCGGCGATCTTCTCCCCCGGCCGGACCACGAACTCCTCCCCCACCGCCAGCTGCGTCACCGGCACCCGCATCTCACGGCCGTTCCTGAGCACCGCGACGTCCTTGGCGCCGAGGGCCAGCAGGGCCCGCAGCGCCGCGCCGGACCGCCGCTTGGCCCGCGCCTCGAGATCGCGGCCCAGCAGGATCAGCACCGGCACCGCCGCGGCCACGTCCAGGTAGCTCGATCCGGTGCCGGTGATCAGGGCCACCAGCGACCAGGCGTACGCGGCCGTTACGCCGAGGCTGATCAGCGTGTCCATGGTGGCCACACCGTGCCGGGCGTTCGCGACGGCCGCGCGGTGGAACGGCCACGCCCCCCACAGCGCCACCGGGGAGGCCAGGACGAGCGACAGAGCGGCCCAGCCGGAAAAGTGCGGGGTCATGGCCAGCACGACCACGGGCACCGCCAGCACCAAACAGATCAGCAGCCGGGACGTGAGTGTCGCCAGGGCAGGTCGGGTTGGCGGGGAGTTGCGCGGGGCGCGAGGGTTGGCGGTGTAGCCCGGGGTGGCGGTGTAGCCGGCTTGGCTGACGGCGGTGATCAGGTCGGCGACGGGGATCGCGGCGGGGAAGGTGACGGTGGCGGTCTCGGTGGCCAGATTGACCGACGCGGCGACGCCGTCGAGCTTGTTCAGCTGGCGCTCCACCCGGGCCGCACACGAGGCACAGGTCATGCCTTCGATCGAGAGGTCCGCGGTAGTTGCCTGCATGGAACAAATATACCCCTAGTGGGTATAGGTGCATGGAGGTGGGTCGGCAAGCTCGCCGTACCATCGGGTCATGGGGGAACCCGGGGGGCCGCGGTGGGTGAAGCTGCTTGACCAGAGCAGGTGCATCGGGTGCCACGCGTGCACGACGGCGTGCAAGAGCGAGAACGAGGTGCCGGTCGGGGTGACCCGGACCTTCGTGAAGTCGGTCGACGTCGGGGTGTTTCCTGAGGTAC
>Ga0302178_10001412_pt1 | contig 20238 bp, 15 predicted proteins | sample I_Palsa_E1_3_FD_198790 | JGI IMG/M metagenome (GOLD analysis project Ga0302178, IMG submission 198790) | Peat permafrost microbial communities from Stordalen Mire near Abisko, Sweden - I_Palsa_E1_3 | ecosystem: Environmental > Terrestrial > Soil > Palsa > Peat permafrost | place: Sweden... | reverse complement strand
GACGCGTATTAAGCTCGGGCAACCGTGGCATCGGCAGGTGGGCTTGAGCCATAAGCAGGAACAGGTCTTCGTCGGCGTCAATACCGAGCGCCTGCATCGCCTGCCTGTCGTCGACGCGACCAAGCGAGAAATCGAACAGGGTTCGAAAGTTCTGGTTGCCACTGGCTTCCGCTGCCTCTAACGTCTCGACCAGATAGCGTAATTCGGCATTAAACAGCGCGTTTACGGACGTGTCCGACTTTGCCGCGAGGATCTTGGCGCGCCTGAGCAGGTCGCAATCGACTGCGCCTGTGAAATTAACGGTTTCCGCCATGATGACGACCTCCATACAGAATCATTCAAACTGTAACACACACATATATGTGTTACACATATTTATGTGTATGGCCTTCCAGAGTCAGCGACGTACGGTAGGGCGGTTCGGCAACCGGGGGCTCTGGGCAGGTCCGATACGACCCAGTCGATGATGAAGGGTACCGGGCTGGTACGGCCCGCGTCGCATGTATGCCTGACGCACTGCTGATCAGTCAGGTGCATGACTGGACCGTCGAAGATTATCGGAAGATCAACCGGTATTCCCGGCAGCGTAAATTGCACGATGGTGTGCGGCGTTGATCCGGTACGACCCGAGGCGCGAACTTTCTACTCGGACCTACCCTTGGCAAAAAATACATTAAGGATATCTAATGAATTAATCGATGCGTCATAGATTGTCTGCCTGCCGAATGCTTTTGGTGGCCGGTTCTCCCAATAGGCCGAAGCTGAAGGTGCTCTCCGCGTTCACGGGGGCGATGTTCGTGCATCTGCAAGCGCCTCCTGGAATGCATTCTCGTATTTGCTGCAGGTGGCGCTTCGCGAACTCATCAGCCACCACGTAGCGCAGTCTGCACTCACGCACGCGCTCACGCCAAGGCCGTACTGGCGCATCCAATGCTCCTGCACCCCAGGTTCACGCAACAGATGCGGTGTGAGCAGAGGGTCGACCACCGTCCTGCCTTTAAGAGGGAAATGCATCATCCCAGATTGATTAGCGGCGAGTTTCAGCGTGTTGACCGGATCGAGTGCGCAAATTGTCGTATCGATCGCGGTGGCATAGTCGGTGTTCATTCGTGTTCTCCCGGTGAGTGCATTTGAAGAGAGGGTTAATGTTTGCCCGGAAGCGCGCGGTCGCTTGAGGGCGGTTGCCAGCGGGCGGAAAGAGGGCGGAAGGGCGCCCCCTCGTAATCGCGCTTTCACGTTGCCACCGGGTGAGCCTTTTGCACGTTTTCAGACCTCGTTTCCTGAATCGGTATACGGTCCTGAAGCCGGCTCGGCGAGCCGGCGCTCATACGCGCGTTTGCCGTTGGGGGCATTCTGGACGCGCATTCTCCGGACAGCAGTAGTCAATACAGCGAGGACGCGCGGGTTATGCCCGGCATACACCAGGAGGGTGCCCAGCATGGTCAGCATCGTGAGGAGCGCATCGATATTCTTTTGGACAGATCGGGCGTGCACGACGAACCGGGTCAGCTCGTCGGGACCGATGTCTTCAAGCCGTGCGGGCAGCGTGCCGTGCTCTCCAGCGAACGTGCTGTATGCAACCCAGGTATCAAGCAGGAGCTCGCCCACGTGTGCATTGCAGCCCGTGCTGTTGATGACAGTCTGTACCTCTACATGTATCTGCGGTTGCAGCGACGTGGAGCCGGTGTCTGCGGCACCAGTGCCAGCAGATAGCGCTGCCTCGGAGCATGTGGGCGTCCCGGACATCACTGGTTTCCCGGGCGTCGTCTGGATCGCGGTGATCGTGGAGGGCGTGACGGGCGTGGCGCCCGACGTCAGTCCTTGCACGAGCAATGGCGTGCTGGTCGGTTCGACGGAGACTCGTTTATCGTACTGTTTCATAAAAATATCGGTATCCTATCTATGTGAATGGGTGGTCGGGATGCAGATCCGTCAGATCGTCTGTGTGCAACTGGTGAGATCGTGAGCCATGCGTCAAACTTTTCAAAGCACGGGCTGGCGCCGGCTTCCACCGGTACGCCTGCGGACAGCGGGTGCATCCGCCACAGGTAACGCGTTCGTTGGGAAATCCATCCGACCGATGGGAAATCCACTCAGGCGCGCGTGCTTCAGCTTTGCCTCGCGCCGTGCCGTTGCGCGAGGTACTTTCGTTGCCGGACTGCGGCGATGCGCCTCGCTTTTACCAAGCTTCATGCAGCCCTTGAAGCGCTCCGCGATCGGCTGACAGTAGTAGGCACAAATCATGGCCGCACGACTTGGACCATGGCCCATGGAGCCGCTCAGGCGAACCAGTGTCTCGTAGGGAGCTATGCCGCTATCCAGAAGCTGATGTGCCAGATCGAGCGCATAGGTGTACCGGAGGCTATGGAAAGATAGTTCTCCGACCATCCCTAATCGTTGCAGCAGACTTTTAAGTCGGTTGAGCGCTGACTCCAACGTCCTGCCGCGCCCCGTAATGAGTTCATAGTTATGCGCGACGGCATACTGCAGGGCGGCTTCAATCGCCGCGAGGGTCTCGGCACGGTGGCTCTCCAGCACTTCCACTTCTCGGGGGCGCAGGTTCTTGGCCCCCCTCATCACGTGGAGTGTGGTTTTGCCGTTGAGCAGCGCATCGCGCCACATGCGCAGATCCCGGGCGCACATGAGGGCTTCCATCCTGCGCAGCCCCAGGAGGCGAGCGAGGGCAATCAGGTGCACAAGACCGCGGTCGATGCGGGCGGCACGCTCAAGCAGCGCCTTGATTTCTTCCTGCGACTGGGCGCGGCGGGCGCCCTTGCGAATGCGAAGAGGCAGGCCGAGCTGCTGGTTGCTGCAGCTCCTGCTGATGTTGTTCCCCAGTGCCCGGCAAACGACGCGGATGGCCGAGAATTCGTTCGCCATATGCTCAGGCGTCGCACCTGCAACAACACGATGGACCGCATACATCTTCACATGCCAGGGCCTGATGTCGGCCAACGAACGCGTCAGAGCCTTCAATAGATCACGCAGGAAGCGCAGAAACGGCGTAACCAGATGACGCCGGTTTTTCTGATGTTTGACGCTACCACCCAAAATGGCATTCGCCTCGGAGATCTGGTGGATGGCGTCGGCAAGCATGGCCATAGGTATATCCTCCTCTCAAAGCAGCAAGCCAGGCGGTGGCAAATGTGCGTCGCGTGCTGGCGGAAAGCGCGAGCGCACCCCCCCGGGGGGCGCGGACGTGCCGCGCCATATGACTGCGGCCTTTTAGCCGTGTTGAATCACGCTGGTCATGCAGGGGCGGAACGGCCAGCTGTGGTGCCTGGGAGGCGCTGCTGGTTCATGGGGAGGCGGGCTAGAAGACACACCAGAAAAAAAGTGTTGAGTTGGGAGATCCGATGTTTTGGATAGGGGTGGTCTGCTTGCTTGTAAGTGTGGCGCCCGGAAGTGGCTCTGCCTTACATGCGGCGGCTGGCGCCGATCGCATGTGCAAGGTAGAAGGCCGGCACGCATGCAGCGCGCGTGGGCTATTGATGTGCCATAAGAAACGGCACGATTGATCAAATGCGGGGAGAGCTGAAGGGACGCAGGCGCCAGACGTGGCGCGAAGCAGACCAGATCGATCCTCGAGTAGGGCGCGCTTACGGCAGCCCATGGACAACCACTCGAAATTGATAGGTAATGGCTTACCTGTCCTGTGGATCGACGCCCGGGCGCAGGGCCCAAGGCGAAACAGCAGTTGCTGTTGATACCCTGAAGATCAGGGGTGAGTCTTGCCGAGAACGGCGGGATAGCGAGTGGATGATACCGCATAGATCCGCCGGCGCGCAAGCCGGCGAGAATTTATTTTCGGCGACCTCTCCAGGGCTGCACCCGAACGCGAAAGTGGTTGCGCCTGGGCTGGCAAAGGCTGACGCATCCCGGGCCTGCCGAGGCAGTCAGCGCTGTTCAACCGGCCCGGTTCGAGACGTTTACACCTTGTATCCCCGCGGATTCTGCTCCTGCCAGCGCCAGTGGTCGGCACACATCCGCTCGATGCCAAACTCCGCCCGCCAACCGAGCAGCTTCGCCGCCGCCGCCGGATCGGCGTAGCACGAACCCACATCCCCCGGTCGCCGCGCCACGATCTCATACGGCACCGGCCGGGCTGACGCCTTTTCGAACGCGCCCTCCACGTCGAGCACGCTATACCCCTGGCCCGTCCCCAGGTTCACCACAAAGCTCGCGTCGTGCTTCATTGTCCGGGTCCGACGCCACACTCGCCGGAAGCTGGCTTAGCGAGCCGGCATGTGAACCAGTTATATGCCAGCAGGGCCGCTGGGCGCACTCACAATGCGCTCAGGGCAGTCCGGTCGTATCCACCATTCACCAAAAGGATGGGCAGGATGGGAAGCACGATAGGCAGCGCGTCGGCTTCATCCGTGAGTAATGTGCGTGGTGAACAGCAGTACAGATCAAATTCGGCTAGTTCGTGTGGGTCAATTTCCTCGAGCCGGTCGGGCAGTGTGCCGCGTCGTTCAAGAAATCCATGTAGCTTAATCCATGAGTTAAACAGGATACCTACGGAATACTAGCTGCCGAGAGGATCGGGAGGCTGCTTCGGGTCGCGTGCTGCCGATCGCGGCCCTGCGGGGTTCAAGCTGCGTATGCCCATTCCCTGAGGCAGCACCCGGCCCAACTACGGTCCTTGATCCTCGCGCTCATGCAGACGTTCAAACGACCCCTACGCCTTGGCAGCGAACATTCGACAGCAAGCGACACTCGGTGAGATCAGCTTGTAGCCCTTGCGTTCCGCGAGACCCGTCGCAGAAGCAATTGTGCCCTTTTAAGAAGTCCACCAAACGTGAGCAGGATCAAACCCGGGGAAGGTTGAACTTTCGGGTGCGTTACCGAGAGCGAGCCAACTTGGCGCCAGATCGGAGCGAATCATCACGCAATCGATCTCCAGAAGACATGGAAAATGCCCCGAATTGTTCGGAACGAAAGCACTAAGCGAAAATCCGCAGCGTTCATACTCCGTAATGGCCTCGCGAAAGTCGACTGAGGTCGCGTAAAGCTTCGCGATCGCCAACTCGCTTTGCATTCCGACGAAATCTCGCATGATGTGCGCCGAGGCCTGAACAATTTTTACATCAAAACCTTGCGTATCCATTTTCAAAAATGGTCGTTTGAATCCGTACTCGGCACGCAAGCGTCGTAGAGTGGTGTCCAAGCGCTCCGTTTTCACCATAATGATCTCCGCGATCGAATTCACGTGGCGAAACAGCTCAACATCATCATTCTTTGGCATGCTCAGCGAGCTGAACTGACTTGCACGCATCACATTGAACTGGGCGTCACCGTCCGCTTCCGAAATGGCTAGCTCGGACACTATCCACTTGTCGTCGCCTTGGGCGCGTTGACGAGCAATACGGGCATCGTGCGGATTGGGTTCAAACGAAAAAATATAGCCTTTATAACCGGCTTTCCTTCTCAGCATCTCGGCATATTCGCCCTGGCTGGCCCCGATATCGAAAACGCAATCGACATCCAGGTAGGCCAGCAGTTTCGTCAGTTGAATATGCTCCCAGGTCGCGTACAGCCTTCGCTTGTCAATGACGGTGGCGTTCCTGACCAGATCGAAGGACTTCTTTGGTAGTCGAGTAACTCGTTGAAGCAAGGACATGAAAACTCTCCTGTTCACTCGTTAAGTACGGTCGGAATCCTGTCGCATCTGTGGCCACTTGCGGCGGAATTCGTCGAACTACTATTGCTGTCGGTCGATATACGGCCTGCAAGGATCAACGCGATACCGAGTTCGCCAATTGGGAACGACGGTTCGTTGTGTCGGCTCCGACGATCATGCTAAACAATAGCAGTGAGGGGCGCGGCAGTGTGCGGTCGGTACAGATGGTATACGTCTGTGCATAGGCGAGATTTCCATTGAAGAATAAAAAGCTTACGATCGGTCGAATCTGTTTGTTATCCTGACGGACTTACTTCAACTCCAGTCCGCGCGGAAAGTTGCGGAGTGAGCAGCGACATCGTTGGAGGCAGCGCTATTGCGTCAGCACACTACAATGGCTCGCGAGTTTCAGTTTCTCAGGTTAGAAGCCGTCCCCACTCCAGATCGACCCCGTCAGGTCTCATTGGAACTACACCGGCACTTGGTGTAAAGGTAAGCTCACCAAAGTACACGCCGCTATTGAGGGCGTACAGGTCGACGCGCACATAGTTGAAGTCTTGGGCCAGGACCGCCGCCGTTTCCAGTATCGACTCCAGATTCAGCGGAGGCGGCCGGGGTGTCGTACTGCGAATGTAGGGGCCGATCTGAACGTCGAGATGGTTCCATTCGGCATCGTACACGTCGCCACGCGTATCGCTCCCGAATCGGTCTGAGATCACGACGATATACATCATCGGTCGGCCGGGGCGGCCGCCGAAGCAGTGCACTTTGTAGTCGGCAGGAATCTGGCCCTGTTCGTCGAGAAGAAGGTGCTCGAAGAAAATGCGGCGGGGGATGTTCCGGTAATGGCGTTCCCGAGCGATCTTGTAGAAATCGGTAGACACCCATCGACTGGCCAGAAGCTGCAAATTCTCGAACGTTCGTTGCGACTTATCCGAAACGATTTCGACGAAACTGCTTCCATGATTCGCTTTCATGACAAAGGAGTCGGGCAAATTATCGAAGACTCCTCGCGTGAAGACGCAGGGCGACGAAATCAAGGGAACCAGATGTTCCTCACCGACCTTGGCCCTGACATAGTCCCGCACGGCAAGTTTGTCGGTCAGCGCGCTGTATTTCGGGTCCGGCCGGAAGCTGCGCAGCAAGATCTTTTCGTTGAATGTTTTCGGGCGGAACAGGTTCGGGAAGTGGCCAATGTGCTTCCGGTGCAGCAGGATGAGGAAAATTAAATCCGGAAGAAACTGTTTTGCACTGTCCTTCATCCGTTGAACAAGTGCGTGGGGTGAGTGAAGCATGGTCTGTTCGGAAAAATGGCTGAACCATCTTTGGTGCGCAGCGCATAGTCAAGCTATCCGGCGGCCCGCATTCTGCTCGCCTGCGCGATAGGGGAACCTAAAATCATTTGCATCTCGTGCTGAAGCATAGCTCCGAGAAAATCGCGCAACAGGTCGTGGCGCAAAGTGAGTGAACATCGGCTGATTAAGTTGTACATTTTGGCGGCTTCCGGAGGGAACGGCAGTCGCTTGCCTGAGCGGCCGTGATTCGTCTGACAGCTACATGGGCGAGCGGGGCGCAGTGCGCACACCGGGCTCCTGTGGCGCAATTCGTCGGTACGACGATTATCATCATCTGAGCGCCGCAGGCAGTTTGGAGACGCCATGAGCCAATCCGATTCCAGCAGGTGGCATCAGCCCAGGCGGTCGTAGATTCGTTTTACTGGCGGCGCAGTCGAAAATTCCATTCACGGGATTGTGACAATAAGCAATTAAGCACAAGCGTTATGTGTTTGATAAAATGGCGGTGAAATGAATGGAAAGATTGCGCACGGAATTTCCCGTTTACTTCTTCGGCAGAACACATTAGTCTGAAGAAAGTCCGCTCCCGGAGGCTCGCGCCACATGCGGCCCGGCGTCGACGTTTCCACACCCTTCAGAAGTCCTTCACTACAGCTTCAATCTCGCGAATTGACACCCCCTTCGCGAGCGGTGTGTCAGGGGGCACCTCCGATGAGTCCCGATGGATCCCGAATCCGTGGGGTCGAAATCGCAAAAATCGGTGCATCCAATCCTCGTATCATCGCGACAAAAACCCAAACTTTTGCGATGCAGCAAAATATCGGAAAGATTTGTCCTATTTGGCGGAAATCGCCTATTCCATTTGCGAACCACTTCGCATTCCGGGTACGATTTACCCCGGTCGCGGCGTTCCCAGCGCAGAATTTGCCGAGCGGTTGCTTACATCAGTTCTTTCGGTGAAACGTTTGCGTGGGGAGCGGTCATCGTCTGACCGGCAGTGAATGTTGTAGCAGATTCTCTCACGTGGTTACTGGAAGCCCTGTGACGCAGGCCGTCTTTGCGCGGCAATGCACGGTTTGCCCTACGGTGCGGACCGTTTAGCCGAGCTTCCCATCTGGCAGGGTAATCACCTACTTTAAATTATTGCGCGCAGTACAGCAGAGGGTTTTCGTAAGCACTACGAATTAAAAGTGCTTTGTCTATGCGCAGTTACTCATTCGAAACTCCAAAAAAGTAATTTGGATTTTTTATCGGGAATTTTCTCGACAGTGGACTAAATTCGCCATGATAAAACGACGTCAATTTATTGGTTGCCTAACGGCCCTCGGTGGAAGTTATTTATTGAGCGCATGCGGTGGCGGCTCAGAAGGCGGTACCCTCGGCTCCGCAGTCAGCAAAGCAGCCGCCGTTTCAAAGAGCGCCTCCGCGAACGGTTCGGCAATGCCGCCGGCCGGCTCGCTCATCGACGGCTCGGGCAACACCTGGACCCTATCGGGCGGGGTTCTTTATCAAAACGGTGCGGTAGCCGGGGTCAACTACGGCGTGACCCTCGCGATGTGTTTCAACGGCACCATCTATCAGGAAAACTCGGCAGGGCACTTCTATCAGTGGACTGGCTCGTCATGGCAGCCCTGCGGCGATCCGCGTCTGGGTCTTACCTCTGCGGACGGCACCACGCTGCCTTCCGCGGCGAACATTATCGACAAGTCCGGCAACGTCTGGACACTCGTGAACGGTGTCGTCAACTGTAACGGCGCTGTCGTGGGCGTCAACTACAACGTGGCGCTTGTGCTCTGGTACGGTGGTGTCGTCTATCACTGCAACACGAGTGGCCACTTCTACGCGAACGCAGAGGTCGCCGCTGGATGGTTGGCTTGCACCGATCCGCGCATTGCTGTCGCTCCGACCGCGGGTAGCTTCTACGGTATGAATGGGCACTACGACTACACGTACACGCCTACGCAGCTCGTCTCGATTCTCAAGGGTATGGGCTGCACGAGTTATCGCGTCGGCTGCACGGCCCAGTCGAACCAGCTCAATGCTGTGGTCCAACTGGCCAAAGCGTTCCAGGCAAACGGGCTCACGCTACTCGTTTTGATCCAGCAGGGTCTCTATGACGCGAACGGCAATCTCTTCACCAGTGAGTCGGCCGCTTACAATGCCGGCGTTACTGCTGGCTCGACAATTGCAGCCGCGCTTGCGCCGTACGGCGTGACCCTTTACGAATGCGGGAATGAACTGACTCGCGATGGCGCCATCATTCTGAATAGCGCCTACGTGGGTACGAAGGCTAGCGATTTCAACAATGCAAACTGGCCGGTCTTGCGTGGCGTTATGCGCGGCATGATCGCCGGCGTGAAGTCGGTGCAATCCAACGCGAAGTGCGGTATCAACTTCTGCGTGGGGGATGTCGGCGCCTCTGACGCATTGTGGGAAGGCTCGCAGCCCGATGGGAGCAGCGGCTATTCGACGGTGCGGTGGGACATTACCACCTGGCACAATTACGAAGTGTACGGGGACATTTTCGACCTTCCGATTGACGGGTCGGGGCCCGGCTTCGATCTGGTTACCTATTGCAAGGCCAGATACGGTGTGCCGTTCATGATTACCGAGTGGAACACGGGGCCCGAACAAACCGAGGCTTACCGTGCGAACTACATCACCACGACGTTGGGCTCGTTCTATCAGAACAGGACAACGCACAATCTCCAGTCCGTGATGTATTACGTACTCGATAGCGGTGACGATACCTTCGGCATCATGCTCAATGGCAGTCCGATCAATCCGTCGTACAGTGCATATACGAGCTTCGTGGTGAGCAATCCGGACTAACAATTCGGCGCGCACGCGTGACGTGAGAAAGACCTGGTCCCCGCATGCCTCGGCAGTGGGGAGCAGGTCTTTTGCGTTTGGCACCCGGAGGAGACCTTCACTCGTTAGCCGTGCCGATGATTGGCTCCAGTGAAGGTCGGCGGGTCCGCGCTTTATGCAGTCGCCTCACGACTAGGCTTACTTGGGGAGATCGCTTGCCTTTCAGTCGAGGCACGCTAGACTCAGTGGACCGATGCGGCTTAGCCGCCTTACGCGAAACTGGCGCATGCGTTAACTCGGCAACGTAGTTGCCCGGATGCGCCGAGAGCATTCGCCGACCGGTACGTATCATCGTGGCGTCACATGACGCGACGAACGACTCGACAAGCGAGTGGCAATCCCATGAGCACCTCAACAGACAAGGCCTCGGCTGCGCATTCTGGCTATCGGTCGGATATTGATGGCTTGCGTGCGGTCGCGGTTACCTCGGTCGTCGTCTTTCACGCGTTCCCTGGCTGGCTTTCTGGCGGATTCGTCGGTGTCGACATTTTCTTCGCGATCTCGGGCTATCTGATTTCGCGCCATATCATCGAATCGCTGGGAGCGCAGCGCTTCAGCCTGATCGATTTCTATACGCGAAGGATCAAGCGCATCTATCCCGCGCTGATCATCGTGCTCATCGCGAGTCTCGCAACCGGGCTCGTGCTGATGGCATCGGGAGAATTGACACGGCTCGCCGCGGACGCGCTCGCCAGCGTGCTGTTCATGGCGAACATCCACTTCTACCTGACGGCCGACTACTTTTCGCAGGGCGCTTCGGCGAGTCCGTTGCTGCACCTGTGGTCGCTCGGTGTCGAAGAGCAGTACTACATCGTCTGGCCGCTCGCCCTGTTCGTGCTCTGGAAATACGCGAGCCGGCGCGTGGCTGTCGCACTGATCGTCCTTGCGATGCTCCTATCGTTCTCGAGCAGCGTGTTCCTGAGCGCGTCACATGCGACCGCCGCCTTCTACCTGCCAGTCACACGAATCTGGGAGTTGCTGTTCGGTTCGATACTCGCGTGGTTCGAGGTGGCCGGTTTCAACGGCTTGTCGTCTGGGCGCGAACTGTTCAGGCTGCGCGGCGGCGCGAGCGTGTGCATTCGTGATCTGGGCGCATGGGCGGGTCTTGCACTCATCGCCGCCAGTGTGATCCTGTTCGACCCCAAAGTGGTCTTTCCCGGCTGGCGAGCGGCATTACCGGCCGGTGGTGCGACGCTGGTTATTGCGGCAGGGCAGGCGGCGTGGATCAACCGTAGACTGCTTTCCCTGCGGCCATTCGTTTATTGCGGCCTGATCAGCTATCCGCTCTATCTCTGGCATTGGCCGATCCTTGCCTTCGTGCGGCTGTTGAGCAGCGGGGCGCCTTCCACGAGCCTGCTTCTTTTTGCCATCGCGATTGCGGTCCTCCTCTCGTCCGCGACGTTCAGCTTCGTCGATGCACCTGCGCGTTTCAGCGCGCCGGCGCGGAAATATCCGGTTCTGGTGGCGAGCGCGCTTTTCAGCGTCATGATGGGTATCGGACTCTCGAGCTTCGTCATTTCCCAAGGCAACGGTCTGCCTGATCGCTTCCCCGATGCCAATTTCGGCGCGAGCCAGGAGCATTGGGCGTTTTCCGGTGCCTGCAAGAAACAGTTCCCGGGTTCCGACTTCTGCATGCTGCCGGGTGCCAATGCACATACGGAGGTCGCCCTGCTGGGGGATAGCCACGCCAATCACTATTACGAGGGGCTGTATCGGGCCCTTGCGGGTGGCGACACGGGCTTGCTCGCCGTGGGTACCGGCAATTGCCCGCCGTTTTACGGCGTCGATATCCATCTGGGCGGTTACGTGAAACATTGCTCCGCTCTTTTCGACCAGACCCTCGACTATGTGATCCGGTCGACCGACATCCATACGGTGATCCTCTCGAGCTACGCCATATCGTCGATCAGGGGCGGCCTCGATTACGACGAGGGCGGCTACCTCAAACTCGTCGCAGCCGGTAGCCAGCACGGCAGCGAAGACAACCTGGCCATTTACCTCGGCGGCCTCGAGCGAACGCTGCGCAAGTTGACCGCGGCGGGCAAGAACATCGTTTTCGTGCTCGACACTCCCGAACTCGACTTCGACCCGAACTCGTGCGTGCACCGGCCGGTTCAGTTCTCTGTGCGCTCGCCCTGCACGATCTCCCGCGTCAAGGTCGACCGCCGCCTGAGGGCGATCCAGACGCGGATCGAGGCCACGCTGGCAAAGTTTCCACAGGTCCGCGTGTTCAATCCGGTACCGTTGCTTTGCGACGCCGAGAATTGCTACGCCAAACGCGGCGATACGTTTCTGTATGCCGATCGTGACCATCTGTCTTCCGACGGCTCGCGGTATTTGGGCAAGTTGCTGCTCAAGGACCTCATGCCGCAGAATGGGACCTGATCCGGGCGGCCACGAGGCGCACTGTGCGCGCCTCGTGGCTGGATGCAAGCACGTTACGCCCGGCTCGCAGAGCTTCCCGTCATGAGTAGTCGTCCCCAATCGTAATCAATCCGATCAGGCGTAAAAGGCAACACGCCGGCGCCGGGTGTAAAGGTCAACTCACCAAAGTAGACCTTATTGTCCGGCGCGTATAAGTCGACGCGGACATAGTCGAAGTCTTCACAGAGGGTGGCTGCAGCAGCCAGTACCGACTCCAGGTTTTCTGGACGGGGGGCGGGGGTTGCGCTGCGCTTGTAGTACCCGATGGCGATGTCGAGATGGTTCCAATCGACGTCGTAGACGTCGCCATGCGTCGTGTTTCCGAACCGGTCCGAAATCACCAGGATATACATGACTGGCCGCCCCGGCCGGCCACCGAAACAGTGCACCTTGAAGTCTGCCGGAATCTGGCCATGTTGGTCGAGAAGCAGGTGCTCAAAGAAGATTCGTGGCTTCATTTTCAGGTAATGCCGCTCCCGCGCGATCCAGTAAAAGTCGGTTGCCAACCACCGCGCAGCGAGCTGCTGCAATCTATCGAACGATGTCTCCGACTTGTTTCTGACAATCTCGACGAACGTGCTGCCGTGGTTCGCCTTCATGACAAACGCATTCGGCAGAGCCTCGAAAACCTCGCGCGTGAAGGCAGCCGGAACCGCGACTAGCGGAATGAGATGCTTCTCGCCAAGCTTGGCGGCGATGTACTCCCGTACTGATAGTTTGTCGGTCAAGGTGACAAAGCTCGGATCCGGCCTAAGGCTTCGTTGCAGCATCTTCTCATTGAAGGTGACAGGATGGTTGAGGTGGGGATAGCGGCCGATGCGTTTATGATGCAACAGGCACAGGAATGCCGCATCGGGTAGCAGCGCTTTCGCCGAATCCTTGATTCGTTTCGCGACCGAGTTCCACAGCAGCGAGCCAGCAAGGCCGCCCGATGGCGCCGCCCCGTCGTTTGGCCCGGTTTCTTGCAAGAGTTCGTTTTCATTTTGCCGGAGGGCTGGAGCGCCTGTGTCTCGATCGAACCGCGCGGACTTGGATGTTGTCATGTTCTCACCCATAAGCAGTTGGCTTCCCGGCACAAAGCTTCACGAGCTCTCTCGCAAGATTTCGGCCACGGTTATCCGGTCCATCGGGCATGACGCGGTAAAAGCAGTGATCGGCATCATACTTAGTTCTCCAAACAGACTATCCATGCTACGTAAGGAGCTTACAGCACTGAATTGGACAAGGCGAACATGGCCGTTTTGAGCGAGGTATTTGGCGGAATTGCGCTGATGCGAGGAATTATTACCTATGTCTGTCAAAATTTAACGGTAAATAGGAAAATAATCCTAGCATAATGCTCAGGCCATCAGATTGTTAAACATAGGAAAAAGTACGTACGAGGCATACCTGGTGGGGCTTGGCGGCTCTCGTTGCGCCGGCATGATCGTTAAATAAAGGGTCAACTGTCACTGCATTGGAATTGCATCTGGAAATCGGCGTGTATAACTCTGTTACATTAATTTCAGATCGCAACAACGCTTTCCAGGATCACTTTATTTGTAATGCCCTCCACGGAATCGGCCAATAGCACCCGAATTTATGCCGAAGACTATATGGTGCTTTTTAGGCCGACTATGCTTCACTGCAACATACCAGCCAGAGCGATATGCGTGTACCTGTTCCCGCAGCGGGCATATCCGCTCGTTCGTAATCCAGAGCCGCGCGAAAGTTTTCCGGTCTCTTCGCTAATCAGTTCGTACTACGAAAAATGTCTTGGAGTATCGAATGATGTCTTGACTGCAGAAATCGCCGATCGGGTCCGCAACTGCGCTAGCGGTCATCCACGCTCTGTATCGCCTGCCGCCGTTCAGGGATTCCCTCAGATCGGCTCGCAGCCCTGACACAAACCAGCACGTCACTTCGAGGTGCTGCCGGTCCGACGCAACACCTGCATCCGCCGGCAATGGTTCCAGGTCGCGCTCTGGTGTGCAGCAAAACGATCATAAATCGTTGCGCTGCCAATCGAACATGGAAGGATGATACCGGTGGATTATTACCCTCTGAACACGCCCTTTCCTGCTGCTAGCTTAGAACGTGGCCAGCTCAGTGCGAGCGGGCTGCTCAATCTGATGCGGGATCATATTTGGGAGATCCTGGTCACAACGGCGATCGTCTTTGCATCGGCGGGGGCTTATCTGCTCATTGCGACGCCGATCTACTCCGCGGATGTCCTGCTACGTATCGATCCGCAAGAACCGAATGCGCTCGGCCTCGCGCTACAGGACCAGGAGGCGCTTCCTCCGGCCGCGCCGCCCCCCGTCACCGAAATGGCAGTGATGCGTAGCCGTTCCGTGCTTGACCCGGTGATCGAGAAATATCGATTCGACGTTACGGTGACCCCGCACAAGGTTCCGATCCTGGGCGACATCGCGGAGAAATTTGCCACTCCGGGAAAGCCGTCGGCTCCTTGGCTTGGTCTGAGCGCGTTCGCATGGGGAGGAGAGCGCGTTCAGATCGGGGCACTGGACGTGCCGAAAGACCTCGAGGAGGAGAAGTTGACCCTGGTCGCGCTGGATGGCGGCGCGTATGAGTTGCGCGACGCTTCCGGCGAGGCCCTGGTCACAGGCAAGGTGGGCACCGTCGCCAGGCAGGATGGCGTTTCAATTCTGGTGAAGCAGTTGGTTGCGCGACCGGACACGAAATTCCAGGTCATTCGGTGGAATACGCTAGACGCGGTCAAGCGTTTTTTGGACGAGGTAAAGGTCGGCGACAAGGTCAAGGACTCTGGCCTGATTGAGTTGGAGTACCTGGACCAGAGCCCGGATAAGGCGGCCGAAGTTGCGAATGCCCTGGCGCAGCAATATCTTGCGACTGCGATTGCAAGCCGGCAAGTCAACGACACCACGACTCTCGCGTTCATTAACGGTGAGCTTCCTCGTTTGCTCTCGGACCTCCGGAAAGCTGAAGAAGCACTCAGGAACTACCGGGCGAATTCTGATTCCATGCAACCGATGGGCGAGGCGCAAGCCTACCTCCAGGGCGGTCTGGATTTTGACAAGCAGATCGCGAGCCTGGAGTTGCAGCGCACGCAAACAATGGAGCGCTTTCAGCCAGATAGCCGCTGGGTGCAGAACATCGACACTCAGCTCGATCAATTGAGAAGCGCGAAGGCAGCATTTGACCGTCGCTTTAATGGCATGCCGGTGTCGGAACGCGAGAGCGTCGATCTTATCCGCGCGCAAAAGGTGGCCGAGACGATCTACATGGGCATGGTCCAGAAGGCCCAACAATTGCAGGTTCGGCGCGCCAGTACAACAGGGGGGGCGCATGTTGTCGACCCTGCGATCAGGCCGCTTCACCCGGTCAAGCCAAAGCCTGTGCTGATACTTCCGGGCAGCCTGGCATTTGGCCTTTTCGCAGGCGCGGCGCTGGTCTTCATGCGCCGGCACGTCATGACTGGAGTGACGGATCCGAGGTATGTGGAAAGCCGCCTGAGCGTGCCAGTCTTTGGCGAGATTCTATTCAGCCAGCAGCAGGCGTGGCTCGACCGGGCTGTGGCTCCGGGTCGCAGTGCGCTTCCGGTTGCCGGAGGGCGGACGACTCCTCTGCCGTCCCAGCGAAACGAACCTGGTATTGATCTGAGCGGCGGTGCATATGGAGCGGAGTCGACCGGCTCCGGGTTTCCCGGCACCAACAGGGTCCTCGCAGGCCGCTTCCCACATGACCCTTCAGTCGAAGCGCTCCGCGCCGTGCGTACCGAGCTGACGCGCGACCTCGCGCACGCCCGCAACAACATTCTGATGGTGATCGGTCCGACTTCCTCCGCCGGAAAGAGCTTCGTTGCCGCGAATCTCGCGATCCTGCATGCCGAGATCGGCACGCGGGTCGCCCTGATCGACGCCGATATGCGTCGTGGTCATCTCGCATCGCTCTTCGATCAAAACAATCGTTGTGGCCTTTCCGAGGTGCTCGCGGATCGCATGGCGTTGCGTATCACGCTGCGGCGCACCGGCATCGAAGGTCTGTCTTTCCTGTCCTGCGGCGCCCGTCCTGGGAATCCCGCCGCACTGCTGATGAGACCGCGCTTCAAGGAGGTACTGGAGCGGCTCGCCAACCAGTTCGATCTCGTGATCGTGGATACGCCACCGTTTCTCTCGGTGACCGACGCCTCCGTCGTCGCGAGTCAGGCGGGTTCATCGTTGCTGGTCTTGCGCTCGGGAATGCAGAGCGAGCAGGAAATTGCAGACACCGTCAAGAAGATGGAACGCGCTGAAGGACGCATTGCCGGCGCGGTCTTCAACGGCATTCCACTGCGACGCAGTACGAGGAGCTATGGGTATGCGAACTACGCCAGCGATCAAGGGGACCTCGAGGTAGTGACCTGATGTGACCCGCCACGAGCAAGTTACGACAGGAAGTTCCACGCCGTCGTTAAACGGAGAAGCGTATGGCCTTCGCAATAAACGGAAAGTTCACGTCGCAGCCCGTCACCGGCGTTCAAAGGGTTGCTTATGAGCTGACAAGAGCAATGCAAATGCTGGCAGTTCCGGACGGCGAACTGGACGTCTTCGTGCCACAGAACGTCGTTGAACCGGGCGCATTGCTTAAACGTCAGCGGCGATTCCCCTGGTTGCGCGGCACGCTCTGGGAGCAGATCACGCTTCCGATTGCAGCAAGAGGAATGACGCTCCTGAACCTGTGCAATACCAACCCGATCTTCAAACGCGGGCAGATCGTGATGGTGCATGACATGGCAGTCTATGACGTTCCGCAGGCTTTCTCGAAAAAGTTCCTCCTTTGGTATCGGCTTGGCTTCTCGATCCTGCCACACATGGAGCCGATGATCCTCACGGTCTCGACATTCTCGAAAAGGCGTATCTGCCATCACCTGAAGATCGACGGGTCGCGTGTTGCCGTCGTTACACCTGGCGCGGATCACCTGGATCGCGTGGTTTCCAATCCTGGGATAACAAAGCGTTTGGGTCTCACGAAGGACGCGTACTGCGTCATTGTCGGCAGCCTCGATCCTCGCAAGAACCTGCAACGCGTTCTGGAGGCCATCGATCAGCTTGGGCATTTGAAGGGTGTCCGGTTTGTCGTCGTCGGGGGCAAGAATTCACGTGTCTTCAACAGCGAGCCTAACGAGCGAGCTGCGCACGCGAACCAGGTGATATGGGCGGGCTTTGTCACAGACGGCGAGCTTAAGGCTCTGTATGAAAATGCGGGTTGCCTTGTGTTTCCGTCCCTGTACGAGGGGTTTGGTCTTCCGCCCCTGGAGGCGATGTACTGCGGCTGCCCCGTGATCGCTTCGAAGCGCACCTCGATACCCGAAGCGTGTGGCGCCGCCGCACTGTATTGCGACGCAAGTTCGGCGGAAAACATCGCCGAGACGGTTTCGCTAATGATGACAGACGAACGACTGCGGCAGCATTACCGGACAAAGGGACTGGTCCATGCGCGGGAGTACCGGTGGGAACGTTCGGCACAAAGACTGTTTGAAATCCTGTACGGCCACGCGAGCGAGCAGCTGGTGGAACTCTCGCCAAGTGCGTCGGCGGGATAGAGCGGATGTTCGCGGGCGGCTGATGTCGCCCCGCCATGGAACGGCGAGAGCATGAACGTCAAATTCAGAGGGCCAGGTCAAGTCAATGATTCCGAGAAAAAAATAGGGAGTCAGCTTGCATATGGCATTGCTAATACGTAATCCTAACCTCTCTGGATGGCGTCGGGATACCATGAAAAACATCACTGTCGTCATCTGCAACTACAACTACGAGCGCTATCTGGCCGCGGCGATCGGCTCGGCGGTCGGGCAGGACTATCCGGGAACGCACGTGATGGTCATCGACGACGGCTCGACCGACGGGTCGCGAGCGGTCATTGAAAGGTATGGAACACGCGTTTCGTCAATCTTCAAGGAAAACGGCGGTCAGGTGTCCGCCTACAACCACGCCCTCGGCATTCTCGACACGGAATATGCGATCTTTCTCGATTCCGATGACGTCCTATACCCGAGCGCCGTATCTGAAGTGATGCGGGTCTTTGGCGACGGTGAGTGGGCGAAGGTTCAGTTTCGGCTGGACCTCGTGGACCAGACCGGCGACCTGACTGGCGCCCATATACCGCATTCGGATCCGCCTCCCGATTGCGGCAGGCTGCTGCGGGGCGGCTGGTTGTATCCTTCGCCGCCCGCTTCGGGTAACGCCTATCGTGTGAGTGTGTTAAGGCAGATCTTTCCCGTCCCTGCGGCGGCTATCAACCGCTATGGGGCCGACTTCTATGCGATCTACGGCGCTGCGTTGCTAGGCCGCATCGCGACTGTTCCGCGATCGCTTGGAAGCTATCGCTTGCATACCATGGCCACCGTAGGCGTCTCGTCCGCGAACTCCGAGCAGTTCGGCCGGGATCCGCAAGTCTTCTCCATGCGCTGGGCGATCTTGCGGGACATCGCGCGCGCTCGCCTGAAGGTGGAGCTGCCGTTATCGTTTCATGACTTTGCCCATGAGAAGGCGCGCTTCTGCTCAAGCGTTTATCAGGCGCCGTTTCTGACCCGCTGGCGCTGGGTGATGCGGGATTCCCGCAGCTATCTGTATGCGATTGTTGCAAACCCGTTCTGGAGTGTGAAAAAGAAAGTCGGCACGCTCGCTCTGTCGAGCCTGTGTCTTGTGCCGTGCTCGCCGCTGTCTGACTTCGTGGTGCGTTACATCACCAACCCGCTTGCGCGCCGACGCGTCTCCGGGCGCTGACGAAGACCGGTGCCACAAAGGAGGAATGAATCAGGCATATGCGATGCGAAGGGTTCGGTCGTAATCTCACAGGAGGTCGAAGTGAAAGTCGCTATTGTTCACGATTGGTTGGTGGTTTCGGGTGGTGCGGAGAAGGTTCTGAAAAATATCATTGAGTGCTTCCCGAGCGCAGACATCTTCGCAATTGTAGATTTTCTGGAAGACCGCGAATGTGTGAAGGGCAAGTCGGTCGAAACCTCGTTCATCCAGCGGATGCCCTTTGCCCGCAAACGCTACCGTGGCTATCTACCTTTGATGCCACTTGCGATCGAGCAGATCGACCTGTCCGGCTACGAACTCGTCATTTCCAGTTCGCACGCGGTGGCCAAAGGGGTGCTTACAGGGCCCAACCAGCTGCATGTTAGCTATGTTCATTCGCCCATTCGCTACGCGTGGGATTTGCAACATCAATACCTCAAGGAATCTCATCTGGCGAGCGGCCTCAAGTCGATCATGGCGCGCGTTCTGCTTCACTACATCCGGGGTTGGGATTCGCGCTCGGCGAATGGTGTGGATCACCTTGTTGCCAATTCCCAGTTCATTGCCCGGCGCATCAAGAAAGCGTATCACCGCGATGCGACGGTCATATATCCGCCCGTCGATCTGAAGAACATGACGATGCGCACACAGAAGGACGACTTCTACGTGACGGCGTCACGGATGGTTCCGTATAAACGCATTGAGCTGATCGTACGGGCTTTTTCGCAGACACCCGAACGCCAGTTAGTGGTGATCGGAGAGGGTCCGGAGATGAAAAGGATCAAGTCGATTGCTGGCAATAACGTTGCCATTCTAGGTCACCAACCGTACGACGTGCTGGTCGATCATCTGCAACGGGCACGTGCATTTATATTTGCGGCCGAAGAGGACTTCGGCATTTCGGTGGTGGAAGCCCAGGCTTGTGGAACGCCAGTCATCGCATTCGGCAGGGGCGGCGCGCTCGAATCCGTGGTGGGGCTGCCGCTCGAGCGGCCTACGGGGGTTTTCTTTGGTGAACAGACACCCGAGTCGCTGCTGGAAGCGGTGAACCGGTTTGAAAACAACGCCAGGTTGTTCGATCCTCTGCAATGCCGCCGCAACGCGGAGCGATTCTCGTCCGATAACTTCAAGACATCACTGATGACCTTTATCGACGCGCGGCTTCCAGATGGGTGCCTTGAGCAGCTTCAGCCGTATCGTGTCACGGAACGGGTCCGTGCGGAGGAACGTCAGTTGGCGGAGGTGGCGCCGTGAGCGTAGAGCCGAGACTCCGGATCCG
>Ga0302178_10001410_pt1 | contig 20252 bp, 24 predicted proteins | sample I_Palsa_E1_3_FD_198790 | JGI IMG/M metagenome (GOLD analysis project Ga0302178, IMG submission 198790) | Peat permafrost microbial communities from Stordalen Mire near Abisko, Sweden - I_Palsa_E1_3 | ecosystem: Environmental > Terrestrial > Soil > Palsa > Peat permafrost | place: Sweden... | reverse complement strand
TCAGCTCTCCGTACTCTGCGCCTCGACAGCAGGCGCCTCAACTGGTGCCGCGGCCGGCGGAACAGAAGTCTCCTCGGCACTCGACGCGGCGCGGCCGGCCTCGGTACTGGTCGCCGTGGTCCCGGCGGATCCACTACGGCGCGGACGGGTGCCCGACGGACGCTCGCGGCGGGGACGGTCGGCGCCGGCCGACGGCGCAACCAGCTCGCGCTTGCCACCGACGATGTCGCCCTTGTAGATCCACACCTTCACACCGATGCGGCCGAAGGTGGTCTTGGCCTCGTACAGGCCGTAGTCGATGTCGGCACGCAGCGTGTGCAGCGGCACACGGCCCTCGCGGTAGAACTCCGAGCGGCTCATTTCGGCGCCACCAAGACGACCGGAGCACTGCACCCGGATGCCCTTGACGTTGGGCTGCCGCATCGCCGACTGGATCGCTTTGCGCATCGCGCGACGGAACGCCACCCGGTTGCTCAGCTGCTCGGCAACGCCCTGAGCCACCAACTGTGCTACCGACTCAGGGTTTTTCACCTCGAGGATGTTGAGCTGCACCTGCTTGCCGGTCAGCTTCTCCAGGTCGGCACGGATGCGGTCGGCCTCGGTACCACGACGACCGATGACGATGCCCGGCCGGGCGGTGTGGATGTCCACCCGGACCCGGTCGCGGGTGCGCTCGATCTCCACGTCGGCGATGCCGGCGCGCTCCAAGCCGGTCGACAGCAACTTGCGGATCGCCACGTCTTCCTTGATGTAGTCCGCGTATTGCTTGTCCGCGTACCACCGGGACTTCCACTCGGTCGTGATACCGAGCCGGAATCCGTGCGGATTGATCTTCTGGCCCACTACTGCGAGCCTCCCTTCGCGTCCGAAGTCGCTTCAGTCCCAGCGGACTTCGCGGCGGATGCCTTCGCTTCAGTTGTCTTTTTGGGGGACGCCTTCTTGGCCGGCGCGTTCTCAGCTGATGCTTTCTTGGCCGGCGCCTTGGCGGCGGCCGCCTTCTTGGCGGGAGCCTTCTTGGCCGGCGCGTTGCCCGCGGCCTTGCTGGCCTGCGCGCGACGGGCGCGGGTCGCGCTCGCCGACTGCGAGCCCCGCGCGTCCTTCGACGGCCGGCTCTCCACCACGACGGTGATGTGGCTGGTGCGGCGACGGATCCGGAATGCGCGACCCTGGGCGCGCGGACGGATCCGCTTGGCGGTCGGGCCGTCGTCGGCGTAGACGGTGGCCACCACCAGAGTCGCCGGGTCCAGGCCGTTGTTGTTCTGCGCGTTGGCCGCAGCGCTCGCGATGACCTTGGCCACCGGCTCGCTGGCCGCCTGCGGCGCCCAGCGCAGGATGTCCAGCGCGTCGGCCACCGACTTGCCACGCACCAGGTCGATCACCCGGCGCGCCTTGCTCGGCGACACCCGCACGAACCGCGCTTTGGCGACCGCCGAAGGATATTCAGTAGCCGTGCTCATCGCCGCTTGGCCTTCCGGTCGTCTTTGATGTGTCCCTTGAAGGTGCGCGTCGGTGCGAACTCACCCAGTTTGTGGCCGACCATCGCTTCAGTGACGAACACCGGCACGTGCTTGCGGCCGTCGTGGACCGCGAAGGTGTGACCGATGAAGTCGGGAATGATGGTCGACCGGCGCGACCAGGTCTTGATGACCTGCTTGGTGTTCTTCTCGTTCTGCGTGTCGACCTTCTTGAGCAGATGGTCGTCGACGAACGGACCCTTTTTCAGGCTGCGTGGCATCGGCTGCTCCTAGCGCGATTTCTTGCCGGTGCGCCGGCGTCGGACGATGAGCTTGTCGCTGGGCTTGTGGCTCTTGCGGGTACGGCCTTCGGGCTTACCCCAGGGGCTGACCGGGTGACGACCACCGGAGGTCTTACCCTCACCACCACCGTGCGGGTGGTCCACTGGGTTCATCACCACGCCACGAACCGTGGGGCGCTTGCCCTTCCAGCGCATACGCCCGGCCTTGCCCCAGTTGATGTTGGCCTGCTCGGCGTTACCCACCTCGCCGACGGTGGCGCGGCAGCGCACGTCGACACGGCGGATCTCACCACTGGGCATACGCAGCGAGGCGTAAGTGCCTTCCTTACCGAGCAATTGGATGCTGGATCCTGCCGAGCGAGCCATCTTGGCTCCACCGCCCGGCCGTAGCTCCACGGCGTGGATCAGCGTACCGGCCGGGATGTTGCGCAGCGGCAGGTTGTTACCCGGCTTGATGTCGGCGTTGGCGCCGGACTCCACCACGTCGCCCTGGGAAAGTCCCTGCGGCGCAATGATGTAGCGCTTCTCGCCATCCAAGAAGTGCAGCAGCGCGATGTTCGCGGTGCGGTTCGGGTCGTACTCGATGTGCGCGACCTTCGCGTTGACGCCGTCTTTGTCGTTGCGACGGAAGTCGATCACCCGGTAGGCCCGCTTATGGCCGCCACCCTTGTGGCGGGTGGTGATCCGGCCGTGCGCGTTGCGTCCACCGCGACCGTGCAGCGGCCGAACCAACGACTTCTCCGGAGTGGAACGAGTGATCTCGGCGAAATCGGAGACGCTGGCACCGCGGCGACCCGGAGTCGTCGGCTTGTACTTGCGAATTCCCATGTCTGTTAAGTCTCTCTATCCTCGGCTACGCAGGTGCGCCGAACAATTCGATCGGCTTGCTGCCGGGCGCCAACGTCACGATGGCGCGCTTGGTGCTCTTCCGTTGGCCGAAGCCGCTTCTGGTGCGCTTGCGTTTGCCCTGGCGGTTCGCGGTGTTCACCGCGGCCACCTTGACCGAAAAGATCTTCTCGATGGCAATCTTGATCTGCGTCTTGTTCGAGTCAGGGTGCACCAGGAAGGTGTACACGTTGTCGTCGATCAGGCCGTAGGACTTCTCCGAGATGACCGGGGCCAGGATGATGTCGCGGGGGTCAGTGACGGTCGCCATCAGGCCGAAACCTCCTCGGTGTCTTCTGCGGCATTGGGTGCCGCAGCCCCGATGTAGGCGTTGAGCGCCTCCACCGAAAACACCACGTCGTCGGCGCGCAGGACATCGTAGGTGTTGAGCTGGTCCGGCGTCAGGATGTGCACACCGGGTAGGTTGCGCACACTCTTCGCACCGGTCTCGTCGCTACGTCCGATGACCACCAGCACCTGCTTGCGATCGGTCAAGGTGCCAAGAAAAACCTTGGCGCTCTTGGTCGACGGTGTCTGCCCCGACACCAGCTCGGTGATCGCGTGGATGCGGCCGTTGCGGGCCCGGTCAGACAACGCACCGCGCAGCGCGGCGGCGATCATCTTCTTCGGAGTGCGCTGGCTGTAGTCCCGCGGTTGCGGGCCGTGCACGACACCACCGCCGGTGAACTGCGGCGCACGCGTCGAACCTTGCCGGGCGCGACCGGTGCCCTTCTGCCGGTAAGGCTTACGGCCACCACCGCGAACCTCGCCGCGGGTTTTGGTCGAGTGCGTGCCCTGGCGTTTCGCGGCCAGCTGAGCCGTGACCACCTGGTGCAGCAGTGCGATGTTCGCGGGTGCGTCGAACAGCTCGGCCGGCAGCTCAACGGAGCCTTCGGTTTTGCCGGCGGGCGTCCTGACGTCGATCTTGAGCGCCTTTGCGGCTTTTTCGGCAGCCATTACTTCTCACCTCGTTTGATCGCGCTGCGGACCACGACGAGTCCACCTGTGCGGCCGGGGACAGCACCCTTGATCAGCAGCACGCCGTTCTCGGCATCGACCAAGTGCACCAAGAGGTTCTGCGTTGTCACCCGGTCGCTACCCATCCGGCCGGCCATCCGGGTGCCCTTGAACACCCGCGCCGGAGTGGCGCAACCGCCGATGGAGCCCGGCCGACGGTGCACCGCCTGAGCACCGTGGCTGGCGCCTTGCCCCTTGAAGCCGTGTCGCTTCATGGTTCCGGCGAAGCCCTTGCCCTTGGAAGTACCGGTCACGTCGACATAGGTTCCGGCGTCGAAGATCTCGGCCGTCAGCTCTTGGCCGACCTCGTAACCGGCTGCCGCCTCAGCATCCTCGAGACGCAGCTCGGCCAGATGCCGGCGCGGGTTGACCCCGGCGGCGGCGTACTGACCCGTCAGTGGCTTGTTGATCTTGCGGGGACTGATTTCGCCATAGGCCAGCTGCACCGCGCTGTACCCGTCAGCCTCCGGAGTACGGATGCGGGTCACCACGTTCGGCCCGGCCTTGACCACCGTCACGGGGACAACGCGGTTGTTCTCGTCGAACACCTGCGTCATGCCCAGCTTGGTGCCCAGAATGCCCTTTCTCGCCATTGCTCGCAGCTCTCCTACTGGATGTTGACGTCGACGCTGGCAGGCAGATCGATGCGCATCAGCGCGTCAACGGTTTTCGGGGTCGGGTCAAGGATGTCGATCAGGCGCTTGTGAGTGCGCATCTCGAAGTGCTCCCGCGAGTCTTTGTACTTGTGCGGTGAGCGAATAACGCAGTACACGTTCTTCTCGGTGGGCAGCGGCACAGGGCCAACCACGCTGGCGCCCGTCCGGACAACCGTCTCGACGATCTTGCGCGCCGAGGCATCAATGGCCTCGTGGTCGTAGGCCTTGAGCCTGATGCGGATCTTCTGTCCCGCCACGCTTCCTCACTCTCCAGGTCGAGACCCGGTTTCCCGCCGGGCACCATCACCTTGATCGGTCTGGCCGATCAGGCCGTGCGCCCGGTTGTTGCGCCGCTGTTTACCTGTCTTGGTCCACCGGCCCCCGCGGTCGGGTGTGTCGCCCTCACGCAGCCTGGTCCGCGACCGAAATTGGTCACGTTCCAAGATTGGGACCGGAGGCGTCCGTTTGGACGCCGGTCGTATGCCCGGCCAGGCGTAAACCCGGCGCAAGGCAACCCGAACAGTATGCCCTAGATCCCGGTTACGGCCAAATCCTCCCGACCCGGCCTCCGGTCCGGCTCATCAGCGCTGAAACCACCGAGAACGCCGTGCCACCAGACGCCCCGGCAACGGCTTCTTACTCCAGAGTAAGGTATGCCCTCATGACGAGCTCGACCAGCACGTATGCCGCGTGGCAACGCCTCTCCGGTCGTCCCGGCGGCAGCCGGCTGTTTTCGGTGGCGGCGATGGCGCGCGTTCCCTACTTCGCTTCGGTGCTGCCGCACGTGGTGCGGATGGAGCCAGGCCTGGCCGAGGTCCGGGTTCCGAAGTGGTTCTTCGTCTACAACCACCTACATACCGTGCACGCGATCGCGTCCTGCAATGCCGCCGAGGTGGCGATGGGGATGCTGATGGAAGCCACTGTCCCGCGCAGCCACCGGTGGATACCGAAGGCGATGACCGTTCAGTATCTGGGGAAGGCCACCACCTCGCTGCGTGCCCGGGCCCAACTGGACCCGCCGGATTTCACGCAGATGTCCGAGGGCTCTGATGGGTTTGATCTCGTCGTGCCGGTCAGCATCACCGATCGGAGCGGCAACGAGGTCGTGCACGCCGACATCACCACCTGGGTCACGCCAGTCGGCTAATTACGCACCAGATACGTCCCGTGTCCGCGGCGCACCAGCTCGCCGTCGAACTCCAGCACTTCGTTCACCAAGACGCCGCCCTGATTGCGGTAGTTGATCACCAGCACCGACGCGCCCCCGTACACCCCGACGATGTCGAAGTGAAGGTTGGGAATGGCTTGCAATGCGGTGCACCAGTATTCGCGCAGCGCCGCTTTGCCGCGGACGACTCCGGCTGAGCCCGGGACGAATTCGGCCGCATACGGCGACGTGAAGACGACGGCGTCGTGAAAATGCGCGAGCACAGCGTCCACGTCGCGGCGGTTCCAGGCCGCGGACCACTCCTCGGCGAAGCCGGCCGGTTCCGGCATGCTCACGATTTGCCCTTCAGCGTCGCCCAGAACGGGCACTGGTGTGCCGCCTCGAAGTCGGTGACGAGCCGGCTTCCCCCGGGGCGCAACGACATCCAGGAGTTGTGATCCGGGCTACCGTCCTGGGCCGGCCAGTCGGGCAGACCGGCGGCCTTCGGTGCGCCATTGGTGACGAAATGGCTCCAATAGCTCATCATCTGGTCGGACAGTATCTGCTGAGCGGGATCAAGCGGCTGCGCGCCGCCCATGCTGAATAGGTACCGCAACTCCAGGGAGTGGCTGGCGCCAACCGGAAACGGCGCGTCGCGCAAGAACTTGGGCGCCGGTGCCTGCGGATCGTCGAACTCGTAGGCGTATACCGGCGCGTTACGACTCAGTGAGTCGGCCAATCGGTCTGCGGCGCAAGCGAAGACACCGTCGGTGGCCGCCGCCGAGTAGGCCAGCGAGGCATCGCCGCCGTAGTGGTCGGGCGAATAGTGCGCCAGCACCGGGGCGCCGTCGGCGGCGCCGAAGATGTCGGCGAGCAGATTCGGATACTCACCGGACTCGACTCCCCGATCCAGCCTCGCCGCCCGCAACGCCGCGAAAAGCGTGAATTCGTCGTGGTTGATCCCCATCAGCACCGGAACGCGGGCCGCCCGGTCGGCGGCGAATCCCGCCATCGGGTTGTCCGGCAGCGCAGCCGTTCCGGTGACCGGACCGGAGAGCGCGTCGGAGTCGCCGATGAAGTAGTACCAGGGTGGACGCTCGAGTCGGGTCGCCGGCAGCGCACGCAGACACCGCGCGGTAGTGGCGGGATTGCGACAGCCTGCCGCGATCGCGTAATCCACGCTCTGGCGCTGCCCGAACTCCAGGTCGGCCTGCGCCTGACACGGCGCGCTCTGGATGATCGCCGCGCGGAACAGCCCGGCCGAACCCGGCGCCAACAGGTGATCGCACACCGACATGCCGCCCGCGGATTCGCCGGCGATGGTCACCTTCCGCGGATCGCCGCCGAACACGGCGATGTTGTCGCGGACCCAACGCAGCGCGGCCTGCTGGTCGGCCAGCCCGTAGTTGCCCACCGCGCCGGGCGCACCGAGCGACGGGTGAGCCAGGAAACCAAGCGCACCCAGCCGGTAGTTGATCGTGACGACGACGATGTGGCCCCTGGCCGCCAGCCAGCGCGCGTGATAGATGTCGCCGCTGCCGTTGACGAAGCCTCCCCCGTGAATCCACACCATCACCGGGCGCTTCTCGTTGTGTTGTCCGCGGGCCGGAGTCCAGACGTTGAGCGTCAGGCAGTTTTCGCTGGTCGGCTTACCCACCCGCGGATTGGGTCCGGTGTCCTGCATGCACTGCGGCCCGGCCTTGGTGGCGTCCAGCATCCCCGACCATCGCGCCGCCGGCCGCGGCAGTTGCCACCGCAGCGGCCCCACCGGCGGCGCGGCATACGGAATGCTCTGGAACAAACGGTAATCCGAGGCGACCTGACCGCGCACGGATCCCATCGCGGTGCGCACGACGCCGGCATCCAGCGGACCGGCGTACGGCGGTTCGGCCTTTCGTGGCGCGACGAGGGCGCCCTGCCCGCAAGCCGCCGCCATCACGGCCGTCACCAGCAGGGCAGCCCAGGCCCTGCGGCGAGCAGATGATCGGATCGGCACGGAAAGACAGCCTACGGATTAGCGGAAAGTGCTCATCGGATAATCCGCAATCACGGAGACTGAAACGTGACACGTGTCAAGTAAATCCCGATCAATCCGGCAGGTGAACAGGCAGATGAGCGCACCAATCCTTGACGAGGCAGCGAGGGTATTCGCTGATCCGACGTCGTATGCCGACGAACCGCGGTTGCATGCGGCGCTGACCCACCTGCGCGCCCATGCGCCGGTGTCGCTGGTCGATATCCGGCCCTACCGGCCGTTCTGGGCCATCACCAAGCACGCCGACATCATGAAAATCGAGCGGGCCAACGATCTGTTCATCAACGAACCCCGGCCGTTGCTGGCCACTGCCCAGGGCGACGACATGGCGCGCGAGCAACTGAACGCCGGGATGGGGTTGCGCACGCTGATCCACATGGACGACCCGCAGCATCGGGTGGTGCGCGCGATCGGCGCAGACTGGTTTCGCCCGAAGGCGATCCGGGCGCTCAAAGTCCGGGTCGACGAACTGGCCAAGATCTACGTCGACAAGATGGCGGCCGCGGGCAACGAATGCGACTTCGTGCAAGAGGTAGCGGTGAACTATCCGCTCTACGTGATCATGTCGCTGCTGGGCTTACCGGAGTCGGACTTTCCCCGCATGCTCGCGCTGACTCAGGAACTGTTCGGCGGCGACGATGACGAGTTCAAACGCGGCGCAACGCTGCAGGAGCAGCTACAGGTGTTGCTCGAATTCCTCGGCTATTTCAATGCGCTCACCGCATCGCGCCGCGAGCAACCGACCGAGGACCTGGCCTCCGCAATCGCCAACGCCCGTGTCGACGGCGAACCGCTATCCGACGTCGAGACCACTTCCTACTACGTCATCATCGCTACCGCGGGTCACGACACCACCAGCGCGACTATCGCCGGTGGTCTGCAAGCCCTCATCGAAAGCCCCGATCAACGAAAGCGCTTGAGCGACAACCTTGATTTGATGCCGCTGGCCACCGAGGAGATGATCCGCTGGGTGACCCCGGTCAAAGAATTCATGCGCACCGCGACCGCCGACACCTCGATACGGGGGGTGCCGATCGTACAAGGCGAATCGGTGTACCTCTCCTACGTCTCCGGAAACCGTGATGAAGAAGTGTTCGACGATCCGTTCCGTTTCGACGTCGGACGCGATCCGAACAAGCACCTGGCATTCGGCTACGGGGTGCACTTCTGTCTGGGCGCAGCGCTGGCCCGGATGGAGGTGAACAGCTTCTTCACCGAATTGCTGCGATTGAAAACCATTGAGCTCAACGGAAACCCAGAGCTCATCTCGACGACGTTCGTCGGAGGTCTCAAGCACCTGCCGATTCGCTACCAGGTTCGTTGAGCGCCGTGTTCTGCGCGCGCTGCACGTGCAAGAAGCCATCGACGGCGGCTCGCGCGCACTCGCGGTAATCGAAATTGGGCAGCGTGGACAACCGACCCAGAACCACCGGGCCCATCAGCAAGGCAATTGCCCGCGAGCGGTCGATATCGCCCAGTTCGGCGGCCTCGGGACTGTCGAAAATTGCGTCGAACGGCGCGGCGTACTGGCCGGCGATCCGCTCCCGCAGCGTGGTGACCGCGGGGCTGTCGGCGGTGCGGGTCTGACGCGATTCCGGCATTTGCTCGAGGTCTCGTCCGAGCGCCAGCCAGCTCATCGCCGTCACCATGCCCGGGGCCTCGGAGATCGATTGCCCGAATGCCAGCACCACCGCGATCAGCCGATCGCGCAGCGTGCCGTCTTCGGACGGCATTGGTGCCGGCGGGATCAGGCCGTTGAAAGCCGCTGCCAACAAGTCGTTTCCGCTCGGGAAGTGACGGTAGAGGGTTGCCCGGGCCACATTGGCGCCACGCGTGACCGCGTCGACGGTCACTGCGCTCGGCCCACCGGTGCGAAGTAGCGCGGTGGCGGCCTCCAGCAACCGAGCCCGGGAACGCGCCGGCCGAGGATCGGTCTTGTCGGTGATGCAGACCACCTCCTTCATCCGATCTGAACAGCGTACGCAAAACGCCTGCCCGGCCCGATACCGACCGCCGCGGATCAGCTGACGAACTCCGCGGCCCGATGCCCCAGCATCGCGATGGTGGCGTGCGGGCCGCGGCTGGTGATCGTCGGCAGCACCGACCCGTCGATCACCCACAGCCCGTCGATACCGTGCACGCGGCACTGATGGTCGACGACTGCCAACGGATCTCCGACACTGCCCATCGGGGCGGTGCCACACAGATGCTGCGACGTCGACCAACCGGGTTCACCGACTTGCGTTGTCGAGCTGGCTATTTCGCGAACCAGATCGCAGCCGGCTTGCAATGCCGCCACGTCGCCGGGCTCGCTGTCGTAGCGATGCTCGATCCTCGGCGGGACCAGCGGATTCGCGGAGACCAGGGTCAGCCGGCCGCGGGCCCGCGGCTGCATCAGTGCCACACCGAGGTGCGGCCAATCCGGGTGTCCTGCCCTCCCGTCGCCGACCATCGCCACAAACCCACCGGTATACGGCCGAATTTCCACGTCGTCGGGCGTGCTGAGCACCACCTCGAGCACGGGCCGGGCGGCTGCGACCGCCCAGGTCGTTGGCAGCACCCATTCCGGGTGGTCGCTGAATGCCAGACCGACCGGCAACCGGGTCACCATGTCTACTCCGGCGGCCCGCAGCATCGCCTCGTCGCCGACGCCGGAAAGCATGAGTAGATGGGCGGATTCGATCGCGCCGGCCGACAACACGATGCGTTCGGCTGTCACCGTGATCGGCCCGCCCGGGCCGATGGCGTCCACGCTGACCGCGCGACTGCCGGAGAAGCGCAGTCGGACGGCGCGCGTCTGGGTCAGCAATGAGAGGTTCGCACGATCCAGCGCGGGCAGCAGATACGCGGCCCCGGGGCCGATCCGCGTCCCGTCGACGATGTTGAGCGGCACGGCACCCACGCCGGACGGCAGACCGGCGATGCTGTCCACGTCGTTGAGATCGGCTAGCCAGCCGAACCCGTGGCGCTGCGCGGCATCGACGAAAGTCGCTGTGCTCCCGACAATTTCACGTGTTCGCCGGATGGCAATGGGGCCCGAATCACCGTGGGCCGGCCCGGTGAAATCCAGATCAGTCTCGATCGCGCGAAAGTGCTCGACGACGTCAGACCACGCCCAGCCGGGCAGCCGGTAGCCGTCGAAGTCGCGTCGCAAACCCCGGCAGAAATAGCCACCGTTGACGGCGCCTGAGCCGCCGACCGTCGCGCCGCGCACGATCGCGATCCGGTGGGCCGGGCGATCGGTGAGTTGCGTCTGGTAGCGCTGGACCAACGGGCTGGCGGCACCGATGGGCAGCCGTAGCCCGTTCGACGTCTCCGCGCGCAGTATCGGATCGGCCAGGCCGACCCCGGCCTCCAGCACAGCGACCGAACAGCTTGAGTTAGCCGAAAGACGGTTTGCGACAATGGATCCAGCGCTTCCCGCACCGATGATCAGGACATCGCTGTGCAATGCCGCTGCGGTCAGGGGTCAGACTCGAATCTGCGGCTTGAGCGGACCGAGGTTGCGCTCCCGCACCACGCCGTACCACAGCCCGAGACCGTAGGCCAGGTCATCGACCCGCTTGAGCAGCAAATAGGTCAGTAGCCCGATCGGCTGGGCGTCTTCATCGGCGGATTGCCGGCGACTGGCCCAATCCACCACCCCGTCGAGGATGGCGGCGACGAGCACGACCCGGCGGAACGGTCGGAACGCAATGGCCGCCAGCAACGCGATCGGCCAATAGTGCCGGCAGATCGCCGACGCCAGCTGCAGCGCCGCCGACCAGAGGCTGCGGGCCGCCACCGTCAGAACGTCCCACATCTGGGTCTCGGTGCCTTGCATGCTTTTCGCGATCCGGCGACCGGTCAGCGCTGCCACAAACAGTGACGCCAGGTATCCGAAACTCGAGCCGATAGCCATCAGGATCCACGCCGTCAGCGCCCAGCCCGATATCATCAGCGGCGCGATCTTGTCCGGGTGACGAACCGACAGCGGTGCGGCCGAACCACCGTAAAACGCTTTGCGCACAACCCAATCCCGCAACTCGGTCCGATGATCGTGCGCCACTTGGGCGATCGGCTCGTAGCGCAGCCGGGCGCCGGCCTCGACCAGTCGCCAACACAGGTCAACGTCCTCACCGGAACGCATGGTCTCGTCGAAGCCGCCGACATCACGCAAAGGCGAAGTGCGACAAATGATTGCGGCGCTGGGAACGTACGAAACGGTGGTGTAAGGAATGATCGGAGCTTCGCGGTGACCGAGATCCAGCGACGAGCGCACTGCCTCGTAGCGCGCGACCGGATTGTCCGTGTGCGCCAGGCCGACGATCCGCGGGGCAACCAGCGCCACCGTCGGATCGCAGAAGTGACCGAGTAGAGCTTCCAGCCAGCCGCGCCGCGGGATGACGTCGGAATCCAAGAAGGCGACGTACCCTGTCGTGCAGGCGGCGAGGCCGGTATTGCGGGCCGCGGCCGGACCCCTGCTCTGCGCATGCCGCAAAATCTCGATGCCGGGATGCGCCCCGACGAAATCCTCATGCGTGATCGGCGTTGATGACCCGTCGTCGACCACCACGATCTGCAGGCCGCGCAACGAGGTGAGTAGCCGACGCAAGCCAAAAGTGTTGTCGCGCACTGGAATTACGACGGTCACGTCACGGTGCGACGGACCGCCAGCGGGCCGCGGGTGGGCCACCGTCGCATCGAGCAGGGTCCGGGCCAGTTCGGCGCTGACCGCGTCGCTAACTTTGAGCCGGCCGTCGGCAAGCATGTCCTGGGCAGCGGGGGCCAGCCGCAATATCCGGGTGGGTGACCCGCCCAGCAAAGCCGCCCCCTGGCCGAGCACCCTGACCCGCCGGTCGACTTGCACGGCAAATCCATCCGGCAACCGCGCCTGAGTCATAAGCGCCACTCTCCCCCGCAAGCGGGTGGGGGTCCCCCCAGCCGCGCAGCGGCGAGGGGGCGTGCCCCCACAGTGCCGGCTGCGCCGGCACCGTTGTCGTCGGCGCGGGTCATGTGAGCATCCCGTCGGCTGCGGGCACCCAGCGCCGGATCCGGCGCAAGCAGTCCTCGACCATCTCGGCCAGTATCCGCTCACCGTCGGCAGCGGTTGCGGTAGTCGGATCTCCCAGCACCCCCACCTCACTGACTGCCGCGACTCCCCCGCTGCGCATCGAGGGCAGCAAGTCGGGCAACGGCGCGCCGTTGCCCGCGCGCCACCGGTCGGTCAGAACATGGGCCGGCGAAATATTCAGCAATACTGAAGTTTCTGTGTGTCCGGCATGTGCATCGCCGCCGGCGACCGCGCACGGACACCACGCGGCGTCACGCCCTTCGGCGCGCAGTCGGTTCACCGCCCGGCTCAGCGCCGCGATGTTGCCGCCATGGCCGTTGACGAAGAGCAGCCGCTGCGCCCAGCAGGTCGCCGACCTGCCGTACTCCAGCAGTAATGCGCTCAGCGCGTCGGTGCCGATCGAGATCGTTCCGGGGAAGCTCTGGTGCTCGCCGCTGTCGCCGTAGGCGATCGCCGGCGCCGCCATCCACGCCAGTTCAGGAGCGTCCGCGAGGCGTCCGGTGACCTCGCGGGCGACGGCGGTCGCGATCCGGGTGTCGGTGTCCAGTGGCAGGTGTGGCCCGTGCTGCTCGGTGGAGCCAACCGGTATCGTCAGCCCTAACGGCATGCTCTGCAACTGGCTCGACGTAGAGCCCCCGAGTTCGGGCTGGACCACCACTTGGTGATGGTAAGACGAATTCACCTGCAGTGCATCGGTTGTTGGCGTCTCGAAAAATTTTTTCCTGCTGCCCGTTCACTCAGACCGGTCAAAGGCGCCACGTCCGCCACGTGAGTATCAACATACCCGCTGGTCTCGCATCTGCGAGGTGGCTACGAGCCTCCCGCGGCGGGTGGGCTCGCCCCGAGCGTTCGGGTGAAACCATCCGGCACCAGAACGTCGTCCCGGTTGAGGTCGTGCACCGAGGCGCGCGCCAGACCCATCAAGGCGGAGTCGATACCGCCGTGAAGAATGTCAAGCACGTTTTCGACCCCGGGCTGCCCGGCGGCCGCCAGACCCCACAGGTAGGCGCGGCCGATCATCACGGCGCGCGCGCCCAGCGCCAGCGCCTTCACGACGTCGCTGCCGCGCCGGATGCCACCGTCCAGCAAAACCTCGACCTGGTCGCCGACCGCATCGGCAACGGCGGGCAGCGCGCGAATCGACGCCGGGGTGCCGTCCAGGTTGTTGCCGCCGTGATTGGACACCGAGATTGCCGAAACACCGGCATCCACAGCCCTTTTCGCGTCGTCGAGCCGCATCACGCCCTTGAGCATGAACGGGCCACCCCACAGTTCGCGCAGCCAGGCGATGTCCGCCCAGGTCGGCGGCGGAGTGCCCATCCACTCCCCGTAGGCGGCAAAGAATGGCGGCCCGAGCTCACCGCGGCGGGCCAGGTTAGGCACCCGCAGATCCGGTGGACGTAGCGTCTTGCCGAATCTCCACAGCCAACCGGGACGGGTGAGCACCTCCGGCGACATCCGCAGCATGGTCCGCAGATCCATCTGCTCCGGGATCTTGGGGCTGCCCCAGTCCCGGCCATGCGAGAACGACCAGTCGGTCGTGACGATCAAACCGACGGCGCCGGCCTGCCGGGCTCGCTCGACACGCTCGGCGATCACGTCGCGCCCGCCCGACCAGTAGACCTGGAAGAACAACTTCGGGTTGGCGGCGATCACGTCCTCGATCGGCTTGCTGGCGAACGACGACAACCCCATCGCCGTGCCGCGCGCCGCGGCCGCGCGGGCGACAGCCACCTCGCCGTCCGGATCGACCGCCTGCACACCCGTCGGTGAGATGATCACCGGTAGGGAAATCTCCTGCCCCATAACGGTTGTCGACATATCACGCTTCTCGAGCGCGCCAACCACATGCGGCGCGAAACCCAGCTCACCGAACGCCTCGACGTTGTCGGAAACGGTCAGCCCTTTTTCGCTGGCGGCCACCAGCGCGGCATAGGACGACTTGGGCAGTCGCCGCTTCGCGCGTTCCTGTGCGATGGCAACCGTCTCGAACCAGAGATCACGGGCCACGGCTAGACCGGGCTTTCATTGCACAGTCGCTGCGGCGGTGAGGGTGGCTGGATGGACAGCGTCAGCGGTACGGGTCCGCTCTTCCGCCGCCCGCGCGAGTGGTCACCTGCCGGACGTGGCTTGTCGCGTTCCTGTGCCAACGCCGGCGTGCCGTAGCCCTGGACACACTCCGGGTCGGGTCCGTCCATCGGCAGGCCGGTGAAGAACTTGGCCGCCATGCAGCCACCGCGGCAGCTGTCGTAGTGCCCACAGCTGCCACAGGCGCCCGCGGACTGCGGCTCGCGGAGCTCCCGGAACAGCGGGGCATCCTTCCAGACCTTGTCAAACCCGCCGTCGGACAACACGTTTCCGGCCAGGAAGCGGTCGTGGATGGCGAACGGGCAGGCGTACACGTCGCCGACCGGGTCGATCAGGCACACCACCCGCCCCGCGCCGCACATGTTCAGCCCGGCCAACGCGCCCGGTTCACCCAGCCCGGACAGATGGAAGAAGGAATCGCCGGTCAGCACTCGATCGCCTTTGGCAACCAGCCACTGGTAGAGCTGGACCTGCTGGTCGGCGGTCGGGTGCAGGTCGTCCCAGACATCGGCGCCGCGGCCAGAGGGCCGCAATCGAGTGATACGCAGCGTTGCGCCGTATCGGCTTGCCAGCGAAGCGAATTCGTCGAGCTGATCAACGTTGTGGCGAGTCACGACCACGGAGATCTTGGCGTCGGAGAATCCGGCGGCGGCGAGGTTCTCCAGCGCCCGGATGGCCATCGCGAAGGACCCGGGACCGCGCACGGCGTCGTTGACCTCGGCCGTCGCGCCGTCCAGCGAGATCTGGACGTCGACGTAGTCGCTGGCCGCCAGCCGCGCCGCCACCTCGGGAGTGATCCGCACGCCGTTGGTGGAAAACTTCACACCAACGTGGTGCGCGGTGGCATAGTCCACCAACTCCCAAAAATCGGGCCGCACAGTCGGTTCCCCGCCGCCGATGTTGACGTAGAACACCTGCATGCGTTCCAGCTCGTCGATGATGTTCTTGCAGTCCTGTGTGGACAGCTCACGCGGATCGCGTTTGCCCGACGACGACAGGCAGTGCACGCAGGCCAGATTGCACGCGTAAGTCAGCTCCCAGGTCAGGCAGATGGGCGCGTCCAACCCATGCTCGAACTGCTCGATGAGACGTGGCACCGTCGTCGTCATATGCGCCGCTCTCCCCCGCAAGCGGGAGGTGCCCCCACCCCATCGCTTCGTCCCCCGCAAGCGGGTGGGGGTCCCCCCAGCCGCGTAGCGGCGAGGGGGCGTGCCCCCACTGCATTGTCGCCGGCGCGTGTCATGCTGCCTCCTTCGCCTCCGCCTGCACCAGCATGTGAGACCCGGCCAGCACGCCGAGCGCATGCAAGTAGGGCTGCTGCTGCGAGTCCTCAACGCCAGCGGCCCGGCAGGCGGCGCGGACGTCCGGATATTCGGCCAAAGATTGCACCACCGCGAGGATGGTGCGGTTCTTCAGGAACGACAGTTTGCGAGTTCCGAAGTGATACAACAGCGCACCGAAGGGCTCTGGCCGCACAGCCACCTGCGGGTGCAACCGCCATGCGCGATCGGGATCGAACTCGCCCCGCTCCTGTGCAGGGGCGCTCACGATCAGTAGACCCCGCACATCCCGTCGATGGACACCTCTTCAACCAGGGTCTCGGTAACGAGCTCTGATTTGGATGTCGCCGGCGAGGCGGCTCCGGCGTCGCTATCCATCTTTTGGTTCGGCTCCATGACGTTGCCTCTCGTTCGTTCGGGGGTCGACAATTCGAGTCAATGTGGTCAAAATCTCAGTAAGAATATGGCATCGAGTGCCGGAATGGAAGGGCGGGGCTTATGGCGCTGCAGCAGCCTCGGGTCGGCCGCCGCCGGTCCACCACCCCGCAGCACATCACCGACGTCGCGCTCGGACTGTTCGCCGACCGCGGATTCTCGGAGGTGAGCGTCGACGACGTGGCGCAAGCGGCCGGCATCGCCCGCCGGAGCGTGTTCCGCTACTACGCGTCGAAGAACGCAATTCCCTGGGGGGACTTCGACTCCCACCTGCAACACTTGCGAGACCTGCTGGACCATGTCGATCCGGATATGCCGCTCGGCGAGGCGCTGCGCGATGCGCTCTTATCGTTCAACACCTTTGACGAGTCCGAAACTGTCCGGCATCGACAACGGATGCGGGTGATCCTGCAAACGGCTGAGCTGCAGGCATATTCGATGACGATGTATGCAGGGTGGCGCGATGTGATCGCGGGTTTCGTGGCACGCCGAACCGGGGCCAAGACCACCGACCTGAAGCCACAGACCGTCGCGTGGATGATGCTCGGCGCGGCGCTGAGCGCCTACGAGCACTGGCTGGACGATGAATCCGTCGCGCTGCCGGAGGCGGTTGGGGACGCATTCGACGTCGTCCGCGCCGGACTGAACGAACTGGACCGATGAGCCGGTTGCTGCAGACCATTCAGCTGCAGGGGCAGGTCTGCGCGGCCATGGGTTCGTCGATGTACGGCGAGGTGTTGCAGCAGGTGGCCGCCGACGTCGAAGCCGACGGTGTGTTCGCGGCGATCCTGGCCGGACACGAAAACGATTCCGGCCGCCTGGCTTTGCCGCTGAGACTGCTCGGCGGGTTGCACCGGTTGGTTCTCGACGGCCGCGCGCCGGCGCTGCGCCGCTGGTATCCCAGTGTGGGCGGGCACTGGAACGCCGAAGCCGGATGGCCCGACATCGTGCAGGCCGCCGCCGAGCATGCCGATTATCTGCGCGGTGCTCTTGATCAGCCGCCACAGACCAACGAGGTGGGCCGGTCGGCCGCGCTGATCGGAGGTCTGCTGGTCCTGGTCGACCGATTCGAGGCACCGGTAAGGCTTTTCGAGATCGGCTGCAGTGCCGGGCTGAACCTGCGCGCCGACCATTACCGTTACCGCTATCCGGGCGGCGATTGGGGCCCGGCCGATTCACCGGTGATCGTCGACGACGCGTGGCGGGGCCCACTGCCTCCCGCCGCGAGCGTGCGGATCGCCGAACGTCACGGCTACGACATCGCGCCGCTGGACGCGACGAGCACCGATGGCGAGTTGACGTTGCTGAGCTATGTCTGGCCCGACCAGCCGGCGCGGCTGGAGCGGTTGCGTGGCGCGATCGATATTGCCCGGCGGGTGCCGGCGCCGTTGCACCTCCGCAATGCCACCGACGCCGTTGCGGACCTGGAGGTTTCGCCCGGCTCACTTACCGTGCTGTGGCATTCGATCATGTGGCAGTACCTGTCGGTGACCGAGCAGGAAGCCGTCTCGGCCGAGATCGATGAATTGGGGGCACGCGCGCGGGCCGAGTCGCCGTTCGCCCATTTGATGCTGGAACCGCATCGGCGAACGCCGGACGCTCCGGTCGAGTTCGCGGTCCGGGCCCGCTGCTGGCCCGGCGGGGACGACCGGCTGCTGGGCGTGTGCTCGCCACACGGTCCGCCGGTCACCTGGGAATAGCGACGCCGGAGAATAATTTTTCTCGCTTACCCGTCGGAGTTTCCGGCGCCACCGCGACGATAAGAGTGTGAGCGCGCTACCGGACCCCAACGACGCCGCCCGGGCGCTGCTTGCGCTATATGACCAGGCGTTGCCGATTGTGTACGGGTACTTCGTTCGTCGATGCGCCGATCGCGGTATCGCGGAAGATCTGACCTCGGAAACCTTTCTCGCGGCGATGGATGCTGCCCGCAAGAACGATCCGCCGCCGATCGGTGTGCCGTGGCTGATCGGGGTGGCACGGCACAAGCTCGCCGATCATTACCGGCGTCGACATGATCGGCTCACCACGCCGGTGGCCGAATTGCCGGAGCCGGTCGACTCGGCGGACAACTGGGACGCCGAGCTGGACCGCCTCGTCGCCGAAAGCGTGCTGACCCGGTTGTCCGAACCACACCGCACCGTGTTGGCACTGCGCTACATGGACGACTGCTCGGTACCCGAATGCGCCGAGCTGATCGGGCGCACGGTTCATGCCACCGAGGCACTCCTGGTCCGCGCCCGTCGGGCGTTCAAACAGCATTACCCGGAAGGAGGCACGTCATGAATCACGATCCGCTGAACGTGCTGCGCGCCGAAGACCTTCCGGTACAGCCCGATCCGGCGTTCGCCGCGCGACTGCGTCGCCGGTTGGAGTCGGCGCTGACCCTGCCACATCGAACAGAAGGAGTCGAGATGAGCAACACCGACGCAGAGATTGCCGCACTGAACGAGCCGTCCGCCGACGAACTCATTCAGCACGGCGACATCGGGTATGTCTCAGTCTGGGTGCCCGACCCCGCACGCGCGGCCGATTTCTACCGGCACGTGCTCGGATGGTCTTATGTTCCTGCCGCGCACCAGGTGACCAACACCGAGCTTCCGATCGGCATCGCCGCCACCTCGGCCGCGCCCACGTTGTTCTGCTGCTATGCCGTGGCGGACGTGCACGCGGCGCGTCAAACGATCGCGGACGCCGGCGGCGCGCCCGGTGAGGCGCGCCGAACCGACTACGGCACCATCCTCGATGCCACCGATCCGCAGGGTGTCGCGTTCGCGGTGTACGAGCCACCCGGGCGCCAGAAACGGCTGGCGCTCAACGGCTCTGACCCAGGCGAGCTGGCCTATGTCACCTACCGTACGGCCGACTCGGCGGCCTTCCGCGACTTCTATGCCCGGATTCTGGGCTGGACGTTCACGGCGGGGCGGAGCGACGACGGTTGGCAGGTGCAGAACACCCGCCCGATGGCCGGAGTCGGGGGCGGCAACGCACGGCCGGCCACGGTTCCGATGTGGACGGTGGCCGACATCGAGGCGGCCGTGGCGCGAGTCCGTGAAGCCGGCGGAACCGTATTGGCGGAGCCGGCGCGGCAGCCGTACGGCATGCAGGCCGAGTGCACCGACGACCAGGGCTCGCCGTTCTATCTCGGCGAGTTCTAGGCCGACTTGTTTCCGGTCACTGCACGCTGTCGCGGGCAGCGGACAGGAACGGCTCGGCGACGGCCAAGAATCCGGCCGGGTCCGAGGAGAACACCACGTGACCCGTGGGCAGCACCTCTAACCGCGATCCCGGTATTGCGGCCGCAGTGGCGCGACCAAATCGCATGAGAGCTACGGTATCTTTTGATCCCCAGATAATCAGGCACGGCGCGGTGATGCGATCGGCGTATGGTCGCAGATTATGTTCGGGCGCAGCGAAACTGCGCCACAGCGCCGCAGTGAGGACGACACCTTCGCGAGTGTGAGCACGGGCCATCGCGCGTTCCTGAACGGCGCGATCGTTCTCGCTGGTCGCCTTCATATAGCTGCGAATGGACCGCGGCAGAACGCGTTTCATCACCGCGGGCGTGCCGAGTATCCTGCAGTAGAGGTTGGTAACCGGGCTGGCGATGAAACCGCCCGTATTGACCAACACCAGCCGCGAAACCCGTTGTGGGTCAGTGATCGCCAACCGTGCCGCAGCAAAACCCCCGACGGAGTTGCCGACGAATGCGGCGGGCGGCAGATCAAGTGCGGCGACGACGTCGGCCAGCACGTCGGCGTACAAGGCAGCGGTCGGCGGCTGGCTCGGCGCCGGCGACTCACCGTGACCCGGCCAGTCCAGCGCGATCACTCGGTAATCGCGCTGGAGGCGTTCCACGATCGGGTCGAAATCGTGGTGGTCATGCAATGTGGCGTGCAG
>Ga0302178_10001408_pt1 | contig 20265 bp, 28 predicted proteins | sample I_Palsa_E1_3_FD_198790 | JGI IMG/M metagenome (GOLD analysis project Ga0302178, IMG submission 198790) | Peat permafrost microbial communities from Stordalen Mire near Abisko, Sweden - I_Palsa_E1_3 | ecosystem: Environmental > Terrestrial > Soil > Palsa > Peat permafrost | place: Sweden... | reverse complement strand
GCCGCGCCAGCAGCAGACCCGAGATCACGGACAACACTAGCGTTGCCGCAGTGACCGCCGCGGAGAGCAGCACCGTCGCGCCGAGACTCGTCATATAGCGCGCGTTGCTGAGCATCGCGCGGTACGTGTCGAAGGCGTGGCCGTTGCCGCTCAGTTGCGCGAGCGCGCCCATCGGCAGCAGCCAGAACGCGATGAATACCGCAAGCGCCGGCGCGATCAACGCAATGCGCCAGCGCAGCGGGAACGTGACGTCGTTCAATGCATCACCTGAAGATACTGTTCGCCGAAGCTTTGCTGCTTCTCCGCCATCTTGCCGAAATCAACCGCTTTGGCGCGGGCGTATTCGCTCGACGGCAGGAATTTGGCGGCAGCTTCCGGGCTCATCGCATTGGCGCGCACCGGACGAAGGTAAGCACTGGCCCACAGCTTCTGGCCTTCGTCGGAGAGCACGAAATCCAGCACCTTCTTGCCGTTGGCTTCATGTGGCGCGCCCTTCACGAGGCTCATCACATACGGCACCGAGATCGTGCCTTCCTTCGGAATCACGAATTCGACGTTGGCCTGATCCTTGTACTTCGCACGGTAGGCGTCGAAGTCGTAGTCGAGCAGGATCGGAATTTCACCGGAGAGCACGCGCGCGTACGCGGTCTGCTTCGGCACGATCGGCGCGTTGGCCTTGAGCTTGCGGAACCAGTCGAGAGCGGGCTGGAAGTTGTCGAAGCTGCCGCCGAGCGCCTGGTTGACCGCCACCGCGCCCGCATAGCCCACAAACGCGCTCGACGGATCGAGGTAGCCGATCATGCCTTTGTACTCAGGCTTGAGCAGGTCGGCCCACGAGCGCGGTACAGGCTTGCCTTCGAGCGCATCCTTGTTGACGAAAAAGCCCAGCGTGCCCGAATGGATCGCGAACCAGTAGCCCTGCGGGTCCTTCATGTTGGCGGGGATGTCGTCCCAGTGAGCCGGCTTGTACGGCTGGATCACGCCCTTGTCTTTCGCCTGGAAGGCCGACGACACGCCGAGGTACACGACGTCCGCCACCGGGCTCTTTTCTTCGGCCATCAACTGGGCGATGGACTGGCCGGAGTTCTTGTTGTCGAACGGCACGCGAATGCCGGTTTTGGCCTGGATCGCCTTGATCTGGCTCGCCCAGTCGGCCCATTCGGGCGGGCAGTTGTAGCAGATCGCGGTTTCGTCGGCATAGGCTGCGCCCGGTGCGGCGAGGATAGTCGCGGCCGTGGCGAACAGGGCAGACGCGGATAGCACAGCGGCGGCGGTTGTGCGCGTCAGCGTGCCAGTCAACGTACGCAGGGCAGCGCCAAAACAGGAGGAACGGCGAGTCACAGCGGGTCTCCTTGGAAGGAAGGTAGCGAGAAGTGTGTTAAATCGTGCTTCAGCAGCGGGACGTGTGAGGCGGCCCACTGCGGGTCTTTGCATGCGCAGGTGCTGGTCAAGCAGTGATACGAGCGCGTTACGCCAGTGGTTGTATCGAGCGCGGGCGCGAGGTTTCGCTGGTGTTCGGGATCGCGGCGATCGTGGCGCCTTCGCGCAGCGCGTGAGGCAGCGTGAGCGACATGGAGGTGTCGCTGTAGGTGCCGTCGATGCGTGCCATCAGCCGTCGCCAGGCGGAGCAGCCGATCTCGCGGTTCGGCGCGCAAATTGTGGCGAGCGGCGGCTGCAGCAACTCGCCCATGGCGAGCCCGTCGAAACCGAGGATCGACATGTCGTGCGGGATCTGCAGGCGCGCGCGGCGCAGACCGCGGATCACGACCATCGCCAGCAGGTCGTTGCTGCAGAAGAGGGCGGTCGGGCGGTTCGGACCGCTGGTCAGATGGGCGAGCACAGAGGGCGCGAGCTCTTCAGCGTTGAAATCGATTTCAAGCGCCGGAGCCGGCGTCAGGCCAGCTTGCTGCATGGCTTGCGCGTAGCCCAGGTGGCGCAGGCGCGCGCGATCCGAGGCGGCCAGCGTTCCCGCCAGCATGAGGATGCGGCGATGGCCGTGAGCGATCAGCATGCGCACGCCGTCGTAGGCGGCGAGCCGGTTGTCGACCGACACCGACGGACGTCGTACCGTATCGTTGTGCATCAGCACGTAGAGGAGGCCGGCGCGATCGAGGTCGTCGAGCAGCGGGTGAGTATCGGCGTCGGCGACGGTCAGGACCAGGCCTTCGACGCGGTGTTCGCGCAGCGTCTCGATGGCGTGACGCTCGCGCTCGGCGTCGTACTGGGTGGTCATCAACATCAGGCGATAGCCTTGTGCGCAGGCCAGGTCGTCGATGCCCTGCAGGCACTCCGCGAAGACCGGATTGGCGATCGTGGGCAGGATGACGCCGATCAGGCGGGTGCGCTCGCCGCGCAACTGGCGGCCTAGCGGGCTAGGGCGAAAATTGAGCGCGTCGATCGACTGGCGCACCTTGTCGAGCGTGACGGGGTTCACGGTGTGCGGCGCGTTGATGGCGCGCGAAACCGTGGCAATCGAGAAGCCTGCGTGTGCCGCGACATCCTTGATGGTTGGGGTCATCGCTGTGGTGTTGGCTCGGGTTGTAAACGTTTTCGTCGAGCGGATTATCGGCAAGCTTTGTGACTGCCCGATGACTCGGGAGGCATGGAAAGGCGTGGGTTTGGTGCGGGTTTGGAGCGGCGGCGACCCAATGGTAGAATCGCGTCCGCCCTGCCGGGGTGATGAAATTGGTAAACATAGCGGACTTAAACTATTGAGTGCCCGACCGGAAACGGCCGGTGTAGAACCCCTCAAATTCGGTGAACCCCCTGGTTTTTGCGCTCTGCGCGCGTAACCGAGGCAACGCCGAGCCAAGCCCGCCGTCGCACGAGTGCGAGGGTGCGGAAGGTGTAGAGACTAGACGGGGGGCGCCTTAGGCGGCGAGTGCTGGCGGTTTTGCCGCACAGTTCAGCCGCGATGGTGAAGGCATAGTCCAGCGCACGAACGAGGATGCCGCCCGGTATCGTCGGCGTCGAAAGACGTGGTGTGACGAAAATCCGCCGCTTAACAGCTTGCCGGTTCAAGTCCGGTCCCCGGCACCACAGTAATTTTCCGACTATTCCCTCAATTTCCCGCTTTTCCCCGCCAGATAAGGCTTTCAGGCCGATTCTACGCGTCTCTTGTTACGACGTTTTCCATATTTTTCCCGCAATTTACATACAATCATTGCCAAGGATTTACCAAATTTTTACCAGGAGGCCATATGGCAAGTTTTCAGAAGGACGGCGATGTTTGGCGTGTTCGGGTCGCGCGGCGCGGTGTGCGGGTGTCCGGTACGTTCAAGACGAAAGCTGCCGCGACGGCGTGGGCGGTCGAGAAGGAAAACGAGATCATGAAGGGCACGTACCAGGGCGCGGGATCGCGGACGGTCGCCGACCTGTTTGACGAATACGCCCGGCGCGTGTCCGAAAAGAAGCTCGGCGGCCATTGGGAGGTCACGCGATTCAAGGCGTTCAAGCGGAATTTTCCCGATCTTGCCGCCAAGCTGCTGACCAAAACGAACTCACACGACTGGGGGGTGTGGCGCGACGCCAGGCTCGCCGGTACGGACAAGATGCGGGCAGTGGGTGCGGGGTCGGTGATACGCGAGGTCAACTTGTACAGCGCGGCGTTTCAGACTGCCGTCAAGGAATGGAAGTGGATGCAGGCGAGCCCGCTAACCGACATGAAGCGGCCCAAAGAACCGCTGCCGCGCTCGCGCATGTTCTTCGAGGAGGAGATTGATCGGCTGATGCTGTGCGCCGGTTACGAGTTCGACGTGACGCCGACCACGAAGACGGCGCGGGTCGCGTGCGCCTTCCTGTTCGCGCTTGAGACTGCAATGCGGATGGGAGAGATTGTGGGGATGGACTGGAGTCGCGTCGATCTTGAGCGTCGGTTCGTGCATCTACCGAAGACGAAAACTGGCATACCTCGCGACGTGCCGCTCTCACCCCGGGCGCTGGAGATTCTGGAGCAACTGACGCCGCTGAAGGCTGAGTTTGAGGGCTCGGTGTTCGGACTGGATAGCGCGATCACGGAAGCGCTGTTCCGCAAGTTCAAGGCGGCGGCCGGGATAGACGGCGCGACTTTTCACGACACTCGGCGAACGGCTCTAACTCGGATGGCGAAGCACTTCACCGTGTTGGAACTGGCGCGGATATCCGGCCATCGGGATATCCGCATCCTGAGCGATGTCTACTATGCGCCGACGGCTGAAGGGCTCGCCAGCAAATTCCCAGCCATAGGCGCGTAGAAGCCCCGCTATGCCGTTTCGCGTACGCGCTGCTTCAGTGCCCAATCGATCACTTCTTGAGCCGCCCATAGCGCGTGTGAGCGTCCCGTCCCGGTCGGGATTTTGATGGCGACCGGGAATGAGGGCGTGCATACGATCCGCTCGCGTACGACACTCTCGCTGCGTTTGAAGTAAGCCGCGACGTGGGCAACATCCCATAGGTCATTAGAAACGGGAATGGCCGGTCGCGACATGGCCGCGATGCGCTCGATGAGCGTGCTTACCAGCTCTGCAAGCGCAGGATCGTCGCCGTCCGAATCCTCCCCGCCGTCGCTCGCAGGTTTGCGTGATGTCGTGCGCGAGCGGCGCGGTGCGCGGGCTGGTGCGTCGGCGCTGCCACCGCCCGGCTGCACGAAGCTGTCTTGCTTGGCTTCCAACACGCGGAACAGGGTGTGCGATGCGCGCTCTGCTGCGCGGCCTGTACGCGGTGCTCGGCATGTGCCGGCGAGCACTTCCATTCCAAAAAAATATGTGGGCATGTCTGTCCAAGTCGTAAACGAAAAATGGGCGACGCCGCCCCTGCGGTTTCGCCCTTCTGAAGCGCGACTTTAGACGACGTTCTGCTCGTTGTACAGACCGCACAATTTCGCACACAGTTTTCGGACACCATGATCGTCCCTGGGAGCGTGGCGAGCAATGTACGAATCGAACCGTTTTCGTCCACCTGTTTCGAGCACGTCGAAAATAAATTTTCGAGCGCCGATGCCGCGCCAACGCTGTGTATTAGGCGGCTGGGTGTACGAAATATAGGGGTGTCCATATCATTCTGCTTTTCCCGCAGTGGACAGGGTGAGCACACCCCTGCGATCATTCTCCCCGTCTAACCAAACGGTACTTTTGAATCATGAGTGAACAGCAGCAAAACGAGCCGCACGACTATCGCATCCAGGCGATGGCCCCGCGCAGTCTCGCCCGCCGCATCCGTATCGTTTCGGCCACAACCGACCGCACCTTTCCAGATGTCGTGCGCGACGCGGTGACCGAGCATCTGAAGAAGTTCGAGAGTGATCAGGAAGCCGAATAAATGCGCGCGTGTATAAATTTTCCCGTCGGGCTCGCCCGTGACGGCCGCGTGCTCAGTATTAGCGAGAAGTTTGGCGTGCATGTCGGGACGGTGTTTCACTGCCTTTTGACGCTGTGGATGGCGGCTTCGGATCAAGACCTTGACGACGGCATTGTGCACGACATGGACGTGCAGAGCGTGGATGCAATCGTGGACGTTGATGGCCTTGGCGATGCCCTCCTAGCCGCCGAGCTTATCGCTGAGACAGAGGGAGGCATTGTGGTCTGCGGATACCGTGAGGCGCAGGCGTGGAGCTATAACGAAGTCGGGGCCGAGTAATGGGATTGCAGAATGATCTTCCCGATCCGCTGATGCCAGCTGATTGCGACCTTCGCGACTTCCCGACATTGATGCTTGACGTTCATCGCCTGCGTCGCAGCAAAGCGTGGCTGAAGGCGAAGCGCAAGCCGGAACTCGGCTTCTACATGATGAACCTGTGGACGGCGGCGTGGCATGAAGTGCCAACGGGCTCGCTTGAGGATGATGATGACGTTCTTGCCGATTTGGCTATGTGCGACCCGGACAAGTGGCGCGAAGTGCGCGAGGACGCACTGCATGGCTGGGTAAAGTGCTCGGACGGTCGCTGGTACAACCCGACGGTGTGCGAGAAGGCTGTTCATGCGTGGGATAGCAAACTTGAACGCCTGAAGAGGGATGACAACGAGAGGGAGCGCAAGCGCCGTGAGCGCGAGGCTCGCAGTCAAATGTTCAATGCCTTGCGTGAGGTCAATGTCATGCCGGACTGGAATATCAAGACAGGGGAATTGCGCGAACTGTACGCGAAACACGTCACTGACGGTCACGGACCTGTCACACACTAAACCGTGACTGGTGGTGACGAGGGGTGACATTCGAGTGACTGGTGCTGTGACTGTCATGGCGGCCTACCGTGGCACGTCACGGCTATATAAAAGGGAAAGGTAAAGGGAAAGGTAAAGGGAGAGGTAAAGGGAGAGAGAAACAAAAGCGGTGGCTCTAAAAAATATATCGCGCGACTGGCGCTTGCGCCGGTCGGCCCGCGCGGCGAGCGCCTACGGCCTTGGTGGTCCGCTTACGCTTCTACAGGGTGTAGTGCGCGTGCGCGCGAGGCTGGCGCGTGTTGACCCTGCCGGGCGGGCATCGAAATGGCGTTCGATTGTGTGCGTCTTTGTTTTGCAGAGCACGGTGTTCGATTCCAAATCGACGGCAACGCATGGCATAGGACCGCTGCGCCGTTGGATGGATTTGCTGGCTACGCTGTGAAGCTAATGGCGCCGCCAGCCCGTTATCGGCCGTTCTGAGAGGTCTGCTTTTGCCGCACAGGCTATAGCTGACGAGTGCTAGACGCCTGCTGTGACGCGTGGTCGACGCGTGGTCGACGCGTGCCGGTCGCGTGGATGCTTAACCAAAGATCGAGCAGGAAGTTAGCGGGAAGGATAACCATTGAGCCAACCTTCGAAGGCCCTCGCAAGCCCCTTCGAAGGGGTTCAGAACCCGCTCTGCAACCCTCGCGAGAGGGTTGGAAGCAAACGCAGTGAACGTTAGTCAAGCGTTACGAATGCGTCGCCTATGTCCGCACGCGATGCGGACGATGTCCGGAATTTTGCGGACAGACCACGGACAAAAAGCGCCGGACGTCGGACGGCTTAGCGACAAACTGCGGACGGCTGAGCTACGTCGCGAGCTATTGGCTATGTGATGGCTTGGTGATGGCTGAGCTATCGGCTTGAGGTAGTTGGATTGCACTGCAGGAAGGGCGGGCTGGGGATGCCGTTTCTGCGGCGGACGCGCATTGTGATCGCCGACGATGAGGAGCGCACGCCGAAATTGTTGGTTCAACAAGGGTTTTATGGAGAAAACATGAGCAGCGAAAACGAAGTTCCGCAGTCTCTCACGCATTGCCTGGCTGAGAACGGCGTCGCCCTCACGGCGGCATCGGCCAACAAAATTCTTCACAGTGCTGGCATGACCGAAATCCGCTGGCGTCCTAGCTCGAAGGAAGGCCGCCCGCCGAAGCAGTACCGCGCCGCCACGCCGCTCGGCGAGCGCTACGGCATCGTCAACGAGGCCAATTCTATCGGTTCCGGTGACCCGGTGTTGGCGAAGTATCTGCCGTCGGAGTTCGCCGCGCTGTGGTCGCATCCTGACGTTGCCGCGACGCTCGCCGCGATGCTCCATGAAGGCGAAGTCCGCTACCGCGACGGAGGGGCCGCAGGCAAGTCGGAAGCGTTTTGATAACCGCCGAAGGTCATTTTTGATTGACGAACACCACCTGGTCGCCCGTCCTGCCCTGTGTGGCGGGCTCCCGTGTGCCTCAGGTGGCTTCTGCGTGATTTAGCCGTGTCGCAGCGGGCACGATGGCGTCACTCAATCAACAGGAGGAAATCGAAGTGCAGCAAGCGCGTTTGAATCTGAAGGTGCCGACGCCGCTCTATAACTCACTGAAGGCATTGAGCGAGCGCGACGGTCGCAGCGTGCCGGAACTGGCCCGCGCCGCGCTTGTCGAGTTCGTCGCGAAGAACAAGCAGGCATAAGCAGTACATCGCCGAGCGAATCGGCAAGCCGTATCAACGTGTAGCATAACTAAATTTAAGGATGATATAAGGTGCAAGCGCAAACACAAGTTTTCCGTCCCACGATTGACCTTCGCGTTCTCGCTGAAACCATCAAAGCGATGCCGCCCGAAGATGCCGAGAAGGTCCTGCAACCCGATAATGAGCTTGGCATGGAAATGCGCCGCGCGATGATTAGCGGGTTCGTGCGTACTCGCCGCCTCGCTCGCGAGAACGCAAAAATGCGCAAGGAAAATTCCGAGCAGAAGCGCGAAATGCGCCGCAATATCGCGCAGCTTGAGGGAGGCGGACCCGCGTTCATGGACATCGATAATTTGCTCAAGTGCCGCCGCATGCTGCGCAAAATCGATGACATGGGCAACCGTCTGCGCGAGTCGGCGGCCGACCTTGGTCTTGCCATCGATGGTGAGGTGAGCTACCTGACCGTGGCGCTGGGTCGCGATGCGATGCTCGATCTTCTGAACGTCGGGAGCTTTGCGAAGGAATGGGCGAATGATCGCGAGCATCCGGTTTCGATTGCGGAGATTCTTCGCGCTGGTTTCGCCGACGAATCGGCGCGCGGAAAGTCGAACCGCGACATTGAGCCCATGCAGTTCTGCCTGTTGCGCGCCGGTCGCGGCCCGTTCGTGCCGCCGAAGGTCGAGGCTACGCCGGGGCGCTTCGGCGAGAAGATGGCGGAACTCGATACCCTGCGCGACGAGATCACCCCGCTGATGGTGACCATGCATGAAAGCAAGAAGATCATGGGTCGCAAGGCTCGTGGGCGCGAGAAGGCTCGCTGCGTGCTTGAGACCTATGTCTCGTCGCTTGAGCGCGCATTCGTATTGTGGGAGCGCGCGCAGCCCGCGCTCATGGACTGCAAGGAATTCTCGATGGAGCAGAAGGCCGCGCTGCTGAAGGCCAATCCTGCGAAGGTCGAAAAGGCTGATCTGCCCGCTGACACTTCGCTGCTGGAAATGCTAGTTCTTCAGGCGGAAGCTTGCGGCGATCACGATTTTGGTCCACTCCTGTGGCTTGGCCTTGTCGCGAACTCCGATGATCCGCGCGAGCACGTCGAGTTTTACCGTGGCGCGACTTCGCAAGAGGCCATGATGGAGCAGGCCAGCAAGCGCGGTGCGAGCGTGTTTAACGCCGTCGGGACGCTGCAATAACGCTACGCGCTCGGTTCGCCGGGCTATCTACACACTGGAAAACGACATGATTACGTCGCTCCCCGGGATGATCGGCGGCAACACCTGCATGACGGTGAACGGTCGCGAGCTATTCGAGGCCGTCCGCTATTCAATCGGCAGTTACCTCGCGTTCGTAGAGGAGCGAATCGAGAAACTGGCGCTCGTTGAAGACGTGGACTACGCCGTGAGCGTGGACCATATCGCGGTCGATTACGTGTTCGCGGTTGAGGCGGCGCAGAGGGTGCTGAAGCCGCTCGGAGACGCTGCCGAATCTGTGACGTGCGCGACGCCGGCCGATCCCGCCACCGAGCCTGTAAGGGTCAAGAGGAAGGTGAAAACCGCGAAGCCGGGCGCGGCAATCGTATCTCCGCACAGTGGCTGCCGTGTCGATCCCCGCCAGGTTGAAATGGAACTCTAAGCTACCCGCGCGAACAATCGACGCGTGAGAGGGATGAGCTTCATTCCTCAATGTCCTCGCGAGACTTGGCGCGGCGGTGCTTGGCAATGTCGCGGTCGAACATGCCGCGTACGTGATCCATGCCCAGTTCGTCAACGTGGTCCCAGTGCTCGCGCGTCAGGCTCATGCTGCGCTTTATTAGTTTCCGGTCTTCAGGGAGTGGCGGCCTGCCGCCCCCGCGCTTCGGCTTCTCGCTTTCCATGTTGTCCTCGTCTGTGTAGATGGCTGAATTTTAGCATGAGATATAGGGTTACTTAAAGTCACCCATAAATTGCTTGACGCTGAGTTTAAGGGTGAGTTAAAGTCACCCCATATCGCAGCCGCAAACAGTCCAAGTATGACCGCAGCCGGGCGGTTCCCCGGCAATGAAAACTACTTTAGGTGAGTCATGGAACTGAATCAAAGCAACGCCGTCGCCGAGCTTAAGAAAAAATTGATGCCGCTGTTTCACGCGATCGAAAGCGAGTTCGTCAGTCAAGAAATGAAGTACCCCGGCTTCAACTGCGGCTTTAAAACTCTCGTTGGTAACTGCCGGATCGAGGTCGATTTTCCGCACCTTCCCGTCGCAGTCGCATCCCCTGCGAAGCCAGTTCAGGCCGATCATGCCGCAGCCATGGATGCCGCCGGGCGATCCGCTTCCATGCCCGAGGTATCGGATGCTGACCGCGCGGTAGTGCAGACCGCTTTCGACACGCGGCCGAAAGAGATTCTGCCTCTCTAACCAACCCAGTGCGCGGGCTCCATGGGTCCGCGCACAATAACTAGGACTACTGAGCAAATTGCGATGGATGCGTACCAAATAATGCTTGCGGCGATTCTCGCGGTCGTGTTGGTTATCCTGGTCGCGCTCGCAGTTCTGCGAGTCGTGTTTCCGCCCATCAAGCCCATTGAGTTGAATGAGGTGGAGCGCGAGCACATCCAGCGCGCAAACCACGATCAAAAGTAAGTCAACCGAACGAGGAAATCATCATGTGGATTTGCCTTTCTGAATCGTTTTTGAGCATCGTAGACGCCTCAAACGAACCCGGCACGCTTCTCGTGCGCGCTAGACGTGCTGGCGATATCGAAGCCGTTTTCCCGGACGCCAAGGTCGTTCAGTCGCCGGGCAGGGACTACCTCTATCGCGCAGGTGTAAAGCGCGAAGCCGTTGCCGCTGCGCTCGCCGAGCAGGTAATGAAGCTGGCATATCCGAACTTCAAATCGTCGGTCCCCGATCCGCGCCTGCATGCGGCCTACAGCAGTACATGGTCGATCATGAGTCAGCTTCAGCCGTATGCGCCATACCACACGACGCCTCGCAAAGGTTTCAGGGCGCATCCGGTTCGCGTGTCGAAGGGGGGCGAGTGATAGTGGCTTTCCTTCGCGTCAAACCCCATACCGACGGTAAGCGCCGCGCAACTTCGTTCGCCGACCTTCCCAAGGTGATCGCCGCCGTGCTCGCGCTGGCGTCCGTCGCGGCCCACGCTGGCGCGCTTCAAGACGCATCCGATGCCGCACAGATTGGCGTCCTTGCGACGTATGCCAACGGGATGATGGACCCAAACCATCCGGTCACGTTCACGGACAAGAAATGTCGTGGCGGACCTGCGCCGTACGTCAACGGCGCTCCGCAGTCTGGCGTCGTCAACTGGCCGCAGTCAGGCCAACACAACGATTACAGCGAGCCGCCGCGCACGGGCTGCTGGCACTTGGTAGCGGGTGGCATCCAAACCGTACCAGACGATGGGGCCTATTCACAGATGTACTACGTTCGTGAGATCGACATCACAGATTACGGTCGCGCGCACGGCATGTAATCGCCAGTCAACCAACATTGACGGGATGGTGAAGGACGGGGCAGCCGAATCGCCGCAGGCATTGCTGGACATCTAACGACCTCTGATGCATCCGGTGCATCCCTCGCATGTGTGCCGGTTGGTTTCTCAGTGCCCGCGCTGCCGGTGGTGGCGTGGGCCCTTTTTCGCCAGATTCCCATATTCAACAACGATTTCAGGCAAGCGCGCCGAGTCCTGATCGTGACGCCAAGATGAATCCGTACTTGTGAAGCGCGCAGAGGCGTGTCGCGCCAGTAACTGCCTCAGTCACGGCAATCGGTACGGCGGCTTGGTCCCCCGTGGTTCATGCGGTCTTCGGATCGTTCTGATTGGCCGTGTCCGACTAGCCGACGTAATCGGCTGCATTCTGAAGCGCCTGCATTGGTCTCGGTCCAGACTGATGCGGGCGTTTTCCCTTGTTCTACTTGGAGATTTGACAATGACTGCAACCCTCGTAAGCGTCCGCGCGATGCGTGCCGCGCTTTTCCTGAATCCGCCGATCTGCCCGACGTTCGAGAATCTGCGTGAGCACGGCGCGGATGATGATTTGATCGGCCTGTGCCGCAGCCAGTGGACGGAACTAGTGGAGGGCGTAGTAGACGGTATGGACCTTCAGGTGGTCCTCGTTCGTGCGCGTGAATACGTGGCTGCCCGCCGCCCCATGCAGACCGCCAGCGAGGTTATGGAGGCGCTGCGCGGCGCGTATCTGGCCGCCGCCGAGCCCATAGACTTCGTATTGAAGCGCGCCGCTGGATTCGATTCACTCGCTGCCGCCTGATCGACGCTACCCGGGGCCGCTCTGAGCGGTTCCCGTCCGTCTGGTTACTCTGCCATTCGACAAGTCGCCCGAAGGGGCTCCGAGCACGTTCTCACCAGCCGTATCCGCGTCCCCGTTAGACCCACTCCAGAATGCCACACGCCGCCACATTTGCGCGGCTGTGTCCGGTGTAACCGCCCCTGTGTCACCGCTGTAACCGCTGTGTCCGATTTCTTCCGCGCTGGTGTTTCCGAGGCGCGTCGTGATTGGATGCTTGGACGTGTTGACGGTGTTCGGATGATCGGCTTTTCCCTCTTGCGTGAAAACCCCCATTCGATGCGGCTATCTATTTGATCGAAAAGGACAAAGCCGTTATGGCTGAAAAAAAGGACGTGGATTGGGATGCCGCCGCAAAGCGCTACCGCGAAACCGATATAGGGAAGGGTAAATTGTCCGAAGAGCTAGGCGTATCAAAGGCTCTCGTCGTTCGCAAGCTGAAGAACGTACAGAAGAATGTCGGTGTGCCTCTCGCGAAGAATGCAGCCAAGCTCACTCTGCCGGATGGCGTCGTTGGGAATCCTATTTTTACAGAAAACGCCGTATCGAGTCCGAAGCAAAGCCCGGGTGTGACCGGTGTAACCGATCAAACGTCGGGGCAGGTTGGCGATGTCTACCGCATGCCCGCGCTGGCCGCTCCGACGCCTGTCGCTGGTAGTGCTGTCGGCCTGTTTCCGACGCCGTCGCATGAGTCTGCAGTGTTCAAGATCGCCGAGCCGCCGGCCGACCTTGGAATCATCGAGCGCCTCGATTGGGTGCATCGCGAGTTCAACGTTCTGGAACAGCGTCTGGGCGACCGACATGAGACTGAGCGCCGGGCCCTGCAGAACGATTTCGCCGTCGAAATGACGAAGGGCGTTCGCACTGATCGCGGACCATCACTGCGCCTGAAGGCTCTGACTGAGGCACTCGCCGCGCGTCAGGACATGCAGAGGGCGGCGCTGGAGAAGTATCGCGAGACCCGCCTGAAAGAGTACGCGGGCGTCTATTCGAGCAGCCTGGTGATTGTCGCGGTGCTGGTGCCCGGGCTCTCATTCACCAAGCCAAACAGCACCTTCGATCTGGCTCGCCGCGCTCGTCAGGCCGTCGATTTTTATGCTGAAGCTGCCGCGGAGGCAGAAGCCGCCGCCGATGCTGAGAATGTGGATTGGCGCGACGTGCCCGAGCGTGCCGAGCCCGAGGAGCCGCATACCGTGGACGTGGACGCCATAGAAGTGACGGGCCCGGTGTCTGGCACTGTGTACGAGGCCCGTCAATGAACCCGACCGCCGCACAAATCAATCAGTGGATTCGCGAGCAGCACGCGCGGCTCGGAATAAACCCCAAAATTGGTGTTAATTCCAACGCCTTTACTGTCGGGGCTCTCGGAGATTCCACAAAATTGTGGAATGTCGCCGGGGACGATGTAACGTTGCAGCATGTCGCGACAGTGACCGTCATGCTGCCGTCCATGGACGCAGTCACGCGCCTGGCTCACGCCGCGGCTGATGCGAATATCGCCGTCGATCCGGTCTACGCCGAGCAGTGCGCACGGCTCGATGCCGAGCTTGCCGAGATTCTCGAAAGGGGTGTCGGTTTGGCGGTCCCTTCGCACCGCAGGAAATCCACACACCCCCAAATTGCGCCAGTGTTCCCGCACGTGATGACCAACGACTAGACGGGCGGACTTTACGGGGAATTCCCAGTAAAGTCTCAAAGTCTTGATTTCCGGCCGCTGAACCCCTTCCTGTCGCCGACGTTCCCGAGGCGTTCGCCATAGAACGCCAGCCGCTCACGCGACCGATTTTGCTTGTTGCCGAGCGCGAGGTAGCAGGATAGCGTGTCGGTTCGATACACTGGTGAATCAACGACACACAGGGACACGGACCACTATGACTGGGAAAACCAACGACGAGTTGAGCAAAGTGGTCGAGCACCACGAACGCCTCATCGGCCAAGGCCAGGTCATGCTCGTTCTTGGTCTGCTGGTGGAATTGCTGATTGCGTTTTACTACCTGCATGGAAAAACGGTCGTGGAGCGATGGGGACCGTTTATCGCGGACGTTTTAGTGTTTGGGGGCGTCTTCATTGAGGTGCATGCCGGTCGCAAAAGCGGGGACGCGCGCGCCGAACTCCAGCGTCGAAGCGAGGAGAAAGCCGCTGAATTTAACCTTCTAGCGGCCCAAGCCAACGAACGCGCGAAGAACGCGGAGGTGGAGTTGGTGAAACTCCAAGCCCAACTTGCGCCTCGCGAACTCACGAAAGCACAATACGACCGCCTGCAGAAGTTGAAGGGCATTGTCTCGGCGATCAACATTACTACCCCTAGCGATCAGGACGCCGTGCAATACGCGGCTCAAATCGCCCATGCGTTGGGTGATGCTGGCATCCAGGTCACGATTTGCGCTCAACGCCTCGGAATGACTTGGCCTGAACTCTACGTGGTGTTGCCACAGCCCAGCACGGATTATGCTGCCGAACCGTTGTACCGGGCCTTCCACGAAGGAGGCATTTCGGTCGGATGCGGCCCTCGTACGCGAGTGCCTATGGCCGACTTGCCAGCCGATGTTCCCGTGTTGATGGTTGGTGAGAAAGCCAAGCGGTTCTCAAAACCCCCGTTCGTCGCGTACTTGAACGGACCGGAAACCCCGGTCGTGTGGGAGACCCCACCGTGAAATTGAGTGCGGAGCGACGCGCTAGGATCGGGGAAAAGCACAGCCTCCTCACAGGCCAGAAAAAGGCGGCAACGTCGCCGGGTCATTTACGGTCGCTCAGCGCGCAGCCAGGTCATGCGGTCCGGTAACGTTACCGGACCGCTCCATGTCAAATGCTCAGCAGTGGTGTGGCAGCCGCTGACTTTCCTGTGCTATAAAACGCGCAAGTATTTCCTTGGAACTCTCCCGCTATGGCACTCCATCTCGTTCCGCAAGAAAAGCTTTATGAATCTTGCCGAAGTCGCATTCTTTCATGCGAGCTTTGGTTGCGAAGCCTCATCGACGATACCCTTCGAGATGCTTTAGGTGACCGGTACCACGAGAGCGTTTTGCCCGGTGGGAATCCGCTTTTTTCCAAGAAAATGCGTTCCCGGATCGCCCGATATTGCCCCTCAGACCCAAATAGATTCCCACGCCCCGTCGATGCACTTTTGCTTGATGATCTCGGTTCGCTGTTAGCGAAAGAGGATGCCTTCAAGATTTATTTCAGGAATGCGCTGATTGGCGGCTTTCCATTTGGAAGCAACCAGGTCCGGCAAGTCATCAAAATCCTTGTCGGGTATCGAAATGCTGTCTTCCATGCCAATGAGAGGTCGCTGTCATTCCACGACCTTGAGCGCGTCTTGTGCTACTCAAGCGACTTCATAGCCACCATCAAAAGTCATTACGCAACCATGAGCAACCAGAGCAAGTTCCCAGCACCAATGTTCACCCGATACAGCGATTCGCTCGGTAACGTCCGGCAAATCACGAAGGCGCGGGACGACTTGTCTTTCACAGACGAACCGCTTTACCGGGGCGAAACGGCCACTTTCATGGTGGAGGTTGATGGGAGCTACGCTCCGACCGACTATAAGGTCGTGTGGCGACTCAGAGGTGTGGTGGTCCAAGAGGGCTGTAACTTCTCACTGCTCTTGGGCAATGAGCATGTGGGCGAGCGACTCCCGCTGCAAGTCGAGGTCGTGTCCAACAAAGAGTGGCATCGGATGAACATGGTGGACGCCCTGATCACGTTCAATTATGAAGTGCTGCCGATGGGCAGGCCGAGCATCGAAACGTAGGTGCGTTGGCCAGTCAGTGTTAGATGGCTCTGTCGAATGACCGTTGTTGAGCGAGGTCAGTACCGTGCCGACATGCTGGCTCTATTTGCCGGTCTGCCGAAGAACTAGTTCACCACGTTGATGCCCGAGACTTTCGAGTTGGTTCCGACGCTTGCAAAGCGGGCAAATGAAATAGATACCGAACGAGTCGATTCCCGGCTCTAGCTTTTTTGCCGGGATTTCATTCTGGCAACGGATGCAGAGCCAGTAACCAGTTTCGATCATGATTCCCTCCAAGCTGACAACAGAGCATGAGAAAAACGATAGGACAGATATTCCGAATACCCAAGCCGCCCCGTTCCTCAAGACGGGCGCGCGATGAAGCGCGTACCGATAACGCGCCGTCGCGCAACGCGCTGCATACCCTTCCTCAACGCGTCGAAGCATCGCGCCCGGAAAGCGGAATGATCGTCGTGAATGTCGAGCGCGGGACGGTCGGCGGCGTCGAGTGCGATACCGTGGATGGCCGCGAACTGCACTCGAAACTGGGTAGCAGCGCGCACTTCACGGATTGGATCAAGGATCGCATTCGCCAGCTAAAGTTCGTTAAAAATCAACACTTTGGTAATTTTTCAGAAATTTCTGATAAACCCGGTCGTCCCCCTGTTGGCTATACGTTGACGCTCAACGCCGCAAAGAAAATCGCAATGGCTGAACACACTGACGCAGGTAACGCGGTGCGCGATTACTTCCTGGATCGCGAGCGTATTTCGTACGAAGCGCCGCACAACGAGCCTGCGATCACGATGGCCGACATTGACGCGCGCCCCACGTGATGACCAACGACTAGACGTATTGGTTACGTTGCGTCTCGCGGGTGTCCGAGAAGGACCGTCTGAAGTTCGGCGTCACCAACCACTTCGCCGCGGGAGGAGTCATTGCGCATGATAGAAACCATGCTAGTGAATGCTAGGCGCTGCTCCGGCGTTGCCATAGTCGCGCCAAGTCGCTCGAAATGCGCGAATGCTTCAATAACGGCTGACGACCCATATAGGCAGATACGGCATTTTGCGTCCGCCGTCCTAAAGCCAAGATCTCGCCCTTCCGGGGACTCACGATTCCGTCGCAGATTTGCATGCTCGGACACGGTCTTTAGGTAATCCGTGTATGCCGCAGTCCTCAGTTCTCGATGGTGTTTTTGCTGATCCAAATACCGTGTGAAAAGGTATTGAAGGACAGCGCCGGACACAACGCCGATGAAAGCGAATACCGCTGGAACAATGGACGAAAACGGCATAGCAATCCCCAACAAGTCGCGGAGCGCAGACACTACCACGGCTTCCTGAATCGTCGCCTGAGTCTCGCCCATTCAGCGCGTCCCGGTCGCTGCGTGGACGATGGCAGCGGCATTTCGCAGCACGACCTTATTCACGGTTCGCCACTCATTTGTTTTTGCACTTGGCGCAGAAGTAAATACGGTTCCCGTTGCCGTCGTTACGAAACCAAACCTGCTTTCGGCCGGAACTATGCCAGCCGCGCAACTCCACGTTGCATCGTGAGCAGACTTTCGGGCCGAACGTTGACCCCGGCTTGTTTCGGAAAAGGAACGATAGCAGCAATAGAGGAACCATAGTAACGATGACGGCACCGGTGATGATGTCCATATGGCTCCCAAATCTTCGCAGGAATTCCTGCTAGGCAATCTCGCTCAAAGGATGAGGCTCGAAAATTGAAGAGCCACTTTTTATCGTGGCTCCTTCGATTTATTGGGTGTGGTACCGGGCTTTGAACGCCTGCGTCAACTTCTTGTCGGCGTCGCACACCTTCATGGGCTTCAACTGGCCGCCTGTGATGCTGGTGAATGCGTGGGTTTTAGGATCGGTTGTGCCGGTCACGCATCCGCACTGTTCGCCGCGAGTGGTGTCTGGCATTTTGTCGGCCACGCCGTTCGCATCAAGTTGCCAGGTCGCGTCTCTGTCATCCAGTGTCAGCTCGCCGCCGGGAAGTGAGTTGGTGATGATCCCGCAACGCATCTCTGCTTGGGCGGTGATCGATAGCGTCGCGAGCAGCACTGCTGTCACAAGTGTTCGTTTCATTTTGGTCTGTTTTTTATGCGTGGTGCGGTGAATGGAGAGGCTTATGAGGAGCCGGCGCCACGCCGCAATCTCTGACGACTCGCCTTCGGCCTCGTTGTGGTTATCGGCATTTCGTCGCGAAAGGTTTAGCACCAGGCCGGTTTGCGTCTAGGACGCGGTGCTCGCTTCGCTTGCCGCCGTGCGGCTCTCGGATAGTGCTGGTTACGATCGATCGTCAGTGCGAGAGGCTAGATCGTCATTAACCAGCCACATCCGATTGCCTTCTGGGGCTTCCGGGAAATTCGGTGACTGTAGCGGTCGGAAATCGACGGCAAGGCGATTCGTTGCGTCGAGATCGGACGAGAGATCGGCATTTAGTTTTCGGAGATTGATATGCCAATTTTTGATTGGAAGATCGTTCTTGACAACCCAGAAGCCAAACGGGAAAAATTTGAAAACGTGTCCGTATATGATGTCGCCTCCCGATCCGGCAAACCCCATCGCGCCGTGCTTTAAAATTACGCGCCGACGATAAGGATAGAGCCAGTAGTAGATATCGATATTCGCAGGCAGAATCGCATTTGGAGTCATGAAATACGCCCGAAGGGCAGAGTCGATCGGCGGAGCAACTCCGTTCGATCTGACGTCGCTGACTGCATTGGCGGCCAACAGGTGCCCTACGATTGATCTCGTAAACCGATTCGGAACATAGTCAAACAACTGCGTGCGCGGAAGAGACAGGCCGCTCGCCGAGTAATTTACGAAACACGTCTGAACCTGCTGAACTACCGATCCTAGCGCAGGGTCGTAGTAAATCCCGAGCCGGGTGTTGTTGCATTCGTTGCAAATCGTCTTGAAATGCAACCCGCTCTGGGACATGGTTGTCTTGTTTCGCACCTCGCCGGCGGCGGCAAGGCTGTTGCCAAAAAGATGCTGTATCACGCTATCACGCACGTTGCCGCAATTCTTCGGTGGGACGTGGTCTTTTGTTAGCGCAGCAGGGAGTCGGCATATGGCGCAGAATCCTTCTGACGGCCCGGAAGTGGCGAACCGCTTTAATATGTCCTTCGAATATTTTGCCAAGCTCGCCCCCGGGATCTGTTTTCCCCTCAGTCTATCTGACGCCTAGCCTTCACGGCGCGAATCATAGACTCGACGTCATCCATACAGTGGCTCGCCCCCCACCGTCTGCTGCGGCCGCACGCTCATACGTGACTTTGCGGTTACATTGCTGTCGTGCCCACTTTCTTGCCAAAATGTCGACCGGCGATGCCCCAATAGACTAGGCCAGCAGCGCATCCCATCGGTATCAGCCGTACCCGGTACCAATGGACGGTGTCGGGTTGCACGGAAGCGGATTGAATCGCTGGCAGATCCACCGCGAGCTCGAACGCATGCAGTCCAAGCAGGCCGCCCACGACGCCGTAAAACAGCGAGTTTCGGATTCGATAGCGGGCTGCAAACAGATGTAGAAGAACGCACGGCAACGCCGAAATGAGAAATCCCGCAACGTACGTGATCAAATAGAGAAGACCCAGACCGGAGATTAGCTTCGGCGTGCTCAATGATCCGGCGCCGAACGGCTTGGACGTTGAGTGCAACATATCGAGCACCACGTGGGAAAGTAGAACAGCGGTCGGAAACATACCGACGCATATGAGGTAGCAACCGTAGGACGAAGGGCCGAGGGTGCGGTGCGTGGCGTCATTGGTGGTGAATTGTTGTGAAAAGGACTACCGCGCAAGCCCACACACCGCTAGCGCGCTTTATGGCTAATCAGCCATACGTCAATGCTGTTCAACAGTGCTTCAACTTGCGTTTCCAACGCTATATCCGATGCCTTCAGGTCCTCAGCAAATTTGCGCAGGGCCTTGAGTCGACGCTCCATCTCTACAGACTTGTACGCTGAGTTGTAGGTGATGTTCGTGTGTTCAAGTTCCTCAACTTTGCGATTGTTGAGATGGAAGGAATTAAAGTAGTTGATCAGGTGGATGTATACCGTTGCTATCGAAGCCCTGAGTCCTTCATTGTCAATCTTGCCGATGCGCGCCGAACTGTTGTTGTAGGTGACCAGAATGTCTGCCGATATAGGTACGATGCCGTCATAGTACTCGCCCTGTTTGACGACTATCAACGAAGGGCGGATTAGGGTTTTGTACTCCTTCCAGACTTCTTGAACCTCGGTGCGTATGGCCTGTACGAAGGCCCGGCTCTCCGCTTCGTCGTCGGCTTTCTTGTCCCGGAACTGTCTCCAATAAATCCAGACCGCCGCGCCGATGGCAGATAGTGAACCTATCCCTTGAATGATCCCCGC
>Ga0302178_10001405_pt1 | contig 20283 bp, 13 predicted proteins | sample I_Palsa_E1_3_FD_198790 | JGI IMG/M metagenome (GOLD analysis project Ga0302178, IMG submission 198790) | Peat permafrost microbial communities from Stordalen Mire near Abisko, Sweden - I_Palsa_E1_3 | ecosystem: Environmental > Terrestrial > Soil > Palsa > Peat permafrost | place: Sweden... | reverse complement strand
GGCTGTACCACCTGGCCATACCACCGGCCGCGTTCACCTCGCTGGTCGGCATGCTCGGCGAGTCCGGCCTGGCTAAGGGCGCCCGGGTCATCATCGAGAAGCCGTTCGGCACTGACCTGGACTCGGCACGCAAGCTCGACCAAGCGGTGCACGCGGTGTTCGACGAGTCCCAGATCTTCCGGATCGATCACTTCCTGGGCAAGGAATCGGTCGACAACATCCTGGCCTTCCGGTTCGCGAACGGGCTCAACGAGCCGGTCTGGAACCGCAATCACCTGCGCTACGTGGAGATCGACGTACCGGAAACGCTGTCGATCGAGGGGCGGGCCGCGTTCTACGACGCGACCGGCGCCTACCGGGACATGGTCGTCACCCACCTGTTCCAGGTGCTCGCGTTCGTCGCCATGGAGCCGCCGACCTCGCTGAGCGCCCAGTCCCTGCGGGCCGAGAAGCTCAAGGTCTACGAGGCGCTGAAGCCGATCGACGTCCAGCACGTGGTGCGCGGCCAGTACGAGGGGTACCGGTCCGAGCCCGGCGTGGCGGCCGACTCACAGACCGAGACGATGGTCGCGGTGCGGGTCGAGGTGGATAACTGGCGCTGGCACGGAGTGCCGTTCTTCCTGCGTTCGGGTAAGGCCATGGGCGCCTCGCGCCAGGTCATCGTGCTCGGCTTCCAGCCGCCGCCGCTGCGCATGTTCCCCGCGCATCGCAAGGACGTTCCGTACGGCCGGCAGAACGAGATCGTCATCGATTTCGCCGACCCCGGCGCCATCAAGGTCAACTTCCTGGCCAAGGTCCCCGGAGCGGAGCTGACCCTGGGCAACGCCGAGATGGCGTTCTACTACAAGGACTCGTTCATCGAGTCGCACGCGCTCGAGGGCTACGAGCACCTCATCTTGATGGCCATGGTCGGCGACCAGTCGCTGTTCACCAGTTCCGACGGGATCGAGCGGGTGTGGGAGATCTCCGAGCCGCTGCTGCAGAACCCGCCGCCGGTCGAGCCGTACGCCAAGGGATCCTACGGCCCGGACTCGATCAAGCGTCTGATCGCGCCCTACCACTGGCACCTGCCGCACGTCTAGGCCCGCGAGTCCTGGCGGATGGACAGCCGGCCGCGGGACATGACCCCGATCCGCTGCGCCCGCCTGACCACCGAGCTGTCGTGGCTGACCAGCACCAGCGTGAGACGGCGCTCCCGCCACAGCGTGTCGAGCAGGCCGATGATCTCGTCCCGGGTGTCCTCGTCCAGGTTCCCGGTCGGCTCGTCGGCCAGCAGCACGCGGGGCTCCTTGACCAGGGCGCGGGCGATCGCGACCCGCTGCTGCTGGCCGCCGGACAGCTCGCCCGGCAGGTGCTGCGCGCGGTCGCCGAGCCCGACGCTGTCCAGGGCGGCCGTGACCCGTTCTCGCCGCTGGGTTCCAGGCACGCCGAGCGGGATCAGCGCGGCCTCGACGTTCTCGTGCGCGCTGAGCGTCGGCACCAGGTTAAAAGTCTGGAAGATGAAGCCGAACGACCCGGCCCGCACCCTCCGGACCTGTGCTTCGGGTGCCGTGGCCAGGTCCCGCCCGGCGAATTCCACCCGGCCTTGGGTCGGCCGGTCCAGACCGCCCAGGAGCTGGAGCAGCGTGGTCTTGCCGTGCCCGGTCTTGCCCTGGACGGCCAGCCACTCGCCGTTTCTGATCGATAGGTCAAGCTCGCGGACGGCGAGGATCTCGCGACCGCTCTTGCGGTACGTCTTGCTGACTCCGGTCAGCCGGTAGATGTCGATGCTGGGCTCCATGACAGTCCTCCCTGTGTCTTATGCGACCCGGGCCAGCGCCGCGGCCGGCCGCAGCCGGGCCGCCCGCCAGCCGCCGAACGACCCGGCCAGCAGCCCGCCGGCGATGGCGAGCAACACCGCGAGCACGATCGCGGCGATGGTCACCGACGCGGACATGGGCACGGCAACGGTGGTGTGACTGGTCGCGGGGCCGCCGATCAGCGCCCCGCCGGCCACGCCGCCGGGCCCGGTGACGGTCTGCGGGGTGCCGAAGCCCCCGGTGGGCGACGGGACCGTGGCGGACAGCTTCGGCGCGATCTTGTCGATGATGGCCACCCCGGCGAAGCCGAGACCGACCCCGGCCAGGCCGCCGATGATGCCGGTGCTCACCGACTCCCCGAGGACCTGGCCGACGATCCGGCTGCTGCGCCAGCCGAGGGCCTTCAGCGTGCCGAACTCCGGGACCCGGCGGGCCACCGCGGCCATGGTCAGCAGGCTGGCCACGGCGAACGCGGCGATCAGGACCAGGACCGCAAGCCACTTGCCGAGGGCGCCCGCGAGCTTGGCGGCACCGGCCGCCGACCCGGTGATCTCGCTGGCCAGGTCGGCGGAGCTAGTGACCGTCGCGGCCGGCAGGAGGTGCTCGATCTCGTGCTGCACGGTGCCGATATCCGTCGCGCTGGCCGCGCTCACGTACACCGTGTCCACCAGGCCCTTCATCGACTTGCCGGTCGCGGGGTTGGTGGCCAGGGCCGCAGCGCGCGCCAGCGGGATGTACATGTTCGGCGGGCTGCCGGACTCGGGCTGGCTGACCAGGCCGATGACGGTGAACTTGGTGCCGCCGATGGTGGTCGTCGAGCCGGGCTTGATGTCGTGGGAGCTCGCGTAGTCGGCGTCGACCAGGGCCACGTCCGAGTTCTGGTCGGCCGCGGTGAAGGCCCGGCCGCTGGTCAGCCGGGCGTTACTCAGCGGGCCGAGGCGGGGCTGAGAGATATCCGTCCCGTCCACCGTGAACGAGGTGGGCGGCTGGATATCGGGGTTCGAGGCGGACGGGAGCACGACCCGGTTGTCGGTGAGCATGAGACCGCCCGCGGCGGCGGACACCTCATGGCGACCGGCGATCTGGGCGACCTGCGCCTGGGTGAGCGTCCCGGTGTCACCGAGGGCGAGCGTGTCGACGGTGCCGCTGGTGTAGCACTTGCCGTTGAGGCAAATCTCGGCCCGCGGTCCGCCGCTCCCGCCGCTCCCGCTGAGAGGCGCCCCGACGGCGTGCCCGGTGATCGGCAGACCCGACTGGGGCTTCGGCTTGGTGGTGACGGTCACGTCGGTGCCGATGCCGTACAGGGCGCGGAGCACCTTGGCCTGCGCGGCCTGGACGCCGGACGAGGCGCCGATCACGGTGATGACCAGGCCGATGCCGATGGCCAGGCCGATCGCGATGAACACGGCCTGCCGCATTCTGCGGCGCAGCTCGCGCCTTAGGTAGGTGAGAAAGAACATGCCGGCAGGTCTACGCGGGTGCCAGTTGCGCGGCGGTTACACGCGGGTCCGGGTCCGGGACGGGGGCCACCCAGGATCCTGCCGGGTGGTCCTGAGGTCACGTTCAGGCTGGCCCAAGACACTGCCAGGAAAGCTGGAGGTGCGACGATGCGGGTACTGGTAATCGAGGACGACGAAGGACTCGCCGAGGCGATCGCGGCCGGCCTGCGGCAGGAGCAACTGGCCGTCGACGTGGCCTTCGACGGGACCGCCGGACTCGAGCACGCGCTGTTCACCGACTACGACGTGATCGTGCTCGACCGGGACCTGCCCGGGCGGCACGGCGACGAGGTGTGCGCCGAACTGGTCAAGGCGGGCGGCCGCAGCCGGGTGCTGATGCTGACCGCCGCCGCCACCATCGAGGACCGCGTCGACCGCCTGGGGCTCGGCGCCGATGACTACCTGCCCAAGCCGTTCGCGTTCGCCGAGCTGGTCGCCCGCCTGCGGGCGCTGCTGCGGCGCGCCCAGCCGCCGCTGGCTCCGGTCCTGACCAGCGGCGACCTGCGGCTGGACCCGGCGCGGCGCAGCGCCAGCCGGGCTGGCCAGGAGCTGGAGCTGGGTCCGAAGGAGTTCGGCGTCCTGGAGTTGCTGCTCGCCGCGCAGGGGCGGGTGGTGTCCGCCGAGGAACTGCTCGAGCGCGCGTGGGACGAGATGGCCGACCCGTTCACCACCGCGGTCAAGGTGACGGTCAGCCGTCTGCGGCGCAAGCTCGGCGAGCCACCGGTCATCGAGACACTGGCCCAGGCCGGCTACCGGATCTCCCCATGAGGCGAGCGGGAAAACACAGCGTGCGGTTGCGGCTGACGCTGCTTTACGTCGGGTTGTTCCTGGCCTCGGCCGCGGGGCTGCTGACGATCACGTACTTCCTGGTGGCGCAGCAGCTGCCACAGGTGACGACGAGCGGCAGCGGCAGCGGCGCCATCGCCATCATCGGCGGCAGTCGGGTCGCCGGGGCCTGCAGTGGCCCGTCGTCGGCCGGGCCGGTGCTGTCGCCCGGGTCGGTGCTGTCGCCCGCGCAGCTGAACCCCTGTCAGGTGCTGGTCGGGCGGGCGGTCGCGGGGTTGCGCACCGACACGCTGGACCAGCTGCTCATCGAGTCCGGGATCGCGCTCGGCATCATGGCGGTGGCGTCGGTGGGCCTGGGCTGGCTGATGGCCGGGCGAGTGCTCAGCCCGCTGCGCACGATCACGGCCACCGCCCGGCGCATCTCCGCCCGCAACCTGCACCAGCGGCTGGCGATGACCGGTCCCGACGACGAGCTCAAGGAACTCGGCGACACCTTCGATCAGCTGCTCGGCCGGCTGGACGCCTCGTTCGGGGCCCAGCGCCAGTTCGTCGCGAACGCATCGCACGAGCTGCGTACGCCACTGGCCCGGCAGCGGACCGTGCTGGAGGTGGCGCTGCGCGACCCCGAGGCGAGCACCGCGTCGTTGCGCGCGGCCTGCGAGCGGGCGCTGGCCGCGGGCGAGCAGCAGGAGCGGCTCATCGGGGGCCTGCTCCTGCTGGCCCGCGGCGAGCGCGGCCTGGACCGGTTCGAGCCGGTCGACCTGGCCGCCGTCGCGGCCGACGTGCTCGCCGCCCGCCGGGACGACGCGCGGGCCCGCCAGGTCAGCCTCGTCCCCAGCATCACGCCCGCCGCCGCGGCGGGCGACCCTGGGCTGGCCGAGCGCCTGGTCGCGAACCTGGTCGACAACGCGATCCGGTACAACACGACCGACGGCCAGGTGGAGGTCAGCGTCGGCACGCGAGCAGGCCGACCGTTCCTCTCGGTGGCCAACACCGGCCCGGTCATCCCGCAAGACCAGATGGCCCGGCTGTTCCGGCCGTTCCAGCGGATGGATCCGGCCCGCCGGGCGCCGGGCGGACTGGGCCTGGGGCTGGCCATCGTCGGCGCCATCGCCGCCGCCCACGGAGCCGAGTTGCGCGCGCTGACCAGGGTCACCGGCGGGCTGGCCATCGAGATCGTGTTCCCGCCACCGCCACCGCCCGGGCCGGCCTGGCGCGGGGACCCGGGGAGGGCGCAGCACACAATGGACCATGCCCTCGGTGGCGTTCGTGATCAACCGGAGCCTGGTCCGCGACCCGCGCCGGTTCCGGCAGCGCTGTGAGGCCGCGGCCCGCAGCGCCGGCTGGGACCCGGTGCTCGTCGAGACGAGCCCGGCCGAGAGCGGCCTGGGGCTGGCCCGCCAGGCCGTGGCGGCGGGCGCCTCGCTGGTGTTCGCGGTGGGCGGCGACGGTACCGTGCGGGCCTGCGCGCAGGCGCTGGCCGGGACCGGGATCCCGCTGGCCATCGTCCCGCTCGGCACCGCGAACCTGACCGCCCGGGCGCTGCGCATCCCGACCGGGGCCGGACGGGCGATCGACGCGGGTTTCCGCGGCCGGGACCGGGTCATCGACCTGGCCACCGCGCAGACCGGAGCGGGGGACGTGATCGGCTGCTTCACCGCTATGGCCGGCCTCGGGCTGGACGCGGCCGTGGTGGCAGCGGCCCGTCCGCCGGACAAGCGCAGGCTGGGCTGGATCGCCTACGCCGTTTCCGGCCTGGCCCACCTGTCCCATCCGGCGACCGAGTTCACCGTGCGCCTGGATGGGGGTGAGCCGCTGACCCGGCGCGCGCGGTGCGTCGTGGTCGGAAACGGGGGCCTGCTGCCCGGCGGGTTCCTGCTGCTGCCCGAGGCCCGGCTGGACGACGGGTGGCTGGACGTGGGCATCCTGGCCCCCGCGGGCCCGCTCGGCTGGCCGCGCGCGGCGGCCCGGGTCCTGACCCGCAGCCGCAGGCAGGACCGCACGCTGGAGCGGTTCCAGGCCCGCCGGGTGGAGATCGCCGCCGCCACCGACCTGCCCCGGCAGATCGACGGCGAGGTCATCGCGCCGGGCCGCACGCTGACCATCTGGGTATGCCCGGGCGCGCTCACCGTCCGCCAGCCCGGGTGAGGCCGGGCGCAGGGCACGCACCACGCTTCGTTCGGCGGCCCAATGCGGGTCGATGTGGCAGCGTGATGGGAAGACCCATCAGGGTGCCGCGTCCATGACGTTGGGGGGCGGTCCCGGCGCGGGGCGCTTGGGGCGTGGAGGGTGGATGGGGCGGGCGGGGTGAGTGGGGCGGGGGCGGGGCGGGGGCGGGGGGGCGGAACAGCGTGACTATGGCATCGGGCTGGTTTAGAGCTGGTACGACGGTGCCATCGACCCAGTGACCAGGGCGAGCGAGCGGAGGCGGGCGGAGTTCTGCTCGTCGAGGGTGGTGTAGGCGCGGATCTCGGCGGGGTAGGGGTCGCGGGCGGCGGGCTCGCGGGCGGCGGCGAACTGGGCCCGGGCCATGGCCGCCGGGTCGACGTCGGCGCGGTAGACGAAGGTGGCGTTGCCCTCTAGGACGGGGAGCCACTGGCCGTCGTGCACGCGCAGCGACGCGGTGGCCACCCCGCCCGCGTTGCGGATGAGGATGTCGCGCTCGGGGTCGGCGCGGCCGATGCGGGAGTAGACGGCGCGGGCCGCGACCATGCCGGACCCGCAGGAGGCGGTCAGCCCGGCGCCGCGCTCGAAGGTGCGGACGAAGACCTCATCGGAGGCCAACGGGAGCAGGACCGACAGGTTGGCTCCGGCGGGGAACAGCTCGGGCCGGGCCGCCACCTGCTCGCCCATCGCGACCAGGTCGGATTCGACGTACTCGTCGATCACACTGACCAGGTGGGGGTTCGGGATGGTCACTGCGGTGAAGGTCAGGGCGGGGTCGAGTTCGGGCAGGCGGGCCTGGATCACCGGGCTGCGGCCGGCCACCACGGGCGCGTCGGGGTAGGCGGGGTCGAAGTCGACCGCCGGGTGCTCGAGCCTGATCTGGCGCACGCCCTCGGGCGTGGTCGTGCCGCGGCGCACGGTGTAGTCACGCGTGCCGCTGTGAACCTCGGCCGTTTCGATCCCGCGCCGGTCGAGGATGACCCGGCCCAGGCAGCGCATGCCGTTGCCGCAGAATTCGGCGGCCGAGCCGTCCGGGTTGAAGAACCAGGCCTCGGGCACGGTCCGGGACGCGTCGTAGAAGTAGACGCCGTCGCCGCCGAACGGGCCGCCGCGGTCGCACAGGTGCCGGACGAACGTGCCCAGGTCGGTCTCGGACGCGAAGTCACCGGGGGTGAGCTCGGCGACGAAGATGTCGTTCAGCGAGCCATGGGCGTTCAGGATCTCGGCCATCGCGGGCCAGCCTATCCGAACGCGACGGCCGCTAAGCTGGCCCGGGCGTGCTGGCCAGCGCCGTGATGGCCGGGGTTACGCCGGGCGTGCCGGCCGCCGCCGCGGCGGTCCGGCGCGGTCAGGTCCGCCGCCGGTGGTGACGGCCACGGGGCCGCTGCGGGTGGTGACGACCACTTGGCCGCCGATTCGTCAGCCCACGACGCGCCTGCTGCAGGCTTCCTTGCGCCGCGTTCGGGAACCGTTTCGCGACGTGAATCCCTTAGTCTCAGAAACCCCATTAGCCCCATCTGACTCACCCGCCTCAAATAGCCCATTAATATCGTGAGACTCCCCGAAGGACGCCAGGGAGGAACCGTTGGCCGCGGGAAAGCCGTTGGTTCCGCTGGTGCCCGCGGGTACGAACGCCGGATAGGTGGAGAAGCGCATTCCGTCGGCGCAGTTGCGCAGCGCCACCCGGACCCGGTCGAGCATGTTGGTCGGCAGGTCCCCGAGCGGAAACCAGCTCACGTCAGGCGACGCGGGCTGGCCGGTCCAGCGGGCTACGGACAAGAAGAACGCGATCCGCCCGCTGCCGGAGACGTCGTGCATGACGTGGGCGAGCGAGACGTTCTCGCCGCCGATCACGAGGCCGGCGGCCGAGGCCACCCGGATCGCCGTCTCCACGATCGTTTCCCGGTCGGCGAGTTCGCCCGAAGGCGGCTCGTACGCGCCGTCGCCGTAACCGGTGTTGGCCCGCTCCCGGAGCAGGATGCGCCCGTTCCTGTTCAGCAGGAGGATGACGTCCACGACCACCCGGCGACGTGCGGGCACGTCGGAAGCGATCCAATCGTCGCCCGCTCTGCCCATATTGATCGCCTCGCCGCGCCACCCCGATCCTGAGCCCCTGCCCGGCGCATTGAGCCCTCATACGCACTGCCCAGGAATGAGCACGCTACCTCCGCCGGCTTGTGGATCGCCATGTGCACAATCCCGGGGAACCTGTGGACGACGGCCGGCAAACCGCCCGGAAGCTGTGGACACTGGCGGGCGCGAGCCCTGCCTGGTCGGCCGCCCGGACTGTGGAGAACCGCTCCGGCCATGTGGACGACCGGGCCGGAGATTAGTTCACCGAACTCCGGGCCCGCCGCCGCCGGGCGGTGCGACTCAGGGGGATAAGGGCTGGGTGCTGCCGTAACGTTCCCGGAACGGGACGGGCATAGCGTCGACGCGTGAGCCAGGCTGATACGGCAGGCGAGGACCGAAGCACGGTCGCGGACGGGGATGGCCGCCGGTTCCGCCTGGCCTCGCCACGGACGGCGCTGGCGCTGGGTGCCGTGTTCGCGGTCCTGGCGGTGGCCCTGGTGCCGTGGTCCCTGATGGCCCGGCAGGATCCGCTGGTGAACGGACCTCCTGTGGCACTATGACAGGGCAGAAACGTCCGCCGCGTCGGGAGCGTGAGCATGTACACCAAGATCCAGGTCACCTTCGACGCCGCCGAGCCGGAGAAGCTGGCCGAATTCTGGGCGCTGGCCCTGGGCTACGTGATCGAGGCGCCGCCGGAGGGCTTCGCCAGCTGGGAGGACTTCGCCGGGTCGGCCGGGATACCGGAAGCGGACTGGGGTGAGGTGGCCTCCCGGGTCGACCCGGCGGGCGAGGGCCCGCGGCTGTACTTCCAGCGGGTAGCCGAAGGCAAGACGGCCAAGAACCGCGTTCACCTCGACGTCCGGGTGGCCGGGCGCGAGGTCCGCGGCGAGGAACGCAAGCGGCTGGTCAGCGAGCACGTGGAGCGACTGGTCCAGGCGGGCGCCTCGCTGGCCTGGCGGACCGACGACGTGCGGGGCCGCTCGGTCACGCTGTACGACCCGGAGGGCAACGAGTTCTGCGTGACCTAAGGGTAACGAGCGGGCGACCTGGGCCGCCTCCCGCCGGACCCCGCGGGCGGCGAGGGCCCAGTAGACGCCGGATCCGACCACGATGCCGATGGCCCAGCTGAAGTCCGCGCCGTGCAGGCCGGGGAAGTGGTTGGAGATCGGCCCGGTATAGGACGGGACCGCGGAGGCCGCGTCGATCCACATCAGCGCGGCGACGATGCCCGCCGCCTGGGCGATGATGGCCGGCCAGTGGATGCCCCCGTGCCGCCAGTAGGTCCCCGCTCGCCCCGACCACAGCGACGACGAGTCATAGTTGCGGCCGCGCAGCAGGTAGTCGGTGATCAAGATGCCGAACCACGGCGCCAGCCAGGCCACGATATACAGCAGGAAGCCGGCGAAGTCAGAATAGAAGTTCCCGTGGAACAAGATGATGCCGGTGGCCACCGCGCAGACCACGGTATCGACGATGACCGCGCCCCAGCGTTTGACGGGCACGCCCAGCGCCTGCAGCGTGACGCCCGAGGAGTACATGTCGAGGGTATTGATCGCCAGCAGCTGGATGACCGCGAAGATCAGGAACGGGGTCACGAACCAGGACGGGAACGACTGCGGGACGCCCAGCTGCGCGATGCCGACCAGCTTGGTGGTGATCGTGAAGGCGAACACGCCGAGCAGTTCCAAGATGATCGACGGGATCGCGGTGCCCAGGGCGGCGGCCCAGAACGTCCGCGACGCCGGGGTGTTGCGCGGCAGGTAGCGCGAGTAGTCGTTGCCGTTCTCGGTCCAGCCCAGGCCGCCGGTGGAGATGATCAGCACCAGCGCGGTGGTCCATACCGCGAATGACACGGGCTTGACGTGGAACGTGGACAGGTGGATCCGGTCGAAGGTGAACCCGGCCAGGACCGCGAAGAACACGATGAACACATAGGCCAGGTAGCGCAGGATCTTGCTGATCGTCGCGTGGCCGAGCAGCGGCAGGACCATCTCCGCCACGGCGGCGAGAACGATGACGACGATCTTGGCCGGCCCGTCCAGGGTGGTCCCGTGCAGGGAAAACAGCAGGATGACGGTGGCGACGACGAAGTAGATGCCCTCGATCTCGAAGCCGACCTGGGTCGCCCAGTTGAACAGCGCGACCAGCCGGTTCCCGTTCTGGCCGAACGGCGCCCGGCTGATCATGAACGCGGTGGTGCCCGTCTTCGGCCCCTGCAGGCTGGCGAAGCCGAGCAGGGCATAGGACAGGTTGCCGATCAAGATGGCGGCCACCGCCTGCGGCACCGACAGGCCGAAGATCATGATCAGCGTGCCGTAGAAGAAGTACTCCACGTTGAACACCGCGCCGGACCACAGCCAGAACAGGCCGGCCGGGGTCATCTTCCGCTCGGCGTCGGGAATCAGGTCGATCCCGCGCTGTTCGATCTTGAACGCGGCGTACTCCTGGGGGGTCCCCTCCGCTGGCTGCCGCCGCCTGCCATGCCTGCCTGCGACGAGGTCGCCGCCCATCGTTCACTCCAGGGGTTCGGGGTCTTGAGGGATGATCCGCGGCCCGATGATGCACGTCCTCAGCAAACATACGGTTTCGATCCCCGTGCTGAACAGATGGGTCCCCGGGACCGCGCAGGCCACGGAAAGCAGTCATATCGTTACAGGTCATCGCGATTTCCGGGCCGAATGGGCCAGAAGTAATCCATATGTTTCAAGCAGTGCCGGTGGACAGCCGGGTCAAGCAGGGGTGAGCGGCCGGGCTACGAAGGAGGACGGAGAAGGAGGCCGGAGAAGGAGGACGAAGGAGGTGGACTGGAGTTGGTTGCCTAACGCGACAATGGGCCATTTCCGCGCCGCGGCCGGCCGGCCCGGTTTTGTCGTTCCCGGCCCGGAAACGGATTGCCGGAAACCCCTTTGGCGACCCTATTCATGACTCTTTCCCAAGTTGTCGCAACGCATAGCCAGGCGCGGGAATCGCCACTAACATGCCCACAAGACCTGACTGCGCTGCACGTGCAGAATGGTGGCCCGCAGTGATCTGGTGACCACAGATCTGGTGAATGAACCCAGTGAGTGCCAGGTGAAGCCGGCGGGCAGGCTCGAGCGGGAGAGGCTGGCAACGTGGTCGCTCAGCGGGCCGGAGCGCCGCCGCCCCCGGAGCCGCTGGTGTCGGGGATCATCCCGCCGCTGGTCGATTCCTACCTCGAGCGGATGGAGACCGGGGTCGACCTGAAGGCGGGCCTGTCTGCGGGCCAGACCGTGGTGCTCACCCACGGCGAGGAGACCGAGTCGGCCCCGGCCGCCCAGGGCGGCACCGGCAAGACCCAGCTGGCCGTGGAGTTCACTCGCGCGCTGCGGAACACCGGGGCGGTCGACGTCCTGGTCTGGATCACCGCGAGCAGCCGGGACGCGGTCAGCGCCGGGTTCGCGCGGGCGGCCAGCGCGGTCGGCGCGGGCGATCCGGACGCGGACGCGCGGGACGCCGCGGGCCGCTTCACCGCCTGGCTCGCGCGCGCCGAGCGACGGTGGGCCCTGGTCCTCGACGACCTGGCCGACCTGGCCGACCTGGACCGCCGGTGGCCGGCCGGCCCGAACGGGCAGGTCGTCATCACCACCCGGCTGCCCGCCGCGGCCTTCGGCCTCGGCGCGCACGCGGCGGCCGGCGGCCTGCGGATCGCCCCGGTGGGCGGGTTCAGCCGCCGGGAGGCGCTGTCCTACCTCAGCTCCCGGCTCACCGACTACGCCGAGCAGCGGATCGAGGCGCTCGATCTGGCCGAGGACCTGGACGGGCTGCCGATCGGCCTGGCCCAGGCGGCCGCGGTGATGAACGCGAACCGGATGAGCTGCCAGGAGTACCGCGCGCAGTTCGGCGAACGGCGCGCGTACATGTCCGGCCGGCCGGTGCCGGGCGCATCCTCCGCGGTCCTGGCCACCTGGTCGCTGGCCGCCGAGTGCGCTCACCAGCTCGTGCCCGCGGGCCTGGCCTGGCAGGCCCTGGCCCTGATCGCCACGCTCGATCCGCACGGGATCCCCGGAGCGGTGCTGACCAGCCCGGCGGCGTGCGCCTTCATCGCGGGCCGGCCGAGCAGCGCCACGGGCGCGGATCAGGACCTGGCCCGGATGGCCATCACCAACCTGGCCCAGGCGGGCCTGGTCAGCATCGATCCCGCGAACGCGATCCGGACCGTACGGATGCACCGCTGCGTCCAGGCCGCGGTGCGCGCCTACCTGCCGCCCGCCGATACCGACCGGGTCCTGGTGGCCGCCGCGGACGCCCTGGTCCAGAGCTGGCCGGAACCGGGCCATGACCGCAACGGCACGCGGGAACTGGATCAGGCCCTGCGCGACTGCGCGGTCAGCCTCCGCGCGGCCCAACGGGCCCAGGGGGTCCAGGGGGTCCAGGGGGTCCAGCCCGGCGCGGACGACGCGCTCTTGCTGCCCGAGGCGCATCCGCTGCTGTTCCGCCTGGGCCGGAGCCTGGAGGACAACCGGCTCGGCGATTCCGCGATGACCTACTGGCAGTCCGTGGTGGCCGCCACCAGCGGCCGGCTCGGGCCGGTGCACGACGACTCGCTCGCGGCCAGGGAACGGCTCGCCGTCGCGTACGAGTCGGCAGGCCGCTTCGGTGACGCCATCGCGATGTTCGCCGGCGCCCTGGGCGAGTGGGAACGCCTGCACGGACCCGAACACCCGGACACCATCGCGGCCCGCGGGCGGCTCGCGCACGCCTACGCCGGAGCGGGCCTGCCCGCCGAGGCCGTCGAGGTCTACGAGCGCATGGTGGCGGACTCCAGCCGGCAGCTCGGCCTCGGGCATCCGGTCACGCTGAGCGCGCGGACCGGGCTGGCCGACGCCTACGCCGAGGCCGGCCGGGCCTGGGAGTCGCTCACCGCCTACCAGATGCTCAGCGTCGATACCGAGCGGCTGCTCGGCCCCCGGCACCCGACCACGCTGGCCGCGCGGGACAACCTGGCCGCCGCGTTCCTGGCCAACGGCCAGACCGCGGAAGCGCTGGGCCGCTACAAGAGCCTGCTGGCCGACTATGAGGCGACGAGCGGCCGGGATCATCCCGACACGATCTCGGCCCGGGCCCGGCTGGCTTCGGCGTTCCGCCGAAGCGGGAAGCCCAAGGACGCGATCGCGCTGTACAAGCGGGTGCTGCAGGACCGGGAACGGACCGCCGGGCCCGACCATCCGGACACCATCGCGGCGCGGGCCAACCTGGCCTTCGCCTACCAGCAGGCCGGCCGGCTGAACGAGGCGGTCCAGCAGTACGAGCGCGCGCTGGCCGACGGCGAGCGTTACCTCGGCCCGGATCACCCGATGACCCAGACCGTACGCGGCAACCTCGAGGGCGCGAGGCGAGCCTGAATTAAAGACGGGTGGGGCCGGAGAGATTCACGGTGAAGACGTAAACGCCACCACGCGGGGTAAGCGGTAAAAGAGCCGTCAAAGACGACCAAGCGGAGTTAATCGCCCATGCGGCCTGGGATGAGTAGCTAGACTCGGCCAGTAGGAGGCGAGTACGGACGGTGCCCGGCGGGGTACGGTTGCCGGGCGCATAGCGTGACTTATCACGACATATGGCCACGCCGCGAAGATCCTTATTATCATGCGAGTTGGGCCCGGTTGCACCGCCTCAGCGGACTGGTCCCCGTGAGTCCGCCGTGACGCGGATGAGAAAGCAGGCAAGAGAGGCTCCCGAAAAGTGGTCGCGCAGCAACCCGGAACGTCGAAGGACCCGGGGATCGTGCTGTCCGGGATCGTGCCGCCGCTCGCGGACGGCTACTACACGCGCACCGAGACCGGGCCGGACCTGGCCAGCAGCCTGCAGGCCGGGCAGACCGTGGTGCTGGTGCACGGCGACGAGACCGACGCGGCGCCGCTGGCCCAAGGGGGCACGGGCAAGACGCAGCTCGCGGTCGAGTTCGCCCACGACATGTGGAACGACCAGGTGGTCGAGATCCTGGTCTGGGTGACCGCGACCAACGCCGAATCGATCATCACCGGCTTCGCGCAGGCGGCGAACACGGTCGACGCCGCCAACCCCGGCGAGGGCGCCGAGACGGCCGCGGCGCGTTTCGTGTCCTGGCTGACGCATACCAAGCGGCCGTGGGCGCTGATCATCGACGACCTGAACGACCTGGCCGACCTCGACCGCCTGTGGCCGGGCGGCGCGGCCGGCCGGATCCTGATCACCACCCGGCTGCCGGCCGAGTCCTGGGAGGCCCGGGACGTCAGGGTCGTCCCGGTGCCCGGCCTGAGCCGGCGGGAGGCGCTGTCCTACCTCAGCTCCCGGCTCAACGACCATCCCGACCAGCGGATCGAGGCGCTGGACCTGGGCGAGGACCTGGCTGGCCTGCCGCTCGCGCTCAGCCAGGCCACCGCGGTGATCAACGCCCGCCAGCACGGCTGCCGGGAGTACCGGGTGGCGCTGACCGAGCGGCGCAGGCACATGACCGGGGTGGACGGGGCGTCGGCCACGGTGCTGGCCACCTGGTCACTGGCCGCGGAGTGCGCGCACGACCTGCCGCCGGGCGGGCTGGCCTGGCCGACGCTGGCGCTGGCCGCGATGATGGACCACCACGGCATCCCCGGCGCCGTGCTGACCAGCCCGACCGCCTGCAGCTACATCACCGGCCGGCCGAGCACGGCGGGCGGGGCGGACCAGAACATGGTCCGGGCCGCGATCAACAACCTGGCCGCGGTGGGCCTGGTCACCGTCGATCCGGCCAGCCCGGTGCGCACCGTGCAGATGCACGCCAGCGTCCAGGCCGCGGTGCGGTCCTACCTGCCGCCGGCCGATCTCGAGCAGGTCGCGCTGGCCACCGCCGACGCGCTGCTGGAGACCTGGCCGGAGGGCGAGGGCGGGCCGCAGCTCGATCAGGCCCTGCGGGACTGCGCCACGGCGCTGCGGGCCAACGACGGCGGCGTGCTGTGGAAGACCGAGGCCCATCCGCTGCTGTTCCGCGCCGGGCTGTCGCTGGAGAGCAGCAGGCTGTCCGACGCCGCCATCGCGTACTGGCAGGCCATGCTGACCACCAGCACCCGGTTGCTCGGACCCGCGCACGCGAACGCCGTGGTGGCTCGGGACCGGCTGGCGGCGGCGTACGAATCGGCTGGGCGTTCGGCCGAGGCGATCTCGGTGTTCCAGACCGCGCTGGCCGACCGGGAGCGCAACCAGGGACCCGAACACCCGGAGACGATCGCGGCCCGCGGCCACCTGGCCCACGCCTACCAGAGCGCCGGCCGGCCCGCGGACGCCGTCGGGCTGTTCGAGCGCACGGTGGCCGACTCCAACCGGCTGCTCGGCGCCGGCCATCCGGTCACCTTGGGCAACCGGGCGAACCTGGCCGAGGCCTACCAGAAGGCCGGCCAGCTCCGGGACGCCATAGCCGGCTACGAGCAGGTGCTGGGCGACGCCGAGCGGATGCTCGGCGCGGGTCACCCCACCACGCTGAGCGCGCGCGCCAGCCTGGCCGCCGCCTACGCGGCCAACGGGCAGGCCAAGCTTGCGATCGAGCAGTGCGAGCGGACCCTGGCCGACCAGGAGCGGATGCACGGGCGCGACCACCCGGACGCCATCGCGGCCCGGGCCAGCCTGGCCTCGGCGTACCGGTCCGCCGGGAAGCTCAAGGACGCGGTGGCGCAGTACGAGCGCGTGCTCGCCGACCGGGAGCGGGTCGAGGGCGTCACGCACCCGGACACGATCGCGGCCCGCGCCAACCTGGCCTACGCCTACCGCAGCGCGGGACGGCTCCGGGAGGCGGTCCCCATTTACGAACGCACCCTCGCCGACCGCGAGCAGGTCCAGGGGCCCGATCACCGGGACACCCTGATCGCGCGCTCGAACCTGGCCGGGTGCTACCAGCAGGCGCGCCGGCTGACCGACGCGATCCCTCAGTACGAGCGGGCGCTGGCCGACAGCGAGCGGATGCTCGGGGCCGGCGACACCGAGACGCTGACCACCCGGTGCAACCTCGCCTCGGCGTACTACACCGCGGGCCGCCTGTCCGACGTCGTCTCGGTCCTGCAGCGCGCCCTGACCGACTGCGAACGCTACCTGGGACCAGATCACCAGATGACCCAGACCGTCCGCCAGAACCTAGATGCCGCCACCCAGGCGTGACATTTCTGGGTATAAAGGGCGCGGAGAGCACGGAGGTCTTAGTGGGAACATACGACTTTGTCATTGTGGGGGGCGGGTCGGCGGGCAGCGCGCTGGCCAACCGGCTGTCCGCCGACCCCGGTACGCGGGTACTGGTGCTGGAGGCGGGACGGCCCGACTACATCTGGGACCCGTACATCCACATGCCTGCCGCGCTCACCTTCCCGATCGGGAACCGCTTCTATGACTGGAAGTACTCCAGCGAGCCCGAGCCGCACCTGAACGGGCGCCGCGTCTACCACGCCCGGGGCAAGGTCCTGGGCGGGTCGAGCAGCATCAACGGGATGATCTTCCAGCGCGGCAACCCCATGGACTACGAGCGCTGGGCCGCCGACCCGGGGATGGCCGAGTGGGACTACGCGCACTGCCTGCCGTACTTCAAGCGGATGGAGACGTGCCTGGCCGCGGACGACACCGACCCGTTCCGCGGTAGGAACGGGCCGCTGGTGCTCGAGCGCGGCCCCGCGGACGGCCCGTTGTTCCAGGCCTTCTTCGCCGCCGCGCAGCAGGCCGGGTACCCGCTCACCGACGACGTGAACGGCTACCGGCAGGAGGGCTTCGCCGCCTTCGACCGGAACATCCACCACGGCATGCGGCTGTCCGCGGCCCGTGCCTACCTGCATCCGGTGATGAGCCGGGCCAACCTCACCGTGGCCTGCCGGGCCATGGTGACCAGGATCATCTTCCGCGGCACGCGCGCGGTCGGCGTGGAGTTCAGGCACCAGGGACGCCTGGTGAAGGTCCGGGCCAGCGAGATCATCCTGTCCGGGGGCGCGATCAACTCCCCGCAGCTGCTCCAGCTGTCCGGGGTCGGTAACGCCGCCGAGCTGGCCGAGCTCGGCATCGACGTGGTCGCCGACCTGCCCGGCGTGGGCGAGAACCTGCAGGATCACCTGGAGGTCTACATCCAGTACGGCTCGAAGCAGCCGGTATCGGTCGCGCCCGCGCTGAAGTGGCGCAACCGTCCGATGGTGGGCGCCAGGTGGCTGCTGCACCGCAGCGGGCCCGGCGCGACCAACCACTTCGAGGGCGGCGGCTTCGTGCGCAGCAACGACGACGTGGCCTACCCCAACCTGATGTTCCACTTCCTGCCGATCGCGATCCGCTACGACGGCACACAGCCCGCGGGCGGACACGGCTACCAGGTGCACATCGGCCCCATGTACTCCGACTCGCGCGGCACGGTGAAGATCACCTCTCGCGATCCGAAGGCGCACCCGGCCCTGCGGTTCAACTACCTGTCGACCGAGACCGACCGGCGGGAATGGGTCGAGGCGGTGCAGATCTCCCGGACGATCTTGACCCAGCCGGCCTTCGACGACTACAACGCCGGTGAGCTGTCGCCCGGCCCGAAGGTGCAGACCGCCGAGGAGGTCCTGGCCTGGGTGGCCCGCGACGCCGAGACCGCGCTGCACCCGTCGTGCACGGCCAAGATGGGCACCGACGCGATGGCGGTGACCGACCCGGCCACGATGGGAGTCCACGGCGTGGACGGGCTGCGGGTGGTCGACGCGTCGGTCATGCCGTACGTCACCAACGGCAACATCTACGCGCCGGTCATGATGGCTGCGGAAAAGGCCGCCGACCTGATCTTGGGCAATACCCCGCTGCCGCCCGAGCGGGTCGAGTTCTACCGCCGCGAGCACGCGGTGGAACGGGCCGGGCGAAACCACGGCCGTTCGGGGGATTAAAAGGTCTTGGTCAACCCGGCGCCGGACGGATCGTCGTGTGCGGTCCGCACCACAACGTGGGATTCTTTACCCAGAAACTAGACAGACCGCTATCACGTCACCATGATCGAATTGCACCGGTGGCATATGGCATCGGTGCGTGCACAGCGAGGAGCGAACCGGGCATGACCATACCGAACGGGCCCGCGGTGGGCGCCGCGGACGATCCGCTGCCCGAGGCCATGGCGCTGGTCCGGAGCGCGTCGGAGGCCGGCTACCAGCTCAAGATCCTGGGCGGCCTCGGGGTGCGCGTGCTGTGCCCCGACTTCCCGCCCCGGATGCGCGCGGGCCAGGACATGGACCTGGCCTGCCTGGGCAAGACCCGACGCAAGGTGGCCGACCATCTCGAGCAGGCGGGCTGCATCCCCGACAAGCGGTTCAACAACCTCAACGGGGACCGGCAGATGTACTTCAACGCCCCGTCCGGGCGGCCGGTCGACGTCATGGTGGACCGGCTGTCGATGTGCCACACGCTGGAATTCCGTTCGTCGTTCGGCTCGCCGTCGGCCACCCTCGACCCGGCTGACCTGCTGCTGTCCAAGCTGCAGATCGTCGAGATCAACGAAAAGGACGCGCACGACATCTTCCACCTGCTGTCCGGCGTGCGGGTCGGCAGCGACGCCACTAGGCCGTTCATCGACCCCGACCGGTTCGGCTCGGTGCTGGCCGGGGACTGGGGCTGGTGGCGCACCGTGACCGGCAGCCTGAACAAGCTGCCCGATCTGCTCGCCTCGCAGCCGAACCTGGCCCCGCCGTACCCGAAGTACGACGCGCTGACCCAGGCCAAGCAGCTGCTCGAGATCGCGGACACGGTACCCAAGGGGCTCAAGTGGAAGACCAGGGCCCGGGTCGGCGACCGGGTCCGCTGGTACGAGCTACCCGAAGAAGTCGGCCACTAGGTACTACCGGAAGGCGCGGGCATCACCAATGAAAGTCTTCTTCGCCACGGATATTCACGGCTCTGAGATCTGCTGGCGCAAATTCCTGAACTCCGCCGCCTTCTACAAAGCCGACATGGTGATCCTGGGCGGGGACGTGACCGGCAAGGTCATGGTGCCGATCACCTCGCCGCGGGCGGGCCACTGGGAGGTCACGTTCGGCGGCCAGAAGGTGCAGCTGGACACCGAGGCCGAGCTGGACGACATCAAGCGCAAGATCCGCGACCGCGGGTACTACCCGGCCGTGATGTCCACCGACGAGCTCGACGCGCTCAACGAGGAGGACGGCTCGATCGACCGCCGGTTCACCCAGGAGATGACCAAGGGCCTGGAGATGTGGCTGGACATGGCCGACAGCAAGCTGCGCGGCGGCGAGATCCCCTGCATCCTGAACGGCGGCAACGACGACATCTGGGAGATCGACGACATCATCGAGGCCTCCCCGTCGGTCAGCTTCGCCGAGAGCAAGGTGCTCGACATCGGCGGCTTCTACCTGGCCTCGATGGGCTGGACCAACCCGACGCCGTGGAACACGTTCCGGGAGGCCCCGGAGGACGTGCTGGCCGAGAAGATCGACGCCGTGGTCGCCTCGATCCCGGACATGAGCCGGGCGGTGTTCAACTTCCACGCGCCGCCGTACGGCACCGGGCTCGACGAGGCGCCGTCGCTGGACGAGAACATGCGCCCGGTGCTGGGCGGCGCGGTGATGAAGCCGGTCGGGTCCACCGCGGTCAAGGCGGCCATCCAGAAGTACCAGCCGATCTTGTCGGTGCACGGGCACATCCACGAGAGCAAGGGCGTCTGCCGGCTGGGCCGGACCCTGACCATGAACCCGGGCAGCTCCTACAGCGACGGCGTGCTGCAGGGGGCGGTGCTGGACCTGAACGAGAAGAAGGGGAAGGTCACCAGGTACATCATGGTCAACGGCTGACCCCGTTTTGCCGTTTCGCGGAACTACAGCTCACCCGGGCGCCCAAAGCCCTATATTGGCGCAGATAATCCACAAACGCACAGATGTAACCCTCTACCTATCATCCAACCGTCCCAACCCGCAAAAATCGGATTAAACGGATAAACCTGGATAACCGGAGGATACATATGACGGCAGGGGCACTGGGCGAAGAGAGACCGA
>Ga0302178_10001404_pt1 | contig 20288 bp, 17 predicted proteins | sample I_Palsa_E1_3_FD_198790 | JGI IMG/M metagenome (GOLD analysis project Ga0302178, IMG submission 198790) | Peat permafrost microbial communities from Stordalen Mire near Abisko, Sweden - I_Palsa_E1_3 | ecosystem: Environmental > Terrestrial > Soil > Palsa > Peat permafrost | place: Sweden... | reverse complement strand
CGACCATGCGGCCCATGACCACGCGGCCCACGACCACGCGGCCCATGACCACGCGGCCCATGACCACGACGCTGATGATGAGGACGAAGGCGACGCCCACGCAGGCCATCATCATGGGCACGGCCATCACCACGGTGCGCCGCCGGATGGCAAAAGCCGCGCCTTTGCGATTGCAGTCGCGCTCAATATCACCATTGTGGTGTTGCAGGTGGTGTATGGTTTTATCGCTCATTCGACGGCCTTGTTAGCCGATGCGGGACATAACCTGTCGGATGTGTTGGGTCTGGTGTTGGCCTGGGGGGCGATTTTCCTGGCGCGGCGCAAAACCTCCGCGCGCTTTACTTATGGGCTGCGCGGATCGTCCATTTTGGCGTCGTTGGCCAACGCCGCGTTGTTGTGCGTGGCGTCGGGCGCGATTGCCTGGGAAGCCATTTTGCGCTTGATGGATCCGCCCGCCGTGGGGGGCGTCGAGGTATTCGCCGTGGCGGCAGCCGGCTTGGTGATTAACGGATTTTCGGCTTGGCTGTTTATGTCGGGCAGCAAGCACGATCTGAATGTGCGCGGCGCTTTTCTGCATATGCTGGGCGACGCGGCGGTGTCGGCCGGAGTGGCCATCAGCGGCCTGATCATTTTATTGACCGGCTGGAATTGGGTCGACCCGGCGATGAGCTTGGTGGTCGTAGCCGTCGTACTGTTCGGTACCTGGAATCTTTTGACCGAATCCGTGAAGCTTGTTTTGGGCGCGGTGCCCGCTCAGGTCAACACCAAAAGCATCGCCCGTTACTTGGCGCGCTTGCAGGGCGTCACGGACATTCATGATTTGCATGTGTGGGCGCTGTCGACCACCGAAAATTCCATGACCGTGCATCTGGTGATGCCGGGCGGTCACCCCGGCGACACCTTTGTCGATCAGATCGTGGCGAAATTAGCCAGTGATTTTTCGGTGCATCACGCGACCATCCAGATCGATATCGGTACCAGCGATCACCACTGTGCGCTCGATGTGCGGCCCAGCTAGCAAGACCTTAGGACTTCAACAAGGCGATGGTGGCGATGCCCAGCATGGTCATCGCTAGCGAGCCGAACAGGTGGGCTGAAATATGCGCGATGGCCCAGCCTAGGCGGCCTTGCTGAATCAAGTTGGTGGCTTCGGCCGAGAAGGTCGAGAAGGTCGAGAGTCCGCCGAGCACGCCGGTAATCACAAACAGCCGCCATTCGATGGCCAGGCCTGGATAGCGAGCAAAAACGGCGACGGCCAGGCCGATCACATAGCCGGCCCCGAGATTGGCCGCCAGCGTGCCAAGTGGCAAGTCTGGGAACAGTGCATTGAATTGCATGCCCAGCAGCCAGCGCAGCAAAGAGCCGAGTGCGCCGCCAATGGCGACTGCGGCGATAGGAAGAAACATCAAAAGCTCCGTGATGAACTGCTGTCAATGACGGCCGAGTGTAATCAATGAACCTGGCCGGCGACCGTTATCGTGGCTCGATTGTCGCGTGCCTGCATCATTTGGCAATTTGCAGCCGGAGTACAAGGCGGCGCATAACGATGATTTTCGGCGCGTCGATTTTAACATCGGACACCTGGTCCTCGCCTTTCGCCGCGAAAAACTATAAGGGCAGAGGTTTTCGCAAGCACGTGATTAAGTTGAAACGATAAGGGCTGAGTTCCGTGCAATACCGAGCCCGGCCCGTTCGAACCCAAGGGCAAACTGTGCCCCTTTCGAGGGGGCGTTTCACAGTCGCGGCGCGAACGGTCTGCCAAGAGCGGTGCTGGGCGGCTTCAACATCAAACCGTGGCCGGTTCGAGGCGCGCCCGATTGAGCGTCAAAGCTTCCCTGACGATGGGCTTCAGCGCCGCCGAATCCGGGGTGTCCAGGGAGTGCAACAGCGCCGCCCGCATGCGCGGCGCCCAGAATTTGCGAATATGCTCGGCGATGCTGGTCAGCGCTTCCTCGTGGTCGGGCAGCGAAGCAAAAAAGTCTCCAATCTGGTTGGCCATCGTAATCAAGTTGTCGAGATCCATCGCTGCCTCTTTTTATTTCGCGGTCGCGCCATCCAGCACCGCCGTCTGGCGGTTGTGCAGATGGTTGAGCTGGGTCTGGTTAAAGCGTGAGTAGGCTTGTTGCCAATCCGAAGGCTGCTCGACTGGCATGACCTGGACCGCGGTGACCTTGTATTCGGGGCAGTTGGTGGCCCAGTCCGAACTGTCTGTGGTGATCACGTTCGCGCCCGATTCGGGGAAGTGAAAGGTGGTGTAAACCACGCCGGGCTGCATTCTGTCGCTGACTACGGCACGCAACACGGTATTGCCCGCCCGCGATTCGATGCCGACCCAGTCGCCATCATGGATGCCCCTATCTTCGGCGTCATGCGGATGGATTTCCAGTTTATCTTCGTCATGCCACTGGACGTTCTCGGTGCGGCGCGTCTGCGCGCCGACATTGTATTGCGACAAAATGCGCCCGGTGGTCAGCAGCAGGGGGTATTTGTGCGTGATCTTTTCTTGCGAGGCAAAGAACTGGGTGATGATAAAACGCCCTTTGCCGCGCACAAAAGTGTCGACGTGCATGATAGGCGTGCCTTCCGGCGCGTGCTCGTTACACGGCCACTGCACACTGCCCAGGCGGTCGATCAAATCGAAGGAGACGCCCGAGAAAGTCGGCGTCAGACGCGCGATCTCATCCATGATTTCTGACGGGTGTGCGTAATTCATTTCGTAGCCGAGCGCCTTGGAGAGCAGCAGGGTCACTTCCCAGTCGGCGTATTTCGCCAGAGGCGGCATGACTTTGCGCACGCGCGAGATGCGTCGCTCGGCATTGGTGAAGGTGCCATCTTTTTCCAGGAATGAGGCGCCCGGTAGGAAGACATGTGCATACTTGGCGGTTTCGTTCAGGAAAATATCCTGCACCACGATACATTCCATCGACGACAGCGCGTGAGCCACATGATGGGTGTTCGGATCCGACTGCACGATATCCTCGCCCTGCACGTACAAGCCGAGGAAGGAGCCATGTGCTGCGGCATCGAACATATTGGGGATGCGCAAACCCGGCTCGGCCTGCAACTCGACTTGCCAGGCGTCTTCGAACAAGGCGCGCGTGATCGAGTCGGAGACATGCCGATAACCCGGGAACTCGTGCGGGAAAGAGCCCATATCGCAGGACCCCTGAACATTGTTTTGGCCGCGCAGCGGGTTGATGCCGACGCCTTCGCGGCCGACATTACCGGTCGCCATGGCCAGGTTGGCAATCCCCATCACGGCAGTCGAGCCTTGGGCATGCTCGGTGACCCCCAAACCGTAATAGATTGCCGCGTTGTTGCCGGCGGCGAACATGCGCGCCGCGCTGCGCACGGTTTCGGCGGGCACGCCGGTAATTGCCGCGCTGGCTTCGGGCGAGTTTTCCGCTTGCGTGACAAATTCACGCCATTGCAAAAAGGCTTTCGGTTCGCAGCGTTCGGCGATAAAAGTCTCGTCGAGCAGGTCTTCCGTGACAATCACATGGGCTAGCGCATTGACGATGGCGACATTGGTGCCGGGGCGTAGTTGCAGGTGGTATGAGGCTTTGATATGCGGGCCGTCGACGATATCGATTTTACGCGGGTCGACCACAATCAGCTTGGCGCCTTCACGCAAACGCCGTTTCATGCGCGAGGCAAACACCGGATGACCGTCGGTCGGGTTGGCGCCGATCACCATAATGACATCGGAGTGGGCCACCGAGGCAAAGGTCTGGGTGCCGGCCGACTCGCCGATAGTTTGTTTGAGTCCATATCCGGTCGGCGAATGACAGACGCGCGCGCAAGTATCGACATTGTTATTGCCGAAGGCCGCGCGCACCAGCTTTTGCACCAGATAGGTTTCTTCATTGGTGCAGCGCGATGAGGTGATACCGCCGATCGAGTCCCGGCCATATTTACCTTGAATCCGCCGAAACTCCGAGGCGGCGTAAGTGATCGCTTCTTCCCAACTGACCTCGGTCCAAGCATCGGTAATGCTTTTGCGTATCATCGGCTTGGTGATGCGATCCGGGTGGGTCGCATAACCCCAGGCAAAACGGCCTTTAACGCAAGCGTGACCCTCATTGGCCTGGCCGTTCTTGTAGGGCGTCATGCGTATCACTTCATTGCCTTTGACTTCGGCTTTGAATGAGCAGCCAACGCCGCAATAGGCGCAGGTGGTGACCACGGCCTTAGTCGGCTGGCCCCGTTTGACGACGGATTTTTCCTGCAGCGTGGCGGTCGGACAGGCCTCGACGCAGGCGCCGCACGACACGCATTCGGATTCCATAAACGCTTGATCTTCACCGGCGCTGACGCGCGAGCCGAAGCCACGCCCGGAAATCGTCAGCGCGAAAGTGCCCTGGGTTTCTTCGCAGGCCCGCACACAGCGATTGCAGACAATGCACTTCGACGGATCGTAGGTGAAATAAGGATTCGATTCGTCCTTCTTGGCATCGAGATGGTTTTCACCGGCATAGCCGTAGCGTACTTCTCGCAGCCCCGTGACACCGGCCATATCCTGCAGCTCGCAATTGCCGTTCGCGCTGCACGTGAGGCAGTCGAGCGGGTGATCGGAAATATAAAGTTCCATCACATTGCGACGCAGGTCCTGCAATTTATCGCTTTGGGTGCGTACCTTCATGCCGGCTTCGACGGGTGTCGTGCACGATGCTGGGTAGCCGCGGCGTCCTTCTATTTCGACCAAGCATAGGCGGCAGGAGCCAAATGGCTCAAGCGAATCGGTGGCGCAGAGTTTGGGCACATTGACGCCCGATTCAAGTGCAGCGCGCAGCACCGAAGTGCCGGCTGGCACGGTGACGGTGACGCCGTCGATGTCCAGCGTGACGGCGGTCTCGCTCAAGCTTTGCGGCGTGCCGTAATCGAAATCCTGGAGCGGCATCGAGTCGCTCAAAGGTATGGGCTTGCTGGAGGCGCAAGTGCACGATGATTTGCCGCAAGCGGCAGCGGTATTAGGTGTCGTCAGGTCCATGGGATGTATCTCCAACGCGTCAGGCTGCCGTGGCGGTAGGCGCCGGCTGGGTCAGGCCGAAATCTTCGGGGAAGTGATTCAGGGCGGAGAGTACCGGGTAGGGCGTCATGCCGCCCATCGCGCAGAGCGAGCCATTGACCATCGTGTCACATAAGTCGCGCAACAGCGTGACCTGCTTAGCCGATGTGTCGCCGTCGCGGATCTGCTGTATCACTTCGACGCCGCGGGTTGAACCGATGCGACAAGGCGTGCATTTGCCGCAGGATTCGAGTGCACAGAATTTCATCGCGTATTGGGCCAGCGCTGCGAGATCGGCATGGTCGTCATGCACCACGATGCCGCCATGCCCGACCACGGCGCCCACCGCGGCATAGGCTTCATAGTCGAGCGGCAGATCCCATTGGCTTTCCGGTAAATAGGTGCCAAGCGGGCCGCCGACCTGGATGGCGCGCACCGGCCGGTCATTGCAGGTACCTGCGCCGTAGCCGAACACCAGTTCGCGCAGCGTGATGCCGAATGCCAGTTCGACCAAGCCGCCTTGACGGATATTGCCGGCGAGCTGAAACGGTAAGGTGCCGCGCGAACGTCCCATGCCGAAGCCGCGATAGAACTCGGCGCCGCGCGCAAAAATAATCGGCACGGTGGCGAGTGTCACCACATTGTTGATCACGGTGGGTTGGCCGAACAGACCGGACAGCGCCGGAATCGGCGGCTTGGCCCGGACAATGCCGCGGCGCCCTTCCAGGCTTTCCAGCAAGGCGGTTTCCTCGCCGCAGACATAGGAGCCCGCGCCCATCGCCACATATAACTCGAAAGTCTTGCCGGAGCCCAAAATATTCTGGCCCAGCCAGCCGGCCGCGCGGGCCAAGATAAGGGCATGTTCCAGGGTTGCGACCGCGTGCGGATATTCGCTGCGCACGTAGATCCAGCCTTCGCTTGCTCCGGTAGAAATGCCGGCGATGATGATCCCTTCGATCAGCATAAAAGGATCGCTTTCCATCGCCAGACGGTCGGAGAAGGTGCCGGAGTCACCTTCATCGGCGTTACAGACGACATATTTTTGCTGGGCTGCGGCACCCAGTACTGTGCGCCATTTGACGCCTGCCGGAAAAGCGGCGCCACCCCGGCCGCGCAGTCCCGAATCGATCAGCGTCTGACAGGCGTCTTGAGCGCTCATGGCAAGGGCCTGGCGCAAGCCTTGCAGGCCGCCATGGGCCAGATAATCTGCGGTCGACAGTGGATCGGTGATGCCGATGCGCGCGAAGGTCAGGCGCTGCTGGTTTTTCAGGTAGGGAATCTGTTCGACCAGGCCGACGCAGGCGGGATGGGCGCCGCCCGTCTCAAGGCAGTCGGCGTCGAATAGCTTGGCGTCGAATAGGCTTGCGACCTGTTCGAGCGTCACATTGCCGTAACCGACCCGGCCCTCGGGGGTCTCGATTTCAAGCAAAGGCTCCAGCCAGAGCAGACCACGCGAACCGTTACGGATTATCTCCACAGCGACACCGCGGCGGCCGGCTTCAGCGGCAATGGCGGCGGCTACTTCATCGGCGCCCATGGCGAGTGCGGCGGAATCGCGCGGGACAAAGACGCGTTTCATATGTGCTCTCCGGTGGCCCCAGTCTGTGCGGATTGCGGCATCTTCGCGGCTGCCCTGGAGCCGGGCTGTTGCGCTGAATGCTGCGCCGAATCTTGAGCACAAGCCAACCAAGCATCGAATTGTTGAGGTGTGACCTTGGCGTGCAGTCGCTGATTGATCGTCAGCGCAGGCGATAAAGCACACAGTCCGAGGCAGTAGACCGATTCGAGCTCGACGCCAGTCTTGGGCTGCTCAAGAGGCGCTGCTGCATGCCCTGTCAATTCGGTATGTCCGGTGCGCTCGGCGGGAGCCGTGTGCGCCGGACTTCCGCCATGCTCGGTAAAGCGGCACCCAGTGCGCTGCTCGATATGCTGCGCCAGCGCTTCGGACCCCATGCTTTGACAAGCTTCGGCGCGGCACAATTGAATCACGACGGCGGCCGGTGGCGTGGTGCGGAAATGGGGGTAGTAGGTAATAAAGCCGTGGACCTCGGCGCGAGATAGGTTGAGCGCCAGCGCCAGCGGGGTAATCACGCCGGTGGGGAGGTAGCCGGCTTCATCCTGAATAGCGTGCAAGATCGATAACAAAGGCCGTCCCGGCCGCACATGACGTGCGACCAAGTCGGCCGCTTGAAGCGTATCTGGTTTTAGCACTACCGATCTCCATGATCGTGATAAATATGCTTTAATAAATCATATTAGTATCGACTGCTAATCTGTTGTTTGAAGATAGCTTTACTGAGATCGAGTTTCAATAGGAATTTACACCGCATAATGATGAAAATTGATGCCTATGTAGATCTGCGCTTTACCCATGACAATGGCGACAGCATCACGCTAAGCGAAATCCTCCCGCTGCTCGAGCAAATTCGTCTGTTAGGCAGCATCGCGGCGGCGGCCGAGCAAGTTGGGCTTTCGTATCGTCATGCCTGGGGGCGGATGCGAACCATGGAGACCTTGCTGGGCGGGGCGCTGATCAGTAAATCACGCGGCCGAGGTTCGGTTTTGTCGGCGCTGGGGGAGAAACTGCTTTGGGCCAACCAGCTGAGCGCCGATCGCATGCAGAATGTCTTGGCTGTATTGTGCAAAGACGTGTCGCAGGAGCTTGAGAAATTATTACTGCCGGGCGGCGATGCGGTGCGTGTCTTCGCTTCGCATGGTTACGCTGTCGATGCTTTGGTCGAGGCGCTGCAGTCGCGTCATACGGCGATTGACTTGCGCTATCGAGACAGCGTTGACGCGGTGGCTTCGCTGGCGCACGGCGAATGCGATTTGGCCGGTTTTCATTTGCCTCGCGGTGAATTCCGTGCGAGTTGCGCGGCGGTGTTCCGGCCCTTGCTCGATGAAGCGACACATGTGCTGATCCATCTGACACGCCGCACCCAGGGCTTGTTTGTCGTCCAAGGCAACCCCAAGGGGGTTCTGGGTTTGCACGACATGTCACGCGACGATATACGCTTTGTGAACCGGCAGCGCGGCTCCGGCACCCGAATGCTGCTTGATTTGCTGTTGCGCAAAAATGGCATCGATCCCGACCAAGTTCATAGTCAGACGAGCACCGAATTGACCCATTCGGCAATTGCCGCTTTTGTAGCCAGCGGCATGGCCGATATGGGATTTGGTGTCGAACCGGCTGCGCGCCGTTTTGGACTGGAATTTATGCCTATCGTTGACGAAGACTACTATTTCGTTTGCGAGCGTGAAAAGCTCGTGAGCAGGCCTCTGAAAACGATACTTGAGATCTTGCAGGATGATGCTTTCAAGGCGAAGGTGAACCGTCTGGCGGGCTATGACGGTGCGCTGTGCGGAGAAGTGATCACGGTAGGCGCGGGACTACTTGACCCCGACACCTAACCGTATAACAAGGCTTGGGCTGCAGCTGGCTTAGGATGGACGGCGCATGGCTTTGACTGCATGCTGACCGATTTCGGTCAGCCGTAGAAGCTGTGCCCCGGAGGCAAGTCGCTCCAATAAAATAAGTTGTCGTTCGAGAAGGGCGTCAAGTTCTTCTCGATTCATTTCCACTTGCTGTGGTGCATCTTTGACCAGTAGCAGCGTAGCAAATTCATGCGGGCTCAGCATCGTAGTCTCCATTAGCCCCGTCGCGGGCGACAGAACCACTTTGTGGCCGGATGTCGGAGTCGACGGGAGTAAGTTATGGGTCGCGAGAGGCGATCAGACTTTACGTGAAGATGACTCTTCCGGGTTTTGTAGTCTAGTCGTTGACCGGGCAAATTTCAAATAAATTTAATAAAAATAATCATTGAGTTTAATTTCTTGCCAAATGTTTACATTAACCTTTCGATAATATGATTGATTGATGATTGTTGCGGCAATTGGAAAATTATACTCTTGTTTAATTTAGAGATAAATATTGAGTGAGCTTATTTTATAAGTCGCGCCAAACGTGGCGTTCCTCTGGATGCGTTGAATTTAGAGGGTCAGAAGGTTTTTTGGTGGTGTTTCCAACCGTTTTGTGCTGCTTCCAAGCGCTATATGCTGCGTAATATGGCGGCATTGGTGCTGCGATAATTCAAATGAAAGTATTTTTGTGCGAAGCAATAAATCAGTTGTTAAACGGGTAGTGTGCTTTTAATATTGAGTTATGTATTCATAATCCACATCAAATGCCGTTATGATTTTGTAATAATTATAGGCGTTTAGTAAGATTGAAAATGCCGCACTATGGGCGAGCGAGCACTTACTTAGGCCGCAGGCGTCGGTGCTGTGGGTATCACGAGCGTAAGATAGGCCCGGGTCGCCAGAGGGCGGCGCCGGGCATGGTATGAGTCTGGTACAAGTCTGCGCTGTTGCGGTCGACGCTGGCGTCGGCTTACGCGACTCAGAGACGCTGAGACTTAAACGGGCAGGTGGTCTGTCGGAGGCGTTGCGGCAAACTCACCGTCAGCATCGACGTTAACATCAGCCTCAAGGTTGGCATCCGTCTTGTTTTCTGCTGCAAAAGCGGAACTTAGTAAGGGATCTTCGGCATGTGCTGCGACGACATCGCGGTGGCGCTGTCCTTGCGCACGCTCGATGGCGTTGCCGACGGCTTTCTCCAGCTTGATGCTGGCATGCTGAATGGCCTGATGCAGGTTGTCGGCATGGTCGGTGACAACGACGGGATTCAGACCGGTTAGGCGGGCCTCGATGGTGCAGCGTTTATCGGCGGGGCCGGATTTCTCGCCATTTTCGTCAGCCAGGTGTACCTCGACGCGGGTGACTTTTTCACGAAAACGCTCGAGTGCTGAGCTCACGGAAATTTCCACATGAGTGGACAAGCCCGCTTGCGCCGCAATGTGATGGTCGCTATTTACCTGGACTTTCATGGATGCTCCTTGGTGGATGTACTTATTCGATACGATTGTGGCGACCAGGTTCCCCTGATCGCCCCATCATATCGACTAGTGCGACATCTCGATTGGACCATGTCCAGCCGCGTAGAGCAATGCGCGAGTTCCATAGCGCCAACCGCCTGGCTGGGCTTGGATACTCGGGGCTTAGGCTGATATGCTGAGACGAGGATCGTCTTCTTCCACGAGTTGCGCGATACGGCAGGCCCGTAGATCGCGTAGGAAAGATTCGCGCCAGACGCCGAGATTATTCTTGCGCAAGACTTCGATATTTTCTTGATGCCGCGCCTGCCGATGCGGCAGCGACATAGTCAGCGCCCGTTCCAGCGCTTCCGCCATGTCGGTGATGTCGTGCGGATTGACGATCAAGGCGCCGGTCATTTCCGCGGCGGCTCCCGCAAAGCACGACAGCACCAACACCCCTGGGTCATCGGGGTCTTGCGCCGCGACGTATTCTTTCGCGACCAGATTCATGCCGTCGCGCAACGGTGTGACAAAGCCGACATCGGAGGCGCGGAACAGCGACATCACCATGCGATGATCGAAGCCGCGATTCAAGTAGCGAATCGGTGCGTAATTCAGACTCGAGAACCGCCCGTTGATACGCCCGGCCTCATATTCAAGGCGTTCGCGGATCTGTTGGTAAGTCTGGACATCGGCGCGGGTAGGCGGCGCGATCTGCACAAAAGCGACGTCGCCTTGCAGTGACGGGGTGGTTTCCAGCAGGCGCTCGAACGCACGAAACCGTTCCACCAGACCTTTGGAATAGTCGAGCCGGTCGACACTCATAATCAGTTTGCGGCCCGCCAGACTTTGCTTCAGTTCGAGTAGCGGTTTGCGATTCTCGGGGCGTCGCGCTTGCTCGGCGACATCGTCGGGAAAAATACCAATTCCGTAGACCCCGCCTTGCAAGCAGTGATCGTAGGCCGTGATTTTTCTATCGGCGGTGACTGTGCCGTGGGCGATTCGAACCACATAATCGCAAAACGCGTCGAGATCGGGTTCGGTTTGGAACCCCACTAAGTCGTAGCTACACAGCGACTTCATTAAGTCTTCGTGTGGCGGAATCGTCAAGAGAACCTGCGGCGACGGAAACGGGATATGCAGGAAAAAGCCGATGCGATTCTTGACGCCGGCGGCGCGCAACGCGTCCGCAAAGGGCAGCAGATGATAATCGTGGACCCAGATGATATCGTCCGGCTCGAGCAGCGGTATCAGTTGCTGCGCAAGCCAGCTGTTGACCCGCCGGTAACCGACATATTCCTGTCTGTCATAACGGGCCAGATCATTGCGATAGTGAAATACCGGCCACAGCATCGCATTCGAAAACCCGCGGTAGTACTGATCGTAATCGCGGCGCGACAAACCGACGGTGGCGTAAGTGACGGCGCCTCTATGTTTGATCTTGGGGCCTGAATTGGCGCTGGTGCCGCTGACGATTTCGCCACTCCAGCCAAACCAGACGCCGCCGGTTTCTTCTAGCGCGCCAAGCAGGCCAACCGCCAAGCCGCCTGACGCAGTTTTGCCGTCGGCAGGAATGGCGACACGATTGGAAACAACGACTAATCGACTCATATCTATGATCCGCCCAGAGTGAATAAAGCATGTGTGGGGCGCGCAAGCAAAGCGTGGAGGATAGAGAATGTGCTTGCAGGAAACCGAGTGCCGGACTCTCAATATGAGGGTCAGGACATTGGCGTTACGCAAGTTAGACGACGGCGGGGTTGCTTGGTTGCATTTTTTTTGAGATGAGTCGCCCCAGCGAAAATGTGGGACGTTTTCTTTGATTCACATTAGCGTGATGAATTCGGTGAATAAGTCTGATTCTGTTGGTGCTGCAGCGCATTGAAATGGAGTGAGACGGCTTGGTCGCATAAAAAAACGCCTGCGATGGGGGTATTCGCGGGCGCAAGAGATTTCAAGGACGTTCAATGCGGGCGCTCTCTTTCATCGATTCAACCCGATCCAAGCGCTCTCCTGATGAGACACAAAGATAGGCAAAACTAGCTTGAAAAACATCCGCCAAAGGAACTCGCCGTGTGTGACGCAGCCCGTATTCAGTGCGGTGATATTGAGAGGGTTTCTGTGAATAATGATTCCAACGGCTTAAGCCTTACGGTTAGGTCGGCCTTTCCCTAATTAATTTCGCCAGCGATCAGGAGGAGATATGACGAATCAAGTCAATAAGGAAATCAGCGATTACATAGATAGTTTGCCGGGACCTGCCGTCTACAAAGATGAGCAGTGTGTGTTTCAGTACCTCAACTCGGCGTATGGTGACCTTATCGGCCTGCGCCAACATCTCGATTTCATCGGCGGTACGGCATTTGATCTTCCTTGTGGCGCGTCCGCTTCCGCGGGCGAGTTTGAAGCGCAGGATCGGCATGTTGTGAGTTCAGGTAGGGGGCAGCAAATCTTGGATATTCATTCTTATGTGGATGGTCAATGGGGTGTGCATCTGGGGATTAAAAGCCCTTGGCGTGATGAAAATCAAAAAATCATCGGCTCGATTTGGCAGGGGACGGATATCACCAATGCTTACACCTTGGCCGTCACGTCGCAATTAGCAAAATTTACCGGCCATCTGGAACACAGCTACACCTTGACCGACGATGGCGGCGCTGTTTCTCTGTCACCTCGAGAAAGCGAGGTGCTGTTTCTGATCTTGCGCGGCAAGACAGCCAAGCTTGCCGCGACGGTGCTGGGCTTGTCATATCGCACGGTCCAGCAATATATCGAAACGCTTAAAATGAAATTCGGCGTCGATAGCAAAATCGAGTTGATCGATGCGGCGATGGCGCGAGGCTATCTTAGTCAGATCCCACTGTCGGTATTTTCAAAGCAGCTTTCTATTGTGTTGGCGATGGAATAAATAGGCATGGCCAAGCCTAAACGCTGGCCACGCGGGTGCTAGTTCAGGCAGTCAGGCGGGTGCCGTGAGTTTCGGCCTGAGGGGGCGCGATGACATCGCTCAGAATACGGCCAAGCTTGAATTAAGAATGTCGGTCATCAGCATATGACCGGGTTTGTGAGTGATCGCAAAAGGCAAGCGGGCTGCGCGTAGCGCCGTTTGCGGCGTGACGCCGCATGCCCAAAACACGGGGATATCGTCGTCGCGCAGCGATACCGCGTCACCGAAATCGGGCCGCGCCAGATCGGCTATGCCCAATGTTGCAGGTGCGCCGAGATGAATCGGTGCGCCGTGTACTGCCGGGTAGCGGCTCGTGATCTGCACCGCGCGAATCGCATCCGCGCCGCTCATGGGCCGCATCGATACCACCAGTTCGCCGCCAAAGGGGCCGGCGGGACGATTCGGTATCGAGGTGCGATACATCGAGACATTGACGCCTTCGTCGATATGCCGCAAGGGAATGTGTTCCTGCTGCAACATCTGCTCGAAGGAAAACGAACAGCCGATGGCGAACACCACCAGATCGTCGCGCCAAACCTCGTACAGGTCGCGGGTTTCCTCGCTGAGCTCGCCGTCGCGATAAATGTAATAAGCCGGAACGTCGGAGCGGATATCGAGGTCCGCGCCGAGCGCCGGAATGGCCCATTGGCCTGGCTCGCCGACTGCCAGCAGCGGACATGCCTTCGGATTGAGCATACAGAATTTGAGAAAATCGCCGGCATATGCCTCGGGCAGTATCACCAAATTCGCCTGCGCATAGGCGCCGCAATACCCGGTGGTCGGGCCGCTGAATTGTCGGGATCGGACCTGTTTGCGAAATTGTTGCGGCATGGTATCTCCTCGATAAATCTTGAGTTGGAAGCCTGAGTTGGAAGCCCGATTCGGAGACCCTAGATTAAGATTGAAAAAATTCCCCATCCAGCTAGTAATTTCTTCCGGTTGGGTTAAGAAATTGTTTACAGGAGTGATGCGGTTTTGATGGAGAATACGAGTCAGTCAAACCTTTGCTAGCCTCACTGGCTAGGGTGAACTCAGCATGAATACACGCTTTCTCGATACCTTCGTCACGCTGGCGCAACTGGGTAGTTTTCATGCAACGGCGCGTGCTTTGCATGCGACGACCGCGGCGATCTCCCAGCGCATCAAGGCGTTGGAAGAGGAGTTGAAAACCGAATTGGTTGATCGCAGCGCGTCGCGCTTCAGGTTGACCTCCAAAGGCGAGGCCTTATTGCCGCTCGCCCGCGGTGTGATTGAGGCTACCCGCGCCTTGCAGGAGGCGGCTTGGCAGGAAACCGTGGTGCGTGGACGTTTGCGCTTGGGGGTGATTGAAACCATCGTACATAGTTGGCTGGCCACGTATATCCAACGACTGGGCGCCGACTACCCCGGTCTGGAAGTCGAGTTGACGGTCGATGCGAGCAGCGTCTTGCAAAAGCGCTTGCTGGATCACGAGCTCGATTTGATTATCCGGGTGGAAGGTATCGATAGCCCGGTTATCGTCTCAACCGCGCTGGCCAATTATCAAGTGCGTTGGATTGCACGGCGAGGCTTGCTGTCGTCGCGTAAGGACGGCTTGGCCGCACGGGTGCTGCAACGTCCGATTCTGACATTTGGGCGAGGCACGGCGCCGCATTTTGCGCTGGAGCATATCGTCGCGACTCTGGCGAGTCAGACAGGTATCTCGCTGGCGCAGACGCGCGTGACCTGCTCGCCGTCGGTCGCAGCCATCATCCAACTGGTTAGCGACGGCTATGGGGTCGCAGCTATCCCCAGTCTGTTTGTCGCGCAATTTTTGAAAAGCGGCGAGTTTGTCGAATTGCCGCTTAAGCCGGTGCCGCCATCGATTATGGTGTCGATGTGCCGTCATGCCGATGCGACGATGCAGGTGCATGCCGCGGAGAACGCGGCACGCCTGGCTTGTGCGGAATATTGCGTGGCGCCTATCCGGTCTTTTGTCGAGGTGTTATAGGCAGGACATGTTCTTGTTCTTGTTCCTCGCACCTCTTGGAGGCCGATGCACGGCTTATCACTTTTGCCCAAGATACGCCGCTGGACTATGCTGCTTGATGGTTCGATCCGACCATGGGTGAATAGCCCCAATTGCGTAATCTATAAAGTCGCACTACTCTTCTTCCATCTAAAATTTACCATCCCATAGAAAATTCAAGAGGAATGCATGTCTACTCAGAAATCGGCTGAAATTGTCGCGCGGCTAGACCGCTTGCCGCCGTCGCGAACGATCTGGATGATGGTGGTGTTGATCTCGCTGGGCGGGGTGTTTGAATTCTACGATTTGTTCTTTACCGGCTATGTCGCCCCGGGCATGGTCGAAGCTGGTTTGTTCAAGCCCGAGTCGCTGGGTATGTTTGCTTCCTTGCAAACTTTGGCGGTGGCAGGCTTTGGGACCTTTGTATTTTCCACCTTCGCGGGCCTGTGGTTGGGCACCTTGGTGTTCGGGTCGGTGGCCGATAAATTGGGTCGGCGCTTTGTCTTTACCTGGTCGCTGATGTGGTACATGGTCTGTAGCGTAGTCATGGCATTCCAGACCTCGGGTGAGATGATCAATATCTGGCGTTTTATTTCGGGCATAGGTATCGGTATCGAGCTGGTCACGATCGACACTTATATCTCCGAGTTGATTCCCAGCAGCGTGCGCGGTCGGGCCTATGCCGTCAACCAAGTGATCACTTTCGCGGTGGTGCCGGTGATTGCGTTTTTGGCGTTTATGCTCAAGGGAACACGGCCGCTGGGGCTGGAATATTGGCGCGTGATTGTGCTGATCGGTTCGCTCGGCGCGGTCGCCGTCTGGTTTGTGCGCCGCGGGATTCCGGAAAGCCCACGCTGGTTGGCACGCCAAGGGCGCTTGGACGAGGCCGAAGCCGTTGTCAGCGAAATTGAGCGCAAGGTTGTGGCCGAGACCGGTGCTGCCTTGTCCTTGCCACAAGCGGTGGAGCCAGAGAAAGAGGGCCGTGGTTCATTGCGGGAAATTTTTGGACCGCTCTATTTGCGGCGCACCGTCAGCCTGTCGATTTTCAATATGGCGCAGGTGATCGGTTTTTATGGCTTCGCAGCTTGGGTGCCGACCTTGCTGATACACCGTGGCATTCATGTGACGGCGAGCTTGCAGTATGCGTTTATTATCGCCATCGCCAATCCCTTCGGGCCGCTTCTGGGGACTTGGTTTGCCGATAAACTGGAACGCAAGACCCAGGTGGTCGGGGGCTTGGTGACGATGGGCGTGGTGATCGCGCTGTTCTCGCAAGCATCCGAACCCTGGGTGCTGATTACGCTTGGGGTGTTGTTTACGCTGGCGTCGAATATTATGTCGTATGCCTATCATGGCTACCAGGCAGAGGTTTATCCGACTCGCGTGCGTGCTCGCGCAATCGGCTTTGTCTATTCGTGGAGCCGGCTTGCCGCGGCCTTCGCCGGCCTGGCGATTGGCGTGTTGCTGAGTCACTACGGCGTGCCCGGTGTGGCGATCTTTATTGCGATGGCGATGGTGGTCGGCATCATCATGATCTTGCTCGGACCGTCAACCAGGGGGCTGACTTTGGAGAAAATTAGCCATTGAAACGGGCGGCAGCATGCCTGTGTGTTGATGCAGCGCTGCGGCGTGGCGTTTTATCCACGCCGCCAGTTTAGGGTTCTATGATGCGTTGCTGGATTGCGCGTCAACAAAGTTCATCGTCATGGACCAGGGCAACTGATCTGCGATGGTGTAGCACACCTGGACTTGACCTTCTACATAGCCATCGGTAACTCCCAAATTCCCCGATTGTTCGAGTTGTCCGATGGCAAGTTGATAAAACGCGGCGCCGCCATAATCATAATTAGGCGCGTCGGCGAAGATCACGCCCATCATCATCTCGCTACCTGTGTCGTCGTCCCAATCGATGCTGATCTCGATCACCGAGCCTGGGGGTAAGGTGTAGATGCCGTCGATGGGTGCGCCGTCGATTTTTAAGACTTGATCATCCCAGTTAGGATCGCCATCGACAAAGATGTCATGGCTGGCGTTGTTGATGACGGTTACTGCGGGATAACTCATGATTCATTCTCCTGGATGCAAAGACCTCGGTCGTATGCAAATATAAGGTTATTTGGATGAGGATATAAATACCGAAAACCTTGGGGTGTCGGTGATTTATATAAAAAATGAGAATTTTCTGAAAATTAATAATCTGTCTTATTTGTTCATACTGTTGCGTGACGTCTGCTACAGCCTGACGGCCAGGATGCACGGGCCAAAGCGCCCAAGTGCTTGAGTTGGCCGCAATTGTCTCGTGCAATCGCCGACCCTTCAGGTGAATATAATCATCGAGCCGAAGTGGTTTTAAATTTTGATGAACTGATTAAATAAGACCGGTTCCGATATTCAAGTCTGGCGATTCGGCATGAATCGAGATGGGATTTTGCGAGATAAAAGAAAAGCCTAATGGTTTGTGGGGTGGGCCAGTTAGGCTTTTCGTCCGGCGGTGAGGGGCGCGATGTGGTGGCGCGGCCGATGGCGTGTATGAGAGCCTATGCATCCCGTTAGTACAACGGAGTTGTATTCAGATAGAAGTGGTTTTAACCCGAGGTTCGAGCCGCTTCATGCCTTAGCCGTCGTGAAATCGCCGCAAGCGGTTTCTTGGCTGCGACTTGCGCGGCAGCGTCCGCTTCGCGGTACAAACGAACAATCTCCTGACCCAGTGCGGTCAAGGTTGCGCCGCCGCCGCCTTTGCCGCCGGTGGCGGTCGCCACCAAGGCTTCATCGAAGCAGGCGTTGACCTGCTCGATCAGCAACCACGCGCGCCGGTAAGACATGCTGTGCTCTCTGGCCGCCGCCGAGATTGAGCCGGTACGCGCGATCGATTCCAGCAGCGCAACTTTTCCAGGCCCCAAGGCGATGGAGTCGTCGAGCATAAAGCGTAGCCGGAATTGAACGTGCACGGACATGGTATTGAGGTCGGAGGGTAAAGGCAATTTTGAAGTTTAACTGATGCGTAGCATATGATGCGCGTGCACCGCTGTGCTCGATCATAGCGTAATATTCACAGGGATATATCGACGGCACGCGATGACTGGCGATCACCGGCGTCGAACCTGATTGCGCTACATCGCTTGGCATTGATGACGGATTCAATTTTGATAGAACTACGGAGCATTGCATGTTGCGAAAACTGATCATTTCTTCCGCCGTCGTCGCGGGTGTGCTGACCTCAAACTTGTGCGCCGCAGCCGACCAGGACGCCGTCAAAGTGTTGTATGCCGGGTCGCTGGTCAATGTGATGGAGCGCAGCGTCGGTCCGGCTTTTGAAAAAGAAACCGGCTTAAGCTTCCAGGGTTATGCGGCAGGTTCCGGCAAAATCGCCAACGAGATCAAGGGCCGGCTGCGGCGCGGCGATGTGTTTATCAGCGCGAGCCCGAAAGTGAATGCCAGTTTAAGCGGTGAAGCAAACGGCGATCATGTGAGCTGGTTTGTGACGTTCGCCGAGTCGCCGCTCGTCATCGGCTACAACCCGCGCAGCAGGTTTGCTGCCGATTTCAAGAGCAAACGTTGGGATCAAGTTCTTCAAGAACCGGGGATACGCGTAGGCCGTACCGATTCGAAGCTTGATCCGAAAGGCGCGCTCACGATCGAGATGGTGAACCATGCAGCCGACCTTTACCATCAATCGGATCTTGCCGAGAAGACGCTCGGTTCGATCGAGAACCCCGATCAGGTCCTGCCCGAGGAAGCGCTGGTCGGACGCCTGCAAGCGGGCCAGCTCGATGCCGGTTTCTTTTATTCCACGGAAACCTCGGATCTGAAAATTCCGGCTATTCCCTTAGCGCCGGAATTGGCGGCGAAGGCAAGCTATACCTTGACGGTACTGAATGATGCGCAAAACCCGGGCGGCGCGAATCGCTTTGTGGCTTTTCTGCTGAGCGCGCAGGGTAGGGCCTTACTTAAACAACATGGCGTCGAGCTTATTACACCGAAGGTGAGCGGCACTCTGCTGGCGGTGCCGGCCCCGCTGCAAGCCTTGATCGACGCGGCACAGTGAGATAGGGCGAAAGACGGTGTTGCCACGAGCTTTACCGTCTTTGCGGGCATTGATGCTTAGCCTCAGTAGTGGATCGAGGCGGCCACAGGTCCTTAGCGGCGGGGAACTATCGTTGGCACTTTAATCAGTTTGCCGGCGGCGCCTTCATGCCATACTTTTCCCGCAACTGGGTTTGCAAGGCAGGTTCCTTGGCAAGGAAATCATTGAATTGCTGGATGATCTCGGGGTGTTGAATGGTAGACAAGCTAAAAGCGCTCGATGAATAGGGTAGCGTGGGATCGAACACCAAGCGCCCGGTCATTTTCAATTTGTCGCCGATCAAGTTGTTGGCGACTTCAATATTGATATATGCGCCATCGACTCTGCCGCTCAACACCTGTCGCAGCAAGCCTTCGAAATTCGGATTCTCATGTACCTTGATTGCGCCACTGCTGACCTGTGCCAAATAAGGCCAAGCGGTGAAACCCAGAATTGTGCCGATATCCTTGACCGAGCTCAGGCTGCGCCCTTCGTTCTCGGGTAGAACTATCAAGCCTTCTGTGACGTTGATGACGCTGTTGCTGTAGCGGATCGGGATCCCAGCGCGTTGTTCGGGGATCCAATGCGGGTTGTCAGGGAATTTGAAATCGACCGAACGATCCATCAGAAAGGCAGAATACAGACGCTTGACCGGCAAGATGACGTACTCGAACCGATAGCCGTTGCGAACCGCGAATGCATCGAGCAGGTCCCGCGCATAACCCACATACTGACCCTGCCTCACCGCGTAGTGGGGGTAATAATCGATGTCTTCCACGCCGATCTTGAAGGTTGTTGTCGCTGCGTAGACATGCCCGGCGCATACAATAAGGAACAAGCGGAAAAGTATTCGGAGCATGGCGCTAAACAATCGGTGGGTGACTACGAGCTGATAATGGGTGGGGCAGGTGTAGAGGATGTCATTCGACTGGCCTTGCACTCGTCATTTTCGTCAATTAAAACAAGCGTCGATCCCCTTTACGGGATCGACGACCTAGTGCCGGCAAAAGCCAAATTGAAGCCGGCTTAAGCGCCGCTGCGATCGCGCTCCATCCGTGACGCGACCGGCATCGAGGCTGGTTTGTCGGCGGCTTTGCGGGTGGCGCTTGCCTTAGAATTCCGTCCAGTCATCCTTACTATCTGCCGCGGGCTTGGCGACGGCTCTTTCCGCCACGACAGTCCGAGGTGCATCCTTAGGTTTAACAGTCCCTGCCGGCGGCTTACTCAGCTTGGGCGCGACGGCGTGGCTGCGGACCGGCGGCTTGGCGCTGGTTTTATGGCCTGACTTGGCGACCGACCCGCGGCTCGATTGGCTCGTGGTATGCGATAGCGATGCCGAGGTGCTTTCGAGCTTGAACACGCTGACCAGCCTGGCCAGATTGTCGGCTTGATCCTGCAAGGACCCGGCC
>Ga0302178_10001402_pt1 | contig 20310 bp, 21 predicted proteins | sample I_Palsa_E1_3_FD_198790 | JGI IMG/M metagenome (GOLD analysis project Ga0302178, IMG submission 198790) | Peat permafrost microbial communities from Stordalen Mire near Abisko, Sweden - I_Palsa_E1_3 | ecosystem: Environmental > Terrestrial > Soil > Palsa > Peat permafrost | place: Sweden... | reverse complement strand
GCGCAGCGCGAGCGGCGTGGCCTGCACCACCTCGAGGTGGTCACCGCCGATGTCAACGAGCTGGCGCTGACGCAGCGCTTCGACCGCGTCGTCTCGGTCGAGATGTTCGAGCACATGCGTAACTGGGAGCTTCTGCTGGCGCGGATCGCCTGCTGGCTGGAGGACGACGGGCGGCTGTTCGTCCACGTCTTCTCGCATCGCAGCCTCGCCTACACCTTCGAAGGCACGTGGGCCGCCGAGCGCTTCTTCACCGCCGGGAGGATGCCCTCGCACGAGCTGATCCTGCGCTTCCAGCACGACCTCGAGGTCCGCTCCAGCTGGGCCCTCGACGGCACGCACTACGCCCGGACGCTGGCGGCGTGGCTGGAGCGTCTCGACTCGGGCGCCGAGCGGGCGCAGGCGCTGCTCGCTGAGGGGCTTGGCGCGAAGCACGCGCATCGCGCGCTCGCGACCTGGCGCCTATTCCTGATATCGACAGAACGGATGTGGGGCTGGCAGCACGGCTCGCAATGGATGGTCTCCCACCATCTGCTCGCTCCGCGCTCAGCGAATCGCTAGCGTGCGCGCGTAGTACCACTTCGAGCTCGGGAGGTCGCAGTGTCGGAGTTCGCTGGAAAGACGGTTCTCGTCACGGGCGCCTCGCGCGGGGTGGGCCGTGCGAGCGCCGCGCGGTTCGCAGCGCTCGGCGCGAACGTCGGGCTTGTCGCTCGCGACGCAAAGCTGCTCGACGAGGTCGCGACGCAGATCGGCGGGCGCACGCATGTGGTCGCGGCCGACCTGGCCGACCCGGCGGCGTGCGCTCGCGCGGTCGACGACGTCGCCGCGGCACTCGGCCCGGCCGACGTGCTGGTCAGCTGCGCCGGCGTGCTGCACCGTGATTTCGTCGAGGACGTCGAGCCGGCGGACTTCGAACAGAGCTGGCAGCTCCACGTCGGCGCGGCGCTCTGGCTGACGCAGCAGGTCCTGCCGGGGATGCGCCAGCGCGGCTACGGACGGATCGTGCTGGTGTCGTCCGAGCTCGGTCTGATCGGCGGCCCCTCCTACGCGTCCTACTGCACGAGCAAATGGGGACTGGTCGGACTTGCCGAGGTGCTCCACCACGAGCTCGCCGGTAGCGGCGTTCGTGCATCCGTCGTCTGCCCTGGCGACGTTCAGACCGAGCAGTTGCGCGGTGAGATCGAGTGGGGGCCAACAGGCGGCGCCAAGTTCGAGCAGGCGATGAGCCCCGATTACGTCGCGCGTCAGGTCGTACGTGCAGCTGCGGGTCGCGCGCCGCTGGTGATCGTTGACCGCCCGCATCTGCGGGCCGTGTTCAAGCTTCTGGGCGGCCCGCGCGGGCTCAGTCGCGCGATCGTGCATGGTGCGTACAAGCCGCTGCTGAAGTCGCGCTCGCCGAGTTGAGCTAAGGGCCGGCTGGCAGCCGACCCACTAGCTGGAGCGCGGACGCGCCTGCGGCACGGCAGGCGTGGGCGTCGTGATCATGCGCGCGATCAGCAGCAGCGCCACCGGGATCACGGCAATCCCGACCACCGCGAGAAACCAGGTCTCGCCGGCGTCGCTGCCCTCGCCGAGCGTGTGAACGACCCCGAGGATCCAGGCGACGGCGCTCAGGCGGTGCAGCATCTTCCAGCGGTTGATGCCGATCCTGTTGCGCACGTAGTAGGAGAGCCCGAAGATGATCATCCCCCAGCCGCCGATGATCCCAATTGCCATATAGGGCTCTTTGTAGTTCATGTGGAACGGGATCACGAGGTCGGCGATCGTCGGGTGAAAGTAGGTGTCGCCGAGCAGCGTGACGGCGTGCAGAACCAGAGCGGCGATCGCGGCGAGCGAGAGCGCCTCGTGGGTGATCCGCAGCTCCGGTCCGCGCCCCTTGCCGAAGCGCCCGCTGATTGCGAGTCCGACGCCGACCGATGCGCTCGCGAGCACGAGCGCGACGGTCCCGGCGGCACGGCTGGTGATCCAGAAGAAGTGCGTTGTGAGGTCTGTGGCGAGCATCCTGCTTAGGACTGCTGGGTGGTGACGGCGGTCGGCGAACTCGCCGCCGTGTCGGCGCTCGTGCTGGCCGCTGCGCTGCTCGAACCGCTTGAGGACTCCGTATCTGAGGATACGGAGTTGCTCTTGTCAGCTGCTGTGCTCGTGTCTGCGCTCGCCGCCTTCGCCGTGGCGTCGGCGGTCGACTTGCGCGTGCTCGTCGCGACGCTCGCCACCTTCGCGGCAGTGGTCGAACTCGCCACGCCGACATAGCCGGCCTCGAAGATCGCGGCCCAGGAGGCGAGAAACAGCGCGACGGTCGCCGCGCCGACGCGGCGACGGAGGACCTTTAGCCTGCGCTCGCGGGCGCGCAGGCGGCGACGGAGCTCGGGCGACTGGGCTGGGGGCGTTGATTGCATGCCTGCAGTCTCGGCCCTGGTCCTCTGGTTAGCCTGTAGGCAGGCTGGGAATTGACTGAGTGCACCACCGGCACGCTCGGTTGGGCCCGTAGGCCGCTCGACATCAGGTCAAGGCGGCCGCCCCAGAGGGCGACGGCGAGCAGCAGGCCGGCGAGCGCAGCGGCGACGACGTGCAGTCGCCGCGGTGCCCCAGATACGGTCGTCTGCGACTCACGCCCCGCTCGCGGGATTGCCCGAGGCGCGATGGCCGAGCCGGCCAGAGTTTGCCCAGACGCTTCCATCGTCGCCCTTCCTCGCCGGTACCGCGCACAATTCTCACGGCGCCGGCACTGCCCGCCTGGTGGTTGATTCGCGGCAGCGGTAGGGAGATACGTGCCCGGTCGGACCGCCGGAGGCGGGCTTCGCCGTTGCGCGAACTGCCCACGCATGCGACGGGATTGGTGCCTCGATGTCGGCTACGCCGGCTACCGGGAACCCGACTCACAGACCTGGGCGACGCGGTTCAAAGGGGTCGTCGCACCGTGGAGCGGCGCATCCCGCGCGTTCACGCGCTTGCGGCGTGCTGCGGCTCGAACATCCAGAGCGCATACCGGACGCGGCCGCATACTCGCTCGTTGTTGATCGTCGACCGCGAGCGGTCCGCGTCTTAACTGCCGCCGCCCTCCGCAACGCGGCCGCGCAGCCCGTGCAGCACGGTCAGCTCGGCGCCGCTGGCGATGATCATCTCGCTCGTCATCGACGGCGGGAAGAGGCCGTGCTCGACGAGTCCGGGCGTCGCCGATAGGCGCTCGGCGAGGGTGCCAGGGTCATCGATCGGTCCCAGGTAGTCGGCGATTAGGCCGCCATCGGGACTCACCGGTACCTCGCGCAACCGGGCAGGCGCAAGCGCGACGAGCGTCGCGTCGAGGCCAAAGCGCATCAACTCGAGCGGCACCGGCGGACTCAACGCCGGAACAAGCTTGTCTGAGGCGCCGATCACGATGAAGCGCTCGGCGGCAGCGGCGACGATCTTCTCGCGCGTATGCGCCGCGCCCCCGCCCTTGATCAGCCAGCCCTCGGCGGTGATCTGGTCCGCTCCATCGATCGCGACGTCCAGTCGCGGCAGCTCCTCGAAGGAGACGACATCCAGTCCCAGTTCGCGCGCCACATGCTCCGTCGCCGGCGAGGTCGCCACGCAGCGGATCGCGAGCCGGCGTTCGGCGAGCGCCGGCAGCAGGTACGCCACGGTCGTGCCGCTGCCGAGACCAACGAGCTCTCCGTCGCGCACGCGCGCCGCAGCCGCCTGTGCTGCGCTGCGCTTCTCAGCTTCGCTGCCGGGCATCGCCGTCGAGAGGCTACGCGCCGCCGCCGGCTCGTGCATCGTCAAGCGGCATCGGGAGAGGGAGTGAGTTTCCTCACCATGTCGATCGCCGGCGCGGCCGTACACTCGCTCTGCGTGGCAATGGAACAACAGTCAGCTTCGATTTGGTCGATCGACCGCACACCGCGGAATGCTGCGCGAGCGGGCGACCGTCCGACCGCGCTCCCTTCCTCGGACGCGCTGCGCGGCTACGCAAAGCTGCTGCGCGGCGTAATCGACGATCTGCCCTACGCCGTGGTCGTCGTCGAGGCGGGCGGGAGGCTCGCACTGTGGAACGACGAGCTCGACGCGCTCGTGCCGCAGCCGTCGGCCGATGGCATGCACCGCGACCTTGAGGGCCTGATTCGCGTCCTGCGGCGGATCACGATCGAGCCGGCCGAGTTCGAGCGCCAACTCGAGGACGCGCTGCGCGATCAGCGTGAGGGACAGGAGTTCGAGGTCAGCCTGATCGACGGTGGCGCGCTCGCCGTGTCCGTTTCGCCGCTGACCGACGGCGACGGCGCAAACATAATCTGCCTGCGCGATGCGACCGGTGAGCTCCACGCCCGCCGCGAGCTCGAGCACCGTGCCCTGCACGATCCGCTGACGAAGCTGCCCAACCGCGAGCTGCTGCTCGACCGTCTCGCCGTGGCGCTTGCGCGCCGGGTGCGCCAGGGTACGGCGGTCGGTGTGATCTTCATCGACCTCAACGACTTCAAGCAGATCAACGACGATTACGGACACGCGGTCGGCGACGAGTTGCTGGTAAGCATCGCCCAACGACTCCAGCGCGAGGTGCGCGAGGGTGACACGGTGGCGCGCTACGGCGGCGACGAGTTCGTCGTGCTCTGCGAGGACCTCCAGAACGAGCAAAGCTCCGGTGGGCTCGCCCGGCGCCTGGCTGCCGCGATCGCCCAACCTGTTACGGCCGGTGAGCGACTGCTCGAGATCGCTGCAAGTATCGGCGTCGTCGTCGAAGGTGACCCGGCCACCGACCCTGAGGCGCTGCTCGCGCGCGCCGATGCCGAGATGTACCGTCACAAGCGCCGCTCGAGCCGTGGCTCCGGCGAGCGGCCGCAGGCCTGAATCCGCGACTGCCCGTGCGACTACGACCGCGGTGGCACGATCCCCGCGATCGATTCCTCGATCGCCATCAGTTCTGCCTGGAGCGCCCGCGTCTGGGCTCGCAGAAGCGCTGCGCTGTGCTCGATGCGGTCGGCCTCCGCGGTGAGCGCAGCGAGGCTTTCGCGATGCTGAGCGAGGATCGCCCGCAATGCGGCGCTCCGGCGGTCGGCTTCGCGCGCTGTGCCCTCGCGCAGCCGCTGCGCCTCGCGCTCCGCGCTCGCCCGGATCTCGGCCGCGACCGCTTCAGCGGTCGCGAGGATCGTCTCGCCGAGTGCCTCGACGGTCGCGTCCGACTGTTCGGCAGCGCCCCGCGCCGCCACGGCTGCCTGCTGGCGACGCTCGGCAAGCCGTCTGACCTGGGCGGCGAGCGCCGCGATCTGTCCCTGCAGGTCGCGCGGCGCCGAGGCCCGTCCCGGCGACTCGATGTCGTTTTCGCCTGCTCGTTCGCGCTCGCCCATGGCTTCCTCGATGACAACGTATCGGCAGTCGAGCCGTCACCCCGCACGCTGAGCGAGATTCTGCACGGCGAGGCGAGGCGCGAAGCCAGCGAAAAACGCCGCTATCTCGGCGGGGAGTCCGTATCCTTCGCCCGGCCGCAGCTTCATCATGCTCGCGCTGCGACGCCAGGTCCGAACTCGCAGCGACTGCGATCGATCTAGCGACGATGGCACACGACCCGAGACATCCGCGCGACCTATCGCCCGATCAGGTGGGGACGCGCGTCGCCGAGATCCTCGCTGCTGCCGAGCGCGATGCGCAGGCGGTCATCGAGGCGGCCCGCCGTCAGCCGCTCGCACCGCTCGCTGCCCAGTCGCCGCAGCCCGCCCGCGAAGCGCCAGCGCCGCCACCGATCGCGGCGGCGACCGAACCGCCTGCTGGCGAGCCGCCAGCGCCGCTCAACATCGCTGGCGCCGATCCGCCGGCGCTTGAAGCAACGCTCGCCCAGCTGGCGCAGGCGCTGCAGTCGCTGGCCGGTCGGATCGACACGATCGAGCAGGCCATCGACGCGCGGCTCGAGCAGCTGGCGCAGGCCGTCTCGCTGTCTGCCGACGATGAGTCGGAGCCCGTGAGCTTCCACCCCGAGGAGGCTGGCAGCTCCGCCAGCTCGGACGAGGTTGAGCCGCTCGCCGGCGGCGAGCTTGGCCGCGCACTGCACGTCGAGCGCGTGCGCGCCATCGATCTCGCACTGCGCGGCTACACGCGGGCGCAGATCGCCGCTGAGCTCAGCTCCTCGCTCAGCAACAGCGAGGTCGAGCGGGTCCTCGATGAGGTTCTGGAGCGCGACTGAGCCGCGTTTCGCTCGCCAGCGGTTGCGTTAGTCTTCTGCGAGCCTCCGTCAACCAACCGTAGGGATGGTCATCAAGTGAGCACACAGACCCGGGAATTTGACGCAGCTGCGACGCAGGACATCCTCGACGAGCTCGACCGCACCGGCTACGTGCATATCCCGGGGGTTCTCTCTCCCGACGAGGTCGCCCACTACCGCGCGATTGTCGACGAGCTGGCCCAGCAGCACTTCGACCCGAAGCAGGGCTTCGTTCATGCGCTCGGCGCGACCTATCTGCATCCGGCGCTGATGGATCTCGGCGTCGATACGCGCCTGCTCGGCGTCCTCGCCGGTTCGCTGACGCCCAACATCCACATCTACCACTCGCACATCGATGTACATCCGCCCGAGGAGGACACGGGCAACGCCTGGCGCTGGCACGAGGACGGTGGCCGCCAGACGGCCGACCTCGACTATCGCGCGCGCCTGTCGGTGAAGCTCGGCTGGTGGCTCAGCGACTGCGACGAGGAGGGCTACGGCAACCTCGAGGTGATCCCCGGCAGCAACCACTGGACCGACCCGCTGCCCCGCACACCGGGCCAGACGCCTGAGGGCGCGATCCCGGTGCTGGCAAAGGCCGGCGACGTGACGCTCTTCGAGCGACGGATCTGGCACGGCCGCGGGACCAACACGTCCGATCGCACGCGCGCGATCGTCTTCTACGGCTACTCGCCGCGCTGGGTCACGCAGCGTGAGTTCCCCTCCGCCGAGCAACTCGCGGACGCCGCAGGCGATCCACTGCGCCGCCAGCTGATCGGCGCCGCCGACTGGGACACCTGCCACGTCGGCCGCGCCGAGCTGCCGGTGACGCAGTACCTCGCCTCACTCGATAGCTGACCGACCAGCGCGCGCCCGCGTGGCGCGCACGGCCGGACGCTGCGCGATCGCCAACTAGATCGCCGTGCGTCCACCGTCGACCGCGATGACCGCGCCGGTGACATGGCTCACCCCAGTCGGGATCAGCGTGGGTCGGTCCGGTAGGCGATCGAACGGTGGCGAATCGCCGCGACGTGGACGATCACGGCGTTCGCGTCGAGCTGGTAGATGATGCGGTAGCTACCGACGCGCAGCGATCGCAGGCCGTGGAGGCGACCGCGCAGCGAGTATCCGCTGAGCGGTTCACGTTCGAGCAGGCCGAGCGCGTCTTCGACGGCGTCGATCAGTGGCCAACCCAGCTCGAGTAGCTCGCGCCGCGCCCGTCGCGCGAGGACTACGCGCGCCACCGTCAGCGTGCGGCGCGTAGCTCAGCGAGTTCGCTGCGAAGGTCGCCAAGCGTGACAGTCTCGCCACGCGCAAGTTCGGCTAGGCCGGCTTCTATCGCCGCAAGCGTCTGGGAGTCGGAGAGAATCTCCGCGGTCTCTTCGAGCGCTTCGTACTCGTCGATCGGAATGAGCGCAGCTGCTGGCTTCCCGTTACGCGTGACCAGCACGTGATCGCGCCGGTCAGCGACGGCGTCGAGCAGAGCGCTCAGGTTGCTCCTCAACTCGCGTACCGGAACGATCTTCGCCACAGCAAAAGTGTACCGAACTGCGTACACGGCAGCACCATCCCGCAATCCCCTCAACACGAGGGCCGCGCGAGCCGCACCCGCCATCCCGTCAAGGCTACGTCAGCCCGACGCCAACCCGCCAGCCACCTGAGACCGCCATCCCGTCAAGACCAGGTCTCCGCGCGCCACCCCGCCAGCCACCCCAACCGTCCCATGTGCGCAAGCCCGTCAATCGTGGCTAAACCCGAGCCAACCCGCCAGCCACGACCAGCCGTCCCACCCCCACAAAGCCAAGGGCGGAAGCACCAAGCTCCCGCCCCAAAAACCGGCCCGATGATCAATGAGTTGAGGCGGGCGTCAGCCCGGCCTCAACTCACCCACAGCCCGTGTTATTCCCGCAGCTCGAGCACGTGTAGCAGGACCCGGTGCGCTGCATCATGCCGCCGCATTGCCCGCACGCCGGGCCCAGGTCGAGGCCGACGAGCTTCGCCGGGATGACGGGCGGCGTGTCGGTGAGCGCAGCGGCCGCCGGCTTGGCAGCGCCATTGCCGCCATTCGCCGCCGGCTCCACCGTCTCGGTCGCAACGGCAGCACTCGGCCCCGCGGTGTCGGAGCCGATTGAGCTCGCGGCGTCCTGTGCCAGCTTGCGCGAGCGCACCTCGGGGGTGAGGATGCCGAGCTCCTCCTGGGTGTCGGTGTCGAGGAAGCGCGAGGCGAGCCAGCGCATGATGTAGTCGGGCATCGACTTCGCGAACGGGATCTCCGGGTTGTTGGTGATCCCTTCGGGCTCGAAGCGCATGTAGCTGAATTTCTGCACGAGCGTCTCGAGCGGCACGCCGTACTGCAGCGAGATCGAGATCGCTGTCGCGAAGGCGTTCATCATCCCGCGCAGCGTCGAGCCTTCCTTGCCGATGTCGGTGAGGAAGATCTCGCCGACGGTGCCGTCCTCGTACATGCCGGCGGTGATGTAGCCCTCATGGCCGCCGAGCGAGAACTTGTGCGTCAGCGACTTGCGCTCGCGCGGCATCCGCTTGCGCTTGGGTCCGACGTCGCGGACCGCCGCTTCGACTGCCGCGGCGATCGCCGCCTCGACGTCGACCGGCTCGGCCACTTCGGTCTGCGCGTCGGTCCGCAGCGCCTGAGCGGTCTTCGAGCCGTCGCGGTAGATCGCAAGCGCCTTGATCCCGAGATGCCAGGCCTGCGTGTAGGCGTCGGCGATGTCTTCGATGGTCGCCGTGCTCGGCATGTTCACGGTCTTCGAGATCGCGCCGGAGATGAACGGCTGCACCGCGCCCATCATCTTGATGTGGCCCATGTGCGAGATCGCGCGTTCGCCGACCGCGACGTCGAACACCGGCAGGTGCTCCTCGTCGAGGCCGGGCGCACCGACGATCGTGCCGTGCTCGTTGATGTGGGCGACGATCTGCTCGATCTGCGTGTCGGCGTAGCCGAGCGTGCGCAGCGCGAGCGGGACGGTGCCGTTGACGATCGTCATCTGGCCGCCGCCGACGAGCTCCTTGAACTTGACCAGCGAGAAGTCCGGCTCGACACCGGTCGTGTCGCAGTCCATCAGGAACGAGATCGTCCCGGTCGGTGCGAGGACCGTCGCCTGCGCGTTGCGGTAGCCGTCGCGCTCGCCGAGCTCGACCGCCTCGTCCCAGGCCGTGCGCGCCGCTGCGAGCAGCCCGCTGTCGCTCCGGTCGTCCTCGGCGATCTTGTAGGAGGCCTCGCGGTGCATCCGCATCACCGCGTTGTGCGGCTCGCGGTTGACCGCGTAGTGCTCGTAGGGGCCGAGCACCGCGGCGACACGCGCCGACTGGGCGTAGGCGCGGCCGGTCATCAGCGCCGTGATCGCCGCAGCGGCGTTGCGCCCGGTGTCGGAGTCGTAGGGCATGCCGTTGCTCATCAGGAAGGCGCCGAGGTTGGCGTAGCCGAGCCCGAGCTGGCGGAAGGCGCGCGCGTTGACGGCGATCTCCTCGGTCGGGTAGCTCGACGGGCCGACGACGATCTCCTGTGCGAGCAGGACGATGTCGACCGCGTGCTCGAAGCTCGCGACGTCGAAGCTGCCGTCGTCGTTGCGGAAGCGCATCAGGTTGAGCGAGGCGAGGTTGCAGGCCGAGTTGTCGACGTGCATGTACTCCGAGCATGGGTTGGACGCGTTGATCCGCCCGCTCACGGGATCGGTGTGCCAGCGGTTGATCGTCGTGTCGTACTGGACCCCCGGGTCGGCGCAGCGCCAGGCGGCCTCGGCGATCTCGCGCATCAGCTCACGCGCGCGCAGCGGCTCGCCGACCGGCTTGCCGCTCGCGCGGGCGATCAGCCGCCACTCGCCGTCGGCCTCGACCGCGCGCATGAACTCGTCGGTCAAACGGACCGAGTTGTTCGCGTTCTGGTACTGGATCGACTGGAAGCCGTCGCCGTCGATCGACATGTCGAAGCCGGCGTCGCGCAGGGCCGCGGCCTTGTCCTCCTCCTTGGCCTTGCACCAGATGAACTCGCGAATGTCCGGGTGGTCGATGTCGAGCACGACCATCTTCGCCGCGCGCCGCGTCTTGCCACCGGACTTGATCGTGCCCGCCCAGGAGTCGGCGCCGCGCATGAACGAGACGGGACCGGATGCCGTGCCGCCCTTCGCCAGCGGCTCCATCGAGCCGCGGATGTTCGAGAGGTTGATGCCCGAGCCGGAGCCGCCGCGGAAGATCATTCCCTCCTTGGTGTTCCAGGCGAGGATCGACTCCATCGTGTCGTCGACCGAGAGGATGAAGCAGGCGCTGCACTGCGGGCTCTCCTCGAAGCCGACGTTGAACCAGACCGGCGAGTTGAAAGCCGCCAGCTGGTGCAGCAGGATGAAGGTCAGCTCGTCCTCGAAGGACTGCGCGTCCTGCTCGCTCGCGAAGTAGCCGCGGGCGCGGCCCCAGCCGGCGATCGTGCTGGACACGCGGCCGATCATCTGCCGCACCGAGCGCTCGCGCTCGGGCGAGGAGAGCTGGCCGCGGAAGTATTTCTGCGCGACGATGTTGGTCGCGTTCTGGCTCCAGCTCGCGGGAAACTCGACGTCGCGCTGCTCGAAGGCGACATGGTCGCCATGGCCGATCCGAGCGTCGCGAAGTTCCCATTCGACGGTGTCGAACGGGTCAATGCCGGCGGTCGTGAAGAGGCGGGCGACGGCCAGGCCTCCTACGTCTGCTGCGATGTCCTTGGTGCTTGCTTCCATCGTCTCGCGCCTCCTGGCGCCCGGTCTCGGCGCCCTAAAAGTGTTCTCTGGGGCAGCGGATGATCCCCGCCGACTCGGACGGATCGCCGGGGCGCGGCGGACCACAAATTTTACTCCCCGCGGCTGCTCGGCCAGGCCTTCGTGGGCTGCAAGGAAGCTTGCAGCGAGCGTGGCGGAAAAGGCCCGCATAGGGCCTGTCCCTGGTGGGGCAGGCCGCTCGTCCGTCCCTACCGGGACAGACCCTCAGCGCCCGAGACGCAGCCAGTCGCCGAACTCGGCGAGCACGCCGCGGGTGCGGTAACGGGCCTCGCCGAGCGCGTGGCGAGCGCCCGCGAGCCATTCCGGGTCGAGCCCGAGCGCGCGCAGCGCCAGCAGCCCGCCGGCGGCGAGCAGGACCAATACGACGACGACGATCAGGATGGCCACGACGCTTGCCGAGCGTACATGGTTCCAAAGGGCCCATCCCGGTAGGGCAGGTCGCTCGCGATCCCTACCGGCATCGGCCCACGCCGTGAAGTGCGCGCCTACGCAGCCCGACCACCCCGAAAAAGATCCGCCAGCGCGTCCAGCGCGGCGGCGAGCAGCTCGTCCGGCTCGACCGACGCGTCGAGCACGCGCACGCGCTGGGGCTCGGCGGCCGCCACCGTGCGGTAGCCGGCGTCGATCCGCTCGAAGAACGCCTCGTCCTCGCGCTCGAGCCGGTCGCCCGCGCCCGCGCGCTGACCGCGGCGGGCGCGGCCGGTCGCGACGTCCACCGCCAGCAGCAGCGTGCGATAGGGACGCAGCCCCGCGGTTGCGAAGGCGTTGATCGCCGCGACCTCCTCGAGGCCGAGCTCTCGCCCCGCGCCCTGGTAGGCGAGTGAGGAGTCGACGAAGCGGTCGAGCAGGACCCAGCGCCCGGCGGCGAGCGCCGGCTCGACCGTCTCGGCGACGAGCTGGGCGCGCGCGGCGGCGAACAGCAGCGCCTCGGTGCGCGGATCGACGCTCTGCGCGGCGTCGGTCACGAGCGCGCGGATCGCCTCGGCGAGCGCGACGCCGCCGGGCTCGCGCAGCGCGAGCAGATCGATTCCGCGCGCCCGCAGCGCCTCGGCCAGCGCCGCCGCGAGCGTCGTCTTGCCCGCTCCGTCGATCCCCTCGATTGTGATCAGCCGACCGCGCGCCACCTCCCGCAGGCTACGCGGCCGGCGCGCCGCGCGCCGCTACGCTTGCAGGCGATGCCGCCCGCGACCGACGTGCTGCCCGGGATCGAGCGCCATCCGCACGCGCGGGCGCTGCTGCTCGCGGCGCTGCCGCCGGCCCAGGCCTCGCACGCCTATCTCTTCAGCGGGCCCGCTGGCGCCGGCAAGCGGGCGCTCGCCCGCGCCTTCGCCACGGCCCTGCTTGCCGACGGTGCGCCGGCGAGCGCGCAGGTCGCCGAGCGGGTGGCGCGCGGGACGCACCCGGACCTCACCTGGGTCACGCCGAGCGGCGCCGCGGAGATGCTCGTCTCGGACATCGACGAGGCGGTCGTCGCGGCGGCGACGCGCACCCCGTTCGAGTCGCGCCGGCGGGTGTTCGTGATCGAGCGCGCCGAGACGATGGGCGAGGCGAGCGCGAACCGGATGCTGAAGACGCTCGAGGAGCCGGCCGACTTCGTCCACCTGATCCTGCTCAGCGCGCGCCCCGACGAGGTGCTCGAGACGGTCGCCTCGCGCTGCCTGCGGGTGCGCTTCGAGGCGCCGAGCACGGAGCAGCTGGCGGCGCAGCTCGAGGCCGACGGCGCGCCGACGGCGATTGCGCTCGCCTGCGCGCGGCTCGCGCTCGGCGACGGCGAGCGCGCGAGCACCCTGGCGTTTGGCGACGGGCCGGCCCTGCGCGCCGCGGCCGAGCGCTTTGCGCTCGCGGCGATCGCCGACGAGCTCGCCGAGCGACCCTGGAGCGCGCTGCTCGAGCTGGCCGAGCGCGCCGGCGAGGCGGCGAGCGCCGCGCTCGGCGCGAGCCACGCGGCCGAGCTCGAGCTGACCGCGCGCTCCGAGCGCGCCCGGGCCGAGCGCGAGCACGCCGAGCGCGTCAAGCGCGTCAAGCGCCGCCACACCCAGGCCGCGCTCGATCTCGGCCTCTCGCTCTGCGGGCTCACCTACCGCGACGGCGCCGCGATCGCCTACGGCGCCGGCGAGCTCGTGCACGCGCTCGACCGTCGCGAGCAGCTCGAGGCGCTCGCCGCCGCCCAATCCCCGGCGCGCCTGCAACGGGCGATCGCGCTCGTCGATGCGACGCGCGAGGCGCTCGCGCTGAACGTCGCCGAGGAGCTGGCGCTGGAGACGCTCGCCTACCGCATCGCCGCGCTCAGCTGAGCAGAGCCGAAAACTCCCGCTCGTTGCGGTGAATCGCAGCTTCTTAGCGAACCCTTCGCAACTGCTCAGGGTTCACATACGCGAGCCGGCGACACTCCTACGCGACGATCGAAAGGAGCAAAGATGTCGAGCACCCGCCTTGAGCCTGGACCGACGCGGATCGCAGTCTTCGGATCGGTCACCGTGCCGCCGCCGCAGGAGGCTGAGCCCGTGCGGGTCACGCGTCTGCTCTCGCCGAACGCCGCGGCCGTGCTCGATCGCGCCCTCGAGTTGGTCGCCGCGAACAGCCCCGGGATCGCCTGCCCGATCCTCGACCGCGCCCTTGCCGCCGGCACGATCAGCGCGGCCGAGCGTGCCGATCTGCTCAGCGAACTGGTCGGGGCGCCGGGCTCCAGCCTCCCCACGCGCACCGAGGCCGCCCGGCGCCTCCGCCACGAGGTCCGCGCCGCGATCGGCCGCGCGGCGCCCGGCCTCGCGCGCCCGCTGCTCGACGAGGCGGTCGCCTCCGAGCGCCTGACCCGCGCCCAGGAGGTGCGGATCCTCGAACGCCTCAGCCAGTCCTCGCCGCGACCCGTATCCTCTTTCATGTGAGCTTTCTGACCGACCTGTTCAAGGACAAGACGCGGATGGTCGCGCCCGAGCAGGCGCTGCCGGGCCGCCCGGATCCGATCCCCACCGCGGATCGCCACTTCGTCCTCGCCACCCCGCTGAAGCCCCCCTTCCCCGACGGCTTCCAGCAGGCGATCGTCGGCATGGGCTGCTTCTGGGGCGCCGAGCAGGCGTTCTGGTCGGCGCCCGGCGTCTACACGACCGCGGTCGGCTACGCCGGCGGCTACACGCCGAACCCGACCTACGAGGAGGTCTGCTCCGGCTCGACCGGCCACACCGAGGCGGTGCTCGTCGTCTTCGACCCGGCGGCGACCAGCTACGAGGAAATCCTGCGCCTCTTCTGGGAGGGCCACGACCCGACGCAGATGATGCGCCAGGGTGCCGACGTCGGCACCCAGTACCGCTCCGCGGCCTACTACTCGAGCCCCGCCCAGGAGCAGGCGATCCGCGCCACGCACGAGCTCTACCAGGCCCGCCTCACGGCCGACGGCTACGGCGAGATCACAACCGAGATCGCCCCCGCGGGCCCGTTCTACTACGCCGAGGCCTACCACCAGCAGTACCTCGCCAAGAACCCCGGCGGCTACTGCGGCCACGGGGGCACCGGCGTGTCGTGTCCCATAGGTCTCGCCGCCGCGAACTAGCGCGATTTCTTGGGGTGCCTCCGCGGCTCGCGGGGCCGTGGTGACTAAGCATCCGCGATGAGGGCTCGCCGGCTCTCGGCTTCGCCGAGCCCGGCTGCGCCAGAGCCTGGGTACGTGCTGAGTCGCGGTCGGGGATGATCCCCGCAATGCGCTGTCGGCTCGCTGCCCTCGCCCTCGCCCTCGCCCTCGCCGGCTGTGGCTCCTCGCTTTCGACCGCCACGCCGTCGCGGTCCCACCCCGTGAAGGCGACGCTGATGCTGGATTTCGTGCCGAACGCGGTGCACTCGGGGATCTATCGGGCTGTTGCCGCGGGCTATTACAAGCGGGCGGGGATTGACCTGACGGTGATCCCGCCGGGGTCGACGTCGGATCCGCTGGCCTTGATCAATGCCGGCAAGATCGACTTTGCGCTCGCCGACGGGATCGATGTCGCGCAGCAGATCGCCCAGGGCCACGATGCGGAGGCGATCATGGCGATCGTCCAGCAGCCGCTGGGGGCGCCGATCGCGCTGGCGAGCGAGCATTTGAAATCGCCGGCCGGCCTGGTCGGCAAGACGGTCGGGATCACCGGCGTGCCCTCCGACCTCGCGGCGCTCGACACGGTCGTCCGCGACGCCGGCGGCAACCCGAAGAAGGTCCACATCGTGACGATCGGCTTCAACGGCGTCGCCGACCTCGAGGCGGGGAAGATCGCCGCCTTCACCGGCTACTGGCCCGACGACGGCGTCACGCTCCAGGTCAGTGGCTACCCGGTGACCGACTTCAAGCTCAACCAATGGGGCGGCCCGAACTACCCGGGGCTCGTCGCGTTCACGACGCAGAAGCTGATCCGCCAGGACCCGAAGCTCGTGCGGGCATTCGTCGCGGCGACGGTCCACGGCTACGAGGACACGCTGCACGACCCGCAGCGCAGCCTCGACGACCTGCTGCAGCTGAACCCCTCGATCGAGCCCAAGCTCGCGCTGGCCTCGCTCGACGCCTACCTGCCGATCTACGACCCTGGCGGCGTGCCCTACGGAACGCTCGTCCCCGCGAAGATCGCCGCGCTCTCGAGCTGGCTGCTGGCAAACCACCTGATCGCCCACGCGGTCAGCCCGCAGCGCTTCGCCACCAACCGGTTCCTGCCCAGCAGCGGGGGATGACCGCGCTCGTCGCGCACGGCGTGGCGAAGACCTACCCGGGACGCCGCCCGACGCAGGCGCTGGCCGACGTCTCGCTGGTCCTGGGGGAGGGCGAGTTCGTCAGCCTCGTCGGACCGAGCGGCTGCGGCAAGTCGACGCTGCTGCGGATCCTCGCCGGGCTGCTGGCGCCAAGCGCCGGCGAGATCCGCCTCGGCGACGGCGAGCCCGACGAGCTGCTGGGGCGAGTCGGCTACATGCCCCAGGCGGATTTGCTGATGCCCTGGCGGCGGACGCTCGACAACGTCACGCTCGGGCTCGAGCTCGCCGGCGTGCCGCGGGCGCAGGCACGCGAGCGGGCGCGGGGAGAGCTCGCGCGCTTCGGCCTCGACGGCTTCGAACGCCACTGGCCGCGGGCGCTGTCGGGCGGGATGCGCCAGCGCGCAGCGCTGCTGCGGACGTTCCTCGCGGGCCGCGACGTGCTGCTGCTGGACGAGCCGTTCGGCGCGCTCGACGCGCTGACGCGCGAGGAGCTGCGCGAATGGCTGCTCGAGGTCTGGGAGGCCGAGCGCAAGACGATCCTGCTCGTCACGCACGACGTCGAGGAGGCCGTGTTCCTCTCCGACCGCGTCTTCGTGATGTCGAGCCGCCCGGGGCGGATCCGCGACATCGTCGACGTCCCGCTCGCGCGACCGCGCTCGATCGACCTGCTCGCGGCGCCGGAGTTCGTCGCGCTCGAGCGACGGATCCGGGCGCCGCTTCGTGAAGAGCGGGCCTCGCGGGTCATGGTGGCACCCCAATGAACGGACCGGGGCCGACCACGGCGCTCGTGCTCGGCGGGCGGCTCGAGCCGCGCGAGCTCGAGCCGTTCGGCTGGCGCCGGCTCGCGCTGCGCGTCGGCGCGCCGCTCGCCTTCGCGGTGATCGTGGTCGGCGCCTGGCAGCTTTACGTCGCGCTCTCCGCGATCAGCGAGTCGGTCCTGCCCTCGCCGCTCGAGGTCGCCCGCGCGCTCGTGCGCGACCGCGGCGTGCTCGCGCCGAGCGCCTGGACGACGCTGTCGGAGGTGCTGCTCGGCTACGGCGTCGCGATCGTCGTCGGCGTCGTGCTCGCGGTCGCCGTCATCAGCTCGCGCCTCGTCGAGCACGCCCTCTATCCCTGGCTCGTGATCTCCCAGCTCGTCCCGGTGCCCGCGATCGCGGCGCTCGTCGTCGTCTGGAGCGGCTTCGGCCTCGGCTCGAAGGTGCTCGTCGTCGCGCTCGTCAGCTTCTTCCCGATCGCCGTCAACACGATCGACGGCCTGCGCTCGAGCGACCGCGAGCTGATCGACCTGCTGCGCACGCTCGGCGCGAACCGCCGCCAGCAGCTGCGCCTCGCGCGCGCCCCCGCGGCGCTGCCATACCTCTTCTCCGGCCTGCGCGTCGCCGCCGTGCTCTCGGTCATCGGCGCGGTCTTCGCCGAGTGGGTCGCCTCCTACCAGACCGGCCTCGGCTACCTGATCCTCGAGCTCGGCAACGAGACCGCGACCGCCGAGGAGTTCGCGGCCGTCGTCCTGCTCGCCGTGATCGGCATCGCTCTGTTCGCGCTCGTCAGCCTGATCGAGCGCCTCGCGCTCCCCTGGTACCGCGCCGCCAACGCCGAGCACTGAGCCCGCGCCGCCCGCTAGCATCACGCGAGCCCGCCGACGTAGCTCAGCTGGTAGAGCACTTCACTCGTAATGAAGGGGTCCCCGGTTCGAATCCGGGCGTCGGCTTGGGGTCTACGACATGTTCTTGAGCGGCGGCATCCTCGCTCGCGACGGTGACCACGTAATCGGGCGCGACCCCGAGCCCGGCTGAACGGATGGCGATCGCCTACCTACGCCGCGTTGGACTGCCGGCGGCGCGGGTTTGCGGCTGGTCGCTTGCCCACCCCCGTTCCTTGGTCTAGCCGGCCGCTCGAACACCACCTGCGTGGCTAGCCGGCGAGTGCCTGGGCCCCCGTCCCGGCGTGCGGGTCTCAAGGCCTGCGACGAGCGTCTCGGCGATGTGTGCAGCCTGCGCGCGGATCTCCGGGATCGCGTTACTCTCTAGTAGTTCGCCCCGACGTGGCGGCCCGAGTGTGAATAGGCGCCTGTGGTCAGCGCTTCCAGCGCCGAGCAGCGCTCCGTTGCGCGCGCAGGCAAAGCCGATACCGAGATCGTCTGGTCGCGCCAGTCCGCTAGCCAGTAATTGCCCGATGAACGGATCGGGCACATTCGCGATGTTGCTTGCAGGCCCGGTCGCGTTGATCAGCCAATCGGCCGTCAGCTCCCGTTGCTCCCCATCTTGCTCGATGCAGACCGCCACGTTCGATGGCGTGGATCGCGCGGCGACAATCCTTGCGCTTGCGACCTGCAAGCGGCCAAGCGATCGTAGGTTCTCGATCTGAGCGCCGACTGGGGGTGCGAGGCGATGACGATGGAGGTCCCACAGCCACTTGAACTCGCGCAGGAACGTCCGGCGATCATCGAGGCTGAGTGCCTGCCACAGGTTTGGAGTGAGCGGCCGCAACGAGTCAACGACTCCGCGCCACTCTGACGGGTTGGCGAGCAACGCGCCGCCGACGGCCTGCAGGACACTAGCGAGGTCGACGACGTCGGTGCCTAGTACCAGCGGTGGCGTTGGCGTCGGGCGCCCCGCGGCTTTGTGGACACGCGGCAACTCACCGTGCCGCGAGATCGCGAAGACGGTCGTCCCGCCGATGGTAGCTGTCTGGGCGATGTCGACCGCTGTCAGGCCAGTGCCAACCACGACAACGTGCCCGGCACCGCGGATCCGGTCTAGCGACTCCGGATTCCACGGATCGTTGATGACTCGACGGCCGGCCCGTACGGCGGCCAGCCGTGCGGGTAGAGGGTTGCCGATGGCTACCACAACGGCGTCAGCAGGGATACATCGTCCGCTCCGCAGAGCGACCACGATGTGCCCGTGACTGACCGCGTCGTTTAGCCCAACGACTTCGTCTTGCACTAGCTCGACGTCGCCGCCGTCTGCGGGCTCGACCAGCAAGTTGCGCAGGTAAGCACCGTAAAGCTGTCTCGGTAGGTACTCGTGTTCGCCTGTGGCTCGACCCCGTTCGCGACACCAACGCACCAGGTGATTTGCGTCGTCATCGAACGCACTCATTAGACCTGCCGGTACGTTGAGCAGGTGCTGGTGATCGCGAGTCGCATACGCGATTCCAGGGCCGTGGCTTGACCGATCGATGAGCACAACTCGCCAGGTCCCGTGTGCGAGCCGCAGCAGGTGTGCCGCCGTCAGCGTGCCGCTCGCGCCGCCTCCAACGATCGCCAGCGTTTGCCGCGACATGCCGCGACGACGTTTGCCGGCACGATGCGCGATCTCCGTGTTAGCCGACATCACACTCGTCTCTCGTTGCCGAGGCTCGTCGTGACCATCGGCGCTCTCAGGGCGTGCGCAGGAGTTGCCCTTCGCGCGGATCAGCGGCCTGTGCATCCACGGCTGTGGGCTCGACCAAATCCTTCGGTGGCTCGCCGGGCAGTGGCGTGGCTCTGGGTGAGCGGAGGCCGTCCAGTAGGACCACCACGGTTCGTTGCCACTGCTGGTCATCGGCGACCAAACCGACGAATGGCACGGCGATGGCTGCCGAGTAACAGAACATCAAGATGTCGCGCCACGTAACATCGGCGCGGATTACGTCGTGCTGTTGTGCGCGGAGCGTGAGAGCTTCGCAGGCGTTGCGAAGCCGTGTCAGCGGCGTCAGTATCGGCTCGACAAGCTTGACCTCCGGTCTCACGATCTCGGACAGGCCGCGGTTGATGACGAGCGAGTGGGTGAGCGCGTTCATGCACGCCGCGAAGGCACGTCCTGGGTCCTCGTCGGTGAGCGCTGCATCTAGTTCCGCCTGCACTTCGTTGAACGAGTCGACTACGACGTCAACGATTAGCGCCTGCTTGGACCCAAAGCGGCGGTAGAGCGTGCCTACTCCGACCTCGGCCCTCGCGGCTATGTCGGCTGCCGATACGTCAAGGCCGTGTTCGGCGACGGCGATCCGGGCCGCCTCTATGAGCCGGAGGCGCTTGCGTCGCGAGTCGGCACGTTCTCGAATGGGCTGAGCGACCTCGACGGCAGCGGATTGCGCGACGGTCGCCGCGGTTGTTCGTGCTGACATCCGGACGGGACTATAGCCGTCAATACGGACGATTGTCGTCCGTACGGACGCATGCATTCCGTTCTTTGCTATCGTGCGGCCCATGGCAGATTCTAAACAAAGGCGATGAACAAACTCGTGTTTATCTGGATGGGCGATACCGCGCTGCGTGCCCGGGGCCGCGAGCTCCCTCCGCAGGTGCGCCGTGACAGAGCCGAGCAGCTGCGCAACTCGGTGATGGGCACGCCCACCTCCGCTACCAAAGGCAAGAAAGGAACCCTCTTGATAACCATCCGTGCTCGCGCCATGGCGAGCAGGCTCCCGTCGAGACCTGCCGCATTCCGCAGGCTTCTGGCTGGATTGGGCGTTGCTGTGGCCTCCATCTCGCTCGCCGCGGTGCAGTCCGCAAACGCTGTAGCGACGAGCAAACACATCAATCTGAGTGGTGTGACGCTGAACCTCGGCGCGATCTTTGCCACCGAGGAGCAGCAGATCGAAGCATCGGGAGTACTCGACGGCGCGCCGTACAAGATTTCGTGGTCCGTGTTCCCGTCGCCCTCGCCGGTGCTGGCCGCCGTCCAGTCGGGTGCC
>Ga0302178_10001395_pt1 | contig 20351 bp, 19 predicted proteins | sample I_Palsa_E1_3_FD_198790 | JGI IMG/M metagenome (GOLD analysis project Ga0302178, IMG submission 198790) | Peat permafrost microbial communities from Stordalen Mire near Abisko, Sweden - I_Palsa_E1_3 | ecosystem: Environmental > Terrestrial > Soil > Palsa > Peat permafrost | place: Sweden... | reverse complement strand
AAGGACCACGCCACGTTTGCGGCCGGTCGACCAGCGTTTGACTTCAGCCGCGCCAGAGGCGCTTCCAGTCGCGCTACGCGCTCCTTCCAGCGCCTCTGGCGCAACCCCATTCGTATCAGTTCTCTTCACCATCAACCACTCCAGTTTGGAACACACGTTTTACCCCAAATCTGTGTCCAAAAAAACCGGAGGCGCCGCAGTGCCGGATATTGTGGAGGCGCGCGCGATGCTGGATCAGATATCGGCGGACAGTGTGAGGGCAGCCAACATCGTGATCAGCCTGCGGGCCGTGGCGAAAAAGGCGCCGCTCCGGCTTGGCAACATGGATATGAATGAGGCGATCCGTGAAGTGCTGGGACTGTTGCAGGCACAGTTGCGCAGCGGAGGCATCGCGGTGCGCGGAAATTTCGGCTCTGGAAACCTGATTGTGCGAGGCGATCGGATTTTGCTGCAGCAGGTACTCATGAATCTGGTGGTCAACGCGTGTGAGGCAATGAGCGCTGTCGTCGGCAGGGAAAAGATCATCGAGATCAGGACCCGCATCGACAAAGAAAATACGTTGCGGGTCGTGGTGTCCGATACGGGGCCCGGCATCGCGGCGGAGTCGGTGCTTGCACTTTTCGAGTCGTTTTACACGACGAAAGACTCCGGAATGGGCATGGGCCTTTCCATTTGCAAATCGATTATCGAGGCTCATGGCGGCTGTATTGAGGCGGACCTTGGTGTTCGATGCGGCGCTTGCTTTCGATTCTCTGTTCCACATTTGACCGGAAATGGCGGAACGCCCGACGGCTTGTGAGCGTGTGCGCCCGCCGCTCCGAACGGGCGGGATCGCACACAAACATCAGACGAGAGAAGCTGCGATTTTCACACCATTTCAGTGCAGGAAGTTTCGACGTAATTCGTTTGCGCCACATGGCTAGGCGACGCCATAATGGTGGCTGTCACGGCCATTTTCTAATGGCTCAGCGCGTCGGTAAAATCCGGGCTGTGCGGACTGATCTTGTCGCACAGCATTAACTGCTCAAAGGAGTACGAGATGATTTCGGGAGCGCTTTCGACTCCGCCGCAAGGCAACAACGCGGGCAGCAACGCGAACAATTCTCCGGTTGTGTACATTCTGGATGACGACGAATCGATGCGAATCGCGCTGAGTGGGCTATTGCGCTCAGTCGGATTGCGTGTAGAAGCATTCGAAACGCCCAAGGATTTTTTGGCCTTTCCGAAATATGTCGCCCCAAGCTGCCTGATTCTCGACGTCAGGCTGCGCGGGGAAAGCGGTCTCACATTTCAGCAGGAGATCGCAAAGAGCGGCTTGCAAATTCCTGTTTTATTCATTACAGGGCACGGCGACATTGAAATGTCTGTCAGGGCGATGAAAGCAGGTGCTCGCGACTTTTTCCCAAAACCTTTCCGTGATCAGGATATGTTGGACGCTGTCGGCGAAGCGTTGAAACACGATGGCGAGCGTATCGCGATAGAGCAATCACTCACCGGGGTGCGCAATTCCTACGATTCCCTGACGCCCCGCGAGCGGGATGTGCTCGGTTTTGTGCTGGCTGGCTTGATGAACAAGCAAATTGCGTCGGAAATGAACTTGAGCGAGATCACGGTGAAAATTCATCGTGGACAAATGATGAAGAAAATGGAGTCGCGCTCAGTTGCCGAGCTGGTTAGAAAGGCCGAAGCAATTCACGTCGCGCCCAGCCACCCAAAGTCTCATTGAGCCAGGTGCGACACACGCTCTACGCTGGTTTTGCCGAATATACCTAAGTATGAGCCATGCAAACCAGGGTTTGGATTCTCGCATCCACTCGTAGCATGGCGTAAGGTGTTTGTTCGGAATACTGTTGATGAAACACGGCACGCATCCAACGGGTTCAGGTGCACAGGAAAACACCGCGGGGGAGCCTCCCTCCTATTTGTCTGCCCGTCCGTGGCAGCAATTCGATCGGCGATTCGTCGCTGCTACGCGTATACCTTAGTGTTGATTTCCGCGCAGCGTGTCGGGGCATGACGTTGGTCGACGTAGTCGCGTAGGGCACACAGTCCCCTGTATTTGCACTATTTCACTCGAAGGGCGAGGTCCGTGGCGTGCGTATCGCTCAGATAATTTCCGTTGTGGACGACGACGAAGCCGTCTGCATAGCAACCTCCGCCTTGGTGCGTTCGCTGGGCTGGCAGGCAAACATATTCGCATCGGCGGAGGCCTTTTTACAGTCTGGGCAGATCGCCGACACTGCATGCCTCATCTCCGATGTACGCATGCCGAATATGTCCGGCGTCGAAATGCGCGATCGTCTCCTGCAACTCGGCTATGCACTGCCTACCATTTTTGTCACCGCGTTTCCGACAGCGGCGCTTCGTGCGACGGTAATCTCAAGCGGTGCATTAGCCCTTCTCGAGAAACCCGTTGATGCTGTCGCCCTGGAGCACTATCTCAGCGTGGCTTTGGGTCAACCGTAGTTGTTTGCCCTGCGCATAACTAATCGTCTTCATGCAGGTGTAGCGGACTGAACGGTATGGTTTGATCTTCGGTAGGGAGATCGGAAGAAGTCCATCCGCCGCCTAAAGTGCCGATCAGGGCTACCGCTGTTTGCAGACGCCGGGTTTCTACCTGCACTTCGGCTATCTGGGCGGTCAACGCCGCGATTTGCGCGACTGTCACATCCAGGTAATTGTCGAGGCCGCCCGTGTAGAGGTTCAAGGCGATGTTCTGTACCTTCACCGCTGCCTGTAGTGCCTGCTGCTGCTGTGCCGCTTCGGTGGCGAGTTTGTCCGTCAACACCAGTTGGTCTTCTACCTCGCGGAAAGCGTCGAGGATAACTGAGCGGTACCGATCCGTTGGCGTTTTGCGTACGGCCATCGCGCCGAATAACACGATCAGAATGCCCAACACGACAAAAGTCAGTGGGCGGCGCAGTGCGATCAGGACAATAGCGTTCATGGCATTCGTATGGAAATCTCATCGGAGCATGTAGCCCGCGCCCCGGAACGTATGGATACGTGGGCCCGTGCTTCTGGCGGCCAGCAGTCTTCGCAACTGTCCGACATGGACGTCGATCCGGTTCGTGTGGGGATCGAAATGGCAATTCCACACGTCTTCGAAAATGACTGTTCGTGTGACCACCTGATCGGCACGGCGCATCAGACACTCGAGCACGCGTAAGCCGGTCGGCCGTAAATCGAGGATATGGCCACTATGCGTTGCCTGGCGTTTGAGAAGATCGAGTTCAAGCGGCCCGATCCGCAAGGCGGTCTCGACAGCCTGATCGGGACGTTTGTTTCGTGGCGCCGCTCCCACGCGGTGGTCCAGTTCGTTTGCCGGGCGCGACTGATCAAGGTGGCCGGCGTCCAGGGCGTGCAACCGCCGGATGCGCTCTTCCACCATCGACATCACGTCGGCATCGAACACTAGCGTATCGAGACCTATGGTGCGGATTGCGGATAGCACAGCGTGCCCAATCGCGGCGGGCGACATGCAATCGAGGGCGAAGAGTGCATAGGTGCTGGACCTGACTTCAGCCGACGTCACATGGTCTGCATTCGACGCGCCGCGATGGAGAACGTCTTGACCAGGCAGTGCACGATCGCCGATGGTGGGTATCCTCAACATGATTAGCATGTCCAATGAGAGCATTTACCGTTGACCGTACACAGCTAGGGGTAGCGTCGGCCATGCTTCAAGATAACTGCTTGGAATCCACGAAACCAGCATACAAAGCGATGTTGGCGATCCCACATGCATATCGGGGTTTCATACTCGGGTATGGAGCACGGATCGATAAGCCGTTTGTCAGGTTCCGTGTGCCGCTTGCACGGGTAACGTCCGCGCGGACCGTTTCCCACCCATCGCTTGACTCGGGGCATACGTATGTATGAACTGCGCACGCGTGAGCAGGAGCGATCGCACCGGTTCGTATTATTTGATTTCTATACGACTACACGTATCTTGGTCCCATGCCAGGTCGGCTTGTGCCGTTCTGCCTCGCCGTCCGCAATGAATTGCCTTGCTCTAGTCCGGATATTTCTTCACATCGCCTGACCGATGCCGTGCCGGTTGCCTCTCATAGACGAGTTCGAATATGAACAAGCTAGAAGCTATGCGTATTTTCATGCGTGTTGCCGATCTCAGCAGTTTTTCGCTTGCTGGAAAGCAATTGAACAAGTCGCCCGCTGCGATCACCCGCAACGTTGCGATGTTGGAGGCACAGCTCAATGTGCGTCTGATGAACCGCTCCACACGTAGCCTTTCGCTGACCGAGGCGGGAAAAGTCTATCTCGACGGCTGCCGCGCTGTGACGAACGCGCTCGATGCAGTCGAATCGGGTCTGGTTCGCTCGGCGCACGATCACTGCGGTGTCCTTCGCATTGCGTCACCGGCGGTATTCGCTACAACCGGCCTTGCCTCGCTGCTGGCCGCATATCGCGCAATGGCGCCTCGTGTTGACTTTGATGTGACGACCTACGACGCCCCGATTGACGTAATCGAAGGTGGGTTTGACGTGTGCTTTTCCACGGACCGCTACCCGATCAGTAACTCGCTGGTTCGTCGTCCGCTGATGACCATCAAGGAGACATTGGTCGCCTCTCCCGCCTATCTGGCGAACCGGGGTAAGCCGGACACGCCTGCTGTTCTTCAGCGGCATGACCTGCTTACGGAACGCGACGGTTCCCGTTCATGGGAGTTCGCCGACGCGAACGGGGTAAAGCATGTCCTGGTGAACAGCATACTCAGTGCGACCAGCTGCGACGCCGTGCGATCCGCGGCGCTAGCGAATATGGGCATTGCGTTGCTGCCCATTCCGCTAGTCGCAGACGATATAGCGAAGGGGAGGCTGGTTCCGCTGCTTGAGCGTTACCAGATCAACGGCGGTCCGCAGCACATTGCGCTTGCTTACTACGAGCGCAGATGCCTCACCGCGAAAGTGCGTAGTTTTATTGATTTCGTGCTGGATCGGTTTCAGGAACCTCTGATCCACGATTCCCCCGCCACGCTGCGCGTCGTGGCGTAGCCGTGACCGGTTAGGCGCGAACTTCGAAGGTAAGGCCGGTCACCGGCAGACTTGAAACGCATGGCGAATTTTCAAATTTTAAGGAGCGAATCATGGGCAAACAGACTATCGCCGACTATCTGGCAAAAACGCTCGACGCCGCGGGCGTCAAGCGAATCTGGGGTGTAACGGGCGACAGTCTGAACGGACTGGCTTTCAGCCTTGACCAGATCGGCTCGATTCGCTGGATGCACACGCGTCACGAGGAAAGTGCTGCGTTCGCGGCGGGAGCAGACGCCGCATCGACAGGACAACTTGCGGTGTGCGCCGGCAGTTGCGGTCCAGGTAACCTTCATCTGATCAACGGACTGTTCGACTGTCATCGCAATCATCAGCCGGTGCTGGCGATTGCCGCGCACATTCCGTCGACGGAAATCGGTCTGGGCTATTTCCAGGAGACGCATCCTCAGGAGCTTTTCCGCGAGTGCAGCCATTTCGCCGAGCTCGTGACCAATCCGCAGCAATTTCCGCGTGTGCTTGAACGCGCGATGCGCACGGCCATCGAGGAGCGCGGCGTCGCTGTCATCGTCTTGCCGGGAGACGTCGCATTGAAGGACTGTCCGGAGAAAGTCGGTAGCTGGAGCGAGGTCACTCCACCGTCGATTGTCCCCGCAGACGTGGATCTCGACCGCCTGGCGGATCTGCTCAATACCTCGAAGGACGTCACGCTTTTGTGTGGAAGTGGTACCGCAGGCGCGCATGACGAAGTGATCGCGCTCGCCGAGATGCTCGGCGCGCCGGTGGTTCACGCGTTACGCGGCAAACAGTTCGTCGAATGGGACAACCCTTACGATGTCGGCATGACGGGCCTGATCGGCTTCAGCTCCGGTTATCACGCGATGGAATCCTGCGATACGCTCGTGATGCTGGGTACGGACTTTCCGTATCGCGCGTTCTATCCGGATAACGCGAAGATCGTGCAGGTCGACTGGAAGGGCTCGCAGCTCGGTCACCGTGCGCCGCTTACACTCGGATTGGTGGGAACGGTCAAGGATACGATCAGAGCGGTTCTGCCGCGTTTGCAGCGCAAGGACGACCGGCGCTTTCTGGACAACGCCCTCAAGCACTACACCTCGGCGAGAAGCGGGCTCGACGAACTCGCCGTGGCGTCAGACCCCGGCAGGCCTATCCATCCGCAATATCTGACCAGGCTAATCGACGAAGCGGCCAGCGAGAATGCGATTTTTACTGCGGATGTCGGCACGCCGACGCTCTGGGCCGCGCGTTACCTGACCATGAATGGCAAGCGTCAATTGCATGGCTCGTTCAATCATGGCTCCATGGCCAACGCAATGCCGCAAGCGCTTGGCGCGCAGGGTGCCCATCCTGACCGGCAAGTCATCTCACTGTCCGGCGACGGCGGCCTCTCCATGCTGCTTGGCGACCTGCTGACGGCACGGCAACTCGATCTGCCCATCAAGGTCGTCGTGTTCAACAACAGTCTGCTGGGATTCGTCTCCATGGAGTTGAAGGCCGGCGGCTATCTCGACTCCAACGTGGATTTGAGCAAGACGGATTTTGCAGCAATCGCGAAGGGCGCCGGAATTTTCAGCGTCCGGGTAGAGGAGTCGGAAGACATCGCCGCGGCGTTGAAGACCGCCTTCGAGCACCCAGGGCCGGCGTTGGTCGACGTGGTGACTTCAAAGCACGAACTCGCCATGCCGCCGAAGATCGAGCTTGAACAGGCCAAGGGCTTCAGCCTGTATATGCTGCGCGCGATCCTCAACGGGCGTGGCGATGAAATCGTCGAGCTTGTCAGAACGAACTTGCGCTAAGGCGTGGTGGGGTGAGTGGCGGCGCGAGATTGCGCGCCGCCGTTCGACGCCGTTCGAGGTAAGAATGCGCGAGGCGGTGCGTTACCCGTTAGCCGTTATCCGTCGCACCGCCGGCTGCATGACTCGACAGATGGGTGCCAAGCGGTGTCGCTCCCGGCGACAAGCGGTAGATCAGCTTCTGCTCGATCACACCCGTATTGACAGCCGATACGCTTGCGAGGACGCCCGTGTCCAACCCCAACGAAATCGCGACCACGCCGGCCAGCATCGCTACGCCGATCCCGCGGCGAATCCATTCCCCCGCGCCGAGCGAGCGTTTCATCGCCGTGAACACGCGGCCGCCGATCAGCAGCGCCACCGCGAGCGAGGTTGCCGCGCCCGCCGCATAAGCGGCCAGCAGCAGCGTCGTGCCGACACTCGCGCCGCGCAACGCGGCACCTGTCAGCACCAGACCGAGAATCGGACCGGCGCAGGGTGCCCACAGCAGACCCGTGGCGATGCCCAGCAGGAACGACGACCCAGCGCGAACCTGCTGGCCGTCGGCCTGAGCAAAGTTCGACAGACGGTTGCCGGCGCTCACCAGCGGACGCATCAGATGGTCGGCAAAGCGTGGAAACAGCAGGGTCAGGCCAAATACGGCGAGCAGCGCGATGGCGACCCAGCGGCCATACTGGTTGGCCTGCGTGACCCAACCGCCGCCGACAGCCGCGAGCGTCGCTACTAAAGCGAACGTCAGTGCCATACCGACGAGCAGCGGCAAACCGCTGCGTACGAAAGGCTGGTCGGCACGCGCAAAAACGAAGGGCAGCACCGGCAGAATGCACGGGCTGAGGATCGTCAGGGCGCCGCCGAGGTAAGCGAGAACGATGAGTAGCATGACTGTTCCGGGCGTGGGTTGGAAACGCGGCCAGGCCCTTATGGCTGTCGAACCTGGTGTGTGACGAAACACATCAAGCCGACATCCGATGCGATTGCTGGCCTATGCGGGCGGATTCGAATCTTTGGACATGCTTGCCGGTGCCGACAGGCGCGCACCGGCAAGCATGTCCCACGGGTTTCAGTGGCCGAAGTAAATCGGCTTGATGCCGTCATTGCTTGAGGAATGCGAGGCGACAGGGCTTCCCGATGCGGAGGAGCCGTTCGACATGCCGCCCACGCCGCTGGTTTCGCCGTTTTGTGCGGCTACGCGCGCTTCCGCAGCCTGAATGTCGTTGGGGTAATACGGATCCGCAGCACGAGCGGGGTTGTAGCCGGCTTGTTCGAGCTGGACCAGTTCGGCGCGAACCTGTGCCCGAGTCAGGGGCGCGTTCGACTGCGCGAACGAGGCGACAGGAGCGGCGAGTGCAGCGGCGACAACAACGGCTTGAACGAGCGACTTCATGACGGATACCTCCAGAGTTTAATTTGTCCTACCAAGGAACATCTCCGGAAGCCAGGACCCACGAACTGCAGTCCGATGAGATCTGCGTGATGGGGTTCCTTTACTTCCGGCGTTGATGCATTAAAACTCGCAGAGGTATCTGGCTTGTGTCGGAAAGCCGGTCAAGTGCAACGCTGTGTATCGCCGTCATGCGTAGATACATTGCGATACGAATCTCGACCGGGCTTCGCAAATGGGGCAGGTGCCCGATGTCTTTTTGTCTGTCTATAAGACGGGATCGATGGGAGACGGTGGCGTGCCGCGCGCTTCGATGGCTTTGCCGGCGAGCAGACACAAATCTTCCCGATAGTGACCGGCGACGATCTGTACCCCGACCGGGACGGAACCCACGAGGCCGGTGGAGACGACGAGGCCTGGCAGCCCCATGGCAGGTAAGGCTCGCATCGTGAGTTGTGCTTCCCACACGCGCTGAAAACCCTCCGCGCCCTGCATGTCGAGGTTGTCAGGGAACGGTAATTCCCCCGAAACCGGCAGCAACAACACAGGATAGCGGGTCAGGAACTGGCGCCAATGGCGCGTCAGGGTGGTGCGTCGTACCAGTTCACGGCTGATCACATCAGCGGGAAGCGTTGCGACCTTGGCGCGGACAGCTGCGACGACCGCGTGCGCGCCGGGATCGCCGTCGCGCGCAACGGCTTCCACGAGCGCACCGAACCCATCGCCAAGCCACAGTCGTTCCTGCACCTCCGCTGCATCGCGGATCAGCGGTGTATCCTCGATTTCTTCCACCTTCCATCCGGCATCCGAAAGCCGCCGCCCCGCGTCCAGCAGCGCTGCTTCGACCTCTTTGGTGATCTGCAAGCCACCCGGACGAAGACAAATCGCAGCATGAAGCGGCATGGCGGGACCTTCGATGGGCGCCGGCACCCACCAGGGGTCACGAAGATCGCGGGCCGACATGGCCAGCAGGGCCACTCGAAGATCCTCGATCGTGCGGCCGATCGGGCCGGTCGAAGACATGAACTGAGCACCGATTGGCCGCTCCGGTGAAGACGCGTTGAAGGCCGGCACGCGCCCGAAGGTGGGACGCAATCCGTGGATCCCGCAGGCGTAGGCGGGATAGCGGATCGATCCGCCGATATCCGTGCCGAGCGCGAGGTGACCGATGCCGGCTGCGACGCCCGCTGCCGCGCCTCCCGACGATCCGCCAGGCGTGAGCGACGGATCGCGTGGGTTGCGAGTGGCGCCGTGAACCAGGTTGCTGGTGAACCAGCGCAGGGCGAAGGTCGGCGCGTTGCTGCGGCCGAGGAGCACCGCGCCGGCCCGCTGGAGGTTATCGACTGCCGGGCTGTTGGCGTGCGCCACCAGATTCTCCTGCTGCCGCGTGCCGTTGGTCGTGGCAAAACCCGCCTGATCCGTATTGATTTTGACGGTGACCGGAACCCCGGCCAATGGACCGGGGTCCTCGCCGCGGGCCACGAGTTTGTCGACCTGATCGGCCTGTTCACGTACCCAGTCCGGCCGGTGTGCAACGATCGCATTGATCTGCGGGTTGACGGCATTGAGCCGTTGGAGCGCCGACTCCGCCGCTTCCCGCGCAGAGACTTCGCGGGTACGAATCAGGTGAGCAAGTTCAGTTGCGGGCAAACGCCATAGATCCGTCACGATGCCTCCGATAGGGGGTCAAGATTTTGGTGAAGGTCCCCGCTCAGTCCTCGGGGTTCGCACAGTCTGGCTCAATGCGAAAGGCAGCTTATGAGCATTCCGTACGACACAATCTATCGCCCGCCATACCGGCGCACCATCCTATCAACGGATGGCGCTTGCCTAACCATCGAGTGACACACTCATACAGATGGTTAATTCGCGCGAAAGCGCCGTGGTCCAGGGCACAGTGGACCAGGGTGTTTTAAAAAACTGGAGGTGCCGACAGGTTCAACCTTTATCTACGCTAGCGCTATGGTTCGACTCTTCATAGGCTGCTTATGATTTTCCCGGTTGTCACTGAAGATATCCCTTCGACAGTCGCACGTGTGCGTGAACCCGGGAATGCAGGTGAATCCGGCCTGGCACACGGCACAGTCACGCAAATCGAACGACATGAATCGGGCGTGACGATACTGACAATCCACGTGGCACAAGAGCGCGAGTTCGCTTATGTGCCGGGTCAATATATCAGCGTGCGGGCCTCCGACGGGCGGTTCCGGAGTTTTTCGCTCGCCAGATCGCGCCTCCACGACGGGTGCATCGAACTCCATGTGCGACGCCTTGCGAACGGTCTTTTCAGCGACCATACGATGAGCACGATTGAACGCGGTGACGTCCTGTCGTGGCGAGGGCCGTCCGGAGAGTTTGGACTGCACAGCAATACAGTGGCCAAAAGGGCGGTCTTCCTTTGCACCGGCACGGGCTTCGCACCTATCAGAGCCATCCTGGAGGAAGCGTTCTCCCAAGGGTGGACGAGGCCCATGTCGCTCTACTGGGGTGGTCGTACTGAAGACGACTTGTACCTGCGCGAGGTGGTTCACGCGTGGACTCGTACTCATGACAACTTCCGCTTTATTCCCGTGTTGTCGCGTTCAGGTACCGATGCGGACACGCCACGCCGCGCTCGCGTCCATGAGGCTGTTCTTAGTGACTTTGCGTCGCTCGCCGACATGGACGTTTACGCATGTGGCTCTCCGGCGATGGTTGCGACCGCACGCGAGACGTTGACTTTGCAACGGGGACTGCGCGAACAGGCGTTCTTCGCCGATCCGTTCGGCGTTATGGAGCTCGCAAGTACGGGCGCCGCAAGCACCGCGGAGGAGGCTGTTCAGATCACGGCCAACGGCGTCGCCTATGCCGCGCCCAAGGATCAGTCGCTGCTTGCCGCGTTGCGCGGTCTCGGCGTTGCGATCCCCAGCGTCTGTGGGGGCCGCGGCGCATGTGGGACCTGCATGGTCGAAATTGATGAGGCGTCGCGCGCGACCTTGCCGCCGCCCAGCCGCGATGAACTTGAGTTGCTCGAGTGCCTGCCCGAGGCCACGTCCCGTTCGCGCCTCGCGTGCCAGATCCGGCTCGACGCGTCGACGAGCGGACTTTCTCTGGGTATTCCATGACGCCGGCCGCCCTATCCAACCTTAACGTCACCCTCAGTTTCAACCTCAACCGCTAGACAAAAACACGGAGCGTTTCCCCATGAGTACACTCGCCCTAACGGATCTCGAGCGCGTCGGCGCTGCATTTGCTGCCGATACCATGCTCTCGGTGCGCGACAAGACCCGAGCCGCTATCCACGCCATCGCCGCGCAGTGCCACCCGGGCATGGTCGAGGAAGAGGCGGTCGAGATGGCGAAAGGCATTCTCAAGGCCGCCGGCATGCGACGCGGCTGGCACGATGTGTACGTCCGCTTCGGATCGAATACCACGAAGACCTTTGGTGCGCCGTCTGATCCCGGCATTGTGCTGGGCGCCGACGATATCTTCCTGATCGATATCGGGCCGGTCTGGGAGAAATGGGAAGGCGACGGCGGCGATACGTTCGTCACGGGTACTGATGCTGAGATGGCCCGCTGCGCGCGTGACGCAAAGGCGCTCTTTCATGAAGTGCGCGCGAAGTGGCGTGACGATAAGCTGACGGGGCAGGCGCTCTATGAATTCGCCGAGCGCCGCGCGAGTGAACTCGGGTGGAAACTGAATCTGGACCTATCCGGGCATCGTATCTCGGACTTTCCGCATGCGGCCGTGTACGAAGGGCCGCTTGCCGAAGTGCCCTTCAATCCTGCGCCGCTCTTGTGGGTCCTTGAGATTCATATCCGCCACCCGGACAAAGCCTACGGCGCGTTCTTCGAGGACATGTTGCTGGATGACGAGTACTTCGAATCGATCGTGTGACGTTATCGGGCGTCGTCGAAAGCCGTTGAACTCACACGCCTGCGCTGAAGCAATGGGCCAACGCAGGCCTCGCATTCGAAGTTAAGGTCTTCTTACATACCGAGGCCTCGCCAACTTGACGCAAGGCGCGTGACTGCCTCAGTGAGTTCTTGTTCGTTTAGGCTTGCGAAGCCGAGTCTCAGTCCTGAAGTCGGCTCCCCGGACATCGAATAGGTCGCCCCAGGCAAGACTCTCACGCCATGGCGTGCCGCGCTGGACACCAGCTTGCCGACGTCGACGTTCTCCGCGAAACGGACCCAGAAGGCAAGGCCGCCGTCGGGCAGTTCGAAGTCGATGGCCGAGCCGAAGTGACGCTTCAGCAGGTCCGCAAACAACATCCGCCGGTCGTCGTAAATGCGCAGTACCTTGCGCGCATGGCGGCGGATTTCGCCGGCCTCCATCATTTCGGCCACGGCCAACTCGGTTGCGGGATCGCCCTGGCGATCGATCAGGAGAATCTCCTCGGCCACACGGTCGACGAAGCGCTTGGCGCCCGCGATGTAACCGCTTCGCAAGCTTGGCGTGAGCAGTTTGGAGAGCGAACCGATATAAGCGACCTTGCCCCATTGATCGGCGCTCGCGAGCGGCAGCATCGGACGGTGCGAGAAATGAAAGTCGTGATCGTAGTCATCCTCGATGATCGCGAAGCCGAACTGGTCCGCGAGCGCGAGCAGCCGTAAGCGCCGTTCGGGCGGCAGCAGGACCGTGGTCGGAAACTGGTGATGCGGCGTCAGGTAGACGCACCGGACGCGCTTGACCCGGCAGAGCTTCTCAAGCTCATCGAGGCGCATGCCCTTCTCGTCGACGCGGGCCGTGACCACTTCGACGCCGTTGGCGAGAAACGCTTCTCTTGCCGGCGGATAGCTGAGCGACTCGAGCACGGCCGTGTCGCCAGGCTGTGTCAGCACACGCGCGGCGATAAAGATGGCCATCTGGCTGCCACGGGTCAGGCAAATGGTGTCGGCGGTGGTGTTGAGACCCCGGTCCGCATTGAGCATCGCCGAGATCGAACGGCGCAGCGCCCGTGTGCCACGCGGGTCCCCGTACCCCAGCAGGTTGTCGCGGCTCAGCGAAAGCAGGCTGCGCCGGTAGGCGCGCGCCATTTCGTTGACGGGCACGAGGCGGGTATCAGGCGCTCCGTCGTCAAACATCAGCACGCCCGGTTCTGGCAGCAGGATGTCCACCCGGGTTTTCTGTCCCGGGAGACGGAAGTCGGGCTCCTGCGGGACCGGCTGCGTTTCGACGGGCCGGAAGGCGAAGGCGGCCGGCTGAGCGGTCGGCAGGCGCGGCGAAACGAATGTGCCGCGCGCACGTTCAGGCGTCAGCCACCCTTGGGCAGTGAGTTCGTCGTAGGCGAGGATGACCGTTTTACGGTTGACGTTGAGTTCTTCGGCGAGTTCTCTCGTACCCGGCAGCGCGCCGCCCGGTTGAAGCCGGCCGCGGCGAATCTCCTCGATGATTGCGTGCGCGATCTGCAGGTAAGGCGGCATCTTTTGGTCCTTGTCCACCTTGATGCCCATTTCCGACGGTCTCAGCATACTGGTCCACCCTGCTTTAATTTTCTGGAGGATTCCCCTGGTCCAAGGCGATCGTACCATCGGTTCACTGGTTACGGAGCCCGAACCTTCGTTCGCGGCAAAACGAAGTTAATCGTCATCGACCTCAGGGTGCCATCCATGGAAACGAATCCTCTTCGCGCGAATTGTTTGAGCTTTTCGGAGTTGCTGGGTCAGGCCGTTGCACTGATTTCTCCCACCATGACCGCCGCTTTGATCATCCCGGTGATGTTCTCGAATACGGGCAATATGAGCTGGCTGGCGTATGCGCTGGGTACCGTGATGCTGTTGTTCGTCGCGTTCAATCTCAACCAGTTCGCGCGCCGTTCGGCAGGCGTCGGGTCGATGTATGCCTACACCTGCAGGGGGCTTGGACTGACCGCCGGAGGAATCGCGGGCTGGTCGCTCGTGTGGGCCTACCTGGGCATCGCGATGGCCGGCATGACGGGCTTCGCCGTGTTCGCGGGCAAGCTGACTGATATGGCGAGCCTTAGCGTCTCGCCGCTGGTTTTCTTCGTCATTTGCGCGGGCGCAGCGTGGTATTGCGCCTGGAAGAACGTTCAGCTCTCCGCAGTACTGATGCTGGTGCTGGAGGGCGCCTCGATGCTACTGATCGTGGGGCTCTGCTTCATCGTGCTTCAACAGCACCATTTCGCGATCGACACGAAACAACTGAGCTTGAGTGATACGCCGCTCTCCAGCATGGGGCTGGGCGTGGTGGTCGCGATTTTCAGCCTGGTGGGTTTCGAGTGCGCGACAGCCTTCGGTACGGAGGCAAAGAATCCGTTGAAGTCGATCCCGCGAGCGGTGATCTGGAGCCTGATCGTGTCCGGCGTATTTTTTGTCTTCGTGACCTATGTGATGGTCGACGGTTTCACCGGCTACACCACCACGCTCGACAAGATCGACGCGCCGCTGAACATCCTCGCCGAACTCGCGCACGTCAAGTTCCTGCAGGTGCCGCTATCGCTTGGTGCGATGTTCACCTTCTTCTCACTGGCCTTGTCGTGCATCAATGCTGGTGCACGGGTGATCTTTGCAATGGGGCGGCACGGTCTCTTTCATGCCGCAACCGCAGGCGCTCATTCGACCAACGAAACACCGCACGTCGCCGTGACGCTGATGGCGGCTATCGCTTTCATCGTTCCCGCAGCACTGTTCGCGGCCCACAACGCACCGCTCGATATCTTCAACTGGGTCGGCACGCTGGCGGCATTTGGCTTCCTGGTGCCGTACTTCCTGATTACGATCGCTGCGCCGGTCTATCTTTCGCGGCTCGGACAACTGCGCCGACGGGACATCGGATACTGTGCCGCCGCGCTGCTGCTGCTCCTGATTCCGGCTGTCGGCAGCGTCTACCCGCTGCCGCCTGCGCCGGTCGTCTATTTCCCGTATCTGTTCCTGGCTTACCTGGCAGCCGGCGCAGTATGGATCGTTTCCTTCCATCGTCGGGTGCCGGCAGCGCGCACGCGAATTCGTGAGGAACTCGCATCGACGCACGAGCAGTACCAACTGTCAGTGACCCAGGTTGTCAACGAGGCTTAAGCAATGAAGCATGTTCTTGCCATTCGTCACGTGCCGTTCGAAGATTTGGGTTCCTTCGAAACGGTGTTTGTTGAAGCGGGATACCGGGTTAAGTACGTCGAGGCTCCCACGGCCAATCTGCCGGAACTGGATATCTATGGACCGGATGCCGTGGTGATCCTCGGCGGTCCGATCGGTGCATACGAGGAAGAACGCTATCCGTTTCTGCGTCACGAACTGGCACTGATCGAACGGCGCCTGAAGTCCCAACGCGCACTGCTAGGGATTTGTCTGGGCGCGCAGTTAATCGCGCAGGCATGTGGTGCGAAGGTCTACCCAGGTCCACAAAAGGAGATCGGGTGGGGGGAGGTGATGTTGACCGATGCCGGCAAACGATCGGTGTTGGCACCGCTATCTGCGAACGTGCCGGTTCTGCATTGGCATGGTGACACGTTCGATTTGCCACCGCATGCGGAGCGGCTTGCTTCTACTGCGCTGTACGAGAACCAGGCCTTCTCGATCGGGTCGCGTGTCCTCGGACTGCAGTTTCATCTCGAGGCGTTGCCCGCTGCGCTCGAGAGCTGGTTCGTCGGGCACGCGTGCGAACTGGCGCACGCCGGTGTGGACCTGAAGTCTCTACGCGCGACCACACCGGCGCCGTCACCACTAAGCGGTGACATGCTGCGGGATTGGCTGGTTCTGGCAGGAGCGCCCGTCTAATCGCCGCCAATCCCGCGTCTGCCAGGTCAGTTGCCGCCTTGTTCCTGCAGCGTCAGCTTGCTCGTAACCGAAGTCACCCCTTGAACCTTGGCAGCGGCAGCCTGGGCAATGCGATCCTGGTCTTCAGTCTCGATGAATCCCGCCAGCGTCACCTGGCCTGTGTTTGCCTTTGCGAAGACCACGATGTCTGAGTCCTGCAGACCTTTGGTTTTGTAGATTGCCTGCTGGACCCGCTTAGCGAAGGCCCGATTGGCCTGGCGCACCGCCTTTTTTGTCAGGGGAGCTTGAGCGGGAGCCGCGGCATCGGCATCGGGGCTTGATGCCGGTGCCTGCGCATAAGCAACGGTAGATAGCAGGGCTGCGGCCGCTACGCCAATTACCACTTTCCTCAAGTCCATATTTTCACCTGTGATTGTTAAGTTAGGGGGTGTTTACGACTGCCTGTTTACGACTGCCTGTGTTACCAGGCGGACTCAATTATGGGTCTAAACGTGGTCATCCGTATGACGAGTGTGCTGGTTGACCGCTAACGATTGTTGTCGAGCGGCAGCCCGTTTTTCCGCCATTCTCCAGACTTCAGGCATCAGGTTAATTGGCTGCGTCGCACAGTGCTATAAAACTCATGGTTCGAAATTCGATCATCTCGCATGAGGGACCCATACCTTGGTATGTATAGGTTCTACCTCATTTTTCCGCGGAACGGTAGTTTTTGCCCACTCGCCTGGACCTTCACCGGAATGTCTAGGAGGGGAACCGCGCAGTGACATCGATCATCATAAGCATACCCAACAGGCATACGGCGGGCAATAACGCGGCCGCGTTCCCCATCGCGCGCGTAGCCAGCGCGCCGATCACCGCACCAATGGCAAAACCAGTACAAATTGTCGCGAACGCGCGAGCACGAGGCGTAGCGGTTGCGGTGGGCGTCGCACCGATGGTCAGGGTAAAGAGGGCATCGGCCAGTTGCCGCATATTGCCGGTCGCGGCGATCGATGTGTAGGTCCATCCTTCGATGTTCGCGAACGCAGACCACTGTAGTGCCGTAGCGAATGAGATCGAAACGGTAGTCAGATAACCGTTCATGTTGGCTGCCAGCGCGGCGAACAGCACGTTACCGCTATGCGCATTCGCAAACACCATTCCGTGACCAATATATGTATACCCGTCGAGGAAGCCACCGATCGCGCTCAACAACAAGCCGGCGCCAAGCGTGGATTCCAACGTAGACGGTGCGGCGACGGGGGCCTTGCTCATAACGTTTCCGGCCAGGCGAAATAACAGAAGATGTCGGATCGGCGCGTGACGCGACCTGCATGGCATCGCAACGGCGATCGCCGCGCGTTGTTGCCTACCTCAAGATATCGGAGATCCAGGTGGATAGACAGCCTACCTGACGTTGCCGCCGCTAGCGCTTAAGTCGGCGTGCCACATACACGTGTATAGGACGGTGACGAATTCGTGACAGCGCGCTGGGTCGACACGCCTTCGTATAGGGTCACCCATACATCGGTTCCGCCCCGGCAAACATAGAGACGATTTCCTCCGCTGGCCGATCGGGAATATCTTGATTCCACTGCATCACGACTCACGGTGATGCTTCGTCCATCGATCGATGGTCCCAATGTGCGCAGCTCGCGCAGTTACCCTTTGGATTTGACACGTGCCTGAACTCAATCTGGTCGTTCCCGCCGTCCTGGACCGCGCGCTGAAAGATGAAATGACGAGAACCGGGGCGAGCGCATCGTCCATCGTCGCAGCAGCGCTGGCGGAGTACTTTCATACGCCTCTGCATACGCTCTTCCAGGTTTCAACCTCGGGCGCGCTGGTGGAAGGCGTGTACACGGGTGCCATCTCGTCCGAGGTGATCCTGAAGCACGGAGATTTCGGCTTGGGGACGTTCGAGAATCTCGACGGAGAAATGGTCGTGCTCGACGGGCACATCTACCGGGCCCGCGGCGATGGAACGGTTTCGGAAGCGCCTGTGGATGCCTGCGCGCCGTTCGCCGTCGTGACACGTTTCGCACCCGACGTCGATCTTTCGATCGAAGCGGCAGACTCGTTCGATATCCTGAAGGAACGCTGCGACCAGTATCGACGCTCGAACAACATTTTCTACGCGATTCGCCTTGACGGCGAATTCCACCACGTACGCATGCGCGCGGTCAGCCCACCCTCGAGCGGAGGCCGGTTGATTGACGCCGCCAAAGCGCAGGCCGAATTCGAACTCAGCGAGATTCGCGGCACGCTGGTCGGGCTATGGTCGCCGGGTTTCTCCAGCGCTTTTAGCATCGCCGGATATCACTTTCACTTCATGTCCGAAGACCGTGCGCACGGCGGCCACCTGCTCGGCTGCTCGACCGGGTCGTTGCGGCTTCGTATCGAAGCACTGACGGACTTCCATCTCGCGTTGCCCGAAAACGAATCGTTCCTTAAGGCGGACCTGAGCAAGAACTCCGCCGGTGAACTCGCGTACGCCGAACAGGCTCATTAGGAGGTTAAACGATGTCTAGCGATAAGAACCGTTCGCCCCGAAACGGCGCTGAACTTGTGGTGCAGACCTTGGAAGATCGAGGCGTCAAATATGTCTTCGGCATTCCAGGAGCCAAGATCGATGCCGTGTTCGATACGCTCGTCGACTCGAAGATACAGACTGTCGTGTGCCGGCACGAGCAGAACGCGGCCTTCATCGCGGGCGGAATAGGGCGCATGACGGGGAAAGCCGGTGTGTGTATCGCGACGTCGGGGCCTGGTGTCTCGAACCTCGTCACCGGTCTCGCGACCGCGAATTCCGAAGGCGATCCAGTGGTCGCGCTGGGCGGTGCGGTTGCGACGGATGAGTCATTGAAGCATCTCCATCAGACCATGGACTCGGTATCGATCTGCAAGCCGGTCACCAAGTTCAGTGCCTCGGTCGGCGCGCCGCATGCCGTCGCGGAGGTGGTCAGCAATGCGTTTCGCGCGGCGGAGGCGGGCCGTCCCGGTGCCGCATTTGTCAGCCTGCCGCGTGACATCATGTCGGCGCCGGCTGAAGGCAAGCTACTGCTCGCACCGGCGTTCTCGGGACAGGGGCCGGCGGACGGCGCCGCCATCGCGGAAGCCGCGTGCCTGATCAATGCAGCCCATACGCCTATCGTGCTGATCGGCTTGCTGGCAAGCCAGCCTGCCAATGCAAGCGCCGTGCGGGAGATGATCGCCGGGCATCAGCTGCCGGTGGTCGGCACGTTCCAGTCAGCGGGCGCGATCGCCGCGCATCTGCTGGAAGACTTCGGTGGACGCGTCGGGCAGCTTGCCAATCAGCCCGCCGACCGGCTCCTCGAGGCGGCGGATCTGGTGATCACGGTCGGGTATGACCCCGTCGAGTATTGGCCATCGCTCTGGAACAAGGACCGCGACCGCAAGATCATTCATGTCGACGTGCTCCCCGCCGATCTCGACTCGCACTATTGTCCCGCCGTCGAGCTGGTTGGCGACATCGCGCAAAGCCTTTCCGCTCTGAAGCGACTGCTCGATCACAAGGAGCAGTCGCCAATCTCATCGCGTATCTTGCATGCGATCAGGCAGGAACGCGCCCAGCTTGGTCAGGAAGCCGCGCGGCTTGGCGGAGCACCGGTCCACCCGCTCAGGATTGTGTACGAGTTGCAGAAGTTGCTTGAGCCCGATGTCACGCTCTGCCTCGACATGGGATCGTTTCATCTGTGGTTTGCGCGGCATCTCTATAGCTTCAGGTCGCGTCAGGTTTTGATTTCGAACGGTCAGCAGACACTCGGCGTTGCGTTGCCGTGGGCGATTGCCGCGACCTTGGTGCGGCCCACGGAGAAGGTCATCTCGATCTCCGGTGATGGCGGCTTTCTTTTTTCGAGCATGGAGCTCGAAACCGCGGTTCGGCTCAAATCGAACCTCGTTCATATGGTCTTGATCGACGGCACCTACGATATGGTCGCGGTGCAGGAGATCGCCAAATATGGCCGCCCGTCGGGGATCGCTTTCGGCCCGGTGGATACGGTGAAGTATGCGGAAGCCTTCGGGGCTGTAGGTCTGATGATCCGCAGTGCTGACGAGATCGCTCCGGTCATGAAGAAAGCACTCGAAACGTCCGGCCCCGTTATTGTCGGCGTTCATGTGGACTATCGGGACAATCACAAGCTGTTCGAAATGGTGCATGACAACGCGTTTCACTGACGCACCATCCGGACCTCCGTTGATGAAAAGGGAACGGTACGTGACCTAAATTGATCTTGTTCGATTGGCGTTGCTCAGCGAGCATCAGCGAGGGAACGATTAATTTAGACCAACCTAAGACGAATGGCACTTACTTAAGCCAGCATGGAGGAGAAGACGCGGGTAAGTACTTGAAGAGAAACGGAGGGGGCTGATCCAGGGATTGATAGGATGGTTGTTACCAGGCAAACACCCGTCTCATTCCAAG
>Ga0302178_10001393_pt1 | contig 20376 bp, 22 predicted proteins | sample I_Palsa_E1_3_FD_198790 | JGI IMG/M metagenome (GOLD analysis project Ga0302178, IMG submission 198790) | Peat permafrost microbial communities from Stordalen Mire near Abisko, Sweden - I_Palsa_E1_3 | ecosystem: Environmental > Terrestrial > Soil > Palsa > Peat permafrost | place: Sweden... | reverse complement strand
GACGGTGAACCCCCGCCACGCGAGGGCTTTCAGCGCAACGTCTTCCTGATCCCCACCTGACGCATCACGTGCGCCCTTTTCCGCATCGCTCACCACGACAGTCTTCAGCTAACGCAGCATGCGGTGTGGTTTGAAGCCACCCCCCGAAGGGCGGCCCCGGAGGGCCAGCAATCCTCCATCTCCCATACAGCACCGCAGTCAGTCACTCAGCAACCAAGCAACCTCCCACGTTCGATGCACACCAAAGCCGGTAATCTTGGCGCAGGGCCCCGGCCGAGCGCGCCGCCCTGCTCGCTGCGGCCAGATGAGGTAACCGCGGTCGGCCTCAACGGCCCGGCGGTGCCGTGCCGCGGGACCGCCGAGCGAGATCGGCCTGTACCTGCGGTCAATGTCCGGTGAGGAAGATGTCCCGTACTTCGCGGGCGGCGTAGAAGACCAGCACGAAACCGGCGGTCGGGTCGGCCCACCACCAGCCCAGCGCAGCGTTTAGGACCAGGCCGGCCAGCACCGCAGTGGCCAGGATCCCGTCGATGAGGGTGACCCGGCCCTCGGTCCGCAGCACCGGGTTGCCCAGCGCGGCGCCGGTGCGAGCCTTGCCGCCGGCCAACGCGAACATCACCGCCGCGGTCACTGCGGTCCAGATGATCCCGGGCACCGAGTGCCGCGGGTGATACCCGGTGGCCAGTACCACGGTGGACTGCACCAGCAGGTAGGCGGCCAGGGCGGCGAACGCGGTCCCGATCAGCCGCAGGCCGCGCTGCTGGCGCTGCTCGCCTGTGCCGGACAGTTCCCAGATCACCACAGTGGACGCGCCGATCTCAATCAGCGAATCAAGGCCGAACCCGGCCAGCGCCACCGACCTCGCCGAGACCGCGGCGATGGCTAGCACCACGATGCCGATCACGTTCCACGCCAGCGTCACATACTCCAGGGCGAAGCCGCGGCGCAGCAGCGTCTGGCGGGCGGGAGCATCGGCCAGCGTCATGGCAGTATCCTCCCAGCGGCCAACCCCCACCCAGCACCGTAACCTTCTGCTCCCGCATGTTCGCTGCCCAGAAGGCAGGAGGGTTCCATGCCTGGTAACCATCCGCCCGCCCCCAGCCAGGCCCGGGCCGGGCAGATCACCCGCAGATCCAGGCCCTGGACCGGACTGCTCAATGCCTGCCTGCCTTGCCCATCACCCCGGCGCGGATGACCCATGACTACGTCCGCCACGGCCCGACCAGCCTGTTCGCCGCCTGCTGATGGGCCAGGGAAGTCTTCCTGGCAGCGCTACCGTAGCGTCCGGCTCTGTAACCTTTGTGGCGGCATCACCGCGCCCCCGTCAATGACTTCTGGGGGCCCCAGTCGAGATCGTTAAATTAGTCAGGGTGATAAGGAGTCAAGCACGGCTAACTCCCGCTCCCCGGTGTTGCCTGGTCATCGGCATCATCGGGCCATGATCAGTTTGATTCCCGAGCTGCTAGTGCAGGCGGGAGATCCGGCGGAGTCCGCGAGCCACCTGCGGCGCGGGTGAGCATCCCGGTCCCCGCCCCGCATCGTCATGGCCGGCCTGTCCGATTCCGTCAGGCCGCTCGCAGGAAAATAGATCGATGTGAACCCGGACGTACGCGAACCTGGGGAGCTGGCCAGACTGACCCGGCGGGGATTCTGGCTGGAGTACGCGAGCATGGCCTGGATGACCGTGGAGGCAGCGGTCGCTATCGCATCGGGGATCATCGCATCCTCGATCGCCCTGATCGGCTTCGGCCTGGACTCGGTCATCGAGTTCGCCGCCGCGGCCATAGCGATCTGGCAGCTCCGCGGCGGCGGCGAAAAACACGAATCCCGCGCGGTCCGCCTGATCGGTGCCACGTTCTTCGTCCTGGCCGCCTACCTGGCCGCTGAGAGCATCCACGACCTGATCAGCCGGGCCCGGCCCGGACAGCCGGTCGCCGGGCTGATCGTGACCGCGGCAGCCCTGGTGATCATGCCGTCCCTGGCGGTGGCCAAGCACCGGACCGGCAAGGCCCTGAACAACCGGACCCTCACCGCCGATGCCGCCGAGAGCGCCTTTTGCGCCGTCACCTCCGGGACCGCTCTCGTTGGCGTGGGCCTCAACGCCTGGCTTGGCTGGTGGTGGGCCGATCCCGCCGCGGCTTTGATCATCGCCGCGCTAGCCGTCAAAGAAGGCGTGGAAGTATGGGATGACGACTAAGAACGACAATGCGGCCCCGGTGCACGCGGGGCCTGTGAGCTGCCACGCGCAGCTGCCACGAGGTCTACGGGCTCACTTGCCCGCGCCGTATGCTCGCAGGAAGCAGGCACATCAGGGCACAGCGGTTGCCACGGGCCACGCTCAACCGCAGAAGCGCGCAGACCCGGACCACCTCCGATCACCAAGACAGGGCCTGAATGAGCAGCCAGGGCAACCGGTGGAGGCGACGGCGGCAGACCGCTGCTCCCGGCGATGAGCACGGCCACGGCCACGCACATGGCGGGAACGACGGTCATTCCCACGGGGTCAGCGCCGATGCAGACCGCCGCTACCTGCTCGTCGTGCTCGCGCTGCTGGCCGCGTTCATGCTCGGCGAGGTGATCGTCGCAGTCGTCTCCGGATCGCTGGCCCTGCTGTCCGACGCCGGGCACATGCTCTCCGACGTCGGCGCTATCGGCGCGGCGCTGTGGGCCATCCGGCTCGCGGCCCGGCCCGCCGCAGGCGCCTGGACGTTCGGCTGGAAACGCGCCGAGATCCTGTCCGCCGCCGGGAACGGCATCACGCTGCTGGTGGTCAGCGGCATCGTCACGGCCGAGGCAATCCGCAGGCTCATCCACCCGCCGCACGTCGACGGCTGGCCGGTGGTCATCGTGGCCGCCGCCGGGATCGCGGTCAACGTCACCGCCGCCTGGGTGCTGGCCAAGGCCAACCGGACCAGCCTGAACATGCAAGGAGCGTTCCGGCACGTGCTCACCGACCTGTACGGGTTCATCGGCACGGTCATCGCCGGGCTCATCATCGTGACCACCGGCTACACCCGCGCCGACGCCATCGCCTCGCTGGTCGTGGTCGCGCTGATGCTCAAGGCATCCTGGGAACTGCTCCGGGACTCCGGCCGGATCCTGCTGGAAGCCGCACCTAAGGACGTGGACCTGCACGAGGTACGCAGCCACCTGCTCGAAACCGGGCACGTCCACGACGTGCACGACCTGCACATCTGGACGGTTACCTCCAGCTTGCGGGCGCTGTCGGCGCACGTGGTCGTCGATGACTCCTGCTTCTACGACGGGCACGTGCCCCGGCTGCTCGATGAGCTGCAAGCCTGCCTGCTCGGGCATTTCGACCTGGAGCACTCCACCTTCCAGCTCGAAGCCCCCGGACACGCCGGACACGAAACCGGCACCACCCACTGACACTCCAGCCGACGTGACAGCGACCACTGAGTGAGGGTGGACAGAGAAGACCTCCCGTATCTCGCGGGCGGCGTAGCAAACCAGCGCGTACCCGGCGGCGGGGTCAGCCCGCCGCCGGGTACGCCCGGCATTGAGCGCTAGGACCGCTAGCACGGCAATGGCCAGGACAGGCGCGGCCCGGCGGTAGCGGGCCTGCGCACGTGCCTGATGGCAGCGCCCACGTCGCTCGGCAGTCGTCGCGGTGCGGTCGCCGCTAGCAGCAGGCCGTGCTCGCGGCGGTCTCAGAAGAGGCTGCGGCGGTACCGCCGCCGCAGCAGGCCGGGCTGTCGTCGGCACCGTAGAATGTCGCGCTGTCTTCCAGGACCGTGTAGAACTCCCAGGACTCGCCGTTCGGGGCGTCCTTGACCCAGAACTTGTCCTGCTTGGCGTAGCAGCAGGTGGTGTCGCGCTCGTCGTCCAGGTCGAGCCCGGTGGCGGCCAGCCGGGCCTGCTCGGTGTCGACGGCGCTGATGCCGTCGACTTCGACGCCGAGGTGGTTCAGGCTGCCGCCCTGGCCGGGGTTCTGCAGCAGGACGAGCTTGAGCGGCGGCTCGGCGATGGCGAAGTTCGCGTAACCGGGACGCCGCTTGGCCGGCTCGGCGCCGAACAGCTTGCTGTAGAAGGTGACGGCCTCGTCGATGTCGTTGACGTTAAGGGCGAGCTGGACACGGGACACGGGAACCTCCAGGAGATGAGACATAGACGTTCGTCTATGTCCTTAGCGACAGTTTGCCACTTGACATCGACCGATGTCAATATAGACGTATGTCGAACCCCTTGGTGCTGCTGACCCCGGCCGAGTCCGCGGCCTGCTGTGCGCCGCTGGCTGCGCAGCCGCTGACGATGGAGCAGGCCGAGCAGGTGGCGCCGCTGCTGAAGGCGCTGGCTGACCCGGTCCGGCTGCGGCTGATGTCGCTGGTGGCCTCGCGCGAGGGCGGCGAGGCTTGCGTGTGCGACCTGAACGACGCGTTCGACCTGTCCCAGCCGACGATTAGCCATCATCTGAAGGTGCTGCACGAGGCGGGGCTGGTGGACCGGGACAAGCGCGGGGTGTGGGTGTACTACCGGGCCCGGCCGCAGGCCCTGGCCGCCGTCGGCGCCCTGATCGGCTGCAGCCCGCCGGGGTAACCCGCAGGGGCTTCCCGTCCGCATGTTCATCGTCTATCGTCGATTAACGATGAATGATGCGCAGCCGCTCGACCGACAGGCCGCCGAGACCTACGCGGCCTGGTTCAAGGCGCTGGCCGACGGCACCCGGGTCCAGGTGGTTTCCCTGCTAGCCCGCAGCGCCAGGCCGCTGGCAGTCGGGGAGATCGCGGCGGCGGTGCCGGTCGGGCAGTCCACTGTCTCCGAGCACTTGCGGCAGCTGGCCGCGGTCGGGTTCGTGCTCGCGGAGGAGCGGGGCACGTCTCGCTTGTACCGGATCAACACTAACTGCGTGGAGTGCTTTCCGACCGCCGCGGACCTGGTGATGGGAAGGCCCTCGCCTGTCCAGCCCGCCCCTGCCGACGCACGCCTGGAGGATGACCATGGAACCAGCCCGCCAGCCTGCTGACCGTGACCAGGTCCGGGAGGCGGTCAGGTCCCGGTACGGCGGTCTCGCCCGGGCCGCGCAGGCGGGCCAGACGGTCGCCGGCTGCGACGGGGACGCGGACGCGCCGGGCTGTTTCGGGGTGGCCGGGTACCCCGACGCGGACGGGGCGCCCGGCGGGGCGGTGCGAGCGAGCCTGGGCTGCGGCAATCCCGTCGCGGTCGCGGATCTGCATCCCGGGGAGACGGTGCTGGACCTGGGCTCAGGCGGCGGTCTCGACGTGCTGCTGTCGGCGCGCCGGGTCGGCCCGGCCGGGAAGGCGTACGGCCTGGACATGACGAGTGAGATGCTGGACCTGGCCCGGGCCAATGCGCGCGAGGCGGGTGCGCAGAACGCGGTGTTCCTCCGCGGCCAGATCGAGGCGATCCCGCTGCCAGACGGCGCGGTGGACGTGATCATCTCGAACTGCGTGATCAACCTGTCGCCTGACAGGCCTGCCGTGTTCGCCGAGTGCTTCCGTGTCCTGCGGCCTGGCGGCCGCCTGGGCATCTCCGACATCCTCGCCGGCGATGACCTGACCCCGGTTCAGCGGATCGCCCGCGGCGGCCAGGCCGACTGCATCGCCGGGGCGCCCTCCTTCGCCGAGTACCGCGGCGGCCTGACCGCGGCCGGGTTCACCGGCATCAGCATCACCGCGACCCGTCAGGTCGGGGACGGCGTGCACGCCGCGATCATCCGCGCAGCCCGGCCATGACGGACCGGGACGCGGACCTGCGCATCGAGCTGATGACCGCCGCGCACGCTGCCGCAGTCCTGGCGATCTACCAGGCCGGGATCGATGAGGGCAACGCCACCTTCGAGACCCGCGCGCCCGGCTGGCCGGCGTTCACCGCAGGCCGGCTGCCCGGCCACCGGTTCGTCACGACCGCGGCCGACCGCATCACCGGCTGGGTGGCCGCCTCGGCCGTGTCCGGCCGCTGCGTCTACGCCGGAGTCGTCGAGCACTCGGTCTACGTCCACCCGCGCGCCCGCGGCCAGGGCACCGGCCGCCGGCTCCTGGACGCCCTGATCACCTCCACCGAGGCCGCCGGGATCTGGACCATCCAGTCCGGAATCTTCCCGGAGAACACCGCCAGCCTGGGCCTGCACCGGGCCGCCGGGTTCCGGGTCGTCGGGATCCGGGAACGCCTCGGCCAGCATCGCGGCCGCTGGCGTGACGTCGTGCTCATCGAACGCCGCAGCCCGCTCATCTGAGCGTCCGGCCGGGCGCATCCCGCGGCCAGCGCGCCGAGGCAGGCCGGAACGTCAGCCAGCCGCCGACAGCCGCGGTGCGAGGCGCTCGACGCGGTCACTGAGCTCGGCGAGTGCCGCGTCGAAGCTGGCGGGATCGCCGGCCGGGACCGGGTCCGGGACAGACCAGTGCACGGCGGCCTCGCGGCCCAGTTCCTCGTGGGCCAGGTCGCACACGGTGATGATGAGGTCGCCGTCGTGCCGGACGTCGCTGATGTGGCAGGGCCGCAGGTGGCGCATCGGCAGGTGGTGGCGCCTGGCGGCGGCGATAGCGCCCGGCTCGACCCGCGCGGCGGGCCGGGTGCCGGCCGAGGCGGCCGGGACGGCGCTGGCGCGCCGCCACAGCGCCGCGGCCAGGTGGGAGCGGGCGGAGTTGGCGGTGCACACGAACAGCACCCGCCCGGCCGTGCGGGCCGCCGGGCGGGTCAGCGACTCCAGCGCGCCGGGGATGAGCTGGAGATAGGCGCGGCGCCGGTCGCCGGCGGAACGGCGGCGGGTGATGAGCCCGGCCTGCTCCAGCACCCGCAGGTGGTGCGCGAGCAGGTTCGACGGCATCGCGAGCATGACCGCCAGTTCCGACGGGGACGCATCGCCCGCGACGAGGGTGTCGATGATGTGCAGCCGGGCCGGGTCGGCCAGCGCCGCGTGCACCGCCGCCCTGGCCGCCAGGTCCGGAGTTATCTCAGTATTCATTGACTCAATCTTGACTGAGCTAACCTGATCCGTCAAGATGGGTGCCGTGAGCAGCGAACCAGTCACGTTGTGGCGCCGGGTTACCGCGGAGTTCCTCGGCAGCGGGTTCCTGGCCGCCGTGGTGATCGGTTCCGGGATCGCCGCGCAGCGGCTGTCCCCCGGGGCGACCGGGCTGGAGCTGCTGGAGAACGCGGCGGCCACCGCGGCCGGGCTGTTCGCGATCATCTTGATGTTCGGCCCGGTCTCCGGCGGCCACTTCAACCCGGTGGTGTCCTTCGCCGACGCCTTCTTCGGCGGGCTGTCCTGGCGCGACGCCGCCGCCTACCTCCCCGCGCAGGTGGCCGGGTGCACCGCCGGGGCGGTGATCGCGAACCTGATGTTCGCCCTACCCGCGGTCACCCTCTCGGCCAAGCACCGGGCCACGCCCGCCCACTTCCTGTCCGAGGTCATCGCCACCGCCGGGCTGCTGCTGGTGATCTTCGCGCTGGCCCGGTCCGGGCGCAGCCGGTCCGCCCCGGCCGCTGTCGGCGCCTATATCGGCGCGGCGTACTTCTTCACCTCCTCAACCAGCTTCGCCAACCCCGCCATCACCATCGGCCGGATGTTCACTGACACCTTCGCCGGGATCGCCCCCGCCTCGGTGCCGAGCTTCATCGCCGCGCAGGTCACCGGCGGCATCCTGGCAGCCGGGGCGATCAAGGCGCTGTATCCCGCCATGACGCCGGCGGACGCCGCCGACATCATCTTCCCCCATCACGGCGACGCCGGACAGGCACCTGCCCGCGCCGCGCACGACGGCGCATCACCGTCCGCGGACCGGCCGCCCGGCCCGGTCCGGTCCCACTGACAAGGCAAGGAGCCTGCCATGCACCTGGTCATGATCGGCGGCAGCGACGCCGGGATCAGCGCGGCACTGCGGGCCCGGGAACTCGACCCGGCCGCGGACGTCACCGTCGTCGTCGCGGACGCCTACCCGAACTTCTCCATCTGCGGCATCCCCTACTACGTCTCCGGCGAGGTCCCCCACTGGACCAACCTGGCCCACCGCACCATCGCCGACCTGGAAACAGCCGGGATGCGGCTACGGCTGGACACCACCGCCCGCCGCATCGACGTCCCCGGCCGCAAGCTCCTGATCACCTCCGCCAGCGGCGGGGAGGAACTGCTCAGCTACGACAAGCTCATCGTCGGCACCGGCGCCGTCCCGGTCCGCCCCCCGATCCGCGGCCTGGCCGGCCCCGGCGCCCTCGGCCCCGGCGACGGGGTGCACCTGCTGCACTCCATGGACGACACCTTCGCCGTCATGGCGACCCTGGAACAGGCCGCCCCGGCCAGCGCCGTCATCGTCGGCGCCGGGTACATCGGCCTGGAAATGGCCGACGCCCTGACCGTCCGCGGGCTGAAGGTCACCCAGATGGAACAGCTGCCCGAGGTCCTGCCCACCGTCGACCCGGACCTGGGCGCGCTGGTCCACGCCGAACTGGCCGCCCGCGGCGTGCAGGTGCTGACCGGCACCACCGTCCAGGCGGTCACCCGCGCCCGGGCGGGCCAGCCCGGGCGGCTGCACGTGGAGGCAACCGCCGCCGGCGGCTCGGCCGTGACCCGCGCGGCCGACATGGTCCTGGTCGTGGTCGGGGTACGCCCCGAGACCACGCTGGCCGCCGAAGCCGGGGCCACGCTCGGCGTCAAGGGCGCGATCGCGGTCGACATAAAGATGCGGACTCACCTGCCGGACGTGTTCGCCGCCGGGGACTGCGTGATCACCCACCACCGGCTGCTCGGCGAGACGTACCTGCCGCTGGGCACCACCGCGCACAAGCAGGGCCGGGTCGCCGGGGAGAACGCGGCCGGCGGGAACCGGGAGTTCGCGGGCAGCCTGGGCACCCAGGTGGTGAAGATCTTCGACCAGGCCGCCGCCCGGACCGGGCTGCGGGACCACGAAGCGGCCCCGGCCGGGTTCGACCCGGTCACCATCGCATCGCAGGCCGATGACCACAAGGCCTACTACCCCGGCAGCCACCGCATCGCGATGCGGGTCACCGGCGACCGCGTCACCGGGCGGCTGCTCGGCCTGCAGCTGTTCGGGCACCGGCACGCCGAGATCGCCAAACGCATCGACATCGCCGCCGCCGCGATCTACAGCGACATGACCGTCGACGCGGTCAGCGACCTGGACCTGTCCTACACCCCGCCCCTCGGCAGCCCCTGGGAAGCAGTCCAGATGGGCGCCCAGGCCTGGGTCCGGGCCACCCAGCAGCACTAACCCGCCCCGGATCTTTCCAGCAAAGGAACAGCCATGTCAGGGCACAACACAGGGCCCGGCCCTCAGCCGCACGCACGGCACCCAGCCATCAGGGCAGCCGCCGCCGCGATCATCCTCCTCGCCCTCGGCGCCTGCAGCAGCACGACCACCACGCCCGCCACCAGCACCGCCGCCAGCGCTGGCCCCAGCGGCGGGCCGGGCACCCTCACCGGGGCGGGTTCGACGTACGTCGCCCCGTTCTTCGCCCTGGCCTTCGCCAGATACCACCAGCAGCACCCCGCGGTCACCGTGAACTATTCCGCCGTGGGCAGCAGCGCGGGCATCGCCGCGATCAGCGCCCGGCAAGTCGACTTCGGCGCCTCCGACGTGCCCATGACCGCCAGCGAGCTCGCCGCCGCCCAAGGAGGCCCCATCACCCAGGTGCCCGACGCGCTGGGCGCCGAAGGCATCGCCTACAACCTCAGCCTCCCCGCGGGCGCCCGGCTGCACCTGACCGGCCCGGTCCTCGCGGCCATCTACCTCGGGCAGATCACCCACTGGAACGACCCGGCCATCACCGCCCTGAACCCGGGCATCACCCTGCCGGCCGCGACGATCACCGTCGTGCACCGCTCCGACGGCAGCGGCACCACCTACATCTTCAGCAACTACCTGTCCAGCGTCGATCCCACGTGGGCGGCCAGGGTCGGCACCGGCAAGACACTCAACTGGCCCGTCGGCGAAGGCGCCGACGGCAACGACGGCGTGACCTCCACGGTGTTCCGCACCTCGTGGTCCATCGGCTACGTCGAGCAGGCCTATTCCCAGGGCGTGCTCCTGCCGTTCGCCGAGATCCGCAACCAGGCCGGCAACTACGTCCTCCCGACCACCCAGACCATCGCCGCCGCCGCCGCCCGCAAACCCGGCATCACCCCGGCCGACTTCTCCATCGTCAACCAGCCCGGCGCCAGCAGCTACCCCATCAGCGGCTACAGCTGGGCGCTGATCTACACCCGCCAGCCCAGCCAGGCCACCGGGCAGGCCCTGGTCACCATGCTCGACTGGCTCACCCACCAAGGCCAGGCCTACGCCGCCGCCAACCTTTACGTGCCCCTGCCCGCCCAGGTGCGCCAGCTCGCCCTCACCATGCTCCAGCAGGTCACCGGCCCCACCGGGACACACCTCCTGAGGTAGTGCGGTCCGGACCCGCGTCGCCGGCGAGTTTCGGGGTGCCGTTCGAGCAGTACGCATGCGTCGGCTACCGGCCTGGGGTGCCAGGGCCCGGGAACCCGATACGGATCGAGCCCGATCACGAAGACCTCGGTGCCGGGGCTGTCGTGTCGACCTGCGGAGTTCTACGTCGTAGGAGCAACGGTCACGGCGTGTGGATCCATGTGTCATGCGACTTGAACGTTACGCCAGTGCGGCCTGATCTCTTACAGTTCCATTTCGTAGGACGTTTCCACCTGCCGGTCAGCCTGCGGTCCGGCCTGGGCCTCGCGTTCGATCCGCGCGGTGTACTCGCTGCTGGCCTCGATTTCTGCCCGCTGCGCGTCGATCCGCGTCGCCGCTTCGTCCGCGCGGGCCTGCAGCTGATCCAGCCGGGCGGCGCACCTGTCATCGGGGGGACAGGTCCGGCAGCCTCGGACTCCGGAGTTCCCGGTTCGGGTGCCGACGGCTCGGGCCCTGCCAGGGGACTGGATACTCCCGACTGGGCCTGCCCGAGTTGCGATTCGCGCCCGGGTGCGGCGGTAGCCGATTCCTCGTGCCCGGCTTCTGGCGTCCGCTCGGGCGGCCACGGCTGGCCGTCGCGGATGGCGGCCTGATGCTCGCGCTCGATCGCGAGGTCCACGGCGTCGGCGTGTGCCTGGAACTCCCGCCACCAGGTGGCCATGCTCCGCGGTCCCGGTGCTCCTCCGGCCGATGGTCCCTGCTCACGGCGCTGCAGTTCGGCTTTCGCCTTTCCGGCTTTCTCCCGGGTGCTGGCGGTCCGGGCAGACCACTCCTCGTATCGCGCGTTCGCGGTTTCGAGGCGACTCTTCTCCGCGGCGAGCGCAGTGGCCAGCGACCTGGCGTTCTCTGCCCGCACCGGGCCATGTTCTGCTTCGGCGTCGGCTGATTGCCGCCACGCGTCGGCCTCGGCTTGGGCGGTCAGGCGTAGCTGGCTGCTCGTATCCGGTGGTGCTGCCGCGTGCGCGCGGTCAGCTTCGAGTACCTGGGCCTCGAGCTCGCCGCGGCTCATGGCCCGGATCTCGGCTTGTTCGTCGGCGATCTCCAGCGCGCGGAAGGTGTCGTTGCGCAGGGCTTCGAGCTCGGGTCCGGATGCGGGCCGAAGCTGACCGCCTGCTGCGGGTCGGTGATCCCCCGGGCTTCCCGGTACGCGGCGGCGCCGGCCCGCCGCGCGTAATCCTCCCGCAGGACCGGGGAGGCATCCAGACCAGGCGGCACCCCGAGATGGCGGGTCAGCCACGGCTCGGGGTTGGCGAGGGCCCGTTCGCCGAGTTCCTGGCGCCGGTCATCGAGCCCGGCGGCCAGCTCGTGAGCCAGCGCCGGAGCGTTCGCCGGTGTCCGCTGCGCCCACGTCGCACCGTGTCCTTGCGCCGGGAGCTGCAGGCGCTGCAGGCGGCCGTGCAGGACGCTGGCGATGGACCGGGCGCCGTCCATCGGGGGCGGCGGTGATCCGGTCGATGATCGGGCCGATGTCGTGCCCGGCGAGCTGGGCGTCCCGGAGTGTTCGCTGCAGCACGGGCCGGGAGTGTTCCCGCTGGTAACGCCGGGCTTCGGATGGGGTGAGCCCGGCTGTGATCTGCTGGTCGACGTACGGGTAGAGGGTCCGCCAAACGGCAGCGGACCACAAGGTGAGCAGGTGACCGGTTCCCCCGGCCCAGTCCCGGGCGCGGCGGATCTGACCGGTGGCCGACAGGTCGTCCCCGTCGCGCTGCAGGATATCTGCCAGCACGGATTCGGGGGTGGCCTGCTGGTACGGTTCGTGCCCGGCCGGGGCGGTCTTGCCGGTGACCACGTGCGCGGTGTTGGCTTGGCGGCCGCGGGTCATGCCGACGTACAGGGCCTGCCAGGACAGCGTCCAGGTGACCAGGAGGTGGGCGGTGTCGACGGTGCGGCCCTGGGCGACGTGCACGTTGCCGCCGTAGGCCAGCTCGGCGTGGCGGGCGAGGTAGGACCGGGAGACCCGGAACGGCCCGGTCCAGGTCCCGTCCAGGCGCTGCCGCCGCACCTCGGCGTCCGGTCCCCGCCACCCGGTGACTTTCAGGGTGTCGCGGTTGGTGAGTTTGCGGCCGCCGGCGTCGATCTCGGTGTTCAGGCGGGCGCGGACCAGGTCGCCGTTCCCGGCGTGGTTGCCGTCAGCCAGCACCGCCTGCGGCGGGCCGACGGCGCCGAGCCGGACGAGCCGGGCCTGGACCCGGCGGGACAGTTCCGCGGCTTCGGCGTTGGACCCGGCCAGCAGCAGCACGTCGTTACCGCGCAGGTGGTCGGCGAGCCACATCGACGCGGCGCGATCGTAGGCGGCTTCCTCATCGGCACCCCTGACCCGCCCGTGCCGATCGTAAGCAGCGACCGCGGCCAGGTCGCCGTCCCGGAGCCGGACGCTGGCTTCCCGTTCCCATGGCGCGTCGAACCGGCGGACCTCGTGCAGCTGCGCGGCGGGGACTTCGGTGGCCAGCAGGGCGAGCATTCCCCCGGCCTCGATGGCGCCGAGCTGGGCGGTGTCGCCGGTCGCGATGATCCGCGCCCCGGCCTGCCGGGCCGCTTCGCCGATCATGGCCAGGTCTGAGGTGCTGAGCTGGCTGGCCTCATCCAGGACAAGCACGTCGTCGCGGTGCAGGGGCACGGGACGGCGCAGCTCGCTGGAGCCCTCGGTCTTGCCGAGGAACTCGGCGATGTTGTAGCTCTCGGCCAAGCCCTCGTGCGCCAGGACCCGGGCCGCGTTGGTCGAGGTGGTCAGGCCGATGACGCGGCAGCCCGTGAGCGAGGTCCACAGCCGGGCGAAGGCGGCCATCGTGTGGCTCTTGCCCGCCCCGGCCGGCGCGATCAGCACCGTCGCCGCGGTGGCGGCGGTGAGCATCGTGACCACGGCGTCACGCTGCTCGCCGTGCAGTCCCGCGTCTCCGGCGGCCGACCTGGCCGCCTGCCCGGTGACGAGCTGCGGCACGGTCCGCCGGGCGGGCGCGAGGATCTGCTCTTCGGCGTCCAGGTGGGCCAAGGTGCAGTAGCGTTCGGCGTTCGGCGGCCGGTAGATGCTGCCGCCGTCCGACGCGCGGACGCCCAGGCTAGTCACGTCGGCAATGTCCGGCGCGGTGACCTGGATGACGTCGGCCCCGGCCCGTCCGGAGACGGCCAGCTTGGCCACCTCGGTGACCACCGCCTCGCCGTCGGCGCCTCGTGGCAGGACCGGGAGCGCCCGGTGCACCTCGAACCGGAGCTGGGCCATCGACCAGACCGCGTGGTGCTTTTGCACCTCGGCCACCGCGATCCGGGCGGCGGTGCGCTTGGCCGCATCATCCAGCACCGCCGGTGCACGATCCGTGCACGCCGCGGCGAACTGGGCGACCTGCTCCCGCACCGCGGACAGGGCGGCCAGTTCGCGGAGCACGGTCTGGGCTTCCCACGCGGCGAGCCGCTGCGCCGCAGTCGGCTCGGCCGCGCCGGTCTGCCCGGCCAGGGTACGGCGGGCCTGGGCCTTGGTGCGGCGGGTGTGCTGCCCGGCCTGCTGGTGCAGCAGCCACAGCGTGCGCCGGGACGGCGGCTTACCGTGCTTGTCCTCGTATTCCTGCGCGAGCCTTTTCAGCTCGCCCGTGACGGCGACGGCGCGGGAGCTGAACAGGTCCATCACGTCCTGGCTGACCCCGCCGACCTCGGCGCCGTTGCCGTCGGCCCTCGGCACCATGACGTACCCGAGCGCGGACAGCCTGGCCTCCAGGCCCCGGTCCGCGACCGGGGCCACGCCGAGTCGCTGGCCGTGCAGGGACCGGGAGTCCAGGGTCCGCCACGTGTCGTCGGCCCCGTCGGCGCGCTGGATCCGGTTCCAGATCGCGACGTGCACATGCAGCTGCGGGTCGCCGTCGCGGGACAGGTGGTGCAGGAACAAGCTGGCGACCAAGCCCTGGCCGTCCCGCCACTCCCCCGTCCGGACGGAATGGTGCCCGGTCCGGGTGTAGGCCGCGTGCCGGTCCAGCCAGGCCACCGCCTCCCGCGCCGAGTCCATTAGCGCGTCCTCCAGTTCATCGGCCTGGGCGTCGAACGTGGCAGCCTGGTCGTCCTCGCCCCGGTCGCGGGCCTGGCGGGCGCAGACCCGGTAGGAGGCGTGCAGGACCGAGACGCTCTTGACCGCGCTGACGGTCAGGTCGAAGTACGGCACCTGCGGCGGATCCTGGCCGCGCTCGGCCGCGCGGACCTCAGCCAGCTCGGTCGCGCTGGCGTACGGATGCCCGGCCAGGTACGCCGCCACCGCCGCCTGCTCCCGCTTCCCGGCCGCCTTGGACCGACGGCGGGTGACCAGAAGTTCCCCGCCGGGCCCGATGTTCTGCTGGTACAGGCGGCCGATCACGGCCGGGTCGACCTGCCCGCTCAGCCCCAGGGCTGCGGTGCCCTTCCCGGCCCACTGGCCGGGCGGTTCCCCGGCCGCGGTGTAGTACGACATGGCCCCGGCGCAGCCGCCGCGGTCCTGCCCGGAGGTGAAGTAGGCGACGTCGTGGCCCTTGTGCAGCGTCACAAGAGTGGACATGATCCGTTACCGCCTGTACCCGGTTCCGCGCTCATCGTTCGTGATGCCTGTGTCCGATAGATCTTTGGGTGTTGACGGACAGTAAGACGAGATCGCGCACAATTTGCGGATTTACCCAGCGTCGCTGACCGGGGAGCGCTGCGGTTCGCATCCCAGAAGGACAAGACCCGGCGCGCGGTTACCGTGGCGGCCCACCCGGACAGCGGGCTCCTAGCGCAGCCGACGGCACGTGGTGCTTGCGGTCCGGACGCGGAAGGGAAGCTGCAGCCGCTGCCCCGCCGCGGCCGGGACATGCCGTACCGAACGATCTCGTCCACGATGGCGCACGACCCCGAGCCAGGCCCTTCCGCCTTCACGATCGCGGCCTTGCGGGCGCGCGTGCCTGAGTCGGCCCCGCGGCGGCGCGCAAGGACCGTCACCCGGCAGCACGAAGTGTCCCGTTTCCGGTCAACCGCCGAGAAATTTTAGTCCGCAGGTAACCGGCGATATCCAGGGGCCGGAAAGCTCCCGCCGGCACCCGATAACGCCACTTCCCAAATGATCATGCCGGGCACTTTTCGTACCCTGCCCTTACCGTCACCATGACGGCGTGCCCAGTCCGAATGCTGGGCACAACAAGGCCCCCTGGACCATCCGCCAAGATCACCCAGGGGGCACAGCCCCTTCGACAGGACCTGCCATGCAACCTAACACGGCCCCCACCCCCCACCCAACAGACCAACTAGCCCGCGACCCGGTCCCCGCCGAGCTGCTGGAAACCGTCGCCCGGGCCCTGGCCGCAGCCCTCATCCCGCACCCACGACAACCCGAACCGCCCGGCCCGGAGGAGCCGGACTTCCTGACCGCCGCGCAGCTCGCCGCCCGGCTGGGCGTCTCCCGGGAGACAGTGCGGCGGCTCGCGATCGCCGGCGCGCTGCCGCACACCGTGGTGTGCCGCGGCACCCGCAAGACCACCCGCCGGTTCCCCCGCCGGTTCGCTGATGAGTTCGCGGCCAGCGGCCTCGATGCGGACAGCCTGGCCGGGTTCGCCGCCGCCTGGCGGGCGCGGGTCACCGCGCCGGTGCCGTGACGGCCGGCCAGCCGCGTCACCGTAGTCCCGCCGCGCCAGCGCCTTTCGTGGCGCGCTGGCGTGAGCTGGCTGCGTGCCGCGGCGCTGACCTCGGGTTGTTCTTTCCCGGTCGCGGTGAGTCGGCTGAGCCAGCGCGGCAGGTCTGCGCGGGGTGCCCGGTCCGTGAGCCGTGCCTGGACTACGCCCTGGGCAATGGGATCACTCATGGCGTCTGGGGCGGGCTGGCCGAGCGGGACCGCCGGGCGTTGCGGTCCCGCCGGGTCGGCGCCGTCCGGCGGGAGCGTGATGAGGCGATCGCGGCGGCCGCCGCCGCCGGGTCCAGCCAGGCGGTGATCGGCCGGGCGTTCGGCCTGGCCCGCACGTCGGTGAACCGGGTCCCGCTGCGCAGACGAGCGGGGACAGTCATGAGCCACAGCCTGACCGGCGCAGCGCATCTGCGGCCGCCGGGCCACGCCGGGCGCGGCGCGTGCGGGAAGCTCACGCATACTGGCCGGGTGTGGCGCCCGGCAGACCTGGGGTCCAGTTCAGAAGGGGCGGCTTGCGGGTCGGACGATGAGCAGCCTGCCCGCTGAACCGTCGCCCCGTGCTCTGGGTGAGAGCCTGGCGGCCCTGGCCGCGCAGCTCGCTGACCTGCGGGGCCAGGTCCGCGCCGTCAATGCCCGGCTCGACCAGGCCGGACTCCGCGCCGACGTGAACCTGGCCGCCCGGTTCGAGGACCTGGCCCAGACCGTCGCCGATACGCTCGACGCCGCCGCACCTCGCGGGCCCGCCGCCCCGTACTGGATCGGCCTGGATCGCGACACCTACGCCACGCGGCTGGCCGACCTGCGGCGGTGGGCCGATCTCGTGCTCCGCCAGCAGTACAGCGGGTACGAGCTCCGGGACTGCTGGCCCCGTCACGTCCATGCCATCTGGGAACTGTCGACCCTGGCCGCCGAGTGGAACCGCACCTACCGCGCCCCTCGCCCCGACCTCGCCCGGGCCCTGGAGTTCTATGACCGGTGGCTGCCCGGCACCATGCGCCGTATCACCGATATCACCGGTGCATGCTTGTCGCAGTGCGTGCTGCTCCGCGGCCCCGGTGACCGGGCTACCCGTCCTGGATACCGCTAATAGCTGCGCCGTGCAGAAAAGCAAGCCGCGTCCGTCGGCTCACGGCAGGCGGCCGGAGCCGTCGAGGTCGAACTCGCCGTTGCGCACGCCCGTGATGAACGCGCGCCATTCCTCGGGGGTGTACCAGTGGACCGGCCCACTGCCCCGATTCTTGGTGTCCCGTACCAGGATCATGCCGTTGCGGGCCTGGCCGACTTCGACGCAGCTTGCACCACCGTTGCCGCTGAAGCTGGCCTTGCGCCAGCGGAGGTCATCTACACGTTCCATATGTCCTCAGCTACCTTCAGTATCAGGTCCTGCGAAGCACCTCGCGGCAGTGCGTCACCCCGTACAAGATCGAATGCTACCGCCGCTTTGCGGACCACTTCGGGGTCCCTGATCGTCTGATCCTCAATCGCCTCGATCAGCAGCAAGTCCGGCTCGCCGTCCATGCTCCCGATCAGGAACGCGCAGGCAAGGCCGCCGTGCGCGCCGGTACTGGCCGGCACGACCTGGATAAGGATGTGAGACCGTCCGGACATCTCAGCCAGGTGGGTCAGCTGGTCGTACATGACCTTCGGTGACCCGATGAGCCGGTGCAGGACGGCCTCGTCCAGCACCACCCACAAGTCGGGCGGCTCCGGCTTGTCGAAGATGGCCTGCCGCCCGATCCGCGCGGCCACCAGATCCGCCAGAGCGTCCGCGTCTATGCCCTTGCGCTCGCCAGCGAACAGCGCTTCGGCGTATTCAGCCGTCTGGAGAAGGCCCGGAACGATAATCGGCTGCCAGATCCGCACCGACGTCGCCTCACGCTCCCGGCCCAGCCAGTCCGCGAACCATCCCGGAATCGGCCCGTTAGATTTGCGGGCAACAGCAGCCAGCCGGACATACAGCCCGTTGCACAGGCCAGGAACATCTCCGCGATCTTGGGCGCCACGTCTTCGGACGGGGGACGCGCCCCGGTCTCTGCCTTGACGATCACCGTCCGGTCAAAGCCCAGCTCCCGCGCGAGCTGATCCTGGCTGGTAAAGCCCCCGTCAAGGCGGGCACAGCGAAGTTCCTCGCCCAGCCATGCGCCGAGATCACTACGCGGATCACGATCATTCGCCATGGCCAGTGCCTTTCTGTGGCATCCGCGCCCGGGCACGTGCCGGAATGTGACCAGCATCGCCGCCACGTAGCTTAACCATGCTCTTTCCCTACGTGATGGGGCAAGAGGAATTTCACCCGCCCGGCGCATCCGCAGTTATGAGGACCCGCACTTATGCCCATCGAGCCAGTCACCGTCGAACATCCTGAGCATCCCCTGCACGCACTGACCACCTACGAGCTGACGTACTATCGCCGCCGACTGGAAAACGCCCTCGCGTTCCTGGACAAGCAAGACCCCGTACCGGCGATCCGGACCGACCTGCAAGCCGCCCTCGACGGCGTGCTCACCGAGCAGCAAGACCGCGCCCGGCTCACCGCCGGCGCGTGAGCACGACGTGACCCGCCGACCGCGCGTGACCTGGAACGCGCACGCCGCGAACTCGCCGCCAGTCTGGCCCGGAACCCGCCGGAGTCCCCGGCACGCACAGCGATCCTGGCCCACCTCACTGCCATCGACATCGAGCTGACCAGGCGAACCGGACTGAGCCCACCAGGCTCCCCGCGCCTAGCTCCCCGACGGCAGGCGCGGCTGCCTTAGCGTGCCGGCCATCGGCCTGCTACTCTCATTCCACTAAGCTCTTAGTAGAATGAGAGTAGTCATGATCGAGTTCCAGCTCGACGAGACATCGGGCGTTGCCACCTACCTGCAGCTCGTGCAGCAGGTTCACCAGGCCCTGCGGATGGGGATGCTGGAGCTCGGCGACCAGCTGCCGACCGCGCAGCAGGTGGTCGCCAAGCTGGCCATCAACCCGAACACGGTGCACAAGGCCTACCGCGAGCTGGAGCGTGAGGGGCTGGCGCGCGCCCGCCCTGGGCTCGGCACGTTCATCACCCGCTCGCCATCCGGGACCGACCCGGCCACGCAGGCACGGTTCCTCGCCGCGATGACCGACTGGCTGCGCTCGGCACGGTCGGCAGGCCTGGGCCCCGATGACATCGAGGCGATCTACCGCACCGCGTTCCGCACCTGCTTCGCCGAAGGGGCGGCATGATGACCGCCGTCATCGAGGCCAGCGGGCTGGGCAAGCAGTACCGGCGGACCTGGGCGCTGCGCGACTGCACGCTCGCCATCCCCGAGGGCCGCGTCGTCGGGCTCGTCGGCCCGAACGGCGCGGGCAAGACCACCTTGCTGCAGCTGGCCACCGGGCTGCTCACGCCCACCCGCGGCACGATCAGCGTCCTCGGCGAGCCTCCGGCCGTCAGCCCGGCACAGCTGGCCCGGGTGGGCTTCGTCGCCCAGGACACGCCGGTATATGCCCGCATGCGGGTCGCGGATCACCTCCGGCTGGGTGCCTGGCTCAACCGCGGCTGGGACGACGAGCTGGCGCAGCGGCGGATCGGGCAGCTCGGGCTGGACCCGAAGCAGCGGGCCGGATCGCTGTCCGGCGGGCAGCGCGCCCAGCTCGCGCTCACCCTGGCGCTCGCCAAGCGGCCCGAGCTCCTCCTCCTCGACGAGCCGGTCGCCAGCCTGGACCCGCTCGCCCGCCGGGAGTTCCTCCGCAGCCTGATGGAGGCGGTCGCCGAGCACGGCACCAGCGTCGTGCTGTCCTCCCATCTGGTTGCCGACCTGGAACGCGTCTGCGACTACCTGGTCGTGCTCGTCGCCTCCCGGGTCCGCATCGCCGGGGAAGTCACCACGCTGCTCGCCTCCCATCACCGGCTGTCCGGACCCCGCCGCGACCCTGGCACCCTCCCGGCGGGCCAGGACGTCATCGAGGAAAGCCACACCGACAAGCAGACCGTCCTCCTGGTCCGCACCGACCAGCCCGTCCACGACCCGGCCTGGGCCGTCACGCCGGTCAGCCTGGAGGACCTGGTGATCGCCTACATGAGCCCGGCGAGCGATATCCCGGCCCGCAGGCCGCAGCTAGGAGTGGTGTCATGATCAGGCTCAGCTGGCTCCAGTTCCGCGCGCAGGCAGTGACCGCCGCCGCCGCGCTCGCGGCCGCCGTGGTCGTGCTTGCGGTCAGCGCCCCGCACCGCGCGCTGGATGCCGGCGCATCCCACTGGCTTTACATGGCCGGCATCGTGGTCCTGTACCTGACGCCCGCCATCATCGGGATCTTCTGGGGAGCGCCGCTGATCAGCCGCGAGCTGGAGACGGGCACCTTCCGGCTGGCCTGGACCCAGAGCGT
>Ga0302178_10001389_pt1 | contig 20401 bp, 20 predicted proteins | sample I_Palsa_E1_3_FD_198790 | JGI IMG/M metagenome (GOLD analysis project Ga0302178, IMG submission 198790) | Peat permafrost microbial communities from Stordalen Mire near Abisko, Sweden - I_Palsa_E1_3 | ecosystem: Environmental > Terrestrial > Soil > Palsa > Peat permafrost | place: Sweden... | reverse complement strand
GACACAGACTGCCCGCCAGTACGAACAGGTGCCAGATACCATGTCCGTGCCGGATGCGCTCGTCGTTGATGAAGAAGTAGATGCCGACGCTGTAGATGATCCCGCCGGCCACGAGCCATGCGGTGCCTGCGGCCGGTAAAGCTTCGACCAGCGGGCGGACGGCAACGAGCGCGAGCCATCCCATCAAGACATACAGCACCATCGATACGCTACGGGTGCGGCGCCCGAGCGTCAGTTCCTGCACGATGCCGAGGACCGCAAGCCCCCAGCTTACCCCGAATAGGGACCAGCCCCACGGTCCGCGCAAAGTGACGAGCGTGAACGGCGTGTAGCTACCGGCGATCAGCAGGTAGATCGCCGAATGATCGCATTTCTGCAGGACCGCCTTCACGCGCGGACTGCGCACGCTGTGGTAAAGGGTGGAGATAGCATACAGCACCAGCAGCATCGCACCGTAAACGCTGAAGCTGACGACCTTGTACGCATCGCCTTGCAGCGCGCCCATCGTGACGAGCGTAGCCAGCCCCGCCACCGACAGCACCGCGCCGACGAGGTGGGTAATGCTGTTAAAACGCTCACCGACATGCACGACATCTTCTCCCGCTCGGTCCAATACGCCATTGTACCGGTCCCGCGCTGGTCCTAAAAAACGAAGGGCGCGGCCGCGATTTCCCGCAGCCGCGCCCTCCTTACCGCTTGCGTCGCTCAGTCGAGCGGCGCAGACCGCAGATCGGACACCTGTTGCGGCGACACGGCCGTACCGTGGTTACCCCACGACATACGGATGTAGGTCACCACAGCGGCCACTTCCTGATTCGACAGCGATTGAGCGAACGGTGGCATGCCGTACGGCTTCGGATTGCCATCCGTGCTCGGCGGGAAGCCCCCATTCAACACCATGCGGATCGGGTTCACCGCCGACGGCATCTGGATAGACTGGTTGTTGGCCAGCGGCGGGAAGTTCGGCGGTTGGCCGAGACCGTTCGCCTCGTGACACTTCGCGCAGTTGTCCGTATAGATCTTCTGACCTTGCTGCAGCAGTTCCGTGCCGAACTGAGCCGAGGTTTCCAACTGCAGGTTTTCTGGCGCTTCGCTCTTCTGCGGAATGGTCTTCAGATACGTGGCCATTGCCTGGATGTCGTCGTCCGACATGTACTGCAAGCTGTTGTGAACCACCTCAGCCATCGGACCGAACACCGCGCCGCGCTGCGACACGCCGTTCTTGAGCAGATCCTGGATGTCCTTGATGTCCCAGTCGCCCAGACCCGCTTCCTTGTTCGACGTGAGCGACGGAGCGTACCAGTTCTGCAGCGGAATCAGGCCGCCCGCGAAGGCCGCCGAGTTCACCGGGCCGCCCATGGCGTTGATCGAGGTGTGGCACATGCCGCAGTGGCCGAGGCCTTCGATCAGGTACGCGCCGCGGTTCCATTCGACCGACTTGGTCGGATCTGCCTTGTACTCGCCTTCACGGAAGAACAGCGTGCGCCAGCCGATCAGCAGGTTGCGGTTGTTGAACGGGAATTTCAGTTCGTGCGGACGGCTCGGCACATTGACCGGGGGGACCGAGCGCAGGTATGCGTAGATCGCATCCGAATCGGCGCGCGTGACCTTCGTGTAGCTCGTGAAGGGGAAGCCCGGGTACAGCAGGCTGCCATCCTTCGAGCGGCCCGTGTGCAAGGCGCGGTAGAAGTCGTCCTGGGTCCACTTGCCGATGCCGTACTGGTCGTCAGGCGTGATGTTCGGCGTGAACATCGTGCCGAACGGTGTCAGCATGGGCAGGCCACCGGCGAATTCCTTGCCGCCGCGCACCGTGTGGCAGGCAATACAGTCACCCGCGCGGGCGAGGTACTCACCCCGTTGGATCAAGGCAGCCTGGTCAGCGGGTGTGGCCGCCATGGCGCTGCCGTTATGCAGGTGGTCGCCGCCCGACCACAGGACGGGAACGAGGGCAGCAGCCGCAGCTACGACGACTGCCGAAAGGGCGAACAAAGACTTGCGTTTCATTTGGTCATCTCTCCCGGTGCCTTATTGCGGTTCGCTGCCGCAGGCAAGCGGAGTCTTCATCGAACGGGCCGGAGCCGGCACCGGATTCTGCGGAGCCGTCTGGGTGGACAACCATGAAGCGACGGCATTCACGTCGTCATCGGTCAAGCGGGTTGCGATGGTGTGCATGCAGTCAGGCGCAATGGCGTGACGCGAGCCCGAACGCCAGGCGCCGAGCTGCGCGCTGATGTAATCAGCATGCAGGCCGACCAGACCCGGGATAGCCGGTTCCATGCCGGTCAGGGCCTTGCCGTGGCAGGCGGCGCAAGCCGGGATCTGCCTCGAAGCGTCGCCGTGCAGCACGATGTCTTGGCCGCGCGCCAGCGTAGCCGACGACACCGTTGGCGTGGCCGGCGGTGGGTACGGCGGGCGCTGCTGCGAGAAGTACGTCGCGATCTGATGAAGGTAGTCGTCCGAGAGGTACGTGACGAGGTAATTCATGGGCGGGTACTTGCGGCGCCCTTCTCGGAAGTTCTTCAGCTGGTTGTACAGATAGTCAGCCGGCTTGCCCGCGAGGCGTGGGAAGTAGTCGTTGTCCGTCCCCTGACCGTGCGTGCCGTGGCAGGCCGCACAGGCCTGCACGCGCGCTTCCATCGTGTCCGGAGTCTTGGGTTGAGTCTGCGCTTTCGCAGCGCTAAAGACGCCTGCGGCCGAGAGCAGCAGCAGAGCAAGCAGCGGGCGGAAAATGCGTCTAGAAGACACGCGTAACTCCATCAAATTCGGGGACCCGACCGAACTTCGAGCGGCTCGGCTTGAGGGCAACTGGGGCTGCGGCGACGCAGCATTCTATCATCGATGGGTGATGGTGACTATTTGCCACAGGCCGCATAGTTCCCCTCGTAAACTCCGATGTGACAGTTTGGCACAGTGTGATTGGCCACGTCCCACATGCGTCCTGGGTCGGTCCTGAATGGCGCGGATGTGCAACTAAGTTGAACCGACACGCACACGGACCATCGAAGCGTACACTCCCGGGGCGCCGATGTCTTTGCTGCGCTGCGTGCAACCCTCCTCCCTGTATTTTCAACAAGCAATCCGCCTTTCATGAAGCTATCCGATTTCTCCCGCTCAGCGCCGCAGCGAAACGCTGCCGGACGCCACACCATCAAGTGGACCGCGGTCCATCGTACCCAAGGCACTCACGCGTTCACTGTCAAATGAGAGTCGACGCATTGTGGATCGGGCAGGTCGCCATGGCCGCGCTCATGAATGTCGCATTTGCGTTTGCTATCGGTTCGGCGCTGCTCGGCGCGTGGCTCGCGAAAGATGCCCAGGCCAAGGTCGCGCCGGCGCGTCCCGCATGGTTGCGTGGGCAACGCTCGATGCTGACGGCGACCGTCGTGCTGGTGCTCGCCGACCTCGGCTGGCTGCTGTATCAGGCCGCGGCGATGAGCGGCAGCGCGTTGCCGCAGGCGTTCGGCGTCATCCCTACCGTGCTCGCGCAGACGCATGTGGGCTATGCGTGGAGCGTCGCCTTTGTCGGTGCGCTGGTGCTGCTGCTGACCGCGATGTCCTCCCACGCCAGCACCTTGCGCAATGCGCTGCTGTGGCTGGCGGTGATCGCGATTGGCGCCGGCAAGGCGTCGCTCGGCCATGCGGCCGATGCCGGACCGGCGTCCGCTGCGATCGGTGTGCACACCTTGCATGTGCTGGCTATCAGCGTGTGGGGTGGGCTTGTCGTGACGGCCGGCCTGACGGTGCTGCCGGCGCTGGGCACGTCGACCGCACGCGGCATCCTGATTCGGACGGCCATGCAGGTCTCGAACGTGTCGCTGGTCGCGGTGGTGTTCGTGCTGCTGACCGGGATCTTCAATATGGTGCGGGGATCGGGCGGATCGTTTGAGGCCATCGAGATCAGCACCTGGGGACATGTGCTGATCCTGAAGCTTGCGCTGGTCGCGCTGGCGCTGGTGCTTGGCGGGCTGAACCGTTTCTCGGCGCTGCCGCGCCTGCGCCGTACCGCGTCGACGATGGACGCCCATACCTTCACCAACGTGCTCTACCTCGAAGCGCTGGCGATGATCGGCGTGTTCATTGCGGCGGCCGCATTGGCGCATAGCGTGCCGGCGTACGTCGCGCTCGGCTGAGCGAGCGGGGACGCATCCCCGTCGATCGCAGCCGCGCAAAAAGGCGCCGCACAAGCAAGCCTGTGCAGCGCCAAACACACGCGGCCGCCCGGCGGAGCCGGATGCCCCGGTACTGCCCGTTAAGCGGCGAGTGCTTTGGGCACTCGCTGCAGCATCGTTTCAGGGAACATCTCCTGGCGCAGTTCGCCGTCGTCGTCGAACCATTGGCAGATCAGCCAGGTGCCGGGCGCGAACACCACCGGCCCTACCCATGTAGCCGTCATCGGACGGCCACCCGATTTGAGCGTCAGCACATCGCCGCCGCGATATGTCGTTCATTTTGACAGAAACATCGTTTTCATCCGTTCGGTCGTCCACTCAGTTTTTTTTCCTGGCTCGCCGGAAACGGTCCGAGCGTCTGGTTTGCCCACGCAATCCGGTTCAGTCCGCCAGATCCACGCGGCCTATTCGAAGCCCAGCTTGTGACCGAGGATCGGCGCGCAGAACAGCGCGATCGCGCAACCGCTCACTTTGCCTTCGAGTTCGGCGCTGGCAGAGTGCGAGCCGTAGAGCTGGGTCAGCAGATCGAACAGTTGCGGCGCGCAATAGATCACAGCAGCGGCGAGGAAACACTTCTCCACCGTCGAGATACGCCAGCCGCGTTGAAATGCCATCGCCGCACCGATCACACGCAGCACGCCGAACACCACCAGCGCGCCGACGGCCGCCTGTTCGCGGATCAGACAGTCAGGAAGAAATTCGCCCATGATTGCCTCTCGCATCGTCTTTGGTATGCGTTACAGCAAGGAGTGGGCCAAGCGGGTGGCGGGTGCCAGGGTGTCGGCCGGAAAGCCTTGTGTGTGGCAGGGCTTGCCGGCGTAGCGAGCGGATGGTGAAGCGAGCCCGAACGGCGCTTTCAGAGCGAATCCGTCCGGGATGTTACGTAACTGAGACGTCGCGGCCGCGAAGGTAGGTAACGTCCCCCGACAGACCCTGCCCCCTTAGCGGATGCGTTCGATCCGGCCGACTACAAACAGGTACGACAAGGCGCCCACCAGGCCGACCGCGCTCATGAACACGAGGGCCGGCGCGAAGTCGTCGCCTTTGACGAGCAGGCCGATCACGATCGGCACGCAGATCGACGACAGGTTGCCCATCAGATTGAACATGCCGCCGGTGAGTCCGAGCAGTTCTTTTTTCGCCATGGATGACACAAGCACCCAGGTGATCGACGAAAAGCCGCTGCCGAAGAACGCGATGGCCATGAACAGGATCACCATCGACGGACTGTCCACAAAGTTTGCGCCGACGATAGCTGTGGACAGCAGCAGCCCCGTGACGATCGGCACCTTGCGCGCGACCGTGGCCGAGACGCCGCGCCGGATCATCGCGTCGGAGATCAGCCCAGAGGCCAGAATGCCGACGAAGGCGGCGAGAAACGGCACGGCAGCCATGAAGCCCGCCTTCAGAAAATCCATGTGGCGGTATTTGACGAGGTAAGTGGGAAACCACGTCAGGAAGAACCACAGCGTCGAGGTCACCGCGATCTGGCCGATGTAGATGCCCCAGAGTTTGCGGTTGCCGAGCACGGCGCGCCAGTCGGCGGCACTGTATCGTGCGTGAGACGTTCGGGCGCTGCTGAGTTCGACGAGACCGCCGCCGCGGCGGATCGTGTCGAGTTCCGCCTGGTTGATTCCGGCCGCCTCGGACGGTTCACGATACAGCGCGTACCAGACCAGCGCCCACACGACGCCGATCAGTCCAGTCAGGATGAACACGCCGTGCCATCCGAAGTGTTGCTGGGTGAGGACGAGCGCCGGCGTCAGGAAAGCGAGACCGACGTACTGGCCCGAGGTGTAGACCGCAATGGCGCGGGCCCGCTCACTGTCGGGAAACCAGGTGGTGACGATACGGTTGAGTGTCGGATAGGCCGGTGCTTCGAGTACGCCGAGCAGCACGCGCAAGGACAGCAGCAGCACGAAAGCGCCGGCAAACCCCTGCAGGATGGTAGCGAGCGACCAGAGTCCGATGATCAGCGCCATCATCAACCGGGGCCGTGCGCGGTCCACCAGCATGCCGCCGGGAATCTGCAGCAAGGCATACGACCAGCCGAAGGCCGAGAACACCAGCCCCATGTGGGCTGGATCGAGTTGCAGGTCTTGCGCGATGGCGGTGGCCGCGATCGACAGGTTGCTACGGTCCAGATAGGTGATGACGACGGTGATGAACAGCATGACCAGCAGGCGGTGGCGCTTGCCGGTCGCCTGTGTTTCGAACGTGGATGTCTCCACCATTACTCCTTCTTTTAATGGCTTAAGCGTCGGGCATCGCATGACGTAAAAACGCCGCCCGCGGGCGGCGTTTCATCACATCACGGGCTTACCACTCGGCGACGCTGCCGTCCGTATGGCGCCACACCGGGTTGCGCCAGCGGTGGCCGACCTTGGCCATTTCGCGGACCTTCTCCTCGTTGACCTCGATACCAAGCCCTGGGCCTTGGGGAATCGATACGAAGCCGTCTTCGTATTTGAAGACCTCGGGATTCTTGATGTAGTCGAGCAGGTCGTTGCCCTGGTTGTAGTGGATGCCTAGGCTCTGTTCCTGGATGAACGCGTTGTAGCTGACTGCGTCGATCTGCAAACAGGTTGCCAAGGCGATCGGCCCAAGCGGGCAGTGCAGCGCGAGCGCCACGTCATAGGCTTCGGCCATTGACGCAATCTTGCGACACTCGGTGATGCCACCCGCATGCGACGCGTCCGGCTGGATGATGTCGACGTAGCCGCCCGCGAGGATGTGCTTGAAGTCCCAGCGCGAGTAGAGCCGCTCGCCGAGGGCGATCGGCGTGTTGGTCTGATTGACGATGTCGCGCAGCGCCTCGGCGTTCTCCGACAGCACCGGCTCCTCGATGAAGAGCAGTTTGTACGGATCGAGCTCTTTGGCGAGCACCTTCGCCATCGGCTTGTGTACGCGCCCGTGGAAGTCCACGCCGATGCCGATGTTCGGCCCGACCGCCTCACGCACAGCCGCCACGTTGTTGATGACGCCTTGCACCTTGTCGAAGGTATCGATGATCTGCAGCTCTTCCGAGCCGTTCATCTTCACCGCCTTGAAGCCGCGCTCGACGACGGCGCGCGCGTTGTTGGCGACATCGCTCGGACGGTCGCCGCCGATCCACGAGTACACCTTGATCTTGTCGCGCACCTGGCCGCCGAGCAGCGCATGAATCGGCACGCCGTGGTGCTTGCCCTTGATGTCCCACAGCGCCTGATCGACGCCGGCGATCGCGCTCATCGTGATCGGGCCGCCGCGGTAGAAGCCGGCGCGGTACATCACCTGCCAGTGGTCTTCGATCAGCAGCGGGTCTTTGCCGATCAGATAGTCCGACAGTTCTTCGACCGCCGCCGCAACGGTATGCGCGCGGCCTTCGACGACCGGCTCGCCCCAGCCGACGATGCCTTCGTCCGTTTCGATCTTGAGGAAGCACCAGCGCGGCGGAACGATGAAGGTTTCGAGCTTGGTGATTTTCATGGTGCGTGTCTCCTTGAGCCTGCGAGGCCAATCCTTGAGTGGCGGATGCCGGTGGAGGCGTCCACCGGCGCGATATCTGAGGAGTCACATGCTACAACAAAATCGCCTTTAAATACTATTAATAGTACTATTGGGCGATGCATCCGTGGGTCGCTCGCGGTAGGAGTTGCAGTCGGAATGCCGGATAATCGCGGTCGTTTTGATAATGAAGAGCGCCGGAAGACGGCGGGGAGAGCACTTATTCAGCACGATCTGCACGGGCGTGTCGCCCATCTGCTGGCCACAGCCATTCTGCGCGGCGACTACGCGCCGGAGACCATCCTGCCGCGCGAAGCCGAACTGATGGACGCCTTCGGCGTGAGCCGCACGGTGCTCAGGGAGGCGCTGCGCACCCTGACATCCAAAGGGCTGATCGAGTCACGCCCGCGGGTCGGCACGCGCGTACGGCCGCGCGAGGCGTGGAACCTGCTCGATGTGGACGTGCTCGACTGGTATTCGCGCGTGGCCGAACCGATGGCCTTCGCGCTCAAGCTGCAGGAAATGCGCGAGATGATCGAACCCTACGCAGCGGGGCTGGCGGCGGCTTCGCATACTGGGCAGACGTTCGCTGCGCTCGACGCGGCGCACACGGCGATGGTGGCGGCGCGCAATGTCGACGAGTGGGTGAGGGCCGATCTGCGCTTCCATCTGAGCGTGCTGACGGCGTGCAGCAACGAACTGCTGATCCCCCTGGGTACGCTGATCGAGCGCACGCTCGAGGCCCAGTTGCGCCTGAACGCAAAGCGCGCGGAGGTCTACAACGCGTCGCTCGCCGAGCACACGGCGGTGTTCGAAGCGATTCGCGCACGTGATGCGGCAGGCGCGCAGCAGGCGATGGCCGGCCTGCTCGGCGTGACGCGGCGGCGGATCGAAGGCTGAATGCCCAGCGCGGCGGTGCGTGCCCGCTAGCTAGTCCATCGCCGCGTGTGCGACCGAAGCGTCCGGTGCTTTGTGCGTTGGACGAATCAGCAGCAACAGCGGCACCACCAGCAGCGTCGCCACGAACATCAGCTTGAAGTCGTTCAGGTACGCGATCATCGAAGCTTGCTGTGTGATCGACGCATTCATCACCGCGATGTCGTAGCGCGATCCGCTCTCCAGCATGGGCTGCATGAGCGGATTGAAGATATTGACGTTGGCGGCCAGGTCCGCATGAGCGACCTGGGTGCCGCGCGTCATCAGCGTCTGCACGATCGAAATACCGATACTGCTGCCGATATTGCGCATCAGGCTGTACGTTGCGGTGCCGTCGGCGCGAAGCGCGGGCGTGAGGGTGGAAAACGTCAACGCGCTGAGCGGCACGAATACCAGACCGAGTCCGAAACCCTGGATCACGCCGGGCCACACGATATCCGACGCGGACAGCACGATCGTGTAGTTCATCATCTGCCACAGCGCAAACGCGGAGATCAGGAACCCGGAGAGCAGCAGCAGGCGTGCGTCAATGTGCTTGAGCAGACGGCCGGCGCATAGCATGGCGACCATCGTACCGGCGCCGCTGGGCGCCGTAACCAGGCCCGTCGTGGCGACCGGATAGTTCATCAGGGTCTGCAACATTGGTGGCAGCAGCGCGCGCGTCGCGTACATCACCGCGCCGATCACGAAGATGAAGAACGTGCCGGTGGCGAAGTTGGGGTCTTTCAGCAACTCGTATTTGAAGAACGAGATCTTGCCGACCGTCGCTGTGTGCACGAGGAAGAACGCAAAGCTGATGGACGCCAGCAACGCCTCGATGACGATTTCATTCGAACCGAACCAGTCGAGTTGTTCGCCGCGGTCGAGCATCGCCTGCAATGCACCGATCGCGAGAGCCAGCGTCGCAAATCCGAAGGCGTCGAACTTCACGTCATGACGCGGGGCCTTGCTCGGCAAAAACGTCAGTACGCCGAAGAGTGCGAACGCGCCGACCGGCAAATTGATGAAGAACACCCAGCGCCAGTTGTAGCTGTCCGTCAGCCAGCCGCCGAGCGTCGGCCCGAGAATTGGCCCGACCATCACGCCCATGCCCCACACGGCCATTGCCTGCCCCTGCTTCTCGCGCGGATTGATGTCGAGCAGGATGGACTGCGACAGCGGTACCAGCGACGCCCCAAAAATGCCCTGCAGCAAACGCGAGGCGACGATCTCCGTCAGCGTCTCAGACAGGCCGCACAGTGCCGAAGCGATCGTGAAGCCCGCAATCGAGAACGCCAGCAGCCGTTTGACGCTCAGCCGGTCGGACAGCCAGCCAGTCAGCGGCGTGGCGATAGCGGCCGCGACGATGTACGAGGTCAGCACCCACGTGATTTCGTCCTGCGACGCGGACAGCGTGCCCTGCATGTGCGGCAGCGCCACGTTGGCGATGGTGCTGTCGAGCGTCTGCATCAAGGTGGCGAGCATGATCGAAACGGTGATCATGGGCCGGTTCAGCGCAGCAGCAGTACTCCCAGATAGTGAGTCGGACGACATATGCGGACGTGGGAGGCGGGTTGCGATTATGGTCGGAACAGATAATAAGCATGCTTAGTATATAGATGACGACACCGCGCGAATACCAGGAACTGTACGAGTGTGATGTGCGGCGGCAACGCGCGGTCCGCGGCCTTTGTTCGGCGCCTGCTTACCCAGGGCTTTCGTATAATCGCGCGATGAAAACCCAATTCGAAGAGCGCTTCGGCTTCCTGATTTCGGACGTTGGCCGTCTAACCGGCAAGCGTTTCGACGATCTCGCCAAGTCAACCGTCGATCTGACTCGTGCGCAATGCCGCGCACTGGCTTATCTGGCGCATTACGGGGACGTGAACCAGGCGCGTCTCGCGGACCTGCTCGAAGTCGCGCCGATTTCTGCCGGGCGTCTCCTCGACCGCATGGAAGAGGGCGGCTGGATCGAGCGCTGGAGCAATCCCGAGGACCGCCGTGAACGGCAGGTGCGGATGACGCCGAAGGCGGAGCGCGCGCTCGGCAAGGCGCGCAAGGTCGGCGACGAAGTGGCCGCGGAGGGCTTGAGCGGCTTCACCGACGAGGAGGCGAAACAGCTGATCGCCTTGCTGCAGCGGGTGCGGGGCAATCTCAGCCGGATTGTGGATCGCTGAAACCGGAAGCGCCGGTGTTTGGCGCCTGCCCTTGCGTCACAGCATGGGCGCAATGGGACCGCTAAACCCATAGTTTCCGGGGGATTGGCAGCCACCGCGAGGCCGGCGGTGCAGGAACGTTCGTTCCGGGTCGAGGGCCTGCCAGACGCTGCATGAGTAACGAATCGATGACCGACTCGAGCGTCTCGAGCTCGACCGGCTTGCTAATAAACACATTCCATAGCGCCGATTTTTCCGTAGGCGGTGTCTGGCCCGACGACATCACCACGGGAATCTGGGCGAGCGCCGGATAACATTTCAGCCGCTGGCACAACTCCACCCCGTCGGTGCCCGGCATGTTCCAGTCGGTGACGATCAAATCGGGGAGCCATCGGCTTGCTTTCGCCAGTGCCGCGTTGCCGTCCTGCGCGACGATCACATGGTGGCCACGTTCCTCCAGAACAAGCTTGAATAGCCAGAGCGAATCGACCTCATCATCGACGAGCAGGATGGTAGACATAGTTGCGACCTCGGGTGCTTGCCTGCTTTTCCGCAACAACCATGCCGCCAGGCGGCCTACCACGCCACATCCCGTTGCCCGTTAGTTTGTTTGCGCGATGAGGGTTGCTAACTGATCCGCTGAAACCGGTTTGGTCACGTGCGCGTCGAAGCCGGCATCCGTGGCCGCCTGCCTGTCCGCCTCGCCCGCAAAGCCGGTTAGCGCGATCAGCCTTGTGTGCGCGAGCGCGCCGTTGCTGCGCAGTAGCCGCGCGAGTTGCATGCCGCTCATGTGCGGCATCGAGACGTCGATCAAGGCCAGGTCGGGGACAAAATCTTCAACCACGGCCAACGCAGCCGCACCGCTGTACGCGGTGCGGACCGCGTGCCCATCCATTTCCAGCAACATGGTGAGGGCGTCGATGGCGTCGGCCTGGTCGTCGACGAGGAGGATCTTTTTTGTGTGCGTCATTCCGTAGGGGCTAATGGGTCGGGTGAGTGCGGCTAGCGCCACAGCTTTTGCATCAACGCGAGCAACGCAACCGGTGGGGTGCCTTTACGGCAGTAACCGTCGAAGTTGTGTCGCGCCGTGCCTGTTTCGCGGACATGGTCGTCGTCGAGCGACGTAAAGGCCACGATTCCAAGATTCGTCGTGGGTAAATAGGTGCGCAATGCCTGCGCGGTTTCAAAGCCGTCGCGCTCCGGCATCATGATGTCGAGCACGACCACATCCGGAACCCAGTCCCGGACACAGCGCAGCGCTTCGCCACAGCCAATGGCGGTACGGGTTTCAACACCTTCGTAAGAAAGATAGGCGGCAAGCGCTTCGGCAGCTTCAGCGTTGTCGTCGACCACCAGCACTCGCGGATGTGCATTCAGCACGCGAACCCTGCGAGCGCTCCAGGTTTGACAGAGGGAAGGGGCTTGGGGCAATTTCTCGAACGCCTTTCAATACGGGTTCCAGAACGAGCAGCAAGCCCTATGCCACAACGGTGTCGCTTCAGCGAATTAAATTGGTGATCGGTCACCTTTGCAGAGTTGTTCGATCGTAGTCAGAAGAATTTTCATTGCCGCGGGTTTTTGCAAACAGGCATTCCACGTTTGCACCTCTTCGGTACAGGGCGGCGCGGCCGAGTGGATGACGATGGGCACATGGGCGAGGTCAGGATGAGCCTTTAATTGGCGGCATAATTCGGCGCCGCCCATCAAAGGCATCATCCAGTCGGTGACCACGAGATCCGGGGCGCTTTCTTTTAGGCACTCGAGTGCTTCGAAACCGTTGCGTGCACAACATACCGTGTAGCCTTCGTCGAGCAGAATGGCCTGCCAGGCGGCGAGGATTTCGGGGTCGTCATCCACAAGCAAAATCGAGTGCATTTGCAATGGCCAGTTCGTGAGCGTCGTCGTAGCCGTTATAGGTACGCAAAAGCCGTTCCAATGCGCGCGGTTGGGCTCATAATGACTTCGCGTTCGTTGGCCGCAAGGCGCGCGGGTTCTGTCCCGGCCCATGCTGCACAGGGTTGCGCGGGGCGGCGCCAGGCCGGATCGCCATGGCGAACGCTGGACGGATGAGTCGCGTCGGCGCAGCGCGCGCTGCGTTGGATACGGTAGATGTCGATTCCTGTTGTAGAAACGTTACTCACCGAGTGGCTGTTATGACCGACACACCCAAAGGACCTCTGCGCGGGTTCGCTGATTTTCTCCGCAGCGAGCGGGTTAGCTTGACCGAGCAATGGATGAAACAGGTCTTCGGTGACGAAGACCTGATCGAAGCCGACCAACTGACCTACGAACAGCTCGCCGATCACCTGCCGGAGATTCTCGAGGGGCTGTGCGCGGCGCTCGATGCGGAGGATCTCGAGAAGGTAGAGCCGGCCATCGCGCGGGACGCTCGAATGCACGGCCTCGTGCGCTGGCGCCAGGGATACCGGATCGAGGAGCTGGTGCGCGAGCTCGATCTTTTTCATCAGACGCTAGCCGATGCCCTCGAGGCGTTCACCGATAACGAACGCCGCTTCACGCGCCGTCACGAGAAACGGGCCCGGCGTCTGATTGCCGAAGCGCTGAGTTTCGTCACCTTGACGTCGATACGCGAGGTGGTGAGCGAGCGCGACCGGAAAATCGACGAATACACCGGCAAGCTCGAGCGCGCGAATCACGAGCTGAAGCTGCACCAACGCCTTGTGAGCGATCTTCACGAATATCGGATGCAGATTACCCGCAGCGTGGTGCATGACCTGCGCAATTTCCTGAACGCGTTCTCGGTGGCCCTGGCGCTGATCGCGCGTGCACCGGCAAAGGCAGAGACCGCGTTGACCCTTGCCAATCGTCAGGCGGCGGATATGAAGCAACTGGTCGATCAGATGGTGGAGTATTCAGTCGTGCTGGGCGATAGCAATCCGCCGGCAGCGGAGCCGTTCGACCCGAGAGTGTTGTTCGATGAACTGGTCACTTCGTGCAGACCCGCCATCGAAGCGAAGGGCCTGCGCCTGAAAACGGCTTTTGATGCCAGCCTGGTGTCAGTGACTTCGAATCGTCTCAAGGTGAAGCAGGTTGCGTTAAACCTGTTGTCGAACGCGACCAAGTACACGGCCACTGGCGAAATTGAACTGACCATCGGCGCTGCGGGAGAGGGCGATTGGTCTATCCGGGTCTCCGATACGGGCATTGGGATTGCCCCTTCAGATGCCGAGCGGGTGTTCGATGAGTTCGAACGCGCTGCCGGTGACGACATACCGGGGACCGGACTTGGCCTCGCGATCGTCAAGGAGCTTTGCCGGCTACTGCATGGGCACATCCACTTTGAGTCGCGGGAAGGGAGTGGGACGACGTTCGAGATCCGCTTCCCACTTAAGCTCGAGGCGGCGGAATAGGACTGTTCCGTCGATGCGTGTCGTGTCTCACGCTAGTGTTAGAAATTTTTTATTGACAAGCCATGGCCTGCAATAGAAACTTCATGACATGAAAACGCCTGCCCTTATCGCTATCGCGATTAATCACCGAATGATCGTACGTTGGGACGAATCATCGGGGGCGTGTGTGCGTTAGAAATTTGCAGTAGCGCAAATCACAAGGCCTCGCCGGAAACGGATGAGGCCTTTTTCTTTTGGTGGCTCCTCCGTCTGACGGCTTAATCGACGGAGATGACCATGCACGACGCTAGCCCGCAGTCCAGTTGTTCGTTCTTACCTCATGATCAATCCGCGGGCGAGAAGCAATCGCCGAGGTTGGTGATTCACCTAAGCCTCGTGTCGCGACAGACCGTGTCGTGGCGAGTGATTGCCGACTGCGAGATCCGCGCTCAAGGCGAGCGTGTCTGGCTGACACGCGTGTTTTCGCCGTACGACTACTGGCTACAAGCTGGAGATGCGATCCGGGTCGCGCGCGGCGAGCGCATCTGGTTGTCCGCTGACGGCGAATGCCCAGCGGAAGTGACCTTAACGAGCGAATACGTCGATCGACGACGCATGTTTGATCGATGGCCTTTGCGCTGGTTAGGACACGCTTTCGATATTTTGTCGCCGGTGGCTCGCTAGGGATCAATAGGTACTGGCCAGACGGACTGATCACAATACTACGTATAGGAGTGCGAAATGGATTCGGGTATGCAGAAACAGGTATTGAATGGAGATGCCTCAGGGTGGAGAGGGTTTGTCTCGGGAGCGGGGCTGCAATGGGTGGTTGGCATCGCCAACATGCTATTGATACTCGGGCTGTTTGCATTGGCTGTTGCCAAGGCGTCGTCGAGCGTGAGGTCGAATAATATGCGGTGCCTTCAGCAGGTTGCAAACGAGGAGCATACGAGCCTGGAGGCGTTCTTTCAGAACCCGGCGGAACAGGACGCGCTGGTTCAGGCTATGAATGTTTGTTCTCGGTGAGCTTACTGTTGGGCTGGTACCGTCGAGTCGTACGGCTGAACCAGTTCCGCGCACGTGAACTCGCCGGTTGTCGGCCCCGTTTTGGCGTCCGGGACGCGACGGGCCTCATTACACGCGAACACGCTCGCCTCCTTTTGCAGATAGTAGACGGTCATCAACTGACTTGGGCTGCCTGTCGAAGGGGCATGATCCACCGCGACGAGCCTGTATCCGCTTTGGATTAAGGTCGCGAAGGTGGTCGAAGCATCCTTCCATTGCAGATTCGGCGCTGCGTGGGCCGACAGGGCGGCGACGGAGAGGAGGGCGGTGGTGGCGATGTTTTTCATTTGTGGGCTTTCCTCGGAATCGGTATCTATTCTCGACACGTGGCGCGAGTCAAAGGTTCACTTTGTCTGGCCGTCGCTCGTCCCTTGATTCGATCATGAGATGGCTCGCAAGCTGGCTTCCGGCGGGCAAAACAAAAAAGCCGCTGACCCTTTCGGATCAGCGGCTTTTTCTTGAAACTGGTGGCGAATCAGGGATTCGAACCCCGGACCTGCGGATTATGATTCCGTCGCTCTAACCGGCTGAGCTAATTCGCCTAAAGAAGAAGCGAGATTATGAAGATGGCGACGGGAGCTGTCAACCCCCACCGCCGAACATTTTCACCTCCCCGTCTGGGCCCGGGTGAGCCCAGGGGCAAAGGCAAGCATCAATCCTTCGCGTAAATATCCGAGTCCTTGGTTTCCTTGACGAACAGGACGCCGATCACGAAGCAGATGAGCGCGATCACAATCGGATACCACAGTCCCGAGTAGATATTGCCCTTGGCCGCCACGATGGCAAATGCCGTAGCCGGCAGGAACCCGCCGAACCACCCATTACCGATGTGATACGGCAGCGACATCGACGTATAGCGAATCCGCGTCGGGAACATCTCCACCAGCATCGCCGCAATGGGCCCGTACACCATCGTCACGTAGATCATCATGATGGTCAGGATCACCACGCTCATCGGCCAGTTGATCTGCGATGGATCGGCCTTGGCCGGGTAGCCGGCAGTCTTGAGCGTCGAGCCGAGCGTTTCGTCGAACGCCTTGCCCTGCGCCTTGGCGTCCGGCGCCTTGCCGTCGAACGTGTTGACTACCGTGTCGCCCACCTTGATCTGCGCGAGGGTGCCCGCCGGCGCCGCAACGTTGTCGTAGTTCAAGCCCGCCTTCGACAGCGCGCTCTTCGCAATGTCGCACGATGAGGTGAACTTCGCCGTACCGACCGGGTTGAACTGGAACGAACACTCATCCGGGTTGGCGATCACCACGATCGGCGACTTTTGCGTCGCGGCTTCGAGCGCCGGGTTGGTGAAGTGGGTGAGGGCCTTGAACAGCGGGAAGTACGTCAGTGCGGCGATCAGCATGCCTGCCATGATGATCGGCTTGCGGCCGATCCGGTCCGACAGCGAGCCGAAGAACAGGAAGAACGGCGTGCCGATCAGGAGCGCCAGCGCAATCAGGATGTTCGCGCTCGAACCCGCAACCTTGAGCGTCTGCGTCAGGAAGAACAGCGTGTAGAACTGGCCCGTGTACCAAACAACAGCCTGGCCGGCGGTCAGCCCGACGAGCGCGAGAATCACGATCTTCAGGTTCTTCCATTGGCCGAAAGCCTCGGTCAGCGGCGCCTTGGAGGTCTTGCCCTCAGCCTTGATGCGCTCGAACGCCGGCGATTCGTGCAGTTTCAGTCGGATCCACACCGAAACGGCCAGCAGGATGATCGACGCGATGAACGGCACGCGCCATCCCCAGACACCGAACGCGTCTTCGCCGATCGAGGTGCGCACGCCAAGAATCACGAGCAAGGACAGGAACAGGCCGAGCGTGGCCGTCGTCTGGATCCAGGCGGTGTAGAAGCCGCGTCGTCCAGCCGGTGCGTGTTCCGCGACATAGGTGGCCGCGCCGCCGTACTCGCCGCCGAGCGCGAGACCCTGCAGCAGCCGCATTGCGATGAAGATCACCGGCGAGGCCATGCCGATCGCCGCGTATCCGGGCAGAAAGCCGACCAGGAAGGTCGACACACCCATGATCACGATGGTGATCAGGAACGTGTACTTGCGCCCGACCATGTCGCCGAGCCGCCCGAACACAATCGCGCCGAACGGCCGCACGGCGAAGCCTGCCGCGAAGCTGAGCAGCGTAAAGATGAAGGCTGCGGTGGGATTGACGCCGGAGAAAAAGCTCTTGCTGATGTAGATCGCGAGTGAGCCGGCCAGGTAGAAGTCGTACCACTCGAAAACAGTGCCTAGCGATGATGCGAAGATCACCCGCTTCTCTTCGTGCGTCATCGGCACGTGGGAGATTTGCCCGCCAACGGTTGCCATATGTCGTCTCCAATATTGATATATACACCGGCCCGCCCGGAGGGCGTTCCCGTGAATCGGATTATTGGAGCGGAAACTTACGGCCTACTGACGCGGCATCTCAAAATGAGCGGGCAAGTGGATGGGGTCGGATGACGTCTTTGTCTGTCAATTTTAAGCAAAAATAGCGGTATCGGTGGCCAAGTTGTCGTCATCTCGCGCCACACGTTTTGTTCTGAGGCGCCCGGTTAGGGTAAGTCCCGTGCCGCTTCACGCGCCCGTAAGCTGACGCGCACGAGCGTGCCGGCCAGCCGCGGCGCGGATTGATAGACGTTGTCCTCGATCGTCAGCGTGCCGCCGTGCATGGTTGCGATCTCGCGGACGATGGCGAGCCCAAGCCCGCTGCCGTCGCCTTCACGGCCAAGGATCCGGTAAAAGCGTTCGACCACCCGGGCTCGTTCCGCGACCGGAATCCCGAGGCCGGTGTCCTCCACCTCAAGGTGCACCTGCCGCGTGGCCGCGTCCGGCCGCACCCGCACGGTGATACGCCCGCCGGCCGGTGTGTAGCGGATCGCGTTGTCGATCAGGTTGGACAGCATCTCGCGCAGCATCAGCAGACTGCCATCTATTTCCACCGCCTCGTCCGGCCCCTCGTAGCCGAGATCCATCTGTTTGGCGAGCGCCGCCTGCACCCAGTCGCGTACCGCATTGCGGGCGACTTCGGTGATTTCGACTGGCGCAAATATCTGCCCCGACAGCCGGTTTTCCGCGCGCGCCAGCGCCAGCAACTGCGTGACGAGCCGCGCCGCGTGCTCGGAGCTCGTGGCGATCTGCTCGAGCGAACGGTGCACTTCCTCGGACACATCCTGCCGGAGCGCCAGTTCGGCCTGGGTGCGCAAGCCGGCGAGCGGCGTTTTCATCTGATGGGCCGCATCCGCGATGAAGCGTTTTTGCAGCTCCATGTTCTGTTCGAGGCGCGTTAGCAGGTCGTTGAACGACGTTACCAGCGGTTCGATCTCCGGCGGCGCACGGCGGGATTCGAGCGGCGACAGGTCGTCCGGACGCCGCGCCCGGATATGTGCCTGCAGCGCGTGCAGCGGCGCGAGTCCGCGTGAGAGCCCGAACCACACCAGCACGATCGCCAGCGGCAAGATCACGAACTGTGGCAGGATCACGCCTTTGATGATGTCGTTGGCGAGCTGGCTGCGTTTGTCGAGCGTCTCGCCGACCTGCACCAGCACCGGCAGCGCACCGGGCGTCTGCGGAAACTCCACGGTCGTGTAAGCCACGCGGATGTCATTGCCGCGGAGTACATCGTCGCGGAACTCGACGAGGCCCGGCGGCGGCCGGTCTTCTTCGTGCGGCAGCGGCATGTCGCGGTCGCCGCCGACCAGTTCGCCGCGCGTGCCGAGTACCTGGTAAAACACCTTGTCGACGTTGTCCGCGCTCAGGAAATCGCGCGTTGCATCGGGCAGCGATAGCTCGGCGACGCCGTTCACTGGATGGATCTGCCGAGCCAGCACGTAGGCGTCGGTTTCGAGCGCCCGGTCGAACGGCCCGTTGGCGATCGACTTGGCGACCAGATACGTGACCGCAATGCTCATCGGCCACAGCAGCAGCAGCGGCGCCAGCATCCAGTCGAGAATTTCACCGAACAGCGAGCGCGGCCGGCCCTCGGCAGCGGCTTCGGTTTCGTCGGGCGGCGCGAACGGGTTCGCGTAGCGGGCGTCGCGCGCCTCGTCGTCAAGGTCCGCAGCTTGCGCGGTGGCGCGCTCTACGCGTGCGGACATGGTTGGTCTCTATTTGAAGTGGTGGCTCGCGGGCATCGCGGCGGAGGCGGGCGAGGCGGGTGCAGACGGTTCGGGCGTCGAGGGTGTCGAGGACGGCGTGTGCGTGTCGGATGCCGCTGCAGCCGCCGTGGCCGAGGTCGCCTTTTCCAGGCAGTAGCCGAGGCCGCGCACGGTGATAATGCGCACGCCGCTTGGCTCGATCTTTTTGCGCAGCCGGTGCACGTAGACTTCGATCGCGTTGTTGCTGACCTCTTCGCCCCATTCGCAAAGATGATCGACCAATTGTTCCTTCGACACCAGCCGGCCGATCCGTTGCAGCAGCACTTCGAGCAGGCCAAGTTCGCGCGCCGACAGGTCGATCACCTGCTCGTTGACATAGGCAATCCGGCCAACCTGATCGAATGATAGCGAGCCATGCCGCACCACCGTCGGGCCGCCACCCGCGCCGCGGCGCGTGAGCGCACGCACGCGGGCTTCGAGTTCGTTGAGGGCGAACGGTTTGGCCATATAGTCGTCGGCGCCGAGGTCCAGGCCTTTGACGCGTTCGTCGACGCTGTCGGCGGCGGTCAGGATGAGCACCGGGAGGTTCGAGTTGCGCGCCCGCAGACGGCGCAGCACCTCGAGCCCGGACATGCGCGGCAGGCCGAGATCGAGTATCAAGAGGTCGAAACTTTGCATCGACAGCGCGGTATCGGCTTCGACGCCGCTCTTCACGTGATCAACGGCGTATGCCGATTGGCGGAGTGATCGAACGAGACCGTCCGCGAGTATGCTGTCATCTTCGGCAATGAGAATTCGCATGATGCGCCAGCCTGGCCTTGCCGGCGCCGTGGTATCGCTCGGCGCGCAGCGGTCTCCAAAGATTTTGTGGGTAGTTTGGCGCACCTTGATTGCACATAAATGCTTCCACGTGCGAATCGTGCTTGCCAAAACTACTGTTTTTTTATACAGTGTCTGCGTTTAGCGTGCTGTCCGTGATGAATGGGCTGCACATCTGCCTCAGACGCCGTTCATCATAGCAAAGGACGATTCATGGAAGAAAGCAAGAAAGGCTCGGCTGGACTGACTGCTGAAAAGAGCAAGGCATTGGCTGCCGCGCTCGCGCAGATCGAAAAGCAGTTCGGCAAAGGGTCGGTCATGCGGCTCGGCGCAGGTGAGGTAGTCGAAGATATCCAGGTGG
>Ga0302178_10001386_pt1 | contig 20411 bp, 15 predicted proteins | sample I_Palsa_E1_3_FD_198790 | JGI IMG/M metagenome (GOLD analysis project Ga0302178, IMG submission 198790) | Peat permafrost microbial communities from Stordalen Mire near Abisko, Sweden - I_Palsa_E1_3 | ecosystem: Environmental > Terrestrial > Soil > Palsa > Peat permafrost | place: Sweden... | reverse complement strand
GCTGGTGGCCTGGCGAGCCTTGGATTTATTCGCCGAAAAACGGCGCACGAAATCCTGCAGCTCGACAATCCGGTCTTTCGCCTTTGAATTAGCGCTGACTTGCCGCTCGCGGGCCTGCGCCGAGGCGAGCATATAGTCATCGTAATTGCCTGGGTACACTTTCAAGGTGCCGTAATCCATATCGGCCATATGGGTGCAGACCTGATTCAGGAAATGGCGATCATGCGAGATGATAATCATGGTCGAGTTGCGCTGATTCAGCACATCTTCGAGCCAACGTATCGTGTTGATGTCGAGGTTGTTGGTCGGCTCGTCCAGCAACAGCACGTCAGGATTCGAAAACAGCGCCTGAGCCAACAGCACCCGCAGCTTCCAGCCTGGCGCCACACCGCTCATCGGGCCGCTATGCTGCTCGGTCGGCACACCCACACCCAGCAGCAACTCGCCGGCACGCGCTTCGGCAGTGTAGCCGTCGAATTCGGCAAACAGGGCTTCCAGGTCGGCCGCGCGCATGTAATCGTCGTCGGTCGCTTCCGGGTCGGCGTAGATCGCGTCGCGATCGGCCATAGCCTGCCACATTTCGGTATGGCCCATCATCACGACGTCCAGCACGCGCATGTCTTCGTAGCCGAACTGGTCCTGCTTCAGCTTGCCCAGCCGGATATTCGGCTCGAGCATGACGTTGCCGCTCGACGGCTCAAGATCGCCGCCGAGAATTTTCATAAAGGTCGACTTGCCGCAGCCATTCGCACCGATCAGTCCATAACGGTTACCCTCTCCGAATTTGACGGAAATGTTTTCAAACAAGGGCTTAGGCCCGAACTGCATGGTGATATTGGCGGTAGACAGCACTGCGCGACCCTTTTGATGTCAACTGGAAAAAAAACCTGTATTGTAACACTCCGGCAGTCAGTCGCCTGCCTTGCTCGCTTTGGCCCGTGCTTCGGGCCTACGCGCGTTACATACGCCATCTATAAAGTTTAATAATGACATCAGCCGCGCGCGGCGACAATCTTGCGCATTATTTCTGGCGCTTTGGCGCACCCTTGCTGTTTCTGCTGCTGTGGGCCGCCGGCTTTACGGTCGGCAAAATCGGCATGCACGACGCACCGCCGCTGACCTTATTGGCGCTGCGCTATGCCTGCGTGCTGATTGTGCTGGTGCCGCCCTATTTCTATTTTCGACCATCCTGGCCGACGTCCTGGCAGGTCATGGCCAATCTTTGCGTGGTCGGGCTACTGATACAGGTCTTATATTTCGGCCTGGCCTATGTCGCGATTGAGCTCGGTCTATCGGCTGGCGGTGTGGCCTTGATTGTGTCATTGCAACCGATATTCGTCGCCGTGCTGGCTCCGGCCATGATCGGCGAGCAAGTCAGCTGGCAGCGCTGGATCGGCCTGGCGGTGGGCTTGGCCGGCGCAGTACTGGTGATTCTGGCGAAATCGCGTGTCGAAACAATCTCGTGGCCCAGTGTCATGTGTGCATTAGGCGCGCTCGCCGGCATGACGGTCGGCACCCTGTTTGAGAAAAAAACCAGCGCGGCCCACCCGCCGGTTCACCCCATCATAGCCAATTTTGTACAATGTGCCGTAGGGCTGATCTGCACCCTGCCGATGGCGCATTATTTCGAGCATATGCCCGTCCATTGGACCGGCAGCTTGATGTTTTCACTGGCTTATCTGGTGTTGTGCAATTCGCTGATCGCCATCAGCCTGCTACTGGCCATGATACGGCGCGGTGAAGCCGCCAGCGTATCAGCCTTGTTCTTTTTGGTGCCGCCCTTGGCGGCGCTGATTGCCCGCCTGGCGCTGCATGAGGCCATGCCGACGGCCGCGTGGCTGGGCATGGGCTTGGCCGCAGCCGGGGTGGCGTTGGCCAGCAGCGGCTCGCTTCGAAAAGCGGCGCCACGCCCTGCGGAGCGGAAACTCAGCGCTTAAGCCTAGGGTCTTGTTTACGCTAACAATGGGCTTGTCCCAGCTGACCCCACACGCATTCAAGCAAAATTCGGGTAAGCAGAAAAACTCAAACTAAAACCCTTATTGTGCGACACCAGCCGTGCCGGCGCGCCAACCGGCAAAGTCCGTGTGGTCGCGCCATGGCCGAACGGCAAACCGCGGATAATGGGCAAGCCAAGGCGCTGGCGCAAGCTTTCGACCATGGTGTCGAAGGTGTAGCCGTTGTCATACGGCGTCTGGGTATAGTCGGTGAAATCGCCGAGCACCAAAGCCTGTTGCCGCGCCAGAATGCCGGCGTAATGCAACTGCAATATCATCCGCTCGATACGGAACGGCGGTTCATTGACATCTTCGATAAATAGAATGCCACCATCGATTTTTGGCAGGTAGGGCGTGCCTATCATGGCCGTCAACAAAGCCAGATTACCGCCCCATAAAGTCCCCTCCACTTGCACCGTATCGGCTTGGTGGGCGTCGAATGTCAAGCTCGTCTGAGCTGCACTCAAGGTATCCCAGAAATTATCCCAGGTGCTTTGATCGAGTGTCTCGGCGCCGAAATTCGACATCAGCATCGGCCCGCCGAAAGTGGTCAGGCCGCACTGCGCGAGCAAGGCAAGTTGTATCGCCGTAAAGTCGCTATGCCCGACCACGGCGGTGGGTGCACCGCTCAGCCTGCGCTTTAACCCCGCATAATCGATTTCACACAGCAATCGGCTCGCGCCAAAACCGCCTCGCACGGCCAGGACGATATCGGGTAAAGGCGCATGGCTGCCGGCAAGTTGATTCAGGTCCGCTACCCGTTGCGCATCGGTACCGGCAAAACGTTGGTAGCGTCGACAGGTCGTTTCAACACCATCCACAGTATGTCCGGCGTCGCGCAGGCGATGGATGCCGCGTTCAGCTGCAAGTGGGTCGGCCGGATAACCGGAGGGTGCGATTAAGGTGATCGAGCGGGAGGCCGTCATGGAGTCTGTTCCTTGTCTGTTGCCGAGCCGCCGATACTTTGTATCTGGCGGGCTTCGCGTGCGGCACGCCGGCGTTCGGCAAAGAACGAACTCAAGGATTGCCCGCAAGCCTCTTCAAGCACAGCGCCAGTGACGGTTGCATGGTGGTTCAAGCGCGGCTCGGCAAATACGTCGACCACGCTGCCGCAGGCGCCCGTTTTGGGATCGCGCGCGCCAAACACGACGCGCGCCAGACGCGCATGCATGATCGCGCCTGAGCACATCAAGCAGGGTTCGAGCGTGACAAAAATCTCGCAGCCCGGCAAACGGTAATTTTCAAGCGCGAGTGCCGCAGCGCGCAGCGCAACCATCTCGGCGTGCGCGGAGGGATCGTGCAAGCCGATCGGTTGGTTAAAGCCGCAAGCAATCACGCTATCGCCACGCACGACTACCGCGCCGACCGGCACTTCACCAAGCTTTCGGGCCAGCTCGGCTTGGTCGAGCGCCATTTGCATATAGTAAGCATCGCGCGCCGACGCATCGGGCCATGTCATAACATCAGTGGTTGGCATTGCTGGACGGAAAACTCAAGGGCATCAATTCAGAATTCGCTATTTTCGCATTGCCGCCCCGTGCCGTCACATTTTTAATCGGGGTCCAGCCCGTTGAGTCGACTGTAGACCCAATGGGCTATCGCCAGTAAACGGCGATCGTCGCCATGCCGGCCGACCATTTGCAAGCCGACCGGCAAGCCCGTGATACCGAAAGCAAACGGCAAATGGACACAGGGCAAGCCCAACAAGGTCCAGTAACGGCAAAACACCGGGTCGCCGGTTGCATCGATGCCCAGCGGAGCCTCACCGATGACACTCGGTGTGATCAGCACATCGACCTCGTCAAAACAGGATTCGGCCATTTTTTTTGCCAGCTCGACCTGTGCCAAATTCGCCAAATGGCGCGCACCATCGATGGCCAGCCCCTCATCCATCAGCGATAACAGTCGCTGACTTAACTGCCCGCGATGGCGCAAACGCTCGTCGGCCAGTACCCGCGCGGATTCATGCGCCATCACGCCATGATGCAATTCGACTAGCGGCGCGCAGGCATTGGGTAGCTCGACATCAACCAAGGTGATGTCGGCTTGCAATAAAGTGGTTTGGGCCTGGGTCCAGGCATGCCGAGTGCTCTCGTCGGCAACCAGCCACAAATCGGTACGGCAAAAGCCTATGCGCGGCGATAAAGCGGCAACGTTGCCAGGCAGTTCGGCCAGGCGTCGGTCGCCTAATAACACCGCCCCCAACAAGCCGACATCGCGCACACTACGGCCAAAGCAGCCTATCGTATCAAGCGATTCAGCCAATCCTTTGACGCCTCCGCGCGGAATGCGCCCAAAACTCGGCTTATATCCGACCACGCCACAAAACGAAGCGGGCCGAATAATGGAACCCGCCGTTTGCGTGCCCAGCGCCAAGGGCACCATATAGTCCGCCACGCTCGCGGCCGACCCGCTGGAAGAACCGCCGGGCGTATGGTCGGTGCGACGCGGATTACGCGTCGGCCCAGGCTCGTAAGCGCCGAACTCCGTGGTAACGGTTTTGCCCAGCGCGATACCGCCCGCCTCCTTGCATAAGGCCACACTGGCCGCATCGGCAACCGGATAATGAGCGGCATAGATTTCCGAACCGTAGGTCGCCGGCATGCCAACGACATCGAACAGGTCTTTGATACCCAAGGGCAAACCATGTAGCAGACCACGCACCGCTCCCGAATCGAGCGAACGGGCATGGGCCAGCGCCGCATCGGGCGAGACAAAATTAAAGGCCTGTATGTCGGTATTGCGATGTGCGATGCGATCGAGGCAGGCGCGCACCAGATCAACTGCATTTATTTCCCGGCGCGCTAATAGCACTGCAGCGTGCCAGGCATCCAGCGTATTCGATTCATGATCGGCCATGCGCTCTCCAAACATCTGTCGGTTATCCGCGAGAGCCATTGCATCGGCGCTACTTTATGCAATGGAACCCTGATGCAACGGAACGTTTATGCAGCGGAAACATAAGAATACCTCCGCATCCCAGCACGGCGGCAATATTCTTAAATCGGGCCAGCTTGCAGGGGCTGTGGGGCCCGATATAGCGACCGCGGCGCACACCCCAATTCGGCTTGCTAAAAATTGCCAGGGATGCTGCACCGCAGCCGCGTTCTGATGTTACATTGTGCCCCGAGCTGGGCCTGCCTGCCGCGTGCGGCGATAGAGGCAGGCTCATAGCTTCGCAAAATAGATACGCCAGCCGATCGTACCGCAACCTCATTGGATTATGTCTGCAAGACGGCAGCCGCTGGACGCTGTCTTGGTATTTTGGAGAACCCGCCATGCATGCTTGGCAAACGTTTAATGCCGATGCTTTTATCGACTCATTGGTCAGTCTGAGTACTGCATTTGTTCTGGGTTCCGTGATTGGCTACGAACGGCAATATCGCCAACGGACTGCCGGTTTGCGCACCAATGCCCTGGTGGCGATTGCCGCGGCGGCGTTTGTCGATATGGCACATCAGATCAACGGCGCCACCGGCACCAGCCAGGTAGCCGCTTATGTGGTATCGGGCGTCGGTTTTCTGGGCGCCGGCACGATCATGAAGGAAGGCTTGAATGTACGCGGCCTGAACACGGCGGCAACCCTGTGGGGTTCAGCCGCGGTCGGTGTTTGCTCAGGGGCCGGCCTGCTGGCGGAAGCGCTGCTGACGGCAATCTTTGTGCTGGCAGCCAATACCTTATTGCGCCCGGTGGTGAACTCAATTAACCGCAAACCGATTGACGAGCATACCAGCGAGCTCACCTATCAATTGCACGTGATTGTCACCAGCGACGAACAAAAAGCCGCGCTCTCGACCCTCGACAGCTTGCTGGAAAACGCCGGATATCCATTGAGCGACCTCGATATCGAACCTTTCGGCGACGACGATGTGGAGATTACCGCGACCTTGCTGTCGACTTCGGTGAATGCCGACAAGCTCGACCGCATCACCCAGGAACTGCATGCGAACCCGAATGTAATTCAGGCGTTCTGGAATCCGAGCACCACAGAGTAAAGGGCACGCGCCGCCGAAATGCCTAAGGCATGCCGCACCAATAGAACTGGCCCGCCTTTACTGCATCTGAAGCGATGTAGTAAGGGCGGGCCAAGCGTCGCTTAAGATGCAACAAAGACGCGCCGACTATGCAATTACTGCGCGGCACTGTCCTTCTTCATCGCATCTTTGGACATGCTATCTTTGGACATGCTGTCCTTCTTCATCGCATCTTTGGACATGCTATCTTTGGACATGCTGTCCTTCTTCATCGTATCTTTCTTTGCCATGGTGCCCGATGCTGCCATCGAATCTTTGCCCATGGAACCTGAGGCCATCTTCATCGCGTCCTGCGCATACACACTGGAAACGGCACACATCAAACAGGCGGACATTACTGCGGTCATGATCTTGTTCATCGAGAGCTCCTTGGCGTCGTTTAGACAGTTTGGCGAAATCGCCGAATAATCGGTCAGCGTCATGAATGACGAAACCGAACCCGTTGTATCCCGGGCTTGTATCAGCTAATGCGAAAAACAAGCCCGAATCGAGTTCCTGGCCCACACGCAAGCTGAGTCGCTTTATTATGCGACTGCCCAAACACCAGGCTCCCTATCGGAAACCCGATGTCAGCGGCACATTGCCTGAATAAATGTGGGTTTATACCGATTAGTCGCGATGGGGCGGGCAACCTTACAGCTTTTTTTTAATATTTTTAATCGCTGCAAAGTTGCCGCAAGCAAGCCAAACTTAAAACACGTGCCGGAAAATCCAGAACAGCGCGCCCGATAGGCAAATCGAGACAGGCAGAGTCAACACCCAGGCCATCACCAAGTTACGCAGCGTACTGACCTGCAGCCCGGAACCATTCGCGGTCATCGCCCCGGCTACACCGGAAGACAGCACGTGCGTGGTGCTGACCGGTAGACCGAAGACATCGGCAGCGCCGATGGTCACCATCGCCACCAATTCGGCACTCGCGCCCTGCGCGTAATTCAAATGCTCTTTGCCGATTTTCTCGCCGACCGTCACCACAATACGTTTCCAGCCGACCATTGTGCCCAGGCCGAGCGCAATCGCCACGGCGACTTTGACCCAAGTCGGAATAAACTTGGTCGAGTTGTCGAGTGCACCCTTATATAGCTTGAGTGCGTCCACATCGGCTTTGACCAGACCCAGGCGATGATTTTTGTCGATCACGCGCATAGCTTCGTCCGTCAAATACATATCGTTGCGGATATTGCCGGCGACGCTGGGCGGCACCGTATCGATCGAACCGAAGCCGGCAACGCGTGCTGCAGTCTGCCGTATCAAAGCGGCCAACGCCACGGTCGGCACCGGCGCCGATTGCGGCTCATGCAGAAATACCGTAATAGCCGGGCGCGGGTCGGTATCGGCATTCGATGGCTGGCCGCCGAGCACAATTGTTTGACGATCGAAAACTTCAGCAGCTTTTTGCGAATACGTGGCGAAATGCGCAACTTCCGCAGCCGGCAGGGCATGATTCAAAGCGTATACCGTCGGCACCGTGCCAATCAGTATCAGCATAATCAAGCCCATGCCTTTTTGGCCATCGTTCGAACCGTGGGCAAAACTGACGCCGGTGCAGGTCAGGATCAGCAGCAGACGGATCCAAAACGGCGGCGGCTGATCGCCCTTCGGGGCTTCATATAAGGCCGGGACTTTAATCAAGACTTTACACAGCAGCAGCAAGCCGGCCGACAGGAAAAACCCCACCAGCGGCGAGAACACCAGGGCACGGCCGATACCGAGTGCCTGGCCCCAATCGACGCCGCTGGTGCTGGATGCCGGTGACATCACTTGATTCATCAGGCCCACACCGATAATCGAGCCGATCAAGGTATGCGAGCTCGACGAAGGCAAACCCAGATACCAGGTACCGAGGTTCCAGATAATCGCCGCGATCAATAGCGCGAAGACCATCGCAAAGCCGGCGCTGCTGCCAACTTGCAGTATCAACTCCACAGGCAGCAAGGAAATAATCCCGAAAGCCACCACGCCCGTCGAAGTCAGCACCCCGGCGAAATTCCAGAAACCCGACCAGATCACGGCGATAGTCGGTTTCAACGAATTCGTATAAATCACGGTCGCAACCGCATTGGCCGTATCGTGAAACCCGTTGACAAACTCGAAACCCAGCGCGATCAGCAAGGCTACGCCAAGCAAGACATAAGGCAGAAAAGACAAGCTTGGACCGCGGTCCAGGTCACCCAACAAGTGGCTGGCCGAATACACTACACCCACCAGCAACAGAATGCCGAAACCGACTAGACCGACCCATTTGGAACTGCCTTGATGGCCTTGAGGCAGCCTCGTATTGCCTGCTTTTAGCTCTGACATAAAGAACCTCTATAAGAGAACGTATCGTCGTGAATGCTGTAGTTTTTCTTCCAGGCGAGGTCGAACACCTCGGCCCGGCCGCGCTCGACAGGGAAGAGACAGGGTAAATCGGTCAAATGACGTATCGGTGACAATAGGAGATTCAAGCCTGTGCCAGGCTAAGTGAAGCCCGATAAAGCGACGCAATGCGTCGAAAAACGCAGCAAAATAGGACATTCTGCAAATCGGCAGCGACAACTACCTGCGTTACAATCCGGGTCATACGGATGTCTTGACCAAACAAGGGAAAACCCTTGTTGAATCAATAGACTGTGTCGCGCTGTTTATAAAACGCGCTGTTTGATTACTCTGGTTATCCCATGACTTCTGCTACACCGGTCTCAACCCGCCGTTCGTTCACGACTGTTTTTATGATCGAAATGTGGGAGCGCTTCGGCTATTACGGTATGGCCGCGCTGCTGGTCTTGTTTATGGTACAAAAACTAGGCTTCCACGACAGCCAGGCAAATCTGGTGTGGGGCGCTTTCACCGCCTTGGTCTATACCGCCCCGGCCATCGGCGGCTGGATCGGCGATAAAATACTCGGCACCCGCCGCACCATGCGCTTAGGCGCCATGATTCTGGCGCTGGGCTACTTCCTGCTGGCCTTCCCCAACGACACCCTGCTGTATATCTTCTCCTCACTCGGCGTGATCGTGGTCGGCAACGGCCTGTTCAAAGCCAACGCGGCAAATCTGGTACGGCGCATTTATGCCGGCGACGAAGCCCGGATCGACAGCGCCTTCACTTGGTATTACATGGCCGTGAATATCGGCTCGACGATCTCCATGATTCTGACACCTTGGATCAAAGATCACTGGGGTTGGCACGCGGCGTTTGCGGTGTGCTGCGGCGGGATGTTGTTGGGCCTGCTGAATTTCGCGCTGATGCGCAAGGCGCTGAAGCATGTCGGCTCAACCACCGACGAGATCCCGGTGAACCGTCGCGCACTGGCCATGGTGCTCGGTGGCGGCGTCCTGGTCCTGTGCTTCGTGGCCTTCGTGCTGCAACATAAAGCTGTGGCAGTGGCGTGCGTCTACACCGCCGCGTTCGCGATTTTGGGCATCTTTGCTTATTTGATTCCGCGCAGTAGCCGGGCTGAGCGCACCGGGCTGATTGCGGCGCTGATTTTGTTGTTGGAATCGCTGTTGTTTTTTGTGTTTTATCAACAAATGTCGACTTCGCTGACCTTATTTGCCTTGCGTAACGTCGACTGGGATTTCTCGGTGCTCGGTATACATCTGTTCAATTGGACACCCGCCCAATTCCAGGCGCTGAATCCGATCTGGATTATGCTGCTGAGCCCAATACTCGCCACGATGTACACGCGCCTGGGCCGCACCGGCCGTGATGCCTCGATCGCCACGAAATTTGCGTTCGGTTTTTTCGTGGTCGCCATCGGCTTTCTGATTTATGCCGTCAGCGGCAATTTCGCGGTCAATGGCCGTGTATCGTCGTGGTTTATGGTGTGGGGTTACGGCTTTTACTCCTTGGGAGAATTATTGGTTAGCGGCCTGGGTCTGGCGATGATTGCCCGTTACGTGCCGCCGCGCATGGGTGGCTTTATGATGGGCACTTACTTTGTGATGACCGGTATCTCGCAGTATCTGGGTAGCGTGGTCGCCAATTTTGCGCAAATCCCCGATACCATGACCGATCCACTTCAGTCATTGCCGCTCTACACGCATCTATTTGCTTGGCTCGGCGTGATGGCGCTGGGTGGGACCTTGCTGGCGATTGTCTTGTTGCCGTTGATGAACCGGCTATCGGCGCAAGATGCGAGCGCTAAGCAAGATGCCCGCTTGACCGCAGCGGCCTTGGATGCAAGTCACTAAAAATCGTCAATGATCGAGATAGGGCCGCCCGGCCCTATCAATCTGGTGCTTTAATCGCATCCGGCCCCAACTTGCGGCAAAATAGCCTTCTCTGAGCATTCTTAGCACACCAGACTAGGCTACGTTTCATGACCGCTCCTCTGTTCGACGCCCGGCGCGCCCATTACTTGGCCATGATCGTCGGCGCGACATTCTTTATCGAGTATCTCGACACCACCATCGTCGCCACGGCATTGCCGCAAATGGCTAAATCCTTTGCGATCAGCCCGAATCAGCTCAGTATCGGCATGTCCGCCTATATGCTGGCGCTAGCGGTATTTATACCGATTAGCGGTTGGATTGCCGACCGCTTTGGCACCCGCACCGTGTTTGCCTCGGCCATCGCCGTATTCACGATCGCCTCCATGCTGTGCGGAATCTCAAACGGATTGTTTGAATTTACCGCCGCCCGTTTACTGCAAGGTGTGGGCGGCGCGATGATGGTGCCGGTCGGGCGCCTGATCGTGATACGCAACACCGAAAAAAGCCAACTGATGAAGGCGATTTCCACCATCACTTGGCCCGGCATTATCGCGCCGATGATAGGCCCTCCGGTCGGCGGCTTTATCACCACCTTCGCTTCCTGGCGCTGGATTTTTTTGCTTAATGTCCCGCTGGGCATTGCCTGCATCGTACTCGTCATGCGTCTGGTCAAAAACGAGCATAGTTCGGACAAACGCCCGCTCGATGGCTGGGGTTTTGTGCTGAGTGCGATCGCCTTAAGCTGCCTGATGTACGGCACCGAGAACGCCGGCGTGGAAACAGCCAGCCTGCTACAACCCTTGCTGTTTATCGGCGCCAGCGTGGTAGTCGGCTGGATCGCGTTCAAATACGCGGCACGCTGTCAGCATCCCTTGATCGACTTTAGCACGCTCAAAGTACCGACCTTCTCAGTGACCGTGGTGACGGGGTCGGTCACACGCGTCGCGATTAATGCCGTGCCGTATTTACTACCGCTGTTTTTTCAGCTCGGCTTTGGCATGAGCGCTTTTCAGTCCGGCTTATTGCTGCTCGCCAGCGCGGCCGGCAATCTGGGCATGAAAGCCTTGACCACGCCGATCCTCAAGCGCTGCGGATTTCGTAGCGTGATATTGGTCGACGTGGCGCTGGTCGCGGTGTTTTCCGCCGCTTGCGGCATACTCACGCCGCATACGCCGATGCCGGCGATTTTATTGGTGCTGTTTGTCTATGGCTTGACGCGCTCGCTGCAATTCACGGCGCTGGCCACCCTTGCCTACGCCGACATTCCGGCCGCGCAAATGAGCGCAGCCAGCACGTTCTGGAGCGCCGCCCAGCAGATGATGAACGGCATGGGCATCGCCTTTGGCGCGATGGCGCTACGTGCCGCCATGGCACTGCGCGGCGGATCCGGCAGCTACCAAATGGCGGATTTTCGCTGGGCGTTTATGTTTTCCGCCTTGCTGGCGCTGGTATCGCTATGCGGCTACGTCGGCCTCGCACGCGACGCCGGCGACAAAATCGGCGGCGCCAGCGTGGGCGGCCGCGCCAAGGCTTAAGTATGTAGCGGCGTTACTTGACCTCGCGCAGCACATCGCGCACCGTGCTGAAGATTCGCCCGATCTCCTCGCGATTGATAATCAAAGGCGGCGAAAACGCCAGGATATCGGCCGTGTAGCGCAGCAACACGCCCTTCTCGAAGCATTTCACGAAGACCTCATGCGCGCGCGCGCCCGGCTCACCGGGACGGGGCTCCAGCTCGATGCCGGCAACCAAGCCAAGATTACGGATATCCTTGACATGCGGTGCCCCCTTCAGCTCATGCACCGCACTTTCAAAATCGCCGGAGAGCGATTTGGCCCGTTCGAATAAACCTTCTTTCTGATACAAAGTCAGCGTGGCGATGGCGGCAGCGGCGGCTACCGGATGACCTGAATACGTATAGCCATGGAAAAACTCGATGGCATTTTCGGCCGCGCCATTGACCACCACATCGTGCAATTGCCGGCTGACCGCTACCGCCCCCATCGGGATGGCGGCATTATTTATGGCCTTGGCCAGGGTAATCACGTCGGGCTTGACGTTGAAATAGGCGCTGGCCGTCGGTGTCCCAAGCCGGCCAAAACCGGTGATGACTTCATCGAATATCAGCAAAATGCCGTGCTTGGTACACAGCTCACGCAAACGCTCAAGATACCCTTTGGGCGGCACCAAGACCCCGGTTGAGCCGGCCAGCGGCTCGACGATGACGGCGGCAATCGTCGAAGCGTCGTGCAAGGTCACCAAGCGTTCGAGCTCATCGGCCAGATGTGCGCCCCAGGCCGGCTGCCCACGCGTGAAGGCGGTTTCCGCCAAGTTATAGGTGTGCGGCAAATGATCCACGCCCGGCATCAGGTTGCCCGAGAATATCTTGCGATTCGGGGAAATACCGCCCACCGAGATCCCGCCGAAACCGACGCCGTGGTAGCCGCGTTCGCGACCGATAAAACGCGTGCGCTGGCCCTCGCCACGCGCGCGGTGATAGGCCAGCGCGATTTTCAGCGCGGTATCGACCGACTCCGAACCCGAGTTCGTGAAAAAGATCCGATCCAGCCCCTCGGGCATAAACTCGGCCACCTTGCTCGCCGCCTCGAAAGCCAGCGGATGCCCCATTTGAAAGGTCGGCGCGAAGTCCATTTTGGACATCTGCTCGGCCACCGCCTGAACGATTTCTGCGCGGCCATGCCCGGCGTTGACACACCATAAACCCGCCGTCGCGTCGAGCACTTGCCGCCCGTCGACGGTGGTGTAGTACATCCCTTTTGCCGATTCAAACAGGCGCGGCGCATCTTTGAAACGGCGATTCGCCGTAAACGGCATCCAGAAATGGCTCAGATCGGGGGTCGAAGTTGTCATTGTGGCCTCGCTGACGGGTGATGTGTTGTATGGAAAAAACGGCTTAGCTTGACTCTAATATCACTGGGCCAATAACTCACGCTACACTAAAGAAGTGCACTGCAGACTGTATTGTTATGAAACCCTAAACTGTACTGAAATCAATCATGAAAGATCTGTCTTTGAGTTTGGACCGGCGTGCCGCCCCGACCCTGGTCGATCAGATTGTAACGTCCATTTCACGGGCCATTGAGCAAAAAACTCTAAAGGCTGGCGCCGCGCTGCCGTCGATCCGCCAGCTCGCTCAAAGTCATCAATTGAGCGCATTCACTGTATCGGAAGCCTACAACCGTCTGGTGTCCTTGCGGCTGATCATCGCCCGTCGCGGTTCCGGGTATCGTGTAGTCGAACCTACGCTGGCGGCACCGGAACGACCGTCCGCCGTCCACCGACCGTCGCTGAACGCCTCGTGGCTGCTCTCCGATGTATTTGCCGACCATTCGGTACCGATCAAGGCCGGATGCGGATGGCTCCCCAATGAATGGATCAACGAGACCGGGATGCATCATGCTTTACGTACCCTGAGCCGGCTTCCCGGTGCGCGCATGGGCGGCTATGGCCATCCTTACGGACTTGGCGTGCTACGCGAATATATTGCCGCGGCACTACGCCGTTACGCACTGCCTGTGGACAGTTCAAATGTATTATTAACCCAGGGCGCCACGCAAGCCTTGGATCTGATTGTACGAACCTTGTTTCGCCCAGGCGACACCGTCTTGGTCGAAGACCCGGGCTATTGCAATCTGCTGCAAATCCTCAAATTGGCCGGGCTCAAGGTGGTGGGCGTGCCGCGCACGATCGACGGCATCGATACCGCCGAGCTTGAACGCCAAGTGTTGACGCACCGGCCCAAAGCCATTTTTATCAATACCGTACTGCAAAATCCGTCCGGCACCTCGCTGAGCATGACAGCCGCTTTTCGGGTGCTGCAAATTGCCGATCACCATGGCTTGTGGGTTATCGAAGACGATGTCTCGCGAGAGCTGGCGCCGGCTGGGGCGCCATGCCTGGCCGCGATGGAAGGCTTGCACAAAGTGATTTATGTATCGGGGTTCTCCAAAACCATCACGCCGATCTTGCGCGTCGGCTATATCGCCGCCGAGCTCGGCCTGCTGGCTGAGCTGGCTCGCACCAAGATGGCGGTGGGCCTGACTTCGTCCGAAACCTCCGAGCGGCTGGTCTATAACGTATTAATTGAAGGGCACTACGAACGGCATGTGGAACTGGTGCGCGACAAACTCAAAGATAAACATCGACGCGTCGTCGAACACATGCAACAAGCCGGCTTAACCGTATTTCATGCACCGCAGGCAGGTTTATTCTTATGGGCCAAACTGCCCGTGACCGCCGAGCAAAGCCGTCATGTCACCACCGAAGCACTGGCTCAGGGCATTTGGCTCGCGCCCGGGTCCTACTTCAGACCTCAAGACCAAGCCACGGCGTGGTTTCGCTTTAATGCGGCCACCTCGGATGTGCCCGCCTTGTGGGAGTTTATGCGCGGGCTGAATCAGCCCAGGCAGGTGTCAGTATGATCGCGCCAACACCGACGCCCGCGGCTACGCCCCTTATCGAAACCCGGCACGTCCGCGTCAGCGGCCGGGTCCAAGGCGTAGGCTTTCGCTATGCGACGCAGCGTCGTGCGCAGTTGCTCGACGTCTGCGGCTGGGTGCGCAACCGCGCCGACGGCTCTGTCGAAGCCATGTTACAAGGTAGCCCGCAGCAACTCGATCTGATGCAAGGCTGGCTGCGGCAAGGGCCGCGTACAGCACATGTCCAGGAGCTTGCCGTTACAACAGTTGCGACCGAACACATCTTCACCCAGTTCGAACAAGTCGCAAACGCTTAAATGCCACGCGCGCGGCAACATCCACTAAACTGCCTGCCACCGCTATCCTCCCATGGAAACCATTTCTTGACGATGCCACGATCCAACGCCATACCCGCCAGCCTACGTCAGACGCTGTGTTTTGCCTTGTTGTCCACCGTGCTGGCTTGCAGTCAAGCGCAAGGCAAAAAACCCGTGAAAACGGCGGAAGATTTGCCGCGCTTCACCTATCAGGTCAATCAAGCCCCCAGTGCTTTGTTAAATGCCGACGACGCTGATTTTGACCGGTTTGCGGCACCTGTGCGGGCCGACCTTGAGAAAACGCTGGCTGAATACGATATTCAGGATCACGCCACTTTGCGGGATTTATTGACAACTGAGCTCGATTTTCAATTGCTGAGCGGCAAGCAAGATGCCGCAGCGCTTGAAACCGTGCGCAAACTACGCGCCCTTGAAGACAAGCCGGACGCCAAGCTGACCAGCGGCTTACGCATTGAGGCCATGCTGCAGACACGCTTGAATCATGGCGATATGGCAACCGACTTCCCCAAACGCTATGCGGCGCTGATCGCCCCTCTGCCCTGGCCGGTTGTCGGCAACGCCATCAAGAACGCCAAAAGCCACGACGAAATCGCCAGCGCGGGGCTGATTGTCGGCCGAGTGCAAACCGACCTCGACCCAGGCGTGACCAAAAGCCACACACTTAGCAACCGCGCGGCCTGGAGCCTGGTGGGTGCGCGCACCACGCTGAAAGTACTACTGCCGCTACAGCATGTGGCACATGATGTGCTGGCCGCCTACATTGATAAAAACCATCAAGCACAAGCCGACATCTGGGCCGCCCGTGAAGTTACGCTCGAGGCTTCCGGCAAACTGACTCCGGTTCGCATCGGCATTTGGGATTCGGGCGTGGATTCGACCTTATTCCCGAACAATCTCTACACCGACCCGCATCCGGGTAAATTCGACGCGCATGGCCTGGCCTTCGATCTCGAAGGCTATCTCACACATGGCGAGCTATTTCCACTGCCGACCGATATCAAGGCCGGCTACAACCAGGAAGTCGATTTGCTAAAAGGCCTGTCCGATTTACAGGCCAATCTCGACAGCCCTGAAGCTACGCAGGTCAAACAAAAACTCAGCACCATGAAACCGAGTGAAGTTGCCGATTTCCTGCAAACCCTGGAAATGGATAGCAATTACTCCCACGGCACGCATGTGGCCGGCATTGCGGTGCGCGGCAATCCAGCGGCTCAGATTGTAATCGCCCGCTTGACCTACGATTGGAAGAATATCCCGACACCACCCACCGATGCCTTGATGCATCGTGGTGTCGCCGACTACAAGGTGTATATCGATTATTTCAAGGCGCACGGGATACGCGTCGTGAATATGAGTTGGGGTGGCGATGCGGCCGATAACGAATCGGCGTTGGAAAAAAATGGTATCGGCAAGAACGCGGCCGAGCGCAAGAAGCTTGCCCACCACTATTTCGCCATCGATAAAGCGGGTCTCTACGCAGCCTTGAAAAGCGCTCCGGATATTCTGTTTATCTGTGCTGCCGGCAACGAAGATGCCAGTGCCGATTTTTCTGACTCCATACCGGCAGATTTGAAACTGCCCAATCTACTAACCGTGGGCGCTGTCGACCAAGCCGGCGAAGAAGCCTCGTTCACCAGTTACGGCGACACCGTGCTAGTTCACGCGGATGGCTATCAGGTGCTCAGTTATGTACCCGGTGGACGTCAGGTGCGCCTCTCGGGCACCTCGATGGCGTCACCCAACGTCACCAATTTGGCGGCCAAGCTGCTGGCGCTCAACCCCAAGCTGACGCCTGAGCAAACCATTGCGCTGATACGCGATGGCGCCACCGCCAGTGCCGACGGCCGCCGGCATCTGATCGACCCGGCAGCTTCGGTTGCCTTGCTGAAAAAACAATATGGCGCAGCCCTGTAAAAGAGCACCTACGTGGTAAATTGAGATTCAGATTTTTTCGGGGAATGGCGATGGATTTGATACAGTCGATGCGAATCTTTTCGAGAATTGCAGACACGGAAAGTTTCACCCGCGCAGCCGAGCAACTCGACCTGTCGGTCCCGGCAGTCGTGCGCAGCATCGCCAGCCTTGAGGCCCACTTAAACGTGCGGCTGTTGAATCGCACCACGCGTCATGTTGCGCTGTCCGATGCCGGACTCGCCTATATCGACGGTTGCCGGGCCGTGCTCGACCAATTGGATGATGCCGAAACCAATGTTACGCGCGGGCAGCGCGAAACCCAGGGCACTTTGCGGATTGCGGTCAGTTCGGTCATCGCGTTGCAGGTGCTGACCCCTACGTTTGCGGCCTATCATCGTGCTTACCCTAACATCCAGCTGAACCTGACCCTGGTCGATCGGGAAATCGACTTGATTGACGAGGGTTACGACGCCGCCATCGTGCCCGAATTTCTGCTGAAATCCGAAACACTGGTGGTCCGGCCCTTGATTGAGTTTACCCCCGTGCCGATCGCATCCAACGATTATCTGCGCGTGGCCGGCATGCCAACAATAGCGGCGGACCTAGGTAAACTAGCCTATCTGGGTCGTGCAGGCGAAGCACGCGGTTATACTGTGACATTTACCGGCGACACCACCGAAGAGGTGCTGCTTACCCCGGTGTTTACTGCCAACAACGCCTTAATTCTGCGCAAGATGGCGTTGGCCGGGGTGGGTTTCGCGCTGATCCCTTTGGTGCTGGTAAACGACGATATCAAGGCGGGTACACTGGTCCAGTTATTGAAAAATACCACGGTGTCCGGTGGCAATGTACGCACCTGTCTTGCCTATCCCAGCCGCAAACATATCAGCACCAAACTGCGCACGTTTATCGATCACATCCTCACCACCTTCGAAAATGGCTTACCGCCACAGCCGAATTGACCGTCGGCTGAATGATAGGAATCGGCGCACATAAGCAGGCGGAAAATTGACCTATATCAGCGCCGATTAAGAGGACTGCTGTAAGCTTGGGTCACTATCTCACGCAGAGTAATATGTCCTGGGACGCCTTTATGCAAAGTCGCAGTGGCTATACCTTTTATTTTTCCGACAAGGCGGTCGATCAACTGGTGGGACAGCTCGATGCGCTTGCCATGCCCACACCTCAGGGTGCGCGACAGCAAGCACGCCCCCCCATATCATCATCGACTTTTACGATAGCAACGACGGCGCATTGCTAAAGGCGGGCTGGTTTGCCCATGCAAGGCGTAGCGAGGCGCTCCGTGATTACGCTATCACCCGCAGTCAATCCCTGGGCGCTGCACAGCAAACTTGGCGTGTGCGGAATGGCACGGCTCACGTCGACACGCCCGTCCATGTCGCCTTCGCGGCATTACCGGATTTGCCCGGCAAAATTCAACGCATACTGGGCGAACACTCCACACTGGCATTACGCTTAAGCGCCGAGGTACAACACTCCTATTGGCAATTGCCGTGGTTGGATGACTTTGAGATTGAAGTCTTGCTTGAAATCGGCCACCTCGACGTTGCCGGACAACGTCAGGACATCGCCGAACTGACGCTGGCCTCATGCCACGCCAATGCCGGACCGGCGCTATTGGCGCTGGCCCGGCAACTGCATCAGACGACGAGCTTATTCCTGCTGCCGGAACCCGCCGTACATACGGCCCTGCGCCGCGTGTTCGACAGCACCGCGATGCCGATCAAATACACCGCCCCTCACGCCTTCCGTCGCCGCTCAAGCGTCAATCTATGCGTCGCCAACCTGACTGCCATCGTCGAACATTGGTTATCGAACCAAGCGGGCGTGCGCCAACAAAGCGATATCGAGTATGTCCATCAGCTCAGAGTTGCCTTAAGGCGCCTGAACGCCGCCTGCAAATTATTTGCACCGTGGCTGGATCCCGTGTGGCGAGAGCGCTTGGCGCCCGAACTGCGCTGGTTGCGAGGCTTGCTGGGACGCACCCGGGATTGGGATGTTTTTGTCGACGTCACGCTGCCGGGGCTATGCGCTGCAACTTTGCCAGGCAGTAAAGCCAACGAATTCGCTCAAGCCAGGCAACAGCGCAACGAGGCCAGAACCGCGTTGCAGGCCGCCATGGAATCGACACGCTACGCCACACTGCTTCTTGATATAGTCCAATGGCTGACGTCGCTGAGCCAGCAACAAGCGGTAGATGGACGGCTGCGCGGCTTGCGCAAACATGTCAAAAAATGGTTGCGCAAAAATCATCTGAGCGCACGCTCCATACCTCATTTCACCCGGCTGACTGAAGCCGAACAACATCGCATCAGACTGCGCGCCAAGCGGCTGCGCTATTCGATGGAGTTATTGGCGCCACTGTTGTCGGCGAAATCATGCCGGAGCGCATCGCGCGGTTATGTGACGATGTTGGATGCTTTGGGCGCCGCCAGCGATGCCGCCGTCGCCGCCGAATTGATAAAACAACTTCCGCTGCATGCTGAAACGCGCGCTTATGCAAATGGCTGGTTGGCGGCGCGTAGGCAACATTGCATCGGCGTGGTGGAGCGGCAATTGCCGCATTTGAAAAGGCCCGCGCTGCGATAAGCCGCACTGCGATCGGCAAAAAAAGCCCGGCAACTGACGTGGCCGGGCTTTTCCTACTAGCGTTTTATAGCAACTCTTTATTCAACAACCTGCCCACTGGCAAATTGCGTAGCACGGCCTGATTTCTTGCGTTCCGCTTCCAAAGCACGCACACGTGCAGGCAGGAAAGGATGAATCAGCAGTTGGTATGCGCCGCCGCCGACCACGCCGCCAATCAAGGGGGCGACGACTGGAATCCACCAGTAGCTATCGGGCGATGGCAAAGCCGACGATCCCCAGCCGGCAAAATAGGCAAACAAACGCGGTCCGAGATCGCGAGCCGGGTTCATGGCCCAAGCCTCAAGATAGCCCATGGACGAACCCAGGATGGCCACCAGGAAACCGATCATCACGGCGCCGAAATTGGCTTGAGGCGCCATTTCATTGAACTGCTCGGTGATCGCAAAAATCCCGAACAACAGGAAAGCGGTCAGGATAACTTCATCCCAGAACGCATGCATCGGTGTGATCGCCAAGCCCGGATGGGTAAAGAACACGCCTGCTGCGCCGCCATCCGCACGTGTCAGATGATGTACCAAGTTGAAATGATCGATCACCGGTCCAAACAAAGCATAGACGATGACCGCGCCAAGGAAACCGCCGACCAATTGCGCCGCCCAGTATGGCAAGACTTTTTTCCACGAAAACCCGCGAAATACAGCGAGTGCAAGCGTCACGGCAGGATTGGCGTGCGTGCCGGAAATCGAGCCGGTCACATAGATCGCCAAAGTCACAGCCAAACCCCACGACATGCACACACCCCAATACGCGTTCAAATAAGGGCTGGGATCGTACAACACATACATACACGCTACCGAGTCGCCAAACGCGATAATAATAAAAACCG
>Ga0302178_10001385_pt1 | contig 20411 bp, 17 predicted proteins | sample I_Palsa_E1_3_FD_198790 | JGI IMG/M metagenome (GOLD analysis project Ga0302178, IMG submission 198790) | Peat permafrost microbial communities from Stordalen Mire near Abisko, Sweden - I_Palsa_E1_3 | ecosystem: Environmental > Terrestrial > Soil > Palsa > Peat permafrost | place: Sweden... | reverse complement strand
AGCAGGCTGCGCCCGAGCAGGTCCAGCCGATCCGCGACGCGCTGTCGCAACTGCAACTCGCATACGTGCGGCTGGGCGGGGGCCAGGAGACCGCCTCGCCGAGCCAGGCCGATGCCGGACCGGGCACGGCCGACCCCGGCGCTGGCTCGACGCCGCCTCCGACACCGGAATCGGGACCCGGGCAGTCACCGGCGCAAGAGCCGGCTACGGGGGAACCGGGCGAGCCGGGCCCGGCACAGCGCAGCGGCCGGTTGTGGGTACCCGGCCAGTAGGGTCGCTCTCGCCGTTGTGACGATCGGCGCAGCGTTTGGGACATCTGGCCACCGTCCGCGATAGACTGCCGCGCTGTTTGAACATGGGCCACCGCACTCCTGCGGCGGCCCTTTGCTGTCTGACCGCGCATCCGCGCGCTCGTTTCTAAGAGCCCTTTCGGAGGAGACTTGTCCAGCTTTCTGACGCATCACGGCGACGTAGTCGCGCTCGTCTGCGCCGCCTGCGCGATCGCGTACGGCTTCGTCACGGCACGACAACTGCTCGCCCTATCACCCGGCAACGAGCGGATGCGCTCGATCTCGCTTGCGGTCCAGCAGGGCGCGTCCGCCTATCTGAACCGCCAGTACACGACGATCGCGGCGGTTGGCGTGGTCGTGTTCATCGTGCTGATCCCGCTGCAGAACATCCGCGTCGCGATCGGCTTCCTGGTCGGGGCTCTGCTGTCGGCGTCCGCCGGCTACGTCGGCATGAACGTATCGGTACGCGCCAACGCGCGGGTGGCCGAGGCGGCCCGCAGCGGCATCCCCAAGGCGCTGTCGGCCGCATTTCGCGGCGGCGCCGTGACCGGCATGCTCGTCGTCGGCTTGGCGTTGGTCGGCGTCAGCGGCTACTACGGGGTGCTGACGTTCGTCGCCGGTGAGACGACCCGGCAGGCGGTCGACGCGCTGATCGGGCTGAGCTTCGGCGGCTCGCTGATCTCGGTATTCGCCCGGCTCGGCGGCGGCATCTTCACCAAGGGCGCCGACGTCGGCGCCGACATCGTCGGCAAGATCGAGGCCGGCATCCCCGAGGACGACCCGCGCAACCCGGCCGTGATCGCCGACAACGTCGGCGACAACGTCGGCGACTGTGCGGGCATGGCGGCCGACCTGTTCGAGACCTATGCGGTCACCGCCGTCGCGGTGATGCTGCTGGGGGTGCTGACGTTCACCAACGATTCGGCCGTCGCGCTCTACCCGCTGGTGCTCGGCGGCATCTCGATCATCTGCTCGATCATCGGCACCTACGCGGTGCGGACCCGCACCGGTAACGTCGAGCGCGCGCTGTACCAGGGGCTGATCGTGTCCGGTGGCCTCGCCGCGCTGGCGTTCCTCCCGCTCACCTACTGGCTGATGCACGGGCTGACGCTGAGCCATGGCGGCACCGCCCCGAAGTGGTGGCACTTCTACCTGTGCGCGCTGATCGGGCTCGTGATCACCGCCTGCCTGTTCGTGATCACCGACTACTACACCTCGATCCGCTTCTCCCCGGTCCGCTCGACCTCACGCGCGTCGGTCACCGGCCACGCGACCAACATCATCCAGGGCCTGGCGCAGGGCTACCAGGCGACCGCGCTGCCCGCGATCGTGCTGGCGCTCGGGATCTTCGGCGCCTGGAAGCTCGGCCACGGGATCTACGGGATCGGCGTCGCGGTGATGGCGCAGCTGTCGCTGACCGGCCTGATCGTTGCGCTGGACGCGTTCGGACCGATCACCGACAACGCCGGCGGCATCGCCGAGATGGCGGATCTGCCCGAGGAGGTCCGCACGATCACCGACGCGCTCGACGCCGTCGGTAACACGACCAAGGCGGTCACCAAGGGCTACGCGATCGGCTCCGCCGCACTGGCCGCGCTGGTGCTGTTCAACGCATTCGAGCAGCAGTTGGACGCGAAGGTCGGGCACGCCGTTCTGTTCGAGATCGGCAACCCGCCGGTCCTGATCGGGCTGATGATCGGCGGCATGATGGTCTACCTGTTCGCGGCGCTGTCGATGGAGTCCGTCGGCCGTGCCGGGGCGGCGGTCGTCGAAGAGGTGCGCCGTCAGTTCCGCGAGAAGCCGGGCATCATGGAGGGCACCGAGCTCCCCGATTACGGCCAGTGCGTCGACATCGTCACCAAGTCGGCCCAGCGGGAGATGATCCTGCCGGCGCTGATCCCGATCGTGTTCACGGTGATCGTCGGGATCATCTCGAAGCAGGCGCTCGGCGGTCTGCTGATCGGCGTGATCGTCGTCGGCCTGTTCATGGCGGTCTCGATGACCGCCGGCGGCGGGGCGTGGGACAACGCCAAGAAGCTGATCGAGGACGGCGAGTACGGTGGCAAGGGCTCGGAGGCGCACGCCGCGGCGGTCACCGGCGACACCGTCGGCGACCCGTTCAAGGACACCACCGGGCCGGCGATCAACCCGATGATCAAAGTGGCGAACATCGTTGCATTGCTGATCATTCCGCTGATTACGTGACTGTTAGGAGTGCGGGGACGCCGTTCGTCCTCGAGACACCGGGGGATTAGGCTCGGCTCGTTGCATCTGTCGTAGGCACCCGAGTGTCTCGAGGACGAACAGCATCCCCACACGCCAGGTTGCCGCTCGCCGCGGCTGTCTTGGCGCTCGCTGTTCTGGGGGCGGGGTGTGGGGCGGGTCATGGGGCGTCTTCCTCGTCGTCCTCGACGTCTGCGGCGTTGGCAACCTCCGCGTCGTCGACGTCGACGATGTCCTCTTCGTCGGCGATTCCATCGGAGGCGTCGCTGGCGGCGTCGGCATGCGTGAAGGGCCGGCCGGTGCTGGAGGCTCGGTTGCGAGTCGGCGCCGGCGCGGTGACCGGGCGTCTCGTGAAGACGAGCGACGGGTCGCCGCAGTGTGACTTCACGGTGGCTGGAGGGCGGAAGCGGCTGTCGCTGTGGGTGTCGCTGGACAGTTCGCCGCAGCCGTATCAGGTGCTCGAGCGCCGGTCGGTCGAGGAGAACCAGAACTTCGGGTTCCTGGCGCACTTCAAGCATCCGCAGTCGATCACGCACCTCGGGCTCGACGCGTGGTGGTTCCCGCGTGAGCAGCAGGCGCAGACGACCGACGGGCGGGTGCTGATCACGGTCACGATCGTCCGCTGGCCCGGGCATGGCAACGGGCCGCGCAAAGCGCTGTCGGCGGCGGTCGCGCGACCGTACCTGGGGAATCTGATCGGAGCCCGGACGGACAGGGGCGAGGTCTGATCAACACGGATTGCAGGCGATCGGGACTGCCTGTCGTAGCCTGAACGGACACACATGTCCGGATCCGTCGAGCTCGGCCTGTTACTGGCACTGCTGACCGCGTTCGGCTCGGTCGCCGGTTTCCTCTACAAGTTCAAGGGCGCGCGGGAGGCGCCCGAGGTGGAGCTGCGCCGGCCGATCCACTCGACGATCGAGCTGTTTCGCTCGCCGGTCTACTCGCTCGGGATCCTGATCGCCCTGATCTCCTGGGGCTTCCACGACGGAGCGCTGGCGCTGGCGCCGATCTCGCTCGTGCAGTCTGTGATCGCGGGCGGGCTCGTGCTGCTCACCGTGGCCGCCGACAAGCTGTTCGGGCTGCCGGTCACGCACCGCGAATGGATCGGCGTCGGGCTGACCGCGACCGGGCTGGCGTTCCTGGCGGCGACGATGAGCGGCGACACGAGCAGCGCCCACTCGCGCTACCACCCCGGATCGCTGGCGATCTTCCTGATCGTCGTCGGCGTCGCGGGCCTGGTCTGCTGCGTGCGCGTCAAGCGGCCCGCGTGGTTGGCCGTCTCGGCCGGGCTGCTGTGGGCGACGTCTGACACGTCGATCAAGGCGCTCAGCTCACATCTGTCGAAGCTCGGGATCGGCGTGGTGATCCAGCCGCTTGCGGTCGTGATCCTGGTCGCGTCGCTGATCGGGCTGCTGATCTCCGCGCGGTCGCTGCAGCTCGGCGACGCGGTGCCGATGATCGCGCTGACGAGTGCCGCGGCGAACCTGACGACGATCGCCGCCGGACCGCTGGTGTTCGGCGAGCCGTGGCCGCAGTCGACCGTCGGCCAGGCGATCCGGATCGTCGCATTCGTGCTGGTGATCGCCGCCGCGTCGTTGACGCCGCCGCCGTCGACGTCCGCAGCGCAGGACACCGGGTCGACGGTCGAGCGAATCCCGTCACAGGGCATGGGCACGTAGCGCTGCGTCACTGTTTAGAGTGCCGGACATGTTCATCCTGATCGTCGGCGCAGGTCGTGTCGGGTCGGCCGTCGCCAAGCGTTCGCTGGAGGCCGGACACGAGGTGTCCGTGCTCGATCTCGATCCGCTCTCGCACGAACGGCTCGACAAGGATCAGACGACCAGCTGGGAGGACGCCGGCGGCCGGTTCACGGTCGGGGCGGCGCTCGAGATCGAAGGCCTGATCGAGGCGGGCATCGAGCAGACCGACGTGTTCCTCGCTGCCACCCGTGGCGACAACACGAACCTCGTGATCGCGCAGCTCGCGCAGCGCCGATTCGACGTCCCGCGGGTCGTCGTCCGCGTCGCCGATCCGGCGCGGGCGGCCTGGTACGGCGAACAGGGCCTGATCACGATCTGTCCCACCCAGCACGCGATCGAGCAGGCCGAGCGCGTGGTCCTGGAAGCCTGATATCAGTGGCCGCTCACGAGCCGCTCACGAGCACGAGGAGGCAACAGCTGAGATGTACGTGATCATCGCCGGGGCCGGAAAGGTCGGCTGGAACCTTGCGCGGGAGCTGATCGCGAAGGATCAGGAGGTGACGCTGATCGAGTCCGACCATCGTCGCTACCGGATCGTCGAAGAGGAGCTCGAGCACGCCGTCCAGTACGGGGACGCGACCGAGCTGTGGATCCTGGAGCGGGCGGGCATCCAGCGCGCTGACCTGGTGATCGCGGTCACCGGCGACGACGAGGACAACATCCTGATCTGCCAGGTGGCCAAGGAGAAGTACGGCGTCGAGCGAATCGTCGCGCGCGTCAACAACCCGCGCAACCTGCTGCACTTCAAGCTGCTCGGAATCCAGCCGGCGGTGTCCGCGACCGACTTGATCCTGCGCCTGATCGAACACGAGGTCCCCGAGTACGGGCTCGTCCAGCTGCTGGCGCTCGAGGAGGAGCATCTGGAGATCATCGAGGTGGAGGTGGGCGCGGGATCGCCCGCTGCCGGCCGCAAGGTCTCCGAGGTGACGCTCCCCGACGGCTCGCTGATCATCTCCGTGCTGCGCGACGGCGCCGGCTTCGTGCCGAAGGCCGACTCGGTGATCGAGGCCGGCGATCAGGTGCTGTTGATCCTCGACCCCGGCCTCGAAGGCGAGATCACGCCGCGCTTCGCCGCGGTCGGCGCCGGCGCGGCCGCGGACTGATCCGCCGCTCGCGGCCATGGCTGAACGCAAGGTCGATTTCCTGCTCGTCGGTGGCGGGATCGCCTCGGGCAACTGCGCGCGCTGGCTCCGCCGCTCCGGCGCCGACGGCTCGATCCTGCTGGTCGGGCGAGAGCCCCATCTGCCGTACGACCGCCCGCCGCTCTCCAAGGGGTACCTGCGCGGCTCCGAGTCGGTCGACGACGCGCTGATGCAGGACGCCGGCTGGTACGAGGAGCAGCAGATCGAGGCGCTGACGAAGGTCTCGGCGATGAAGCTCGACCTGCAGGCCCGCACCGTCAAGCTCTCCAACCGCGAGGCGGTCGGCTTCGGCCAGTTGCTGCTCGCGACCGGATCCAACGTCCGGCGCTTGAACGTCGACGGTGACCAGTTCGACGGCATTCACTATCTGCGCACGTTCGCCAACTCCGACGCGATCCGCGAGGATGCCGCCGGCCAGCGGGTGGTGCTGATCGGCGGCTCCTACATCGGCTCCGAGGTCGCGGCGTCGCTGACCGAGCTCGGTAGCCGCTGCACGCTCGTGATGATGGAGCCGCTGCCGCTGAGCCGCGCCTTCGGCGATCAGGCGGGTCGGTGGTTCCGCGACCTGCTCACCGACCACGGCATCGAGCTCCACGGCTCCGACGAGCTGGACCACTTCGAGGGCGCCGACGGGCGGGTGACCAAGGTCGTCACCAAGAGCGGCCTCGAGCTCGACGCCGACGCGGTCGTGATCGGCGCCGGCGTGCACCCGGACATCACGCTCGCGCGCAGCGCCGGCCTCGACCTCGGCGAGAGCGGTGGCATCCGCACCGACTCGCAGCTGCGCGCGTCCGCGCCCGGCGTGTTCGCCGCCGGCGACGTCGCCGAGTACTCAAGCGTCGTCCACGACGGCGCCCAGATTCGCGTCGAGCACTGGGACGTGGCGTTCGGCCATGGAAAGACCGCCGCGCTCAACATGCTCGGCAAGGGCGTCGACCACGACGTCGTGCCCTACTTCTTCTCCGACCTGTCGGACTGGGCCGGGATCGAGTACGTCGGCCCGGCACGCGAGTGGGACCGTGAGATCGTCCGCGGCTCCTTCGACGACGGCGCGTTCACCATCTTCTACCTGCAGTCCGGCCGGGTCCGCGGCGCGCTGAGCGTCGGGCGGTCTGACGATCTCCAGGCCGCGCGCCGGCTGATCGACGACGGCACCGAGCTCGGCGACCGCGCCGACAAGCTCGGCGATCTCTCGAGCGACCTCGAGACGATCTCCTAGCGCCGTCCGCCCAGCTCCGAGGCCCGGCCCAGGTGTCCTCGGGACGGACGGGGAATCGGACACTGCGGGACAAGGACTCGAACCTTGATACCCGGCTCCAGAGGCCGGTGTCTTGCCATTAGACGATCCCGCAACGGGAAGCCTCAGGATAGCTAGGGAGTCAGCCTTGCGCCCGTTCGGCGATGCGCACATATGTTCGTAAAGCAGCGAATGGGGCGTATCCCAGTTGCCCGGGCCACCTCAGGGGTGATGCGGGTTGAGCCCGGCATACGGCGCCTTAGTCGACACACCCCTGGCCGCCGGATGACCGCGAGATCCGGCCCCGGCATCGGCTCATGCCTCGATCGCGTCGACCCGATCGGGCGGGATGAGCCCGGCCGGCTCCGGATCGGTGAACTCGGCGGGCTGCCGATTGAAGCCGGCGGCGACGGCGGCCAGCTGGTTGGGCGAGCCGATCAGCTGCCGCTGGAGCTCCGCCTCGAGCGCCAGCGAGTCGTACGCGGTCGACGTCCATGATGTGTCATACAGCCGCTTGGCTCGCTGGACGGCATCCGGCGAGCGGCTCGCGATCTCGGTCGCCAGCTCACGCGCCGCGGCCAGCGGATCGGCCGCGACCCGCGTCACCACGCCGAGTGACAGCGCCTCGTCGCCGGAGAAGATCCGGCCGCTGTAGGTCAGCTCCTTGGCGACGTCGATCGCGACGAGCCGCGGTAGGGTGCGAGTGATCGACATGTCTGGGATCAGGCCCCATTTGACCTCCATCACCGACAGCCGCGTGTCCGGCGCCGCGATCCGGATGTCGGCCCCGAGCGCGATCTGAAGCCCACCGCCGAGGCAGTTGCCGTGGACCGCCGCGATCACCGGGACCGGAACGCGAATCCAGTCATAGGCGACCCGCTGAAACAGGTTCGGCGGCTCGCCCTCGACCTGGTCGGTCAGGCCCGAGATGCCGCCGCCGGCGGCCATGATGCTGACCACGTCCAGGCCCGAGCAGAAGCTCGGCCCAGCGCCGTGGAGCACGACCGCGCGCACGCCCGGCTCCGACGCAACCCGGCCAGCGGCGGCGGCGATCTGCTCGAACATCGCCAGATCCAGCGCGTTGTGCTTGTCGGGCCGCGCCAGCGTGACGACCGCGACATGGTCATCGATCTCGACGTCGACCCGGTGCTCGCCCATCAGCTCACCGTCGCTCGGCCGCAACGACGCATCGTGCTCATCGGGTACCCGCCGGGACCGGTGTCTGAACCGTCACCGGATCGCCGATCCGCACCGTCCCGCCCTTCAGCACCTCGCCGTAGATCCCGAACGGCAGCGGCTCGGTGCTGTCGATCTCACGCCGGTATGCGGCCAGCAGCTCAAGCGTCGGCAGGTCGACCTCGGCGGTCTCCGGGTCACGGCTGGTGATCAGGCAGCGGCCGATGTGGCCGTGCATCGCCAGCGACGCCGGGCCGACCCGCACCCGGCGACCGACCCACGTGTCCTCCTCATGCGGCGCGACGCCGTCGATCTCGATCAGCATCCGGAAGCGCCGACCGTCGACGGTGTCGCACTCGGCCTGCTCGGCCAGTCGCCGCAGCGACCCTCGCGACACGAGCGACGCGGTCGCCTGGATCCCGCGGTCGACCGCGGTGCGCGTCGCCACCAGGCGCAGCGGCCGATCGAAGAACGCGGAGATCGCCTCGGCCCACGGGCCGATCACCTCCGGCGTCGTCCGCGGTCGTCCGAAGAACTGGGTCTGCAGCGGCTCGCCGAGCGTGACCCGGCCGCCGACTCGCGTGCCGTCGGGGAACGTCAGCAGCAACTCGTCGGTGTCGGGGTCGTAATCGGGCACGACCACCTGGAGGTTGCGCACGACCTTGCCGTTGACCATCCGGCCGCGGTCGTCGATCACATAGAACGCCCGGTTGCCCCGGGCGCCGGTGCGCGACAGCTCGATCGAGTCGACCTGATGGATCCGCATCCCCTTCACAGGGGTCGTGGCAAAGCCAGTCACGACGATCTCGCTCACCCCCAGAAGAGTAGAGCCGCGGGTCCGGTGCGTGTCAGGCGGCCGTCTGCTGCGCCCAATCGCTGTAGAGCTCCCAGTAGCGGCCCTCGGCCTCCAGCAGCTCCTCGTGCGTCCCCTGCTCGACGATCCGGCCGTACTCCATCACGAGGATCCGGCCGGCGTGGCGGATCGTCGACAACCGATGGGCGACCACGATCGAGGTACGACCTGCGACCAATCGGCGCAAGCCCTGCTCGATCAGCGCCTCGGTGTGGACATCGACGTTCGAGGTCGCCTCGTCGAGCACGAGGATGCGAGGATCGGCGGCCAGCGCGCGCGCGAACGCGAGCAGCTGGCGCTGTCCGGCCGAGAGCTGGACGCCACGCTCGCCGATCTGGGTGTCGTAGCCCTGCTCGAGCGCGTCGATGAACTCGTCGGCGCCGACCGCCCGGGCCGCGTCGCGGATCTGCTCGTCGGTCGCCTGCGGCGCGCCGAACGCGATGTTGTCCCGAACCGTGCCGCTGAACAGGAACGCCTCCTGGGGGACGATCCCCATCTGCGAACGCAGCGACTCTCCGGTCACGTCGCGCAGGTCGTGCCCGTCGACAAGCACGGCGCCCTCGGTCGGGTCATAGAAGCGGGAGACGAGCTTGGCGAACGTCGACTTGCCGGCGCCGGTCTCGCCCACGAGTGCAATCGTCTGTCCGGGCGGCACGACGAGGTCGATGTCGCGCAGCGCCCACGCGGCGTCGTCGCCTGAGCCGTACTGGAACGAGACGTCGCGGAATTCGACCCGGCCCGCAATCTGGGGCAGCGTGATCGCATCGGGGGCGTCGAGGATCTCGGGCTGCTCGTCGAGCAGTCGGAGGATCTTGTCCAGGGCCGCCATCCCCGACTGGTAGGTCGTGTACAGCTGCGAGAGCTGCTGCAGCGGGTCGAAGAAGTTGTTGAGCGCCGCGATGAACGCGAACACGACGCCGGTCGACGCGTGACCGTCGATCGCGGCCAATCCGCCGGCGACGAGGATCTCGACGGTGACGAGCGCCGACAGCAGCTCGACCGCGGGGAAGTAGGCGGCGTTGAGCTTGACCGTCGTCATGTTCACGGCGCGGTTCTCCTCGTTGAGCTCCGCGAAGCGGTCGATGTGGCGCTGCTCCTGACCGAACGAGCGCACCGCCCGGATTCCCGACAGGCTCTCGGCCAGGTAGCCGGTGATCGCGGCGATCCTCTCGCGTGTGGCGCGGTAGGCGCCGGCCGAGGCGATTCGGAACGCCAGCGCCCCGGCGAACAGGAACGGCAGCGCGATGAACGTCAGCAGCGCCAGATGGAAATCCATCACCATCAAGATCACGATCACGCCGATCAGCATCAGCGACGATTGGATCAGCGTCGCCAGTCCGTCCTCGACGAGCTGGTCGAGCGCCTCGACGTCGTTGGTCATCCGGCTGATCACGACGCCCGCGATGTTGCGGCTGTAGAACCCGATCGACAGCGACTGCAGGTGCGCGAACAGCTTCATCCGCAGGTCCTGCAGCGCTCGCTGGCCGACCCAGCCGACCAGGTACGTCTGGGCGTAGGTGGCGACCGCGTAGACCACCGCCGAGATCAGGAAGATCCCGGCGATCACGTACAGCGCGCCCGTGTCGTGGTGGTCGATGCCCCGGTTGATCGCCTCCTTGGCCAGGGGCGCCGGTGCCAGCGCCGCGGCGGTCGCGCCGAGCAGCGACAGGCACATCGCGGTCACGCGCCAGCGGTAGGGCGCCAGCAGTTCGGCCAACGCCCGCAGCTTGCGCCCGCCGTCGCCGGTTTCCTTGAACCGGCGGCGAAGCTCGGCGACGTTGGCGCTCATGAGCTCATCTCCAGCTCGTCGGCGAGCATGTGCGCCGGCGTGCCGCTGCGGACGATCTCCCGGTACAGGTCCGAGCTCTCCAGCAATTGCTCGTGGGTCCCGTCGCCGATCACGCGACCGTGGTCGAGGATCACGATCCGGTCGGCCAGCGCGATCGTCGAGAGCCGGTGGGCGATCACGATCGTGGTGCGGCCGGCCATCACCTGCTCGAGTCCTGTCTTGATCTCCCGCTCGGTCGAGGCGTCGACCGACGAGGTGGCGTCGTCGAGCACGAGGATCCGTGGGTTGGCGAGGATCGCCCGGGCGATCGCGATCCGCTGGCGCTGGCCGCCGGACAGCGTCACGCCGCGCTCGCCGACGTGCGTGTCGTAGCCGTCGGGCAGGCGGTCGATGAAGCCGTCGGCCTGGGCCGCGCGGGCGGCTCGCACCACGTCCTCGCGGCTCACATCGGCGTGGGCATAGGCGATGTTCTCGTGGATCGTGGCCGAGAACAGGAACGGGTTGTCGTCGACGATCGCGATCTGCTGGCGCAGGTTGTGAACATCGACGGAGCGAACGTCGGCGCCGTCGATCGTGACCGAGCCGGTGGTGACGTCGTACAACCGCGGTAGCAACGAGACGAGTACCGACTTGCCCGAGCCCATCGCGCCCACGAGCGCGACCGTCTGGCCGCCGTCGATCTCCAGGTCGACCCCGGTCAGCGCCGGATGGGTCGCGCCCTCGAACGTCAGCCCGACGTCGCGCAGCGTGATCTGCCCTGGCCCGGCGGGAACCGGCGGCGCGTTCGGCGGGGAGACGATCCGTGGCTCACGGTCGAGGATCTCGAAGATCCGCGCGCCCGACGCGGTGGCGCGCTGCGCGGCCCCGAGCATGTAACCGAGCGTCTGCATCGGCGAGATCAGCAACAGCAGGTAGGCGTAGAACGCGGTGAAGGCGCCGACCGACAGGTGCCCGTGGATCACCTCACGGCCCCCGAACAGCAGGATCGCGGCCAGACCGAGGTTCGGCAGGAAGCTGATCATCGGGTTGTAGAAGGCCTGGATCCGAGTCGCGACCAGCTGCTGGTCGAAGACGCGCTGGACCGTGTTGGCGAACCGCTCGCGCTGGCGGCGCTCCTGGGCGAACGCCTTGACGACGCGCACGCCGGAGACGTTCTCCTCGGTGTCGGCGGTCAGCTCGGCGATCCGCTGCTGCGCCGCCTGCATCGCGGGTTTCGAGCGATGCCCATAGCGATAGGCGATCAACACCACGAACGGCACCGGTGCCAGCGAGATCGCCGCCAGGCTCGGCTGCAGGATGAACATCGCGACCCCCGCCAGCAGGATCGTGACCACCGACTGCGCGATGAAGATCAACCCGTAGCCGAGGAAGAAGCGGACCGACTGCAGGTCGACGGTCGCCCGCGACATCAGCTGGCCGGTCTGCTGACGGTCGAAGAAGCCCAGCTCGAGTCGCTGCAGCTGCCCGTAAAGGGTCTCGCGCATATCCACTTCCACGGCAAGCGACAGACGCCCGGCGATCAGCCGGCGCAGCACGCTGAACACCAATCGGACCAGGCCCGCCAGGAGGATCGCGCCCGCCAGCAGCAGCAGTTCCTGGTGATGGTGGCCGCGGATCGCGTTGATCGCGAGGCCGGTCAGAAATGGGATCAGGACGGTCCCGATCAGCGCCCCGCCGGCGAGCACGAAGGACCACACGACCGCGCGCCGGTACGGTCGTAGAAAGCCGTTGAGTCGCCAGAAGGTGGGCATGCTTCATTTACTGTAGTAAGCGGACCGCGGGCCGTGTCGCGGGTGCCGGCGAGCTAGGATCCAGCGCCGTGAGCAGGACGAATGCTTGAGCGCGAGCGGGAGCAGGTGGCCGCATCGGCCCACCGGCTGGCGGCGCTCGGGTTGACGCTGGGGACCGCGGGCAATGTCTCGCTGCGATGCGGCGAGCGGATCCTGGTGACGTCGACCGGGGCGGTGCTCGAGCAGATTCAGGCCGACGAGATCTCGATCGTGGACCGCGACGGCGCGTCGCTTTACGGGCCGGCGCCGACCTCTGAACTGGCGCTGCACCTCGGCGCCTACGCGCGGTTCGGGCCCGGCGCAGTGGTCCACGCGCACGCCCCGGTCGCGACCGCGCTGGCGTGCGTGCTCGACGAGGTCCCCGCCGTGCACTACCAGATGGTCGAGCTCGGCGGCCCGGTCCGGGTCGCCCACTATGAGACGTTCGGAACGGTCGAGCTGGCGACCGCCACGCTCGACGCGATGCAGGACCGGACCGCGGTGCTGATGGCAAATCACGGGACGCTGACCTACGGCGACGACCTGGGCCAGGCCGTCGGCCGCGCGCAGCTGTTGGAGTGGGCGTGCACGGTCTACTGGCGCGCGGCGGCGATCGGCACGCCCCGGTCGCTGGACGAGCGCCAGCTGGACGACGTGCGCGCGCAGATCGATCGCCGCGGCTATGGCTCGCTACTGGCGGGAGAGGAGCATCACGGATGAGTGGCAGCTCACGCGGGAACCTGACGCGGCGACGGTTCGTCGCCGGCGCTGCCGCGGCGGGCGCCGGGCTCGCCGCGGCGGCTCCGGCGCAGGCCGAAACCACCGCGGGTCCCGCCAAGCCGAAGCCCGGCACGCGGGTCGACGTCGTGGTCGTCGGCGCCGGCCTCGCGGGACTTGTCGCCGCCACCCAGCTGACCCGGTCCGGTAACTCGGTGCGGGTGCTGGAGGCGCGTGACCGAGTCGGCGGCCGCGTCTGGAACCACGACATCGGCGGTGGTCACATCGCCGAACGTGGCGCCACGTTCATCGGCCCGACCCAGAACCACGTCGCCGCGCTGGTCAAGCAGCTGAAGATCCCGACGTTCCGAACCTACGACACCGGCCAGAACGTCTACATTGCCGGTGGCGAGCGGATGACGTACTCCGACCGGGGTCCGTTCGGGACCGCGCCGCCCGATCCGACGATCGAGGGTGACCTCGCCACGCTCGTGCTGGCGATCGACAAGCTGGCGACGACGGTCGATGTCGCCAGGCCGTGGGACGCGCCGAACGCCGTCGCGCTGGACGGCCAGACGGTCGCGGGGTTCCTGACCGAGTATTCGGCGAACACGCGGTTGCGCAACGTGGTGGCCGCGGCGCTGCGTGCGATCTTCGGCGCCGAAGCGCGTGAGCTGTCCGTGCTGTTCGCGATGTTCTTCACCGCGGCGTCCGGCGACCCCGCCCATCCGGGGACCTTCCTGCGCAACTTCAACACGCGCGGGGGCGCCCAACAGGATCGGTTGGTCGGTGGCTCACAACGGCTGCCGCTGGAACTGGCCAAGCGGCTCGGGGATGTCGTCGCGCTGCGCACGCCGGTGCGGTCGATCGCCCAGACGCGCTCCGGGGTGACGGTCGTGTCCGACGCCATCACCGTCTCCGCCAAGCGGGTCGTGGTCGCGATCGCGCCGGCGCTGGCCGGGAGGATCTCGTATGACCCGATCCTGCCGTCCGAGCGAGACCAGCTGACCCAGCGTTACGGGCAGGGGACGCTGACGAAGGTCACCGCCGTCTACGACGAGCCGTTCTGGCGCGCCCACGGGCTGACCGGCTCGGCGGTCACCACCGGCTTTCCGATCAACATCGCCTACGACGACTCGCCTCCCGGCGGCCGGCCCGGGGTCGCGTTCGGGTTCGTCGGCGGCGACAACGCCCGCCGTTACGCGGGCCTGGGGGCAGCGGCCCGACGGATGGCGGTGATGACCCAGCTGGCACGCTTCTATGACGATCAGCGGGCGCTGAAGCCGGTGCAGTTCTTCGAGACCAACTGGAGCCAGCAGGAGTGGACCCGCGGCTGCCCGGTCGGGATCCCGGCGGTCGGCTCGTTCGTCGGCTCCGGCCCGCGCTTGCGCATGCCCGTCGGCCGGATCCACTGGGCAGGTACCGAGACCGCGACGTATTGGAACGGTTACATGGACGGCGCGATCAGCTCCGGCGAGCGGGTCGCGGCCGAGGTGGCCGCGGCACTGTGAGCCGGGCGCCGGAGGACTTGTGACGACCGTCCGGGAGGCGACGTTCGAGCTGCTGCGGGCCCACGCGATGACGACGATCTTCGGCAACCCGGGATCGACCGAGCTGCCGATGCTCGCCGACTTCCCGGACGACTTCCGCTACGTGCTGGGACTCCAGGAGCTGGTCGTGGTGGGGATCGCCGACGGCTACGCGCAGGCCACCGGCCGCCCTGCGCACGTCAACCTCCACACCGCGCCCGGCGTCGGCAACGCGGTCGGCGGGATCTTCAACGCGCAGGCCAACCGCGTGCCGCTGGTGATCACGGCCGGCCAGCAGGTCCGTGCGCAGATCACGATCGAGGCCAACCTGACCAACCGGGACGCGACCGTCGGGCCGCAGCCGTACGTCAAGTACAGCCACGAGCCAGCCCGCGCGCAGGACGTCCCGACCGCGCTGGCGCGCGCGATCCACGCTGCCTCATTACCGCCAAGGGGACCGGCGTTCGTCTCGATCCCGATGGACGATTGGGATCAGGAGGCCGATTGCGACCGGGCCCGCCAGGCGGCACGCCGGCGCGTGAGCGGCCGCGCCGCGCCCGATCCGGACGCGCTGGCCGAGCTGGCCGGCCGGCTCGCCGCGGCGCGGTCGCCGATCCTCGTCGCCGGACCGGAGATCGACGCCGCCGGGGCATGGGACGCCGCCGTCGCACTCGCCGTCAAGCAGCGGCTGCCGGTCTGGGCGCCGCCGGCGACCGGCGGCTCGCGGCTCGGGTTCCCGGAGAACCATCCGCAGTTCGCCGGGGTCCTGCCGCCCGCGATCGGGCCACTGTCGCAGACGCTCGACGGTCATGACCTGGTGCTCGTCGTCGGTTCGTCGGTGTTCGCGTACTACCCGTATCTGCCGGGACCGCTGCTGCCCGCGGAGACGTCGCTGGTCGCCGTCACCTCGGATCCGGTCGACGCGGCGCGGGCGCCGATGGGGGAGGCGATCGTCGGCGACGTCGGGCTCGCGTTGCGGGCGTTGGTCGAGCTCGTACCGGCGGCCGCCCAGCGACGCGTGCCGGACGCCCGGCCGGCGCCGGGCTCCCCGGCCGAGGCCGCGGGCGACGGCCCGCGGATCACGGGTACGCAGGCGATGGCGGCGCTCGCGGCGGCCTGGCGCGACGACGCGATCGTGGTGCTGGAGGCGCCGTCATCGACGTTGGCGTTGCGCAACCGGCTGCGGATCTCCCGGTCAGGCAGTTACTTCTTCTGCGCGAGCGGCGGGCTCGGGTTCGGGATCTCGGCGGCGCTCGGCGTGCAGTTGGCGCAGCCGCAGCGGCCGGTCGTGTGTGTGCTGGGGGAGGGCTCGGCCCAGTACGGGATCACCGCGCTGTGGACCGCGGTCGCCTACCGGCTGCCGGTGACGTTCCTGGTCCTGCGCAACGACGAATACGCGATCCTCAAGTGGTTCGCGTCGCTGGAGCAGGTGTCCGGCGTGCCCGGACTGGACCTGCCCGGGCTCGATGTCGCCGCGGTCGCGCGCGGGTACGGGATGAACGCGCGCCAGGTGAGCGGCGCCGACGAGCTGACTGAGGCACTGTCTCAGGACATCGCCGCTGACGACGGCCCGCGCCTGATCCAGGTCGATGTCGCGGCCGGCATGTGGATCGAATGAGGGCCGGGCCCGACCGACCGCCGCCCGAGGTGGGCCTCTGCGACAGCTGCCGCCACCAGCAGATCGTCCCCAACACCCGCGGCTCGGTGTTCTCGCTCTGCCTGCGCAGCCGCGACGAGCCCGACCGCTTCCCGCGCTACCCGCGGCTGCCGGTGCTGCGCTGCCCGGGATATGACCGGGCCGCTACGGCATGAGGTGCTCGACCTCGAACCCGTGACGCTCGGCGAGCCGCTGGGCGATCAGCGACCGGTGGCAGGCGGCCGGCTCGTCCTCGACGCACAGCAGCGCGCCGGCGCCATGAACGGGAAGGTCGGCGAGCAGCTCGTCGAGCGGCGCGTGGTCGAGAATCTCCTCGGTGTAGCGGCGCACGTACTCGTCCGACAGCCGCTCGCGGTCACGTTTGCCGACGCGCGCACGGGCGTCCTGCGCGTATTGCAGCTCGCGCAGCTCCGTCGTCGGCGCCAGCTCCGGGTGGTGGACGTATCGGATCCGGGCGTCGGCCAGGCGGCGCTGCAGCCGCTGCGCATTGGCCCACGCGTACTCGGTGCCCCGCACGCCGCGGCGCTGGCGGACATCGACGACGACGGTCACGCCGGACTGGTCGAGCGCGGCGACGAAGCTCTCGCCGTTGAAGCGGTACACGCCGATCGTCGCGATCCGGGGCATCGGCGGATATGTTGCCGGGTATGAGCACGGGCCATCAGCCGACCGTCTCGTTCACGGCGATGGCGGACGGCACCAAGCAGGACTACGAGTTGCTCGACCGCCGGGAGGCCGAATACACCGAACGTTTGCCCGACCGGCTACTTGCCGCCGTGCAGGCGCTTGAGCACAGCCTCTCCGGCTACCAGGTGACGCGCTACGAGCACTCGCTCCAGAGCGCGACGCGGGCGCTGCGCGACGGCCGCGACGAGGAGTACGTCGTGATGGCGCTGCTGCACGACATCGGCGACGAGCTCGCCCCCCACACCCACTCGGAGATGACTGGCGCGGTGCTGCGCCCGTTCGTCCGGCCTCAGCTGGTGTGGATCGCATCGCACCACGGCGCCTTCCAGCTCTATTACTACGGTCACCACTATGGCATCGACCGCGACATCCGCGATCGCTGGGCCGGCCACGAGCACTACGACGCGTGCGTCGAGTTCTGCGAGCGCTATGACCAGAACTGCTTCGATCCGAGCTACGACTCCGAGCCGCTCGAGACGTTCGCGCCGATGGTTCGCCGCGTCTGCTCAGCGCCGCGGTACCTGCCGGACGACTACGTTTAACGGTCCCGGTTCAGCTACAGGTTCACGGCGACGTACTTGGTCTCCAGGTACTCCTCGATCCCCTCAGAGCCGCCTTCGCGACCGAAACCGGACTGCTTGACGCCGCCGAACGGGGCCTGCGCGTTGGAGACCATGCCCTGGTTGAGGCCGATCATGCCGGTCTCCAGACGCTCACAGACGCGCAGCGCGCGCTTGAGGTCGGAGGTGAACACGTACGCGACCAGGCCGTACTCGGTGTTGTTGGCGGCGGCGATCGCGGCGTCCTCGTCGTCAAAGCCGATCACCGGCGCGACCGGACCGAAGATCTCCTCCTGCAGCAGCTCGGCGTTGCCGGGGACGTCGGTCAGCACCGTCGGGTTGTAGAAGTAGCCGGCGCCGTCACGGATCGTGCCGCCGACGACGGCGTGCGCTCCCTTGCCGATCGCGTCGGTGACGAGCTCTGAGACCTTCTGACGCTGGGTGTTGTCGATCAGGGGTCCGACGTCGACGCCTTCGTCGACGCCGCGGCCGAGCTTCAGCGCGCCCATCTTCTCCGCCAGCTTCGTGGTGAACTCGTCCGCGACCGCACCGGCGACATGGAACCGGTTGGCGGCCGTGCAGGCCTCGCCGACGTTGCGCATCTTCGCGAGCATCGCGCCCTGGACCGCGGCGTCGACGTCGGCGTCCGCGAACACCAGGAAGGGGGCGTTGCCGCCGAGCTCCATCGACAGCCGCAGCAGCGTCTCCGCGGAGGCGGCCATCAGCCGCCGCCCGACCTCGGTTGAGCCGGTGAACGACAGTTTGCGCAGCCGCGAATCGGCGATCAGCGGCGCGGTCGTCTCGCCCGAGGCGGTGGCGGTGAACAGGTTCAGCACGCCGCCCGGCAGCCCTGCCTCCTCGAGGATCTGCGCCAGTGCCAGCATCGACAGCGGCGTCTGTCCCGCCGGTTTGACGACCATCGTGCAGCCGGCGGCGATCGCCGGCCCGATCTTGCGCGTGCCCATCGCCAGCGGGAAGTTCCACGGGGTGATGAACAGGCACGGCCCGACGGGCTGCTGCATCGTCAACACTCGGCCGGCCCCATTGGCGGCGACCGCGTAGCGGCCGTGGATTCGCACCGACTCCTCGGAGAACCAGCGGAAGAACTCGGCCGCGTAGGTGATCTCGCCGAGCGACTCGGCGACCGACTTGCCCATCTCAAGCGTCATCAGCAGCGCCAGATCGTGCTTGCGCTCGATGATCAGCTCGAACGCGCGCCGCAGGATCTCGCCGCGGTCACGCGGCGCCATCGCGGCGAACGCGGGGAAGGCGTCGACGGCGCTGTCGAGCGCTGACTTCGCGTCGTCGACCGAAGCGTCGGCGACCTCGCACAGCGGTTGGCCGGTGGACGGATCCTCGACTTCGAAGGTCCCCTTGGCGCCGTCGCGCCAAACGCCTGAGATGTACAGCTGCTTGGGGACGCGGTCGATGACCTGCTGTTCTTGGGAGGCGGTGATCGTGCTCATCCGCTGCACGCTACTACCGCCGCGCCGGCCGCCTGAGACAGGCGGCCGGCGCGGGTTACTGCGATTCGTGGTGACTGCGGTTACGCGGTGGCGGAGCTGACCGGGGCGCCCTCGAGGGCGACGTTCAGCACCTCGTCGATCGTCATCGCCGGGTGGAACGTCATCTGCTGACGGACCTCCTCGGGGACGTCGTCGAGATCGCCGCGGTTGCGCTCGGGCATGACCACATCGGTCAGGCCGGCGGCGTGCGCAGCCAGCACCTTCTGCTTGAGGCCGCCGATCGGGAGCACGCGGCCTTGGAGCGTGACCTCACCGGTCATCCCCACCGTGTGCTTGACCGGACGACCGGACAGCAACGACGTCAACGCCGTGACCATCGTCACGCCGGCCGATGGGCCGTCCTTGGGGATCGCCCCGGCGGGCACGTGCACGTGGAACGAGCGCTCGTCGAACACCGCCGGATCGACGCCGAGCTCGGCCGCGTGGCCGTGGACGTAGGAGAGCGCGATCTGCGCCGACTCCTTCATCACATCGCCCAGCTGGCCGGTCAGTGTCAGGCCCGGCTTGCCGTCCATTGCGGTGGCCTCGATGAACAGCACGTCGCCGCCAGCTCCGGTCACTGCCAGGCCAGTCGCGACGCCCGGCACCGCGGTGCGGACGGCCGACTCCTGGAAGAACCGCTGGCGTCCGAGCGCGTCACGAACGGCATCGACGTCAATCGTCACCGGCGCGGTCGCCTCGTTCGACGCGATCTTCGTTGCGGTCTTGCGCAGTAGCGTCCCGAGGTCGCGCTCCAGCTGGCGGACGCCGGCCTCACGCGTGTACTCGGTCGCGACCGTGTTCAACACCTGATCGGAGATCTCGACCTCCTCGGCCCGCAGGCCGTTGCGCTCCAGCTGACGCGGCCACAGGTACCCGCGGGCGATCGCGACCTTCTCGGAGGTGGTGTACCCGTCGAAGCGGATCACCTCCATGCGGTCGAGCAGCGGGCCCGGGATCGTGTCGGCGACGTTGGCGGTCGCGATGAACATCACGCCCGACAGGTCCAGCTCGATATCCAGGTAGTGGTCACGGAACGAGTGGTTCTGCGCCGGGTCCAGGACCTCGAGCAGCGCCGCCGACGGGTCGCCGCGCCAGTCGGCGCCGACCTTGTCGACCTCGTCGAGCATGATCACCGGGTTCATCGTCCCGGCGTCGCGCAGCGCGCGCACCAGCCGTCCCGGGAGCGCGCCGATGTAGGTACGCCGGTGACCGCGGATCTCGGCCTCGTCACGGACCCCGCCGAGCGACATCCGGACGAACTTGCGGCCGGTCGCGCGGGCGATCGACTCGCCGATGCTGGTCTTGCCGGTGCCGGGAGGGCCGATCAGGGTCAGGATCGCGCCGGAGCGCTTGTCCTCCTTGATCCCGCGCTCGACACGCAGCTTCTTGACCGCGATGTACTCGACGATCCGGTCCTTGACGTCGTCCAGGCCGGCGTGGTCTGCATCGAGCACCGCGCGCGCGTCGGTCGGGTCAAGCTTCTCCTCGGAGCGCTCCTTCCACGGGACGGA
>Ga0302178_10001381_pt1 | contig 20442 bp, 20 predicted proteins | sample I_Palsa_E1_3_FD_198790 | JGI IMG/M metagenome (GOLD analysis project Ga0302178, IMG submission 198790) | Peat permafrost microbial communities from Stordalen Mire near Abisko, Sweden - I_Palsa_E1_3 | ecosystem: Environmental > Terrestrial > Soil > Palsa > Peat permafrost | place: Sweden... | reverse complement strand
CCATGGTGGCGTGGTGCACGAGCCGGTCGATCAGTGCGGCGGCGACCATCGCGTCGCCGAGGATCTCGCCCCAGGCCTCGAACCCGCGGTTGCTGGTGATCACGATGCTGCCGCGCTCGTAGGGGCGCGAGACCAGCGCGAACAGCAGGTTCGCGGCCTGGCGCTCTAAGCCTCGATCCACCGTTCTGATCGTGAGATTGGGGTAGTCGGCGTGTGGCCGGTCGCGCGGCGCGGTTGGTGGGCATCGAGCGAGGTGCCCGGGTGCGGGGAGCGATCGCTGACGTGGGTGGGGCCAGTTGAAGCCGTCGCGGTGTGGTGATCGGAGTGTTTTAGGGCAGGCCGAAGCCGGAAGCGCGCGACCGATCGTCGTCGTTGCCGGGTTCGTTGCTCAGGTCAGCGCCGCGACAGCGCGCAGACGATCAAGCGCGGCGAGGAACTGTGTCTGCCATGGCCACCGCGCGGGCATCCGGAGTGTCACTGTCCGCGCGGTGCGGGTGATCCGGCCCGGGACGGTCAACATTCGCCGGCGCAAGCTGCGGGCGGTCGGGATCACCGTGTCGGGCAGTCCGATCAGGGTGGTCCATCTCAGGAGGTTGTGCGCGAGCGCGGCGATCACGGTCCAGGCGGCATTGGCGAGAAACCGGCCAGACGGGAAGTGCGCGAGCGCTTGGTCTTTGAGGTCTCGGATGGTGAGCTCCACCACCGCGTGACCGCGGTGCTCGGCTTCGGCCGTTCTGAGCGGGTCGGTGCGGTTTGTCAAGAACGCAAAATGGCGCCAATCGGGCCACAGCTCGGCTTGGGCGCCGATCAGCCGGGTACGCCTGACGATCAACCGCCGTTCACCGAGCATCGTCTCAGCAATCTGTGCCTCCCCGCCCTCGGGGTAGTCCTCAAGCGTCTGCCAGTCAGATTCGCCGATCGTCGTGATCGCGGCCTTGATATGCGCTTGTTGGCGGACCCCGATCGAGTACGTCCAGCCGGCGCGCTCAAGTCGGGTCATGATCTTGGTGTTCCAGAACCCCGAGTCGGCGCGCAATAGCTTCGGGCCCTGAGCGCCGGCGCGCTGCACGCGGGGGATGAGTTCCTCGACGAACCGCAGCGCCCCCCGCGCGGTGTTCGCTGACCCCTTCCTCGCGCGGATGTGCAACACCTCGCCGGTCTGCGCGCGCGTCGCGATGATCGGGTGATAGCCACGCTTGTGGGTGTACCCGTAGCCGGCGCCCTGCTTGTCATAGCCATAGACCTCTCCGACGAAGCTGTCTATATCGACGATCAGTCGCTCATTGCCCGGCCCGGCGCCCGCCGCCCACGCCCGCTCCAGACAGATGGCCAACACCCGGTCAAGCTGACGGACGTGCCCGAACGTGAACGCGCGCAAGAACGTTCCCAGCGTCGATGGCGCTGACACCCCGTGCCCCAACACCGCCCGGGTCTGACCCGAGCGCAACACATCACAGTCATCGATGCAGTCGCCCCCGAGCAGCATCGCGGACATCAGCGTCATCACCTTGCGCCCCGGGTTCGCCGCGCCCGCGCGATCGCCGAGATCAACCGTCCGGTCAACCACCCCCGCGATCCCGAGCCGATCGGCCAGCAGGGCCGGGAGCATCACGCCCGCGTTCGCGACCACCCGTTCGTCATCGAACACGACCCTGGTTGCGTCCGGCAGACCGTTCACCATGCAGGTGACCCCCTGGCGCAGGACCCGCAGCCGCTGGCACGGCCCGTCTTACCTGCATCAGGGGGTCATTTAAATCGCGGCCCCGGACGACTCCCCGCCCCGAACGGTGGATCAAGGCTTAGGTGAGCTTGACGACATGAAGTCCCGCCAGCGGTCCGCCGCCGACCTGCATGAGTCGCCCGTTGCGTAACTCCCCGAGGTCAACGGGCGTGAACCCCAGCGAGACGATGAACGCTGAGACTGTTGTCTTGGCGTCTTCGTCGTCGCCGGCGAGAAAGACAACAAGACGACCATCGGTGTGCCGGGGGTCTCGTGCGGTGATGCGACCGTAGAGCGTGTTAAAGGCTTTGACGACGCGCGCCCCGCGCATGAGCGCGGCATTACGCTCGCTGCCGGTCTGATCTCCCAGGTCGGCTGCGGTTCCGCGACTGAAGTCCTGCCATTGGTTGGTTACGTCGATCACGATGCGCTGGTTCCAGTCCGGTACGTGGCGCACCGCATCGGGCACCTGGTCCCAGCCGACCGCGAGGATCACGAGATCGGCCTGGGCTGCCTCGGCCGTGGTGCCCGCGGATGCGTTGGGTCCGAGCCGGTGCACGAGCTCTGCGAGGGAGTCTGGCCCGCGACTGTTGCTGAGGGTGACGTGATGGCCTGCCGCGACGGCGTGACCGATGATCGCTTGCGCAACAGTACCGGCGCCGATCGTTCCGACTGCTAAGTGCTCGTTCGGTGACATGGAGAGGTCTCTTTCCTGGTCGAGAAGGATGGGGTCCTTGGATGCAGCTGGCTGACTAGCCACGGGTTCCGACGTCGTCACGGTGCGTGGGACGAGCGGACGTCTGGCGCCGATGGCCCGCCGTGGGCTTCGGCGACGACGTGCTCGAGGATCTCTCCTAGCCGACGGCGCGCGGCCGCTCGCGCGAGCCGACCGTCGTCCGCAAATGCCTCGTGTGCGGTCGGGATCGCGAGTTCGTGATCGAGCACGCGGGCGCCGGCCAGTCCCAGCGCCTTACGTAGTTCAGCTTGCGCCCACACGGCGCCGAACGAGCCAGTGCTGGCACCGATCACCGCCACAGGCTTGTTGGCGAGCGGTGACGTCGCGGACGTCGGACGCGATGCCCAGTCCACGGCATTCTTGAGAACGCCGGGGATTGAACCGTTGTACTCGGGGGTGACGAACAGAATCGCGTCGGCTGAGCGGATCGCGGCGAACAGCGTGTCGACGCCCGGCATGCCGCCTCCGTTCTCGTGCTCGTCCCTTTCGTCGAACGGCTCCACGGACTTGAGGCCCTCGAAGATCACGAGTTCGGTGTCGGGCGGCAGCTGACCGGCTGCCGCCCGAAGCAGGCGTCGATTGTGCGACTCGGCGCGCAGCGACCCGATGATGCCGAGCACACGCATCGTCTAGTCCTCGTCGTCGAGCGCGAGCTCTAGGGTGACCGAGATGGTGACGGTCGACCCCAACCCGAAGCCGCCCTTGGGCAGCGGCGCGTTCCAGCCGAGTCCGATCGCCTCGCGGTCGACGGTGGTCTCGAGGTCCAAGCCGATCTTGGACACCTCGCCGAGTGCGACGGCCGGTCCCGCGAGGCGGCCCGTCGCAGTCACCGGCGTGTGGATGCCTTTCAGCGTGAGCGTGCCCGTGCTCGTGAGAACCCCGTCGTAGACCGTCAGCGAAGAGGACTCGTACACGATCTCCGGGTAGCGCTCCAGGTCAAAGAAGTCCGGCGAGAACAGATGACCCTTGAGGTTCTCGTCCTTGACCTGGAGTGAGCCGACCTGAACCCTGCCGACGAGTTTTCCGTCGGTCAGGGTGCCTTCGATCTCACTGAACTCGCCGCGGAAAGTGCCGACCATCATGTGGCGCACCGAGAACGCGACCACGGAGTGGACCGGATCGACATTCCAGCGCCCGGCGGGTACTTCGGTGGCGTTTGGCGCTTCAGTTTCGGTAGTCATGGATTCCTCTCATGGACGTAGACATGGTTCGGTCCGTCGGAGTTGGGTGCTGTTGATCTGATGACCCCGCGTGTGCGCGGAGTTCTCGCGTGGCCTGTCCACGGATTTCGGCCGGGGTGCCGATCGCGATTGCATCCCGTCCGGACTTGGTCTCCAGGTCCTTGTCTGTTCGATTGTCGTTCGGGGCCGCACGGCCGCAGAGTTCGTTCGGCGAATTCTACGCGCAGAAAATAGCAGTTGCGTGCGTGCGCAACCTATTCCCTGTGCAATCGAGTAAAGGCGCGCGTGCCGCGCGACGGTCGCGAAGCACCAAACAGGTTGTTTGCGCACGCTGTCAGCGAACCGACTTGTACCGCCTACCTCGGGCTCCAGCTCGGTCGTTTGACCGACGGAGAGACATTGCTGGTCCACGGTGCTGCCGGCGATTTCGGCACCGCCGCGATCAAGGTTGCTCGTGGCCTCGGCCGCTCGTCGGCGCGCGATACGCGATGGAGGACGCCCCCGCCGCGCGAGCGCAGGCCGCTCCTACTTCTGACGGGATCAGGAAGCCCGTAGCCCAGCGCGGGGAACGACTGAGCCTCTCGCAGTTCCGTGCTCGCGGAAGCGGGTGCCAGCCTCGTGACGGACGTCAGGGATGGGTCGTCGCGCTGGGTGATGGGCCCGATGCGCGCCAGCTCCTCAGGCTTGTCAGCCAAGGGTTGCGCTCTTGGAATCGCTGGAGCTTCGAGCGCTTCTCAGCCTCGCTGATGAGGTCGACGTCCGCGAGAACGGTCTGAACTGCCCCCGTCGACGCTATCGGCGTGTCAGTGGGGTCTTAGGTCCGAAAACCACGTCTATGTCAAGCCGCTGACCACGATTGTCGAGTCCGGCTGACTTCCCGCGTCGTTGACATGTCATCGTTGCGCGTCCACGGCCAGCGGGAACGACGCGCGAACGTCGCACGACCGAAACGACCAAGGATCCGATCTGAGACGTCTCGGCCGCCGCGACGGGGCTAGTGCTTGTAGTCCGATGCGTGTGCGAGAGGCTCAGGCGCGGGCCCGGCCGAGGCGGCGGCTCACAAAACCTCCATATCGTTGCCGATTTGGATAGCCTCTGGCGAGAGTTTGGGAGCAAAAGGGTCTCGGGACCGAGCGGGGAGGTCTGAGATGGCGATCAGGATCCGTGGTGCGATGCTGGCGGGTGTTGTTATGGCGGCGATGGTGGGCTTGTGGGCGGTGCGCGTGGCGGGGGCGGTTTCGGCGCAGGATGCGCTGCCTTCGAACTGCACGCAGACCGGCCAGACGGTGACCTGCACCTGCACGACGGCGGGCAGGACAGCTTCACGGTGCCGGCGGGGGTGAGCTCGGTGGACGTTATCGCGGTCGGCGCCGCCGGCGGAGCCGGCCTCGGTGGCGGCGGCGGTGGTGAGGGGGCGTCGGTGGAGGATATGGCGGTGCCGGTGGGCGGCTAATCCGGTCAGTCCTTGACGGTCCAGGTCGGCAGCCCCGGTGGGACCCCCAGCGACACCGGCAGCTACAGCAATGGTGGCGCAGGCGGAACTCCGGGCGGCGGCGCTGGCGGCGGCGCCGAGCTACCTGCTGGGGTAGGCGGTGGAGGTGGCGGCTATTCGGGGCTGTTGGTCGGTTCGTCAAGCGGCCCGCTGGTGATCGCTGCCGGCGGTGGCGGTGGTGGCGGCGGCGTCGGAGCCGGGGGCAACGGCGATACCGGATCGGGTGGCGGCGTCGGTGGAGGATCTGGCGGCGGCGGCGGGGCGACCAGCACCAGCGGATGCATGAACAGCGGCGGTACCGGCGGCCAGGGCAACGACGGCGATGGAAACGGTTCGCCCGGTTCGTTCTTGCAGGGCGGGGGCGGAGGCTCCGCCGGAGACACCGATTCCAGTGGCGGTGGTGGTGGCGGCGGTTACTGCGGCGGCGGCGGCGCCGGCGGCGGGGTTGAGGGCGCTGCCGGTGGTGGCGGCTCCAGCTACGGGATCAGCGGGCTCACAGACGAGGCGACCTCCAGCGCCGCGGCGTCAGTGTCGATCAGCTATCGCGTCACCGCCACGACGTCCAGCACGACCACCACGAGGTCCAGCACGACCACCACGAGGTCCAGCACGACCACCACGAGGTCCAGCACGACCACCACGAGGTCCAGCACGACCACCACGAGGTCCAGCACGACGTCCAGCACGACGTCCAGCACGTCGACGTCGACGGCGGTCGCGCCGGTCGCGCCGGTCGCGGTCGCGACCGTCTCGCCCGGGCGCGCGGGCCTGTCCTACCAGCTGTCGGGCGCGAGATCTCAGGCACCGGCCGGGCATCAGATCACCTCCTACCGCTGGACGTTGGCCGGTAAGACGATCGGGAGCGCTGAGACGCTCACGCACACGTTCGCTCAGCCCGGGGTCGCGTACCCGGTAGGGCTCACGGTGACCGACGACCAGGCTCAGTCCGCCACCACCACGGTCACGGTCACGCCGCACACCAAACCCGCGACCGTCCGGCAGACGGTTCGGTTTGGGCTTGACCGCGCGGACCTGACCCGGGCCGCGCGAACCGCGCTGGCGCCGCTACGCGGGCTGGTTGCCTACGCGACGAGCACCCAGATCACCGGCTACTGCGCCGCCCACGAAACCAGTACCCGTTCAACACTGTTGGAACTCTCGCGCCAACGCGCCCAGGCGGTCGCCAGCTACCTATTCGCCGGCCACGATCGATCGGGTGTCAGTATCTCAGGGGAGGGCGCAACGAACTTCGTGGCGACGAACCAGACCGCGAGCGGATGCGCGAAGAACCGCCGCGTGCAGATCCAAGTGCGCTACCCCAAACCAACCCTCTGAGATCCAGACCCGGCAGGCACAGGCCACAACGCTAGGCGACCACCAACCCCGCCGAGTCGGCAGGTCCACACCAGATCGCCGCTCCCGTTTCAGCTGGCGGGCGACCTTCAGCAGCAGACCGGCGGCGACCTGGATCGGCCGCTGGCAGCCGCTGGTCGGTGTTGGGAATGAGGCAGTGAGGCGTTGGCCGCGTTCACGATCCGGTTGTTGATCAGCCGCGACTTGATCACGTGCAGATCACCCGCCGCGAGATCGCGAGACGGAAGCCCGAGCTCTCCACGGACACGTGCTGGGTCTGCGCGATCCCGCAGCTTCACGGGTCCTGACCTGGCGCGACAACGTAGAAACGACGGCAGTCGCAAGCCGGACCCGAACCGGTCATTTCGAGCCGACGGGCTTGGCTGTGAACGTGTCGAGAGGACGGTCGGCCCAGGCTTGATCGGCGCGCTACGCCCGAGCACCCAGCGCGCGGGTGATCCGCCTGTAGTCGTGCAGCGTGGTCTCTCGGAGTCCGCGCTCTCGCTGGCACAGCGTGATGAATACTTCGCACGCTTGGCTGAAGGTTCGTCGGGCGTCGGGGCCGTCCTCAGCGTGCTGCCCAAGGAACTCCTGTGCGGCGGCCTCAGCTTGGGCTCGGGTCAGATATCCGGCGGCGGGACGGCTGGACTTCTGCCACGCTTTGCCGAGCGTCTTGCGGGAGTCCTTGCAGGGCTTTCGAAGGAGGCGACGACCGGAATCGAACCGGTGTAGACGGCTTTGCAGGCCGCTGCGTAGCCACTCCGCCACGTCGCCCGGGGTTCCAAAGCGTAGCGGCGGACGAGGGCACGGGACTGCCGGAGCTCGCGCCCGGTCAGGTGAGGCGAAGGACGACAGCGATCCCGAACGGGTCGCGCACGAGCGCCGGGGCTGGGCCGGCAACGCCTGCTCGCGCGAGATCCTCGCCGGCGCGGTCTTGCACGAACGGAACAACCTCGACCCCCGCGCCACGAACCGACTGAAGCACCGACTCGAGCGCTGCGGCGTCAGGCAGGGACACCGTGAACGACCTGAGGCCGACGCCACCGGACAGCAACGGCGCGGCGCCGCGGCTCTGCCACGTGTTGAGGCCGATGTGGTGGTGATAGCCGCCGGCCGAGACGAACAGCGCGCCGGGGTAGGCGCGGACGGTCACGTCGAAGCCGAGCACGCCGCAGTAGAACTGCTCGGCGCGGACGAGATCGGACACCCGCAGGTGGACGTGGCCGATCCGCGTCCCCGGCGCGAGCGACGACCCGTGCGCTCCGGTTGACGGTCCGCCGATACGATCGCGCTCGCCCAGCAGCGCGTCCAGATCGAGCGCCAGCGTCGCCATCTGAAGCGCGCCGCGCTGGTCACGCGCCCACTCGGTCCGCGGCCTGTCGCGATAGATCTCGATCCCATTGCCGTCCGGATCGCGCAGGTACAGCGCCTCGCTGACGAGATGATCGGACGCCCCGGTCAGCGGCCACCGCGCGCTCACAATCCGCGTGAGCGCGTCCGCGAGGTGCACCCGCGTGGGAACGAGCAGTGCGAGATGGAACAGGCCGTTCGCGTGCGGATCGCACGGCGCCGCGTTGCGATCCTCGTGCAACGTCAGCAGGGCCATTCCCTCGGGGCCGGCGCGCAACGCCAGACTGCCGTCGGCACACGGAGCGGTGCTGAGGCCGAGCACCGTCTCATAGAACGCGCGCGACCTGTCGAGATCCGAAACCGTCAGCGCGACCGCGCCGACCGAGGTCCCGGCATCGATCGAGGCCGGGTTCGAGATAGCGAAGCCGGTCATCGGCACGTCCAGCGCGCGACTCGCGCCACCGCCCGGCTCACTCCACCGAGCAGCTGCCCTCGGTGGTAGCGCCGGGCAAGCGGCTGAGCAGCTTCGCGAGCACGTGCAGCTCCTCCTCGGAGAAGCGTTCGACGAACTGCCGGCGAACGCCCGCGATGTGGGAGCGCGATGCTCCGCGGAGCTTGTCGTGGCCCTCGTCCGTCAGCTGCGCGTAGGACACGCGGGCATCGTTGGCGCACGACTTGCGCTCGACGAAACCAGCGTCGACGAGGCCGTCGACGAGCCGGGTGATCCCGGACCGAGTCAGCATCGTCCGCTCGGCGAGTGCCGACATCGCCAAGTGGCGGCGCTCGGCTTGTGACAGATGGAGCAGCACCTCGTAGTCACGGGTGGTGAGCCCATGTTCTGCCACCAGTTCGGCGTCGAGTTCACGCAGGATCGTCGCGTGACTCTTGAGGTAGTCGCGCCAAGCTTTGAGCGCGACCCCTTCCAGGCGCGCCTCGGACACCGTGCTCATGGGGGCGATTCTAGTTGACGGATCAGCGCGGAAATTGAGGTGGCCGACCGCGTGTACAAAGCCACGCCTCAGCGCCGCCCGCCGCCAAGGCCGGCGGGTAACCTCGAGGCGATGCGGGAGATCGGCAAAGGCCTCTGGCACTGGACCGCGACCCACCCGAGGATCGGCTGGGAGGTCAGCTCCTACTACCTCTCGTCCGAGCGGGTGTTGATCGATCCGCTGCTGCCGCCGTCAGGGCTCGAGTGGTTCGCCGACAACGACTCGATCCCCGCGCACGTGCTGCTCAGCTGCCGCCATCACGATCGTGCGTCATGGCAGTTCCAGAAGCAGTTCGGTACGGAGGTGCACTGCATCGACAACGGCGCCTACGCGCTCCAGGGACGCGGCCGCGTGACGACCTTCACGTTCGGCGACGAGCTGCCGGGTGGCGTGGTCGCGTGCGAGGTGAACTCGATCAGCCCCGACGAGACGGCGCTCTACATCCCCGACCAGCGGGGGCTGGTGTGCGCCGACGGGGTGATCCGTGACGGTGACGACTCTCCATTGGAGTTCGTGCCCGATTCATTGATGGATGACCCGGAGCGGACCAAGGCCGGCCTGCGGGCGGCCTTCACGACCCTGCTCGAGCTCGACTTCGACCGTTTGCTGCTGGCCCACGGCCGGCCGATCCTGACCGGCGGCAAGCAGGCGCTGGCGGCATTCGTGCAGACATGAGCCTCCGCCCGTCCGCCCGGACGACGACGACCGCAGCGACAACCCCAGCGTCGGCTGCGAACGCCAGATCGGCGGGCGTCGTGCTCGCACTTGTCGCCGCGGTCGCGCTGATCGCCGGCTGCGGTTCGAGCAGCAGCTCCGGCGGCGGTGGGCTGACCGTCAGCCCCGCCAAGCCGCACGCGACCTCGAAGATCACGTTCAGCTTCACCGCCCCGACGCGTGCCGGCATCGTCGGCAAGGTGGTCGACAGCTACAGCTTGAGCGTGACCGGGCCGGCCGGGGCGAACTGCAAGGGCTCGCAAGAGCAGGCGGGTTCGCCGATCGCCAAGGGCGCCACCGAGCGGATCGCGCTCGGCCCGGCGCAACTGGGCGCCAACTGGTGCGTCGGGCTCTACACGGCGCGGGTGTTCGAGATCCAACGTCCGTACTGCAAGCCTGGACAGTTGTGTCCGGAGTACGTCCGGGTCGCGGGCATCGTCGCCAGGACATCGTTCACGATCACCAGCTGAGCGCAGCAGCCGGCGCGAACACTCGGGCGCGGCTCTGATGTGTCCCCTTGACACGCCGGGGGCCGTCGGTTCGAATGTGACCGTGCGGGACCGGCCGGCATTTTCGACCCCGAGTGAGGGCGCGTGAGCTTGCGGCTGATCGCCGATATCGCGGATGCCGCCACGGGTTCGAGCGCGGCGAGCCAGTGCACGATCGGGCTCCTGGGCGGTTTCGAGCTGCGCCGTGACGGCGTCATCGTCAGCCTGGCTCCTACGCTGCAGCGAGTCGTCGCGTTCCTGGCTTTGCAGCGACGCCCGGTAACGCGCGTCTACGTCGCCGGCACACTATGGACGGACTCCGACGAGCGCCACGCCCATGCGAGCCTGCGATCGGCGTTGTGGCGGGTCCAGCACAGTGGCTGTCACTTGGTCACGGCGACGCCGACGCATCTTGCGCTCGCGCCTGCCGTCGACGTCGATGTGCGCAGCGTCAGCCGGCTCATCTGCCGGCTGCGTGAGGGACACGCACCACCTTCGCGGGGCGAGATCGACGATCTGCGTGACATGGCCGAGCTGCTGCCGGACTGGTACGACGAGTGGCTGGAGGTCGAGCGCGAGCGCGTCCGCCAGCTCACCCTCCACTCGCTCGAAGCGGTCTGCCGGCAGCTCACGCGCGCGCGCCGGTTCTCGGAGGCAATCGATGTCGGTCTGTCGGCGGTCGCCGCGGAGCGCTTGCGTGAGAGCTCGCACCGGGCTTTGATCGAAGTACATCTGGCCGAAGGCAACCTGAGCGAGGCGCTCCGGCATTACGACTCGTACCGCACACTGGTAGCCACACGGCTCGGAGCCCGGCCCTCGCCGGAGTTCCGGGCTCTGCTTGCCGACGCCTTTCGTGGGCAGCCGACGGAGCACAGTCGCATCTACCAGTAGAGCAGCCAGGCGCCACCAGCGCGGATGCCGTGGCCTTGGAGCGTGATGCGTACATCGCCCGGATGCCGGCGCGCCACCGGAGCGATCTGGTGCAGCACGTGTCCCGAGTGCAGCACCAGCGAGCCGAGCTCGTATACGTGTTCGGTGGGGGTTGCCGCGGCCACGTCGCGCAAGCGGTGCGGACGTCCTGAACGCCGTGCCGCTCGGTAGTCGGCGTAGCTGTAGTCCCACGTCCACAGGCTCCCGCCGTCCGCCGGAAGCCTCAGAGCGACGGTGAAGGACAGCGTCGCCGAGCGCTCCGGTTTCAGCTCCGGCGGCCACTTCAGGAGCTGGTGCTGGAGATCGAAATGCAACGATGCGCCACGGGCACGCGGGATCGCCCGGCCTTCCCAGATGTGCATGCCCGGCAGCGCGAACGGGTGGTGGAGCGTTGTGGGCTCGCCCATGTGCTCGGCGATGGCGGCGCTCACCGCCTCGAGTAATGGGGCGAAGTGCGCGCGCAGGCAGTCGTTGCTGGACTGCACCCGGCTGGCGTAGCGCGACCGCCCGGCGGCTCCGCCGGCCAGGTCCATGTAGGCGTTGACCCCGAGCGAGTGAAAATGTGAGGGCGCGCGAGGGCGCGCGATCCAGTACCGGCGCAGCGCCAGGACCGTGTTGGCGTGTCGCCGGGTCTCCGCTTTGGACAGCAGCGGCAGTATCACGACCCGCCCCGCCATCGGCCCAGGCTCAGACCTGGTCCTTGCGCGCGCGGTCGACGAGGCCCCGGCCGCTCAGCTCGGCCGCTCGCGCCAGCACCGGGCGCCGGGCCAGATGGATGCGCTCGTAGGCGGCGACGGCGTCTCGCTGCTCCGCCGACAGGTTTGACAGACGCTGCACGACCTCTGCGGCCGGCATGGTGTCGTAGCCGGGCAGCGGCTCTTCACTCGGTTGAGGGTTGCCTCCGGTCTCCGTCATGCTCGTCCTCCTGTTGGTTGTGGTGGCGGCGGCCAGCCGAGTACGGGGCCGCCGTCGGGGTCGACCGTGTGTCCAAGCATCGTGAAGCCGGCTCGCCGGTACCAGCGCCAGCCCGCCAACGTGCCCGGGTGGATCGAACCTGGGACGCCGGCGCCGAGCAACTCCACCACCACCGCTCCCGACGTCCATCGTCGCGCCAAGTGCAACCGGGCCGCGTACAGGGCAGCGCCGACGCCCTGCTGGCGACGGCCGGCGCGCACATAGGCGCCGCACAGGTAGGCGTTGGGCAGCGGCAGCGGCCGCCGACGCCCCTCGGTGTCGAGGTAGGGCTTGGCGACATCACGCGCCACGCACGCACAACCGACGAGCTGATCGCCCGCGAAGGCGCCGAGAACCCCTCGGCACGCGAGCAGATCCAGGAGATGAGCGCGGTCCTCAAGCGTCGGCAGACCCGAACCGAGCGCGAGCGCCTCCAGGTCGCACGCGGCCTCACGGTCCAGAACCCGGATGGCGATCGCTGCGGGAGCGGGCAGGACGATGGTCATCGGAGCGCCCGCTCGGTCGGTCCGCGCTGCAAGGCGACCGAACGGCGCTCGGCGGCTCGCTCGTAGGCGGCGAGAAAGTTCGCCGCCGCGTCCGACGGTCGCTCCCCGGCGGCGAACGCCACTGTGGCCACGAGTCCGCGGGCGATGCGCACCTCGTTCTCGTGCAGAGCGTCGTAGTCCTCGCGCAGCGCCTGCCAGGCGTCAAGCGAGATCCGTAGAGCCTCGAGCCAGCAGAACTCGCCGCGGTCGACCAGGACGCCGGTGTCGAGGTCGGCGAGCTCGGCGAGGAGAGTGATGTTGGTGTCGGTCAGCGAGTTGAGCAGATCGAAGGGGTCGGCCCATTCCGTCTGCGCCACCCGGTAGTCGTGCAGGAAGCGGACGCTGCGCATCGCGGCGAGCTGCGCGCCCATCGTCGCGGCGAACCAGCGCACGTACTCGGCGTTCGTGACCAGCTCGCGATCGGGGTCGCGCCCGAGCTCTTCGCTCAGCCTGGCCCTGGCAATCCGCAGCGGGCCTGGCGCGTGCTCACGTAGAAGCGCGATCCGCTGATGACGACAGGCGGTGTCCTCCTCGCAACGGCGGCCCGGCCGGGCTCCCACGAAGAAGCTGGGGACCAGGCACGTGCAGCTCTCGCGCCGCGCGACGGGTCGGTCGGGCTCCGGCGCAATCGCGCCGCGGAGGCGGAGGTCGGTGCACCAGTGCCCGGCGCGCAGGAGCTGCTGAACGTACGTCCACGCGCCCGTACTCATCAGCACATTGGCGAGCGGATCGAGCTGCTTGACCCGCAGGATCGTCCGAAATCCCCGCACCAACAGCGCTGCCGGCAGTCGAGAGTGGTCCGGCATCGTGTGCTCCAGCTCGGGTGATGCGATGATCGCGGCCACAGCGGGGACCCGACAGCCGGCCTCTTGCAGCACGTTTCCGAGCCGCAGGCGGTGGGTGGCGCGGATCATCGGCATGTGGCCGTCGATGTGCGGCCCGCGGAAGAAATACCCCCCGGTCGAGAAGGGCGTCAGCCCGGCGCCGGTTACCGAGAAATCGCGCAGCTCCGGCTGGCCAAGCAGCCGCAGGAAGTCGACCAGGTACGTGCGCCCGACGCCCGGTTCGACGTAACGGCGACCGATGGGGTCGTCATCCGCCGGCGCCGGGTCGATCAGGCGAGCGAGGTAGGCCAGCAGACTCGCCCGGCGCCTCGGTCGACCCGCCAGTCGCGGGCCGACGAGGTCGCGGTCCAGGTATGCGAAGGTCGCGTTGGCACACGGGCGGGTCGCGACCATGCAATGGTCGTCGCCCACCACCGGCAGCGCCGCGGCCAGCGGGTGGTACAGGGCGCGAAGATCGGCGTGCTCGGCGAAGGCGACGTCGAGCACCGGCCCGCCGTGCTCACGGGCGATGTCGAGCGTGAGCCCGGACAGCTCGCCGTCTCGGGCCTCCACACGCACGTGCTCGCCGTCCCATAGGTCATTGGTGACCGCCGCCAGCAGCTGGCTGCGTGAGCGCTCGTCGTTCAGGATGCCCGCCGCTGCGCGCAGGACCGGGAGCGGCCGACCGATCAGATCTGCCGCGAGCTCCTCGACCGGACGGGCGTCCGGCGTCGAGCTCGGCGGCGCCATCCGGATTCGCGCGTCGAGGGCACTCATCGCGGGCATCCGTCGCTCGGACAGTCGCTGACGATCATCACTCCGCCTCGAAATCGAAATCGAGCCCGAGTCCATCCAGGTCAAGGCCTCGGGCGCGGCGCCGGAATGGGACGGCGAGCGCGTCGATCAGCACGCCCCCGCGTGGCGAGCCGAGGCCCGTGTGCGCATCCCATCCCGGCCGCGCCGGGTAGACGTCGCTCGGTCCGTGCGCGATGTCGCGAAACAGCACCGAGCGGTTCGTGCGCCGGTACAGGAGTGGGTTCAGATATCCCGCCGGACGTCCGAGCCGCTGGTTGAGGCAAGCGATCAGCCCAGCCCACAGCGTCGCCACGAAGCCGGTGCCTCCAAAGCCGCCGACGACGCCATCGACGGACATCTGGTAGCCCGCGGCCGGATCGGCACTGGCGGCGACGTCAGGCACACCCCTGCCAACGCGGCGCCCGGGATTCACCGACAGTGGCACGCCGACGTCGGCCTGCCACGAGGGGAGCCGAAAAACGTTGCTGACGCCGCCTCCGCCGGCGCCGTCGCTGCCGACCCGCCCCCAAGCCGTCTCAACGGTGACGCCGCGGGCGCCGAGCGCCAGCCTCGTGCCGCCACATGCCAGCACGTGAGGGCTCGAGGCGGGGAAGTCGACGTGCGCCAAGCCATCGTCCACCTGGTCGCGAGCGCCGTCATCGCCGGCGGCGGCGAGCACCGTGATGCCCAGCAGGGCGGCAGCTTGCAAGGCTTCGTCGATCGCTCGCATCGCCTGCTGGGTCCACTCGCACTCGGCCGCGCCCCAGGCGATCGAGACGACTGAAGGCCGGTGACGCTGATCGTGAATCGCCGTGGTCAGCGCGTCGAGGAAGCCACGGTCGGTATTGGGCGCGGAGTAGACGACGATCGTCGCCGCCGGGGCCAGCGCGCCGGCGACCGCGATCTCGAGCGTCACATCACCTTCGGGTCCGCCAGCATGCTCGGGGGCGCCGTCGTACGAGTCGTCGACCGATACCGCCACGACGTTCGGGGTCGGCAGCCCCAGAGCGTCGAAGCACGCGTGGAGGCCGGCCGGGCGCAGGCGGCCGCCCAAGTTGACGATCGCGATGGTCTCGCCGCCGCCGTCGAGCTCGGACGGGAATCCGTAGAGCCGTCCGATCTCGGCGGGCGAGATCGGGGGCGCGACGATCGTTGCGGGACCGCGCAGATGCGCCACCGCCTGGGGTCGATCGTCGAGCCCGAACACGCCCTGTACGACCGGGCCCAGCTCGGCAGGCAGGATGATCGGGCCGGTACGCCCGCGGTACTCCAGATCGCGCGCCGACCACCGCTCCAGCTTCACACCGAACGCGCCGCCGAGATCCTCGATCCGGCCCGACAGCTCGACGGTGCGCCGCGCTGGATCGGCCCCCAAGACCTCCAGGTTGTGGCGCGCGGCGAACGTCTCGATCGGCCCGATCTGGTCCATGCCGGCGCCGTAGATCTCACGGAACCGCGCACGTGTGAGATGGGGGCGGCGATTGAGTGGCCGCGCGCCGAGCGCCTCGATGCGGGCGGCGCGTGCGCTCGAGGACCGTGACCGTGTGACGACGCTGACCTCGATCCGCTCAGCGGGGTCGACCGGACCGATGACGCGGCCGCCGGTGAGCGGCCGGCGGTCGCTGCCGCGGAGTGTTACGACATCCAGGCGGGTCGGCACGCTCGCTCCAGCAGCCTCACGCCGCGGCGGCCACGGCGAGTCGGGCGAGGCCCGCCACGTGAGCAGCTACGCGATCGACGGCGTCGCGACCGTGCAGCGCCGCGTCGCTGAACTCGACGCCACGATGGTTGGCCTCCAGGATGCGGGGGCCTGCAGCGGTCTGGACGAGGTCCACCCCCGCGATCCCAATACCCAGGGCTCGGGCCGCCGCCACCGCGGTGCGCAGGTCGTCGTCATCGCCGGCGAATGGCTCCAAGCGTGCCATCCGACCGTGAGCGTAGGTGGCATGGAAGCCGTCGCGCGCGACCCGGGTCACCGCGTGGACCGCTTCGTCGCCGATCACGAGGATGCGCGCGCAGCGGTTGCCCTCGCGCACGCGGGCCTGGACGATCCGGTGGCGCGGCCGCCACAGCGCGTACAGCTCCCGCGCGGTGCGTGCGCACACGATCCCCGACGAATACGACCCGTACAGCGGCTTGAGCACGACCGGATAACCGAGCCGCTCGGCGGCGGCCAGCGCCTCGGCCACGGACGCCACGCGCTCTGACTCAGGCACCGGGATCGCCGCCGCGCGCAAACGCTCCAGCTGGGACCACTTGTCGATGATCCGGGGGTTCACGAGGACGACCCCGGCGCGCCGGCAGGTGTCGGCCGCCCGCCTCAGGAGATGGACCCGGTTGGCGCTGTCCAGTCCCCAATGGAGGGCCGCGCCGGTGCCGGGCAGCACCTCGCGAGCAACGCGAGCGTCGATTCCGGCTGCGCGCCAGGCGGCCAGCAGCGCGCGGGCGGTGCGATGGCGTGTGCGCGTCGTCAGGAGGGTGACGAACGGCGCCGTGGGCGCCGGACGCGGACGCCGCGGAGCCGTCCTCACCCGGCGCACCGGGCGCTGGCGCGCGAGTGCGGGAAGCATCGCGCGGCGCATCAGCTGATCCACCTCGCGGTCGCAGGCGCCGACGCCCCGGTACAGCGCAGGGTAGACGTTGACCTCGAGTAGGCTGACCCCGATGCGGCCCGCCCGCTCGAAGGCCAGCACGTCCACGCCCCAGAACAGCACGCGGCGCGTGTAAGGGCGCCGCCCGCCCCGCCCGGGCGCTGTGCTGGTCCACCAGAACAGCGCATCGAGCAGCTCGGCGCAGAGGGCGTCGACGCCGGCGGTGAGCGTCGCCCGCTGGATGGCGTTCAGGCCACGCAGCGCATCGAGCGGCACGATCGAGGGCCGCAGGCCGCGACGTACGCGGTAGGCGGTGTTGGTTATCTCGGCGGGCTCCTTCCCGGCGACGAAACGCGTGATCGCCCTGCGCGCGAAGATCGTTTTCAACCAGCGCGAACGCTCACGGCTCAGCGTGTCGATCAGGACGTAGGTACGGAGGTCGAACTTGTGCCCAGCAGCGAGCAGCGGCCGGGCGGCCAGACGCTGGACGACGAAATTGCCGCGCGATGACCGCTGCGACCAGGGCCCGGTTCGAGACACAACCTGGATGCCCTCGGCGCGCGAGCCGCGGGCTGGCTTGATGATGCTGGCAGCGCCCGCGGCGCGGACGCGCTCGACGGCCAGCGGCACCTGCTGGCCCCCCACCACGTAGGTCCTGGGCCGCGCGATCTCTCGCCCGGTCTCCCGGGTGTAGGAACGCAACGCCAGCTCGAGGACGTCCTTGCGCCACCACAGGCCTTCGGCGCCGGACACGTTGGTGGTCACACCGCGGCGAGCCGCCTCCCGCAGGACCTCGGCGGCGAAACCGTGACGGGTCAGCGTCCGGTCGCCGCGCCCCAGCGCGGCGAGCCGGTCGATCGCTGCCGTCTCGATCGGAGAGTCTCCTGCCGGGCGGCGCCTTCCGTTCGGATAGAAGAACATCGCGTCGGGAACGAGCGGCCGGTCGCCGGCGATCAGCCGCAGTCCGTTCTGGGCCACACGGATCAGCGGCCCCGGCAACTGCACTTCGGCGGCCGCAAACCGGACCTGGTACCACGGGCAGACGACCACCTCGGCGCCGCCGCCGCGGCTCATCGCCCGCCCGACGCGCAACAGCACCCGCCAGGGATGAGGGTCGTCGGCGAATGGCGCCCGCGAACGCTGGGCAGGAAAGCCCAGCGCTTGTCGGACCGGCGCCGGCGGCGCTCCGAGCGAGATCAGCGCCACCGTCGGCGGGCCGGCACGCGGACGCCGGCGTGCCAGGACAACCGGCAGCGCACGCGACTCGCGCTCCGGCTCGCTCACGGCGACGCCTCCGGGGGCCTCGGCGTGCCGGTCGATCGGAAGCGAGGCACTGCCCTCCACCGCGGCGGTTAGCTCCGCCAGACCGGGCGGGCTGATCAGGCTGGCGATCTCGGCGTGGGCGAACACGGCCAGCGCGGTCAGCGACTGCTGCGCCCACACGTGCGTGGTCTGGCCGTCCGGGTCCGTCGCGCGCATCCGCGTCAGCCGTCCCCGGCGCAGGACCGGTCGCCCCGTTCGCATCACCGCCCGCACCCGTAAGGAACCGTCCGACGCAGCCTCAACGCGCCTGTCGTGACGGACCAAGGACCGTGAGGAGGGCGAAGTCCCCGAGGACGTCGAGGTCGCTGACGAGCGGACCAGAGCCATCACGAGACCGCCCACCAGCGGGACCGCAAGCGCCAGCAGCCGTGGGTCGTCGCTCAGGCCAAGCTCGATGCTCAGCTCGGCCCGGCGGGCCCGGAGCACCACCGGGCGATCGAGATCCACGACGAGCGCCAGCAGCGCCGGCGCCGCGCGCACGGCAACGTCGCGGGCGACCTGGGCATTGACGTGAGCGTCAGCGAGCCCGTACCGCAGCTCGGTCACGGGCGGCCCCGACAGCTCCACTCCGAACCGCGCGACCAGGGCCGCCCGAGACTGCGCGTGGGCCCGGACGCAAGCCTCGACGGCATGCTGATCGAGCGTAACCGGCCCGACGAGCAACTCGATCCCCGAGGCGAGCACACGCACCTCGATCTGTTGATCGAACTGCCCACCCCTCAGGACCTCCTCGAGCGTGTCCTGACTCGGCGCTCGCAATCCGGCGGTAGTCCAGCGAGCGAGGATCGCGACCGAAGCATCGGCCTGGGCATCCGGTCTCGTATCCGGCACGCTGTCCGGGGGATCTGCCGCCACGCTGCGAAGCCTGCGTCAGGCGCGTCACGGCGCCGTCACACCTCCGTCAGCGGGACGCAACGCTCGGGTCGTCTCTGCTCGGAGCAGATCAGCCGTCGCGCGCGTCCTCGGGACAGGCGGACCTCCGGCGATGCCACGAGCCAGGAAGCACCGACTGAGCTGATCGAGCGCGGTGGGCGGCTCGCGATCGAGCCTGGCCGGCCACTCGCCCATCTCACAGCCGACATCGGTCTGCCGTCTGAGACGTCGCGCCAGGCCGAGGCTGACCAGCCGGATGGACGATGCTGGGCTCGAACCAGCGACCTCCGCCTTGTCGAGGCGGCGCTCTCCCAGCTGAGCTAATCGTCCCGGGGAGGTCCCTAAATGTAGCGGGGGCGACCCAGTTGCGGGGCCTACACTCGCACAGGTGATGAGGCGGCTCGTGATCACGCTCCTGGCTACCGCGCTGACCGTCGCCGCGGCCGCGACCGCTGCGCAAGCGATCGCGGTGTTCGGAGACCTGACGACCGTGACCGTGACGCCGGCGCGCGGGACCCCGACGACGACGTTCAGGGTGCGGTTCAAGACGCCGTTTGCAACCGATCCCTCGCGCGGCCTGCGCACCTGGGAGGTCGCGTCGGTGGTGGATCGCGGGCAGCCGAGCGCATCCTGCACGAGCACCACCGACCAGCGGGTGCGGCCCGCCGTCGCCAACCAGCGCGTCAGCGTCACGCTCACCGGGGCCGCGAAGCCCTGGTGTGCCGGCCCGTACGCCGGCACGATCACGCTGTACCGGGCGATCGTCTGTGGCCCCGGGCCGATCCCAGCGCGCATGGCCTGCCCGGAAATCGTGTTCGCGCCGGAGCCGATCGGTCACTTCCGGTTCACGGTCGCGGCCTCCTAGTGGGTCTCCCGTTTGCGGGAGGCCCACTGGCGCCCACTAGCATCGCGCCCGACATGGAGTACGCGCTTCCCGACGGCACGCTGCTGAACCTGTCCGTCGGCGCCACCGGCGCCGACGCCGCCGCGGCGATCGGCCCCGGCCTGGCTCGCGCCGCGTTGGCGATCAAGGTCGACGGCGAGCTGCGGGACCTCAGCCGCGAGCTGCCCGCCGCGGTCAATGGCAGCGCCCCGCCGAAGCTCGAGATCCTGACCGAGCGCTCGGGGGAGGAGGCGCTGGCGCTGATCCGCCACGACGCCGCGCACGTGCTGGCGACGGCGGTGCTCGATCTGTATCCCGGCGTCAAGATCTCGATCGGCCCGGCGATCGACAACGGCTTCTATTACGACTTCGAGTTCCCGGCGGGCGTCACCGTCAACGATTCGGACTTCGAGCGGATCGAGGCGGAGATGCAGCGCCACATCGACGCCGACGAGCCGTTCGTGCGTGAGGAGGTCTCGCCCGAGACGGCCCTGGCGCGGTTTCGTTCAGAGCGGCAGCCATACAAGGCCGAGCTGATCGAGGATCTGGAGCGCGACGCCGACCCCGAGCACCCGCTCCAGACCGTGTCGCTGTATACCAACGGCCCGTTCACCGACCTGTGCCGGGGCCCGCATTCGCCCAGTACCAAGCGGATCAAGGCGTTCAAGCTGCAGTCAGTCGCGGGGTCCTACTGGCGGGGC
>Ga0302178_10001377_pt1 | contig 20481 bp, 18 predicted proteins | sample I_Palsa_E1_3_FD_198790 | JGI IMG/M metagenome (GOLD analysis project Ga0302178, IMG submission 198790) | Peat permafrost microbial communities from Stordalen Mire near Abisko, Sweden - I_Palsa_E1_3 | ecosystem: Environmental > Terrestrial > Soil > Palsa > Peat permafrost | place: Sweden... | reverse complement strand
TGGGCGCAGGCCGGCTGCATCCCGCGCGCGCTTGTAGCGCCGGCGCAGCGCCGATCCGTCAAGGCGGCGGCCGAGTGACCACTTGGCATGTGGACTTCTCCTTTGCTGGTGGTCTGCGACCGATCGCGGCGAATGAATGGCTTCTTGAGGGGAAAACGGGGCCTGCAGGGGGGCGGAGCGACGAGCACGTGTCGGCTGGCCTATGGGGTGGAGGCGGTGACGGTCACTTCCGGCCAGTCAGAGTTGGCCGACTGTTCCGCAGAGGTCTCGCGTAGGCGGCGAGTTGCGTGGTGATCGTTCGCCCCAGATCGCGGCGGCTGATCTGGGGCGGCCGGTCGAGGATTACTGGTTGTCTGTGAGGCCTGCCGGCGGGAGGAGCATCTCGGTGTAGTCGAACGTCGCGATGTCATGGACGATGAACGGCAGTTCCGCCATCCGCTCCCGCGCTTCGTCGGCGGTCACGTCCGCGAGGATCAACACGGGACCTGCGGGTTTACCTGCCTTATCCACCGTGAGGTAGATGTCCTTGACGAGGCCTTCGGCTCGCAGCGGAGCGATGAAGGCACCTTCCTCGGGCAGCAGGTGCTGGTATTCCTTGCCGGTCAGCTGTCCGATCATGAGTACGTGCATGGTTTCTCCTAGTGGTGGTGGCTTGTTGGGGAACGTCTGTGCGGTGGTACGGCCGCGTGTGTTAGGCGGCCTGGAGCGACGCCCACCGCTCAAGGGTCTTCAGCTCGGGGCCGATCTGTCGTAGTGCTGGAATGTCGGCGTCAAAGCCGACCTCTCCGATCCACGTGAACATCGTCGTGATCTCCGCTGGGATCCGTTTGCGCATCGGTCCTGGCAGCCGTACCGAGAACAGCGGTGAGCGGCCGCCTCGCTTCAGGGCCTCGATTGCTAGCGGCCTCGTCAGAGAATCGCCGGCCAACGAGATCGTCTGGCCGATGAATCTCTCAGGGTCGGCGAAGGCTGCGGACACGAACCCGCCGATATCGTTGACATCGATCAACTGCAGCGGCTTGGTATCTGGCACGTAGGTCTTCCAGAGCGACATGACCATCGCTCGGAACGCGGCCCGTTCCAGGTTCTCCATGAACATGACGGGTCGCAGAATCGTCGCCGGAAGCTCGAGCGAGCGAATGTGCTGCTCGATCTGCCATTTGCCTTCGTAGTGAGGCACGCCCGAGTCGGTGTCAACACCGGAAGTGGACGAGTAGACAAAGTGGCTCACCCCGGCCTCGGCGGCCGCGGTCGCCAAGAGCTTCCCCTGCCGCTCCTCGGCGACAACTCCTTGGGGCTGGAAGCTCTGCACGCTGAAGACGCCGTATGCGTCTCGCACAGATTGGGCGACCGAAGCTTCGTCGTCGAGGTCGCCCTTGACCAGCTGCACGCCCCTCGCCTCCAGGGCCTGGGCGCGGGCTGACGCCGGATCGCGAACGAAGGCGCGAACCTCCCAGTCATGGTCTTCCCGGTGGTCGAGCAGGGACCGGATGACGGCGCCACCTTGGTTCCCGGTGGCGCCGGTGATGAGCAGGTATGCGTTTTGACATGGAGACCTCGAGTGCCAGACAATGGATTAGATTTTCCTTTCCGGATAGATAATAGAACAACGGGGGGCGAAGTCGATTCTTTTTTCTTTCCGCAGCGCTATTCTTAATCACGATGAACCCTCCGCCCTCTGCCCACCGATCGCGCGGACGTCCCCCGGCCGCGAACGCGGAATCGCACACGCTGATCCTCGACGCCGTCTATGAGCTGTTGCAGGAGCGCTCGGTCCGTGACCTCACCATCGAGGGCATCGCCAAGCGGGCTGGGGTGAGCAAGCCAACGATCCACAAGTGGTGGCCGACCAAGGCCGATCTGGTCCTGGCGATGTTCCAAGAGCGCCTCGATAGCCAAGCGCCTCCGCCAGCGACCGAGCCGATGTCCGGTCAGGACGCCGTCAGGTTCACGGTTCGTCAGCTGGTGAAACGGTTCAACGGGCTGTTCGGCAAGGTCATGGCCGACCTGATCGCCGAAGGCCAGAGCGAACCAGCCGTCCTCGAAACCCTCTACGCGCGGCACATGCGAGACCGCCGAGCAGCGACCGTCGCCAACGTCGAACGCGCTCGAGCGGCGGGCGAGCTACCCGCCGACGCCGACCCGGAACTGCTCGTCGACACCATCTTCGCCCCGCTCTACTACCGCCTACTGCTCCGCCACGAACCCCTGACCCAGACATACGCCGACGCACTGGTCGACCAAGCGTTCAGCACACATCAACCGCGAACCGGGACCGGCGAATAAACCCGCGCTCCTGGCGACGACTCCCAAGACAGCGCAACAGTGCGAAGGAGAAGTTCAGCCGGTCGGCGCAGAGATGCCTCAGCCACCGACCGCGCCTATCCAAAGAGGTAACCGCGCTCGGCGCGGTGTTCGTGGTGTTTCAGTGGGGGGCGGGCCAGCTCATTATCTCGAGATCACCCCCGGGGGACTGTCTCCTACGTGCCGATCATCCTGCTGGCGGTCATCTTCGGACTGTCCAACGACTACGAGGTGTTCGTCGTCTCGCGCATCAAGGACGAACGCGACGGTGGCGCCGACCCCGTCGAGGCGGTGCGCGACGGCACCAGGATCGGCGTCCAGGGAGTCTCGGCCGCCTCGCCGATCATGTTCTTCGTATTCGTCTCGTTTCGCCTCGCCCGCGACGTGACCGTCCGGGTGATCGGCTTCGGGACGGCGGTTGGGGTGCTGCTCGACGCGTTGTCGTGCGCCTGACGCTCGTGCCGGCAGTGATGACCCGGCTGCGCGAGCGGTTCTGGACGGCCGGCGCCCGGGAACGCTCACGGCGGCGATGGTCGCCCGGCGCCCGGGGGCGACGCTCGTACGATCAGACGCACGATGACGCGTAATGCTCCGACGCCGATCGACGCACCGCCCCCCGCCCCCGGCGAGGAGCGGTCGAGGGCGCTCGCGCTCGTCAACACGGCGCTCGAGCCGCGCGGACGGCCGCTTGAGCTGCTGCCCGACGAGCGCGCGCTGGGCGCATGGCTGCAAACCCACGGGATCACGCCCCCGAGACAGACCCGGCTCGGCGCCGACGGCCTTGAGCGCATCCAGCAGTTGCGCGCCGCGATCCGCGCGGTGTTCACCGCCCGCGCCCGCCGTCAGGCGCCGCCCGCCGGGGCGCTGGACACGATCAACGTGGCGGCGAGGCTGGCAGCGCCGGTACCGCAGCTGGGCTGGACGGCGAGCGGCCCGGAGCGGACGAGCACAGCGCCGGGCGACGCCGCACCGGGGGACGCGGTGCTCGCTCAGCTGGCGGCCGACGCGATCGACACGGTCACCGGCGAGACCGCGGATCAGCTGCGCCGGTGCGAGGCGCCCGGCTGCAACCGGCTGTTCCTCGCTGACCACCACCGTCGGCGGTGGTGCTCACGCGCGTGCGGGGACCGCGCCCGCGTCGCGCGGCATTACCGAAAGCATCATCCGGACGCGGCGGCACAGGCTAATGCTTAGCAGTCTGAGCATCCATTAGAACGCCGATAGCATGCGGAGGCACCGGCGCACAGCACCGCGCCGTACCGCTGGCGAATCGACGAAAGGGAACGACCGATGTCCGTCACCGTTGGAGTCCTCGCGCTGCTCGAGGCCAAGCCGGAAAAGTCCGCGGAGCTCGCGGCGCTGCTGACCCAGGCGCGTGAGCTGGCCGTCGCCGAGGAGGCGACGATCACGTGGTACGCGTTTAGGGTCGACGAGGTCACGTACGGGATCTTCGACACGTTCGAGGGCCAGGCCGGCCGCGAGGCACATCTCGCCGGACCGATCGCACAGGCGCTCGGCACGGTTGGCCCCGAGCTGCTCGCCAAGGACCCGGACCTGCGCCAGATCGACCTGCTGGCGGTCAAGTGACGCGGCGCCGGTCGACCGCCACGCACACGGAGAGCGGCCGTGGCCGGCGGTGATCTGAGCGGGCGGGTCGCGCTCGAGACCGGCGCGGGACGCGGGATCGGCCGGAGGATCGCGGTCGGCCCTCGCGGCGGGCGCACACGATCAACCTCGCCGCCGAACTGGCCGCCACTGGAGTGACCGCCAACGTCTAGCGGCCGGGTGCGGTCGACACCGCGATGCAGACCTGGATCCGCAGCCAGCCGCGCGAGCAGATCGGCGGCGCCTTGATCGACCGATTCACCGCGATGCATGAGGGCGGCCAGCTGATCACGCCCGAACGATCCGCGCGGTCGCTGCTGACGCGGATCGACGGCGACGCCACCGGCCAGATCTGGAGCGTCGAGGACGCCGCCAGCTGACGGCGACCGACCGGCCCTCGCATCACATCTCTCACCCACAAGGAGCGATAGACGAACATGGCACTCCTGCACCCCGGGGACGTGTTCCCCGCGCTGACGATCGAGCCCGTCGACAGCCAGCCCCTTACCCTGCCCGACGCGGCAGCCGGGCGGTTCGCCGTAATCCTGTTCTACCGAGGCGCCTGGTGCCCGTATTGCAACGCACAGCTGCGCGCCTTCCAGCGCGCTCACGACAGGCTCGCGGCGCTCGACGCCGAGGTGTTGGCACTGTCGGTCGACGACGCGGCCGCGACCCGGGAACTGGTCGCCAAGCACGGGCTCACATTCCCCGTGGGCCACGGCGCCGACGCACAGGCGGTCGCCGCGGCCACCGGCGCGTTCGTCAACCCCGACCCGCAGTACCTGCAGTCGACTGGGTTCGTGCTCGGTCCCGACGGCCGGGTGATCGTCAGCGTCTACTCGAGCGGCGCGATCGGGCGGCTCGTGCCCGAGGACGTCGCGGGCATGATCGAGTACGTGCGCCAGCACCAGGCGCAATGACCCGGACGGCCGGCGCATCGACGGACACGCTCGCCGACTGGCGACGCGCGGTCGCCGAGCTCTACTGCGATGGAGCGCTGTATTTCGGATTCTGATGCCGGCGCGAGAAGCGGCGCGCGGACCCCGGCAGTCCGTGACCTCGGCACGGCGAGGACAATCCAGGTGTCGAGGTCTCGTCGGCACTGGCTCCCGCCTTCCGCGCTGTACCGGCTTCAGACAGTGAAGCGTGCTCGACGACTCCTTGCTCACATCGACCAGATTCGAGGTGCCTCATGACGACCGTGATTGCCTTCGACGTCAACGAGACCCTGCTTGACCTGCGCGCCCTCGACCCTCAGTTCGAAGAGTTGTTCGGGTCGGCCGCGCTGCGCGCTCAGTGGTTCGCGCATCGCGGGCACTTCGCTGCGGCTCGTCGCGCTCACCAACTCGACCGCGGAGGTCGCCCACGCCCAGCTCACCCATGCCGGCCTGCGCGACCTGTTCGAGGCCGCGCTCTCGGCCGACACCGTGCGAGCGCTCAAGCCGGCGGCGGCCGCCTACCGCCACGTAGCCGAGCAATGCGGAGTCGCGCTCGCTGAGGTAAGGCTCGTCGCCGCCCACGCGTGGGACGTGTCAGGCGCGCTCGCGGCGGGCGCCCGGGCCGCGTTCGTGGCGCGCCCGGGGATGGTCCTGTCTCCGCTCGGCGCCGCACCTGACATCGTCGGAGCCGACCTCACCGAGGTCGCCGAGCTCATCATCGAGCGCGATCTCGGCTGACGGGGTGACGCCAGCCACCAGGACACCCTGGCGGCGGCCGCCCACTCACCTTACGCACGGCCAGCGCCTCGACAATCAGTGATCTGCTCTCGATCGGCGATCGCCTCCCGGGACGTCATCGGCCTGGTCTCATCTCTCACCGCTCACCCCTCCTTCGAGATCGCGGGCCCTGTGTCACGTCTCGCGCCATCCCGACGGCCGCGGGGCTGACGCTTTCGCAACCACGAAGGCTCAGCCACGTCGCTGGCTTATGACCTGCGCTGATGGAATCATCTGTCCTGAATCGTCGGTATTTGCCGTAAAAGCCCTGCAAATAGCGAACTACGGAACCGAAGGTCGGGAGTTCGAATCTCTCCCGGGCGCGCTGGAACAGAGACCTGCAAATAAGCGGATTTTCGTCTGACGAGACGCTCGATATTCGGACGTTCAGACGCTTTGGGTACCGCTTTTGGGTCTCGATGGAACCCACGTAGCGGTGCCGACGACCGACCCGGCCAACCCCTCCCCGAATGTGGCTTCCTAGCTCATCCGCCAAGTCGAGCCGCGGCGAAGATCGAACGCGGGGCAACGACGAGTTTCACCGCGCCCTTCGCTATCCGCACCGTAATGCGCCAGTAATTGGTGGGGGATCAGACGACGAACGCTACCGCGTACGCGGCCGCCACCAAGGTCCCGCGATCCGCCCTGCGAGCGTGACCGCAACTTCGTAGGATGCGCGGGTATTCGTTCTGTATCAAACTGCAACAAGGAGAGGTTGCGATGAGGCGGTTCAGACTGTTAATCGCCGGGTTGCTGGTGCTGGGGGCACTGGCGCCCGCCGTCGCGTTGGCGGCGTCGTCGCCGACCGTGGCGACCGGTCCGGCGACCATGGTGAGCAACGACTCGGCGGTCCTGGCCGGGAGGATCACGCCCCACGGTGCGGCGACCACGTATGCGTTCAGGTACGGCATCTCGGCGGCGCTCGGTTACCAGACGGCATCGAAGCAGGCCGGAGCTGGCACCACGCCCGCGACCGTCACGCAGTTACTCGGCGATCTGAGCCCGGGGACGACCTACTACTACACGCTGGCCGCGCTCAACTCCACGGGGTATGCGGCCGGGCAGATCCAGACGTTCACCACCCTGGGCCCGACCCCGGCTGCCGTCACCGGACCCACCACGTCGATCCGTCCGACGACGGCCAGGGTCTACGGCACGATCGACACCAGCGGCGCCGCGACCACGTGGCAGGTCCAGTACGGGACGGTGAGCGGAGTCTTCACGTCGCAGACGCCGCTGCAGACGGTTGCCAACAGTGCCAGCCCGGTGTCGGTGGCCGCGGCGCTCACGGGCCTGTCACCGCTGAGGGAGTTCTATTACCGGTTCGTCGCCTACCACGGCCCGAATGTCATCGGCACGGGCAACGAGGGGTCGTTCTTCACGGTGCCGTCCCAGCGGCTGGCGCCGAACCTGCGGACCAAGACGACCCCCACGCGCGACAAGAAGGCGCCGTTCAAGTTCACCACCCACGCCAGCCTCAAGGGCAACGCCGTGGTGCCGGCGGTCCTGCGGTGCGGGGGATACGCCACGGTCAACTACTACAGCGGGCGGTTCCGGACCGCCCACGCGTCGGTCCCGGTGCAGCCGAACTGCACGTTCTCGGCGTCGGTGTCGTTCCGCCTCACGGACGGCAAGGGCGTGGTTCCGATCACGGTCAAGGTCCACTACGAGGGCGATGGCTATCTGGCCGGCGCCAATGAGGTCGATCACGTGAGCGTCGTTTCCAAGTAAGACGCTCGCGCGCCCGCGCGGCGCGGACGGCACTCAGACCGTCCGCGCCGCGGCGCGGCGCATAGGATCAGTCTCCGGGCGCGATGACACACCGCACGCCGCGCGTCACCCGCGGGGAGCTGGCGGCGGCGCTCGCAGCCTGGGGCCTGTTCGGAGTACCACTGCCACAGGGACAAACCTCCGGGGTGCGGCGGGCGAAACTCCGGGGTGATCCCCGGTGACTTTCGGCCTGCGTCCAGCGAAGCTCTGATCATGAGCGTTCCTCGATTACGCGCGGGAGGCAAGCGATGACGACGCCGCGCCTGGTGCGCGCGCAGCTCGAGCTCAGCCCGGCGGAGGACACGATCCGTGGACGGCTTGCGGTCGAGGGCGCCCCGCCGAGTGATTTCTACGGCTGGATTGAGCTGATCAATGTGCTCGAAAAGGCCATGAGTTCGCCCGGGGCGCAGCCCACCGGTTCCAGGAAGCCGAATGAGTGAGGGTCGATGGAGGTGCAGTCATGAGCAGCCGCAGGAGTCCGTCGCGCCGAGAGTTCTCGCGGGGTTCGGCGCTGCCCGGGCTGGGTCGGTTGCCGGCTCGATTGGCGGGTGCGCAACCGCGGTCCGCGCTGCCGCGAGCGTCCCTCCGCCAGCGTCGCCCATAAGCTGCGCGAGGGTTGACGGGCAGAGCCCGGACCTCCGGCGGCTTCGGGAGGCGTGTGACGAGCTTGTCCGCCACGCGCGCGCCGGGCAGACGTTTGGTCTGACGTCGACGACATACGTCGGATAGCGACGGATGGCTGTTGCGAGCCGCGCTGGCGAGAGGGATGCCGGACTCGACGATGTTTCCGGCTCGGCGGCGGGCGACGGCGTCCCGTCCGCGGTTACGCTGCGCGCCAGCGGACTGGTGCAGCGGCAGAGCGAGCTCGCTGCCATCGAATTGGCCGTGAAACGCGCCCAATTCGGGCGGGGCGGGCTGGTGCTGCTGTTCGGGGTGGCGGGAATCGGGCGCTCGAGCCTGATTGCGGCGGCGGTGGAGGCTGCGCGTGCCAGAGACTTCACCGTTCTCTGTGCTCGAGGCAGCATGCTCGAGCGAGACTACGCGTTCGGCGTCGCGCGGCAACTGCTCGGAGGGGCGATCGCTGGGCTACCGCCAGCCACACGACGATCGCTGTTCGAAGGTGCCGCGGCCGGCGCTCGCGAGCCGCTGGGATTCTCGAGCGATTCCAAGGCGACGCATGCAGAATACGCCCAGATCGAAGCGCTGCATTCTGTCGCCGAGCGGTTGGCGGCCGAGATGCCGCTGATGATCGCGGTCGATGACCTGCAATGGTGCGATCGGCTGACCCTGGACTTTCTCTGCTACCTCGGACATCGCGCCACAGAGCTTCCGATCGTGATCGTCGGGTCATGGCGTCCTGGCGAGCCGCGGGCCCGTGCGGGGCGGCTGCAGGCACTCGCCGCCGATCGCGACACCCTGTTCCTCACACTCCGGGCGCTGGACCCCTCCGGCGTAACAGAGCTCTTGGAGCGCGAGTTCCCGGGAGGCGCGGACCGCGAGTTCGTCGACGCATGCTTCCAGCGCACCGGCGGTCTGCCGTTGCTGGTCGTGGAGCTGATTCGGGCGGTCGCTTCGACGCCGACTACGGATCCGCTCAGACGAATGCGCTCGGCGATGCCCGAGACGGTGCGCCGGTATGTCATCGCGTACCTCGCTCGTCAGCCGAGGAGGAGCCGGGTGTTGGCCGAGGCGATCGCAGTGCTCGGCGCCGAGGTGCCACTGGGACGAGCGAGCGAAGTGGCCGATCTCGCTCGCAATGAGGCGCGGACGGCTGCCGACGCGCTCGTTCGAGGTGGGCTGCTGAACCATGGTGAAGGGCTCTCCTACGTTGCCCCGCTGCTGAGGGATGCCTTGTACGGAGCAATCAGCCCGCTCGCCCGCGCCGAGCTCCACGCAGCCGCCGCTCGGATCCTGGCGGCGGCCGGCGAGGAGCTGAGCGCAGCTGGCCATCTGCTGCACGCCGAGCCCGAGGGGGCTGCGGAGGTCGCCGAGCTCCTGCGCGCGGCCGGACAGCGTGCACTGGACCGAGGCGACCTGCCGGCCGCCGGTCGCTATCTACGGCGCGCGCTCGCTGAGCTGGACGGCGACGTCTGGGGCGGCTCCGCATTTGCGCAGCTCGGTTACGTCGAGCTCGAGCTGGGTCGGCCGCACGACGCCTTGGAGGCACTGATGGCCGCGATGATGCTCGCATCCGATCCGGCGGAGCGAGCGGAGCGCTCGATGCTTGCGGCCGATGCGGCCGAAGTCGCAGGCGGACTGCCGGAGGCGCTCTCGGTACTCGGAGCGGCCCAACGCGACGGCGGCGGAGTCGCTGGTGAGCTGGCTCGCGAGTTGCAGGCGAAGGCGGACATCCTGCGGCTTTGCCGGGACGCGGAGGGCTGCCGCGTGGACGCGCTGGGCTGCGATGCGGGCGCAGACCGGGCGGCCGTCGGAGCGCTCGATACGTCCGGGATGAGTTGCGCGGAACTTTCGGTTGTGGCCTCGATGGCGGTGCTCGACGTTCGCTTCAGGGCTCCCGCGATCGCCGAGCGATGCGCCGCCGCTCTGGGAGAGTACTCGCCACTCGATGACGCTCAGGGCTTGGCGCCGTTCTATCTCATGTGCAGATCGGCGTTGCTGAGCGGGGCGGCGGACGACGTCGATGCCGCGGTGACGCGGTTGCGGTCGCCGTCGGCGGCGCGGTCTGCGGGCGTGGAGTGCGTCTGCGCCGCGCTGTCGTTACAGCGAGCGGTGGGCCGCGGCGACCTGCGGCTGGCGGACTCCTGCCGGGCCCGAGCGGTCATGTCGGTCGCCTCGCGGCTCGCCACGGCCCTGTGGTTCCGGATTCGCCGGGAGACGCTGGTGGCGAGTGCGGTGATCCACTCCGAGCTCGACAGGATCGAGGAGGCGTGGGACGCGCTGCGGCAATGCTGCGGCGAGGAGGAGCCAAGCGCCTGCGGCGACGTCACCGTGTTCTCCCTGTGGCTGATGCTGTTGGTCACAGACGGCCGCGGCGCGGAAGCGCTGACCGCGCTCGCGGAGGCGGCGCGATCCCGGCCAGTCGGTCTGAGCGTATGCGGGCTGGCGTGGCAGCCGTGGGGCGCCCGCGCCTACGCCCAGGCCGGGGAGCCGGATCTGGCCGTGCGCTTGGCGGACGAGCACCTGGCTCGAATGCGCGAGTGGGGGGCGTTGCCGGCTCATGCCCGCGCGCTGCTCACCCGCGCCATGGTGGACGGCGACCCCGATCACGCGCTGGCGCTCATGGGGGATGCCGTCGAGCTGCTCGCCCGCTGCGAGTCACCGCTCGAACGCGCGCGTGTCCGGGTCGAATTGGGATCGCTGCTTCGCCGCGCGGGGCAGCGGAAGGCTGCGCGTGAGCAGCTCACGCTCGGCGCCGACCAAGCCCATCACTGCGGCGCCGTTGCGGTCGCACGTCGGGCACGGTCTGAGCTGCTCAGGATTGGAGCTCGCCCACGTCGGGGCGCCTTCAGCGGAGTCGATTCGCTGACCGTCGGCGAGCGACGAGTGGCGGAGCTGGCCGCGGATGGGCTGACCAACCGGCAGATCGCGAACACGCTCACGGTGAGCATCAAGACGGTCTCCAGCCAGCTGACGGCCGTCTACCGCAAGCTGGACATCCACAGTCGAGGGACGCTGGCCGCGGCCTTGGGCGCGGACGGACGTCACACTCCAGCCCCGGACGAGGCGCGCTCCTGATGGCTGCGACCGAGGCCGCGCTCGAGCGTGCGCGCGCGTTGATGGACGCGAACATCCTCGATGTGGGGGGTCGTTGCTGGACTGGCCGTGACCTCGTGACCGCGGGCACGCTGACGGGAGAGTGGCCCGCGATGGAGCGGGCCCTGGCGACCGGGGTGCTCGCGCTCGGCCACTGGCAACCGTCAGCCGACGCAGTCCAGGCTGCCGTCCGTGACTTTCGCTACGAGCGGCGACTTGTCAGCGGCGATGAGTACGCCGGCTGGCTCGCTGCGCGCGACCTCAGAGCCGCCGACGTCCGCGCCGTGATGAGCCGCCGGCTGGTGCGCGAGCGGGGCGCAGCTCGGATGGTCGACGGGGATTGGCGGGACGCGACCGGCGGAGCTGGGGCTCCCTCACGTTTCGAGCTGGTCGCCGAGTTGGCCGGCGAGGCGATTTGCTCGGGAACGCTGGCGCGGTCCGGCCGGTGGCTGATCGATCGGCTGCTGTGTCACGCTGACTCGCCCGGCCAGGATGTGCCGCGGGAGGCTGTCGATCAGCTGCTGGCCGACGAGGATGCGCTGCTCGCAGCGAACCTGGCATCCCAGCTCGAGGCGGATGGGCGTCGTCGCGCGGAGCTGTTCGTGGCGGCTGATATCGCCTATCAAGCTCAGGTTCGTGACCTGTCCTCCGATCGGGCGATCGCTAGCTGTCTGCGGCGACGCGCGCTTGACTGGCTCCGTTTTGAACTGGACGAGCTGACTTGCGCCTCGCCGGGGGCGGCCGCCGAGGCGGCGGAGCTGCTGCGTGAAGGGGCCGCGACCGCTCGCGTCGGCGAGCTGGCGGGGGTCCCCGTCGTCGGGCGCAACCTGTATCTGGAGGATGCGCCCGCCGCGATCCAGGGGTCGCTTGGCGCCGCGACAGTGGGCGCAATCGTCGGACCGGTCGAGATCAACGGATTGCACCGAGTGTGGCGGGTGAAGACGCGTCGGGCGCCGAGTGCCTCAGATCCTGACAACCGGGCACGGGCAGCCGCGGAGATCGTGGCCGATGAGATGGCGCGCAGACGCGCCGGAAAGGTTCGTTGGCATGACCATCACTGAGCGAGACGAGCGAGTCGGTTCGACGTCGCTGTACGACCTGCCGATGATGCGCCTGCTGCCGAAGGAGCTCCAGGCACTGATCGTCGGCAGCTTCCAGGAGCGCTCGTGGGGCTTCGGTGAGTACATCGTCGTCGAGGGTGAGCCCGGCGATGGCTTTTACGTTCTCACCGAGGGGGCGGCTCGAGTGATCCGCAAGGGTCCGGACGGCCGCGATGTGACAATCGACATCATGGGCCCGGGCGAGAGCTTCGGTGAAGCATCGCTGCTCGCGGAGGTGCCTTGCAACAGCTCGGTGCGCGCCTGCGAGCCGACGGCGGCCGTTCGGCTTGACGCTGCGGTGTTCCGGTCGCTGGTCCGCTTGCATCCACAGATCGAGGAACTGTTCCGGCTGCAGGGTCGCGCGCGCCGCCTCCAAGCCTTCCTCGGACAGAACCCGGCGTTCGCGCGGCTCTCGCCCGACCGGGTCGCGATGCTGATCCAGTCGGGGCGCGAGCTGAGCTTCGCGGCCGGGCAGGCGGTCGTGACCGCGGGCGATGACGCGGACCGCTGGTGGGTGGTGGAGGACGGCAGGTTGACGGTCTTCGAGGGCGTGGCCGAGACCCGGCGGAACCTCCGCTACCTGAGGACCGGTGACATCTTCGGCGAGCTGGCGCTCGTCCTCGGCGGCACACGAACAGCCAGTATCGAGGCGACCAGCGACGTCACGTTGCTCGAGTTTCCGCGGGAAGCCTTCGCAGCGCTTCGCGAAGACCCGACCTTCAACGCCCGGATCGAGGAGCGCGCGGTGATGTACGCGCGGGCCGCGGCGCGCGTCCCGCTCGACTTTCCTGAGCTGCAGGCCGGACCATCCCCGGGCGTCGACGCGGATGCCGCCGCCGAGCGCCCGGCTGACGCCACTGACGAGAGCGTTGCCGACGGTGTCGATCTGGCGGAGAGCGTCGAACCAGCTCCCGCTTGGAGCGCACCGCGACGGTTCCCCGTGGTCCGGCAGATCGACGAGGCCGATTGTGGCGCCGCGAGCGTCGCGATGCTGTGCCGCGCGTTCGGTCACCACGTGTCGCTCAACTACGTCCGGCATGCCGTCGGCACCGACCAGCAGGGGACGCGCCTGTCCGGGATCGTCCGGGGGGGCGATCAGATCGGACTCGAGGTGACGGCGCTCAAGTCGTCAGTGAGCCGGATCGCAACGCTTCCGTTGCCCGCAATCATCCACTGGAGCGGAAATCACTGGGTGGTGCTCTACGCGGTGGAGTCAGACCGCGTTCGGATCGCTGACCCGGCCCGGGGTCTGCGCACGATCGAGATGGAGGAGGTCGCGGAGAAGTGGTCGGGGTATGTGGCGACCGCGCGGCCGACCCCACGGCTCGCGGAAGCTCCGCGGGAAAAGCTGCAGATCGGCTGGTTGATGCCGTTTCTCGCTCCCCACCGCCGGCGGCTGGTGGTGGCGTGCCTGGCCGCGCTCGTGGCCGCGGGTCTCCTGATGCTCCCACCGGTGCTCAGCGCGAACGTCATCAACGCGGTCATCGGACACCGAGGCGCCGGCCGGGTCGACTTGTTGGTCGCCATCATGTTCGCCGTGCTCGTGCTGTCAGCGGGCGCATCGCTCTTGCAGCGGCGCGTGTTCGCCCGCATGGCTGTGGATCTCGACAGTGACACGCTTGACTTCGTCACCGGGCGCCTGCTGAACCTGCCCCTGTCCTACTTCGAGACACGACGCACCGGCGACATCGAGCGGCGCCTGAACGGGCTGCGCCAGCTCCGCCAGCTGATGGTGCAAAACGTGCCCGGCGCGCTCGCCGCGGTGGTGCAACTGCTGGTCACGCTGGTGATCATGTTCGCGTTCTCGTGGGTGATCGGGGTGGCGTTCCTGGCCACCATGCCGCTGTACGCGGTACTGATGCGGGTATCCGCAACTCGGCTGCGACCGACGTTCGACAACCTCGAAGAGGCCTACGGTCGCCACAGCTCCAAGCAGATCGACGCGATCAAGGGGATCGAGGCGGTCAAGTCCGCCGGCGCGGAGCCGGGCATGCGCAACCGGATCCTCGGCGAGTTCAAACGGCTGGCAGACAAGGTCTTCCGCGCCGACTTCGTGCTCATGTCCTACAACGCCGCCGTGTCGCTGGTCGGGTTCCTGATCTTCGTGCTGTTCCTATGGCTGGCGGCGCTGCTGGCGATCAACCATCAGATCACGGTCGGCGCCGTTGTCGCGATCAACTCGCTCGTGCTGCTCGCGAACGCCCCGATTCTGATCCTGCTGACCACCTGGGATCAGATGCAGATCGCCTCGGTGCTGCTCCAGCGGCTCCAGGATGTCTTCGAGCAGGAGCCGGAGCAACCATTGGACCGAGCCGGGCTGAGGGCGGTGCCGACTCTCGGCGGGGGTCTTGCACTGCAGCGCGTGGGCCTGTTCTACCGCGACGCCCCCGACCGGGCGGTGCTCGAGGACGTGTCGTTCACGCTCGAGCCCGGTATGTCGCTCGGGCTCGTGGGGCGCTCGGGGTCCGGGAAGTCATCGCTGCTGCGGTGTCTTGCCGGGTTGCTGCTCCCGACCAGCGGGGCGATCCTCTACGACGGAGTCGATCTGCGCGAGCTGCGCTGGGACGAACTGCGCCGCCGGATCGGCTTCGTCCTGCAGGAGCCATACCTGTTCGACGACACGATCGCGGCCAACATCGCGCTCGGCGACGACCAGCCGGACTGGGACCGCGTACGCCGCGCGGCGGAGGTGGCGGCGGCGGCGGAGTTCATCGAGGACCTCGCGCTCGGATACATGACACGCGTGGGCGACAGCGGGATGCGGCTCTCCGGCGGGCAGGCGCAACGGGTCGCGATCGCCCGGGCGCTCTACCACGAGCCTCCGGTGGTTCTGTTCGACGAAGCCACCAGCGCGCTCGACACCGAATCCGAGCGGGCGGTCAAGGAGAACCTGGATCGCGTCATGGCCGAGCGGACGACGGTGATCGTGGCGCACCGCCTGAGCACGGTCCGGGATGCCGATGTGATCGGCGTGCTTGACTGCGGACGGCTGGTCGAATGGGGCAACCACGAGCAGCTGATGGCCCGCGAGGGGCTCTACTTCCACCTGAACATGGTCCAGGTCCAGGCGTGAGCGCGGGGGCGATGGTGCCGGCAGCAGGCGCGCCGGAGGTCCCGCCACCGGCGCTGGGTGAGCAGGTCGGCGGCGTTTCGCTCAGGGCGCCTATGACAGCGGGCGCCGAGATCCGCGTCCACCGTGCGCACACCGAGGATGGTGCGGTCGCGGCGCTGAAGCTGGCGCACGGCGACTCGGCATGCCTGGCGCTCGCGCACGAGGAGCGGGTACTGAGATGCCTGCCCGTCGGCCCGTGGCCGGCGCTGATCGGGGCGGGGGTCGGCGCGGGGTGGGACTACCTCGCGCTGTCCTGGGTTCCCGGAGCCGACCTTCGCGCGGTAGCCACCGAACTACGACTGGAGGGCTCCCGACGGGCGCTGGCGCGGCTGTGCGCTGACGTCGCGACGGCGTATGCGAAGTTGCACGCCTGCGGGGTGCTGCACGGGTCGGTGCATCCCCGCAACGTTCGCGTCGACGGCGACGGCTCGGTCGGCCTGCTCGATTTCGCAGCCGCTTCGATCGCGTCTCCGGGCTCCGGCGCAGGCTCGGCCGATGCCGGACCACGTGGCGCCGTGCTCAGCGCGTTGAGTGCGCCGGAGCACGCCGCTGCCGTGGATCGAGGTGAGCCGTTCCGGCCGACGGCCGAATCCGAGCAGCATGCAGTTGCCGCGTTGCTGTACCTGACGGTCACCGGTTGTCTGTATGCGGCGCTGCCGGGGACGCGGACCGCGCTCGGGCCGGCGATCCTCGCAGCCCGCCCGCTGCCGTTCGCCGAGCAGGGCGCGGCCCCCTGGCGGCAGCTGGAGGAGGTTCTTGCGCGGGGCCTGGCCCGCGACGCGCGCGGAAGGCACGCAAGCCTGAGCCAGTTCGCGGCGGCGTTGAGTGCGGTGGCCGACGCGACAGCGGACGCGCAAGGCGTGATCCGGCGCCAGCCGGTCAGCGTAGGGCTGTCCCGAATGCTCGACGACTTCGCTCGCGACGCCCGCGAACCCGGTGACGGCCCGCCGCTTCCGGCGCCGACGTGCTCGGTCACCTACGGGGCAGCCGGCATCGCCTTCGCGCTGTACCGCATCTGGAAGGCGACCGGGAACGCCTCGTCGCTCCGGTCGGCCCAGGCCTGGCTGGCGCGTGCCGAGCGCGATCAGCAGAGCGCATCCGCCTTCGCGAGCGATGAGATCTCCGCATCCACGGTGGGTACGGTCACGCCCTACCACTCGGCGAGTGGGCTGGCGGCCGTGCGGGCGTTCGTCGATCGCGCCACCGGCAATCCCGATGGTCAGCACGCCGCGATCGACCGGTTCTGCGCGTCGGTTCGTCAGCCATGCGCCGACCTCGACCTGACCCTCGGGCGGTCCTCGGTGCTGCTGTTCGCGGCGTTGCTGCTCGCATCGGCTGACCCGAATCGTTCAGCCACCCGACGCCTGCGCGAGCACGGCGACGCGCTCTGCCACGAGATCTGGGCCGAGCTCCCCGGCCAAAAGATCCGCTTCAACGGGATCGCGCACGGCTGGGCCGGGATCGCGTACGCAGGCCTCAGCTGGACACGCGCGCGGGGCCTGCCGCCACCGTCGGGGATGGCCGGCGTGCTCGAGCGGCTCGTCGCCGCGGCGGAGCCGTACGGGCGTGGCCGTTGCTGGCCGTACGACTCGTCGCCGGCGCGGATCGGTGCCTACTGGAGCAGCTGGTGCCATGGTCATGCCGGGTATGTGTTCCTGTGGAACCTGGCTCACATGATCTACGGCGAGCCCGCGTTCGCCGAGCTGGCCGAAGGCGCGGCACGCCTGACAGTCGATCGCCGCGCACAGCCCGCGAACATCACCAGCCTGTGCTGTGGCTCCGCGGGTGCCGTGTACGCCGTGCTCAACCATCATCGCGCCACCGGCGAGGAGATCTGGCGCGCTCGTGCGCAGCGGCTGGCGGAGGACCGCGCCCGTGAGCCCGTGCTGGCGCCCGATGCGACCTCGCCGCTGAGCCTGTACAAAGGTCACGCCGGCCTGGCGCTGCTCGCCGCCGAGCTCGAGCGGCCGGAGCTGGCCGTGATGCCGCTGTTCGAGCTCGAGCCGGCGCTCCCCTCCTGACCGCGCCGGCGCTCGCGGGCGAGGCGGCCCTCGTAGACGCGAGCCAGGGCATCGTGGACGCGGAGCTCGTCGAGTCCGCCGCCGTCGCGCAGCAGCCGGTTCACGAACATATGCGCGAGCGAGCAGACGATGTCGTCAAGCGGACGCTCGAGCACGCCCTCGGCGGCCAGCACTCCAAGCCGCTGGAGGATCGGCGTCAGGCGCTCTGTCCGTTCGTGGAGCGCATCGATCGCCGGATCGGAACCGACCTCGGAGCGATCGACGGCCGCGACGACGTCTGCGACTTGCCCGCGCTCCGCGCGCTCCTGCTTTCCGAGCAGCTTCGCGCGGGGACCGGTGAACCCCCGCGTTGACGGCTCGCTCAGCGTCGCGCAGCATCGATGCTGTTCGGCCGGATCGAGCGTAGAGCACGCGTACAGTGATGCCAGGCTGGCCACGGCGAGGTGGCGGCGCTCGGTGATCGAGGAGCCACCGCTCAGGATCTTGATCACCGCGTCGGCATCGGCCTCGGCCGCCCGCTCCATCATCTGCACGCCGTCGAGGCCACCGTATCGCTCGACCTCGCGCTCGTAGGTGTCGAGTGCCAGCCGGTAGAGAAGTCCATCCTTGAGTGCTGGCGCCACCGCGGCCTGAAGCGCCGCGAGGACCTCGTTGCCCAGACGTTCCGGCGTTCCGTGCAGCCGGACACGCAGATGTCGGGCCGGGTCGCCATAGCGGATGAAGAACCACCCGTCGATCCGGCCCGCCAGCCGCACGCGCTGCACGAGTGGTGCGATGACCTCCGTGAGCACACGGTCGGCAAGCGCCGCGGGACCGTAGAGGCTCGCGAACAGCCACTGCGATCCAGGGGCAAACCGCCGCCCCGCCTCGGCGACCGGCGTGGCCGGCAGCCGGCGGCGCGGGCGGGCGGCCGGCTGCGGGGTGCGGACGAACGGGACGAGCAGGAGGTTGGAGTAGCCGCCGCCGGCGCCGCGGACCGGACTGCCTCCGTCCGCCTCGTCCCACGGCGTCTCCAGCAGCCTGACGACGGGCAGCTCCTTGGCGTCGGCGAGAAACGCCTCCACGCTGAGGACGTTGTCGAAGTCGACCACGAGCGGGCTCTTGGGATGCTTGAAGCTCACGACCCTCGGCACGCCTCGGTCCGCGCGCCACTGTTGCAGACGCCGCCAACCAGCCGCGTCGGTCGATGCTCCGATCCGGACAAGCTCGGCGGCGCCGATGTTCCAGCCATGCAACGACAGAATCGACCGCCCATGGGTGACGCGTGGAAGCTCAGGAAGATCGGCCATCGATCCCCACGACCATCGCGGCCGGACGCTTCCCTGGAGGCCAATGGCGTGCAGCAGCCGCAACGCCGGCAGCGAGATCCATTGGAAGTTCATCGCACTCGTGCACGACGGGATCACCTGGCGTCCGAGCTTGGCCGAATGCAGCAGGACCTCGCCACCATCCACCGAGACGAGCAGATCGGCCGGCTCGAGCACGCGAGCGGCGGGCGCACCCGACGCGCCGCCGTAGTCGATCTCCCAGCCGCGCAGGACCGGGCGGTGGGTGACGCTCAGCCCCCAGTCGGTTTCGGGCGACGCCGCCAGCTCGGCGAAGATGACGTTCGGCCTGAGCGACTCCTCCCGCTGTAGATGCTCTCGAACGAGCCGCTCGAGCTGGTCGTCTCCGTGACAGAACCTGCCGAGCAGCCTCGCACCGGATGGGCCGTCCACGCTGGGCTCCACGAGGCAAAAGTCGCCCGCGTCGACGGCCTCATCGTCGCGGGCGAGCAGGCCGGCGGTGACCGCGAACGCGTCGGGTAGCGGTCGCGGTGACTCGGGGGCGAGCGCCTTGACGTCAGCGCCCGAAAGCTCGACCGTTCCCGACCGCAGACCCCGCGTCACCAGTTCGAGCAGCGCTGCCCGGCGCGCGGCGGGCATCTCCGCCGGGGCCTGCCGCTTGCTCAGCGAGTCGCCGAGTGGCACGCCGAAATCAGGATCGAGCGCCTCCAGCAGCGGCACCGCGCGGGTAGCGAAGCGCCGCTCGAAGCTCTCCCTGAACTCGCGCAAGGCGTCGCTCGGGACGGGAGCGACGCGGGCGAGCAGCTCGGCGGCGCGGTACAGCTCGCTGCGCACCCGCCCCGGGAGCGCGACCCGCTGCGGGCGGACGGTGTCCACCTGCACGCAATAGCGGCGCCTCACCTTAACACCGGTCGGCTCGATCGCCGCCGCAACCTCCTCGATGGTCGCTCGGCCGACTCTGCCTGCCTCCTGCACCGCGCGGCTGGCCTCCGCAATGGCGTCTCGCTCCGCCTCGGCGTGCGGGATCGCTGATAGCGCCGCCACCGCCTGGTCAGTCGGCTCCTCCCCGGTGACCGCGATCCGCACCACGGGGATCAAAAAGTCACGCGCGACCAGTCGCCGCACGAGCTCCGCCGCGCGCTGTGCATCAACACCGTCGAGCGTGAGCGCTGCGACCAGCTCGGACACGCTGATACCACTCCCCGCCAACGTGAGCGCTGACCGCACCTCCGGGCTCCGCTTAAAGGCGACCAGCCGGTGGTCGTTACCGTCGCCGATCCTCGCCGCCACCCGCAACCTCCCGCCGGCGAGATACACCGCCGGGTTGGCTCGCACGAGGAGCGCGCCGGCGTCAGCCGCTGCGTCGGTCGCCTGCCGCACCACCGCCTGGACCAGTCCGGGGTCAACCCGCGCCTGGAGCTCGAGCTCGCCGTGTACGTCGAGCACCAAACGGGTGCAACCGCCAAAGCTCCCATGGGAATAGGCGCCGGTCAGGCCTGCCAGATCAGGTCGCGATGCGCACCGCGTGAGAAACCGGACCAGCGATCGCTCCGCCGAGCGGTGCCGTCGATCGGCCGGATCCGCTCGCCATCGCTCAACTGCGGTTGCGAGCTCACTCGACGCCAGCTCGAGCGCGGACCTCAGGTTCGCATCGATTGCCAGCTGGGCGAGGCGCTCTCGCAGCACGACCCGGTCGCCCTGCAGCGACCGCTCGAGCTCGCCGTCGTCGTCCTCGGCGCACGCCGAAGCAGCGCCGAGGCCGCCGCCCCAGCCCCCGAGTGTCCCCCACGGCAGCAGCGGCGTGCGCAACACACAGAACTGGGCGTCCGCAGCCTCCACCCCGCGCAGCCTAGA